>Ga0137373_10003494_pt1 | contig 17188 bp, 10 predicted proteins | sample SagtaG_5_FD_104912 | JGI IMG/M metagenome (GOLD analysis project Ga0137373, IMG submission 104912) | Vadose zone soil microbial communities from Sagehorn Ranch, Mendocino, California, USA - Sage1_R_80_16 metaG | ecosystem: Environmental > Terrestrial > Soil > Vadose zone | place: USA...
GGCGGACGGCCTGCGGCTGTGGCGAAACACGGCGGGGAGGTTGTGGCCTGTGCCTGTGTCGGCCAGCACCACCGGCATCACCGTGATCGTCGCCGGCGACTACAACAACGATGGGCGCGACGACCTGCTCGTCGCCGGTTCCGGCGGTGTGTCGCTCTATCGCAATCGCGGTGCGGGGGCCTTCGCAAACGCCACTGCGTCATCGCATCTTCGCGCCACCTCGACCGACACGCCGCTGACGGCGGCGTTTGTCGACATCGATCACGATGGCGATCTCGACATCGTGCTCCCCGGTCCCGTCTGGCGGAACAACGGCGACGGCACATTCACCGATATCACCACGGCCTCGGGCGTCAGTGCGGGACACGCGACTGCGATCGTGCCAACGGACTACGACGAACGTCGTGATATCGATCTGCTGATCGCCACCGACAGCGGACGCCTTGCCCTGTTCCGCAACATGCGCGACGGGACGTTCCGCGACGTGGCGCGCGACGCGGGGCTTGCCGCGAGCGGACGGCTGACGGGGCTTGCCGCGGGCGATCTGAATCGCGACGGTCGAACGGACTTCCTGATCACACGCAGCGACGGCGCCGCCGCACTCGCCCTGAGTTCCACGTACGCGAAATACCGGACCGAGAGCGGTCCGCCAGGATCGAACGGCGCGAGCGCGGCCCAGACGCTCGATTACGACAATGACGGGCTCACCGATCTGCTCCTGGTGTCGAATCAGCGGCTGCATCTCCTGCGATCGCTCGGCAATTCGTGGCAGGACGTCACGGAGCCGGCGCTCGGATCGCTCGCGAAGGATGTGGAGCTTCTGCCGCTCGCCCCCGGACGCGGTCTCGCGATCGGCGACATCGACGGCGACGGCGATGACGACATCGTCGTTCGCACCGTGCGCGGCATCCAGGTGCTGCGAAACGAGGGAGGGAATCGCCGCGGCGCCCTCCGGGTGCGTCTCGCCGCACGCGTCAGCAACCGCAGCGGCGTCGGAAGCCGGATAGAGATGCGCGCGGGCAGCCTGCATGTTCGGCGCGAAACCTATGCTGTCAGTCCCGCACCGGCTCCTTCAGATCTCGTGCTCGGACTCGGAGGCCGTGCTGCGGTTGACGCCGTCCGCATCCAGTGGCCTGCGGGCATCGTGCAGTCGGAACTGCAGCCGGCGCCCGGCAAGCTGCTCACCGTCACCGAGCTCGATCGCAAACCGTCGTCTTGCCCGGATCTCTTCGCGTGGAACGGCACGCGGTTCGAGTTCCTGACCGACTTTCTTGGTGGCGGCGAGCTCGGCTACTGGCTCGCACCCGGCGTGCGCAGTGAACCGGATCCCGACGAATACGTGCGGATTCCCGCCGACGCGCTGCGCGAAAAGGACGGGCGTTACGAGTTGCGGATTTCCAACGAGCTCGAGGAAGTGCTGTATCTCGATCATGTGCACCTCGAAGCTGTCGTACACCCGGCGGACGTCGACGTCTATCCGAATGAAGGGCTGGTGTCGCCGCCCTATCCGGCCCACGAGCTACTCAACGTGCGCAACATGCGACCCGTGGCAGCTGCATTCGACGACGGTGGCCGGGACGTCACCGCGGCGGTGCGTACGGTCGATCGCACGTATCCGGACGGCTTTGCGCTGGCGAACATCCGCGGCTACGCGGCGCGGCACACGCTGACGCTGCGGCTTGCCGGACGTGCGAACGACGCGCTGCTGCTCACCGGCTGGACCGACTATGCGTTCTCGAGCGACAACGTCGCCGCGTCTCAGCGCGGCCTCGACTTGGCACCTCCCGCGCTGCAGGTGCGCGATGCGCGCGGCGGGTGGCATACGGTCGTCACCGACATCGGCATTCCGGTCGGCCGCCCGCAGACGATCGTCGTCGATCTCCGTCAGCCGGCACTTCGCGGCCACGACGAGCTCCGCATCGTGACGAACATGCGGATCTACTGGGACCGCGTCGCGGTCGCGACGGTTGACGGCCGCGGCGTTCCCCCTCGCACGCGCATGGATCCCGTGTCCGCCGCGCTTCGCTGGCGCGGGTTCTCCGCGGAGGTCGCACCGGACGGGCGCGAGCCGTACGCGTACGACTACAACACCGTCTCCGCGCAATCGCCGTGGAAGACGATGCCCGGCGAGTACACCGCGGAGGGGGACGTCCGCGTTCCACTCTCGGCGGTTGATGACCACTTCGTCGTGATGCGGCCCGGGGACGAAGTGGCGCTCGCGTTCGACGCCCACGCGCTGCCGCCGGTTCCATCTGGCTGGACGCGGACGTTCCTGCTTTACGGCGACGGGTTCAGCAAGGAAATGGATGTGAACTCCGCAAGCCCCGACCGCGTCGATCCGATTCCGTCTCATGCTGTTGCGTCCGGTAGCGCCGAGGTCTTCAGACCCTGGCGTTCGGTCACGACACCACTGCCGTCCATGGACTCGCTGCTGCTCGATGCGCAGCGGGCGACTTCACGCGCACGCCGATCTTCATCTCGATAAGGAGTGTTCCGAGTGACTGCTCCAAGAATGAATGGCCAGCGACGAATCCACACGGGCTGGTCCGCCCTGCTGTCGAAGTTGACGGGCATCGCGCTCGTGTTCCTCGCGATCACCGGGCTTGCCGTGACGTTCGGCTCGTTCCGCCCGATGATTCAGTGGGGACTGCTCGCCCACACGGCGATCGGCATCGCCTGCGTGGCGCCGCTTGCGTGGTACACGCTGCGCCACTGGTGCGACTATGCCGCGTACCAGTTCTCCGCGATCGTGCTGCTCGGCTATCTCGCGGGCATCGCGCTGCTCGTCTGCATCATCTCCGGCGTGGTCGTCACCACGCAGGGACTGTTGGGCGCGCGGATGTCCTGGGGATGGCGCGAAGCGCACCTGGTCTCGACGTACGTCACGCTGGGGGCGGCGCTTCCACACGTCATCTGGCTGCTGGCGCGCGTGTTTCGAATTCTTCCGGCGTCACGGCGCTATGTCTGGCAGACGTGTGCTGCAAGCCTGCTGCTTGTGCTGGCGATCGGGCCGCTGGCGTTCATCTACTCGGGCCCGAAATACGTGAACAGATTCCCGGACGATTACAGCTACGCGTTCGGCAAGGACCGCCCGTTCGCGCCCAGCCTCGCAAAGACGAGCACCAACGGCGCGTTCGACCCGCGCGTGCTGGCGGGTTCCAACACCTGCGGCACCGCGAGGTGCCACGTCGAGATCGTGAAGGAATGGACGCCGAGCGCGCACCGCTACGCCGCGATGGATCCGCTCTTCCAGCTGATTCAGACCACGATGGCGACGCAGAACGGGGCGGAGTCGACGCGATACTGCGGTGGCTGCCACGATCCGATCTCGCTCTTCTCGGGCACGAAGAACATCTTCGTGAAGGACCTCACCGGGCACGAAGGGTACCAGGAAGGGGTGTCGTGCCTGACGTGCCACTCCATCAAGGAGACCGACATCAAGGGGAACGCCGCTTACACGATGTCGCAGCCGACCGAGTATCTCTGGCAATGGCAGTCGACAGGCGCCGCGCGGGTCGCGCGCGATTTCCTGATCCGCACGTATCCGGACGAACACAACAAGTTGAGCAAGCGCCTGTTCAAGGCGCCGCAGTATTGCGCCGCCTGCCACAAGCAGTTCATCGACCAGGAAGTGAACCGCGTCGGCTGGGTGCAGCTGCAGAACCAGTACGACAACTGGGCGAACAGCCACTGGAACAAGAAAGGCGATCCGCGAAAGACCGTCGAGTGCCGCGAATGCCACATGCCGCTCGTGGATTCCCACGATCCCGCAGCCGGCGATACGGCCGACTACAACCGCACTGACAGCGACGGCAAGCACCGCAGCCACCGCTTCGTCGCGGCGAACTCGCTCGTCCCCGCGATGCTGAAGCTCGATGGCTGGGAGAACCACGTCAAGCTGACAGACGAATGGCTGCACGGCCGGAAGCGCGTGCCGGAAATCGAGGACAAGTGGGGCAACGGCTCGATCGTCGGCGTCGCGCTTGCGGTCGGCACTCCGAAGGAACCCGGAACAATCCCGGTGCGCGTGGTGCTGACGTCGAACAAGGTGGGACACGACTATCCGACCGGCCCGCTCGACATCATCCAGAGCTGGCTCGAGATCCACGTGCTCGACGACCAGGGGTACGAGGTGTTCTCGTCGGGCACACGCGATGCGCACAATTTCATCGAGCCGGGATCGTTCCTGTTCAAGGCGGAGCCGGTCGATCAGCACGGCAACCTGATCGATCGCCACAGCCTGTGGGAGATGGTGGGCGTCCGGTTCCGCCGCGCGCTCTTCCCCGGCTATTCCGACACCGTCGAGTATGAGGTCGACTGCGCCGGCGTTGGAGGCGCCGGTGCCCCCGGTGCTGCGCCCGGCGATCGAACACGTCACATCGACATTCCGAAACCGGTGCGTGCCGGCAAGTACACCGTGACGGCAATTCTCGAATACCGCAAGGTCGATCAGTTCCTGATCAACTTCCTGCTCGGAGACAAGTCAGGCATCACGGCCCCGGTGATCGAGATCGGAAGAGCAACTGCTGTCTTCGACGTGATACCGGGACCGACGAAGGACAAGACAGTCGTGACCATGACGGGAGCGCATCCCTAATCCCTAATCCGGAATCTCCGAATCGCTGAATCATGCTCATTACTGAAGGCCCACCGAAACTGAGCAAACGGCGCCGCCGCGTACTCTGGACGTCCGTGATCGCGGCGGCGGCGCTGCTCGTCGGTTCGATGTTCCTGGTCCAAGCCTATCGCGCGCGCCACGCGCAGGCGTACACGCCTGGCGAAGCGAACAGCGACATCACCGAATCGCTCGCGCGCGATCTGCCGCGTGATGCGCCAAAGCCCGTCTTCGCCGACGTCACGAAAGCGGCGGGACTTGGGGGGTTCGTGACGTTCGCTGGACTCCGGGGCTCGGAGCTTCCCGAAGACATGGGCGCCGGCGCCGCATGGGGAGACGTCGATAATGACGGCGACGACGACCTGTTCGTCGTCAGCGCGGGAGGTCCGCTCTCGTCGCCGGAAGCGCAGCTCGCGCCGAGCATCCTTTATATAAATGACGGCGCCGGACACTTCACGGCCTCGCCGACATTCCCCGACACGCGTGTTCATGGCATGGCCGCCGCGTGGGGCGACTACGACGGCGACGGATGGATCGACCTGATCGTCACCGGCTACAACATGCTGCGGCTGTACCACAACGATCGCGGAACGCTCGCGCGCGACGCGCGATTTCCCGATCGGAAGGGGTTCTGGTCCGGCGTGTCCTGGGGCGACTACGACAACGACGGCAGGCTCGATCTCTACGTCTGCGGCTACGTGAAGTACGTCTCCGCCAAACCGGGCGAGCAGCGCGCGTCGCAGCAGTACGGAACCGCCGTGCCGTACACGTTGAATCCCGCCTCGTTCGAGCCGGAGCGCAACCTCCTCTTTCACAACACCGGCCGCGGTGGATTCGCGGAGGTCGCTGTGAAGGCCGGCGTTTCAAACCCGACTGGCCGGAGCCTCAGCGCGGTGTGGCACGACTTCGACAACGACGGGTGGCTCGATCTCTACGTCGCCAACGACATCTCGGACAACGCGTTCTACCACAACGTAAAGGGACGCTTCGAAGACATCAGTCACCCGGCATGGGTTGCGGATTACCGCGGCGCGATGGGACTCGCGGTCGGCGACTGGAACCGCGATGGAGACGATGACATCTTCATCACGCATTGGATCGCGCAGGAGAACGCGCTGTACGATTCGATGATCAAGGACACTGGGCAGCTGCGCTTCACCGACGCCGCGGACACGTTCGGTCTTGGCCAGATCGCGCTCCCCGTCGTGGGGTGGGGCACGGAGTTCCTCGATTTCGACAGCGACGGCTGGCTCGATCTCGTCGTCGCGAACGGCAGCACGTTCGAGACGGAGGAGTCGCCGAAGAAGCTCGTCGCGCAGCTTCCCTTCCTGCTGTGGAATCGCCACGGCTAGTACTTTCACGACCTGGCGCCGCTCAGCCCGCCGCTCGCGCAACCGCACGTCGCGCGCGGGCTCGCGATCGCCGACTATGACAACGACGGCGATCTCGACGTGCTGCTCGTACAGACCGGCGAAGGCGTCCAGCTGCTGCGCAACGATACGGCGCACGGACATTGGGCGGAGTTCGTCCTGCGCACACCCGCCGCGGCGAAGGACGGCTCCCCCGTTGTCGCGCGCGGCGCGGTGGTCGTCGCGCACGCCGGCACGAGCACGCTCCGGCGAACGGTCGATAACGGATCCTACCTGTCGCAGAGCACGCCGGTGGTCCACTTCGGCCTTGGAGCTGCGGCACAAATCGATCGCATCGAGGTGCACTGGCCCGGTGGCACCATCTCCACTTACGGGCCGCTCGCGGCCGACCACCGCTGGCAGATCATGGAGGGGGATGCGGCCGCCGAAGAAGTGCACGCGCGCGCGGCGGCAGCGACGATGCCCGATCGCGACCGCGTGGTCGCATTCTGGGATCGTCAGCGAGGGGGCATGCAGGCGTTGAAAGTCGAGAAGAATCCCGTGAAAGCCGCCGGCTTTTTTCGCGAGGCGCTCGCGCTCGATCCGAGTCACGAGGACGCGCACTACTACCTCGCGACGTCGCTCGCCGCCCAGGGCAGGACAGACGAGGCGCTGGCGGAGTACGAGACGCTGACTCGCGTGAATCCGCAAAGCCACCGTGGATTCACCGCGTGGGGAACGCTGCGCGCGATGACCGCGAGGTCTGGTGCCGACCTTGCCTCCGCCGAGCGCTCGCTCGAAAACGCGCATCGGCTGAATCCGGAAGAGACCGGCGCGCTGCTCGTGCTCGGCGAAGTCGCGCTGCTCCGCGGCGCGACGGCGACCGCCGAGCAGCGGCTCAAGGCCGCGTGTCAAACGAACGCGCGTTCGGTCGGCGGGCTGTTCCTGCTCGGCTACATCGCGTGGAAGCGGGGGGACGCCGCCGGAGCACAGATGCGGCTCGCGTCCGCACGCACCGCGCTCGGTCCTGAATGGAAGCCGAGCGGAGCAACCGCTGAAGGGGACGTCAAGGGGAGTTCGCTTTCCGACTCCGCAACGCCGCTCTCACGATATTGGGAGCAGTGGGACGGCACGTCGACTCCGTCCGCCGCTTACCGCGCGCTCGACACCCGCCTCCGATCACGGTAGACTCCGCCCGCGTTCGGCGCGGTCTGAAGACCGGGCCTTACATGAGTCGTAGGCCGGGTCTTCAGACCCGGCGAGGAGCGCACCGATGCGGCAGGGTACAAACACCGTCCACGATGTCGTAGTCATCGGATCCGGCGCGGGCGGGGGCACCGTCACGAAAGTGCTCGCCGACATGGGCGTCTCCGTCCTACTCTTGGAAGCCGGCCCCATGATCACGCCGGCCGACTTCAAGGAACACCTCTGGCCGTACCAGGTGCCGCATCGCGGCGCAGGAGCGCAGGGCCAGGCGTACACGGGCGGACCGACGGGGTTCACCTACAGCGCAACGTTCGGCGGCGCGCAGCTCGAAGGGGAGCCCTACACGGTCGCGCAGGGCAGCGACTTCTCGTGGTTCCGTTCGCGCGTGCTCGGCGGACGGACAAACCATTACGGCCGCGTCCAGCTCCGCATGGCGGATTACGACTTCAAGCCGCGCTCGACCGACGGCCTCGGCGTCGACTGGCCGATCAGCTACGCCGATCTCGCGCCGTACTACGACAAGGCGGAAGCATTCATCGGCGTCACAGGATCCCGCGAGGGCATCCGCAGCGCGCCGGACGGAATCTTCTGTCCGCCGGCTCCGCTGCGCGCGCACGACGTCCTCGTGCAGCGCTCCTGCGCGAAGCTCGGCATCCGTGCCGTGCATGCGCGGCAGGCGGTGACGACGACGGCGAGGAATGGACGGCCGGCATGCCACTACTGCGGCCAGTGCGGCCGCGGATGCATGACCGCCTCGAATTACGCCTCGAGCTACGTGCAGATATTCCCCGCGATCCGCACCGGAAAGGTGCAGGTGATCGCCAACGCGATGGCGCGCGAGCTGATCACCGACGCGGGCGGACAGGTGAGCGCGGTGTCCTACATCGACAAAACGGACGGCACCGAGAAGCAGGTGCGGTGCCGCACGGTCGTCCTCGCGGCGAGCGCGTGCGAGTCCGCGCGGCTGCTCCTGAACTCGAAGTCGTCGCGGTACCCGCAGGGACTTGCGAACAGCTCGGGAAAAGTCGGCCGTTACCTGATGGACACCGTCGGCTCGAGCATGTCGGCGAGGGTGCCCGCGCTGTCGGGGATGCCGCACTACAACTCGGACGGTTACGGTTCGCACGTGTATGTGCCGTGGTGGCTATCCGACAAGCACAAGGATGTGAATTTCCCGCGCGGGTATCACATCGAGGTCGGCGGCGGATACGGGATGCCCGGCGTCGGTTCGTTCACCGGCATCGTCAACCGCACCGAAGGGTACGGGGTGCGGATGAAGCAGGCGATCCGGGACGAATACGGCACGTCCGTCAGCCTCTCGGGCCGCGGCGAGATGATTCCCAACGAGCAGTCGTACTGCGAGATCGATCCGGACGTGAAGGACCGCTGGGGCATTCCGGTCCTGCGCTTCCACTGGGGATGGAGCGATCACGAACTGAATCAGGTCCGCCACATGCAGCAGACCTTCCGCGCGATTCTCGAAGGCATGGGCGGGCAGATCACGAGCGGGCAGCGCGCTGGAAATCCCGCAGCCGTGGCGGCAGCCAGTAACCGTCCGCCGATTTCTCGCGGCGGCGCCATCATCCACGAGGTGGGGACGATTCGCATGGGCGACGATCCGCGCACGAGCCCGCTGAACAGGTTCTGCCAGGCGCACGACGTGAAGAACCTCTTCGTCGCCGACGCGGCGCCGTTCGTCAGCAATGCCGACAAGAACCCGACGCACACGATCATCGCGCTCGCGTGGCGCACGGCGGAGTATGTCGCCGAGGAAATGAGGAAGGGCAATGTCTGACATCTCGCGGCGCGACGTGCTGCGGCGGATCGGCCTCGCCTTGATGGCGACCGGCGCAATCGACCGCGTCTCCGCGCAGGAGGTCCATCACCTCGCACTGTCGGCGCAGACCACGGGCGGCGCATACACGCCGAAGGCCTTCAACGATCACGAATACCGAACGCTGGAGAAACTCACGGATTTCATCATCCCGGTCGAGAACGGCAAACCGGGTGCGGTCGCGGCGGGCGCAGCGGCGTGGATTGACATGCTGGCCTCCGAGAACGCGCAGCTGAAGGAGATCTACACGAAGGGGATTGCGTGGATCGATGGCGCCGTGAAGAAGAGCGGCGCGCCCGATTTCGTCAGCGCCTCAGTCGCCGATCAGACGGCGCTCCTCGATCAGATTGCGCATCGCAGGAACAGCTCGCCGGAACTCGATCCCGGCATCCAGTTCTTCGCCTGGGCGCGGCGCATGACGGTCGATGCGTTTTACACGAGCGAGGTCGGCATCGCTGACATCGATTACCGCGGCAACCGTCCGCAGATGACGTATCAGGAACCGACGGAGGCGATCGCGTACGCGCTGAAGCGCAGCGGCCTCGGGTAGTTCCCTGACGGGATCCGGGGCGCGGGATCCGGGGTGCGGGATCCGGGGTGCGGGACGCGGGATCAGGGATCCGGGACGCGGGATCCGAGGTGCGGGAGCCGGGGTGCGGGATCCGAGGCGCGAGATCCGGGGCGCGGGTGCTCGAGTCCGCTCGACGCGACGGCGTTACTGCCCCGCTCCGCGGAGCGCACGACGCACCAGCCAGACGACGCCGCAGCCGGCGAGCGACAGGGTTACGAACGGAACGAACGAGAGAACCGCGAAGTGCACGGGCATCGGCGAACGCGGACCAAAAGCAAAGATCAGCGCGCCAAGGAGACTCAAACCCAGGAACACCGCGGGTAGCGGCACTCCGCGACCGCTCGCCGGCGATGATCGATACTGTTCGAGCAGCCGCCATATGACCCACGCGCCAAAGGCAAACCCGCCCCCCGCGACGGCAGCTCCGATCGCGAGCATGAGCAACATCACCAGCGGTGCCACCACGCGCTCCATACGTCCCTCCACCCCGGAACGCGCTGACTCTACTCCTTCCCTGTGGCTGTGCGCACCTGTTCGCGACAGATTGCGCGGGTCCGCAATCGAAAAATCTGAACGGACAAAAGAAAGTACTTGACGGTTGGCATCTGGCGCGTTCGTCGTCAGGAACTCACCTCGCGACGTGGTCGTCGACGGTTCTCGCGCGCACAACGTCAGGCATGCAACCTTCTCGACGTTCGCAGACGACGCTCTGCTCGCGGAGACCATTTGCCGCGCACACAATGCGTACGAGGCGGAGCTGTTCTTCGGTCCGTTGATTGCGCGTGAGGACCGAGCGAGGTTCGGGGACGACCGGATTCGGTCCGGACCGAGCTGATGCCGTTCACCGATCGGTCGATGTTCTGGTAGGATCGAAAGCTCCGCGGGCCGCTAGCTCAGTGGTAGAGCACCTGACTTTTAATCAGGTGGTCCTGGGTTCGATCCCCAGGCGGCCCACCAGCCTTCGGCGTGGCAAGGCGCCTCCCCGAAGCGCGGAGGCCGGCCCTCTCCTGTCTGCGAACGCGCTACGTTTGGCAAACCTCAGGCCGTCATGCGTGCGCGATCTCCGGTTCCGCCGCCGCGAAACGCATCCGTCTGACCTGTGCCGGCGCAGGCGCGCTGTGCTGACATCAGACGTAATTCGCGGCTAGAATCGAGCGCCGTGCGATCCCCGCTGTTTCTTCTGCCTGTCGCGTTGCTGGCGGTGCGTGCCTTCGCGGCGACACCTGCTCCCCAGTCAGCACAGTGGCGCGATCCGTCGCCGCACCAGGTGCGCTCAGTCACCGTCGATTCATCCGTCAAGCTCGAAGTGCTTGATTGGGGCGGTTCCGCGACGCCGATCGTGTTGCTCGCGTGCTACCTGACCGCGCACGTCTACGACGAGTTCGCGCCGAAGCTCGCGGATCGATTCCACGTCTACGGCATCACGCGACGCGGAATCGGCGCGTCCGACAAGCCCGCGACGGGATACGGTGTGCAGCGGTCCGCAGACGACGTGCTGGACGTGCTGACGTCGTTGGAGCTGGAGAAGCCGATTCTAATCGGGAACTCGTGCGCCGGCGAGGTCCTGACGCTGTTGGGCGGCCAGCATTCCGACCGCCTTGGCGGCCTCGTCTACCTGGATGCGGCGGAGGATCCGACGCTGACCCTCGCAGACTATGGCGCGTCGGGCGATCCAGCGACACTCCCTCCTTCCGTCAAGCCGCCGCCAGCGCCCGATTACAGTTCGTTCGCGGCGTATCGGATCGCGCAGCGGCGCGACCACGGCGTGGCGTTTCCCGAGGCTGAATTACGCCAGCTGTTCGCCGCGAATCCGGACGGCTCGTTTGGACCGTCCCTCTTATCTCCCGTGGTGCGGAAGGCAATCACGGAGGATAACCGCCTGAAGCCTGAGTATTCGGGGATACGCGTGCCCGTGCTGGCGATTTTCAGGACGGCTCCACCGCTGGAGGAACTGGCGCGTGAGTTTCCTCCGCGCAACGAGCAGGAGCGCGCCGCGCTGCGTCAGAAGTACGCCGTGGGCCGCGCCATGGTCGACCGATGGGAACGCGATCTTCTGGCCGGAGTGCCAACCGCTCGCATCGTCGAACTGCAGGGGGCGAATCTCTACATGTTCCTGTCCAACGAGGCCGACGTGCTGCGCGAGGTGCGGGCGTTCGCGCAGCAGCACGGCATGCTTCGCTGACTGCACCCGGGTAGCATGATCGAGCTGCTCGAGGCGATCGTCGGCGCGATCATCCTGACGATCGGCGCGCTGTCCATCGTCTTCTTTCTTCTGTCGCGTCGTGATACCGCGCAGGACCGGACGGCATGGTGGTTCGGAGTGTTCGTGGTGCTGTACGGGCTCAGGCTGATGAGCGTGTCCGGTCTCGTCCGCGCGGTGTTCGGCGCCGGCGACGAGACCTGGAACGAATTCGCAGCCGTCATGACCTACGTCATTCCCGTTCCCGCCGGTCTTTTCGTCGAAGCGATCCTCGGCGCCGGCTGGCGAAAGATGCTGCGGCGGACCTGGCAGGCGCTCCTGATTTACAGCATTGCGGCAATCGCGATCGATGCGATCACCCGACGGCCGCGCGCAGGCATGTTTCTGAACGCACCATTTGTGCTTTCGGCTTTTGCCGTCACGGTGGGGCACCTGTTCGTTTCGTGGCGACGGCACGGCGCGTCGCGTGAGGCGCGTGTCGCGCTGGCAGGGACCGTCATCTTCCTGGTCATCGGCTTCGTGAACACGCTGCGTCTGGACGCGAGCCTGCGATCGGCGGACCTGCTGGAAAGCGTCGGCATGCTCGCGTTCATCTGCGGGCTCGGATACGTCGTGGCCGCCCGGGGACAGCGCAATGAGCAGCGGCTGATCCGCATCTCGCGCGAGATGGATCTCGCCCGAGAGATTCAACAGTCCATTCTTCCGCGCGAGCTCCCGCATTCCTCGCGCTTCCGTACGGCAGCGTGTTATCTGCCGATGCAGGATGTGGCGGGAGACTTCTACGACTACGCTCTTACGGGACACGAACGATTCGCGCTCATCGTCGCGGATGTCTCGGGGCATGGAGTGCCGGCGGCGCTCGTGGCGTCGATGGTGAAAATCGCGTTCGCGTCGGCGGCCGCCGAGCACGGCGACGATCCGTCCGCTATCCTGGCGAGCATCAATCGCGCGTTGTGCGGCAAGTTCCAGCGCGCGTACGTGACGGCGACGTGCGCGGTGTTCGACGGGGTCGCCGCGACGGTGACCTTCTCCAACGCCGGTCATCCGCCGCCATTCCTCCAGCGCGCGTCGGGGGCGATCGAACCGCTCGATGCCGGCGGCATGATGCTGGCCTTTCATCCCGGTGCAGAATTCCGCGCCGGCTCGCGGCCGCTCGCGCCAGGCGATTCGATCCTGTTCTTCACCGACGGCCTGACCGAAGCGACAAACGCTGACGGCGAGTTCTTCGGCGACTCGAAGCTCGGCGACGTGCTGGCGCGGCCGGCGGCATCCGATCCAGGCACACGCGTGGAGCACCTGTGTGGCGAGCTTCGCGCCTGGGTCGGGTTGCACTCCCCGATGCACGACGATGTCACGATGGTGATCGTCGCCTGCGCCTGACGGCGTCAATCACACGACCGAGTACGGGTGAGCGGGCCAGACGCATCCAATGCAAGCGAACGCCGCTGGTGCGTTACCCGCGCACGCTCGCCGCGGGAATCCGGCCCTCGTTGAACCCTGTCGGAACACGCGGACATACGCGACGCGCACGGATTCAGCGCATCCTTCCTATTGACACTCGATAGGAGCCGATGGTATCTCCTTCCTATCGAATGTCGATAGAAGGACACCACACTATGGCCTCACGTCGCACGAGTCTTCTCCAGGGCACCCTCGACCTGCTCATCCTGAAGGCGCTCGCAACCGGCGAGCTGCACGGGCTCGGCGTGTCCAGGCGGATCGAGCAAATGACCGGCGGCACATTCCTCGTGCAGCCCGGGTCGCTCTTTCCTGCCCTGCACCGCCTCGAAGAAGCCGGCTGGCTCACGTCCACGTGGGAGCCCTCGGAGAACAACAGGCGCGCGAAGTACTACACGCTCACGCGCGCGGGCCGCCGGCAGCTCGAACAGGAAACGGCGGAGTGGAATCGCATCGCGCTCGGGATCGCCCGCGCGCTCGAGGCCTGAAGGAGGGTCACCATGCCGCGGCTCACACGCGCGCGCAGTACATGGCGCAACCTGGTGCACCGGGATCGCGTCGAACACGATCTGGACGAGGAGATGCGCGCCACGTTCGAGCTGCTGGTCGAGGAGAACACACGGACGGGGATGACTGCGGCCGACGCACGGCGCGCCGCAGCACTCGCACTTGGACCGATTGAGAGCGTGAAAGACCAGGTGCGCGATGTGCGCGCCGGCGCCACGATCGACTCGCTGATGCACGATCTGCGGTACGCGGTCCGGATGTTCCGTCGTCGCCCCGGCCCGAGTCTCGTTGCGATCGCGATGCTCGCGACGGCGATTGGCGTCACGAGCGCGATGTTCACGCTGGTCGACGCGCTGCTGCTGCGTCCGGTGCCCTTCCGCGCCCCGGAAGACCTCGCGCACCTCTGGATGCGCGACGAGCACGGCGGACTCGTGACCGTCGCGCCGGCTGTCCTGCAGGCATGGCGGGAGTGCGGCGCATTCTCCTCTGTCGAATCCGCGGAAGCCGACACGGCGTTGGTTGAGTTCGACGGCTCGGTCGCGGTACGGGCGATCGCGCACGTGACGCCAGGGATCTTCGATCTGCTCGGCGGCGTACGACCGCTCAGGGGTCGGTTGTTCGAGCCCGCGGATGGAACTGCCGGCAACACCGATCGGGCCCTCTTATCCGAAGACGTGTGGCGATCGCTCTACCACCGGGACCCCGACATCATCGGCCGGCGCATCACGGTCGGCGGCGAATCACTCATCGTCATCGGCATCCTGTCCTCGGAGTTCCGCTTCCCCGCATGGAACACGGTCATCTGGAGACCGATTGATCTCAGTGCGCCGTCACGAACCGGAGCGGCCCCGCGGGCGCGCGCCTACGTACGGTTCACGAAGACTGTGCCTCGCGCAGACGCAGCCCGCATCGCGACGGCCACGGCTCGTGCCGCGGACGCGTCGAACGCGCAGAAGCGCGTGCAGGTTGACCCGCTCGCGGGACTGGTGCTCGACCCGTACTATCAACGCGCCGTCCCCGTGCTGGCCGGTGCCGTCGTGCTGATGTTCCTCGTGCTCTGTGCAAACGTCAGCAGCCTGCTGCTCGCGCGGCTCACGGCGCGCCAGCGGGAGTTCAGCGTCCGATCGGCGCTCGGCGCATCCCGCGCACGTTTGCTGCGCCAGGGGCTCGCCGAGAGCCTGCTGCTTGGCGCGCTCGCCGGCGCCTCGGGAACTGGCGTCGGCTGGATCCTGGTCTCGCTGGCGCGCACGTTCCTTCCGGAAGCATTCCTGATCCGAACACTCAATCCGCTGGACCTGGATGCACGGGCGCTCGCGTTCACCGCAGGCGTGGGGCTCGTCGCGACGATCGCTGCCGGCGTTCTGCCGGCATGGCTTGGCAGCCGGATGTCGGGTGAATCGCTGCGTCTCACGGATCGTGGTGCCACCGAGAGCCGCGGCGCACGCACGTTGATGCGAGCCCTTCTCACGGTGGAAGTGGCGCTCGCTTGCGTGCTCCTCGTCGGCGCCACGCTGCTCGTCCGGTCGTTCGTGAACCTGGCGCGGGCTGGGCGTGGCCTCGAGACCAGAGGAGTGCTGACCGCAACGATGTCGCTGCCGCGGCCGGCGTTTGCTGATGCCGCTTCGCGCACGGCAGCCGCTCAGTCGATCGAAGAACAACTGCGCGCGCTTCCAGGCGTACGGCAGGCGACCTGGTCGTTCGGGATCCCGCCCAGCGGCGGCGCCATCTCGTTCGGAGACTGGATCTCCGACGAGGGCCGCACGATAGACATGGACGTCGACCGGTATTCTGTCGGCCCGCAGTTCTTCTCGCTGTACGGCATTCCCCTGCTGCGCGGACGCTCGTTCGATCCCGCTGACCCCGCCGGCACCGTCGTCGTTGGAGATGGATTCGCGCAGGCACTCTGGCCCGGCGCAGATCCAGTCGGACGGACGTTCACATTCATGCGGGAGCGATTCCACGTGATTGGCATGGCGCGAGAGATTCACCATCCTTCGCTCGACGCGCGCCTCGACAGGCCCGAGTTCTACGAGCCCTTCGCCGGCGTCGGCAGCTACGCGATGCTGAGCGTGCGCTGCGATCCGGCGTGCCCCGATCCCGCACTTATCCGTCAGCGCATCGCGCGGGGTCACCCGGCGGCCCGCGTGGTGTCGGTCCGGGCGCTCGACGATGTCTATTTCGAGGAGCTCGCGCGGCCGCGTGCGTCCGCGGCGCTGGCGCTGGTGTTCGCGGTGATCGCGACGCTCGCTGCCGCAGGCGGGCTGTTCAGCGTGCTCACCTACGCGGTCGCCCGCCGCCGGCGCGAATTCGGCATCCGCACGGCGCTCGGCGCATCGGGGCTGGAAATCGGCAGCCTTGTCATCCGCGACGGCATGTTCGTCGCATTGTCAGGGCTGTCGATTGGTGCGCTCGCCGGCTGGGCGATGGGCCGGGTGATGAGGTCGCTGCAGTACGGCGTGACACCGGGCGACCCTGTGAGCTGGACGGTCGTCCTCGCCGTCCTCGTGATCACGACGGTCGTGGCGTCGTGGCGCCCCGCCAGGCAAGCCATGCTGGTGAACCCGGTGCTGATGTTAAAGGAGGAATAACGCTGCGGCGATAACAATCCTGAAACGGGATGCACGAATTCGGCTTTCGCGACCGGACAAGCAGCCTCTATGCGGCCGATTCTGCCGGTTCCGACTGGGCGTCCGCCTTGCAATCCAGCGACGTACGACCATGTGCGAGCCAGCCCAGGTCCTGATCGTCGAGGACGACGCCAACGCGCTGAGCGGCTACCTGGAATTCCTGACGGTGGCGGGGTTCCAGGCGACCGGTGTCTCAGACGGAGCCGAGGCGCTGCAAATCGCGCTGCGCAACCCGCCGGATGCGATCGTCACGGACATCGCGCTGCCCGGGATGACGGGATTCAATCTCGCGGCGGCCCTGCGTTCAAATGATCTCACGCGCCACGTCCCCATCATCGGGCTCACCGCGAACTGGGCTCCGGAACTTCATGCGACGGCCGTGAGCGTGTCGATGCACATCGTGCTGCTGAAGCCGTGCGTGCCGGCGCACCTTGTCGCCGAACTCGAACGCCTTCTCGCGCACGCCAAGGCGGCGATTACGAATCCCTCGTCCCTCGTCGCGAATCCCTAATCGCACAATCGCAAATCGCTGATCCACTACTTTGTCAGATCCGCTGACCACGCCGGTTGCGCCGCGCATCTCGTTGTGGCTCCTGCGGAGCGAAGCCGACAACTGCGGCTCCCGCGGGTCCTGCCCGTGGCAGCCCCACTTCGCCCACGCGCCGAAATGCAGTGATCACGGGAGACGGCGCGCGGCGCGAAGCGGGGCGGCCCCGCCACGGGCACCCGCGCACGTGACTCGACCCCTCCGTTTCAAACCCACGGGCGGGTGGCCGTGACGGGGCGCCCCACGCCGCAGGCCCGAGCCACTCCCGTGATCA
>Ga0137373_10003499_pt1 | contig 17167 bp, 15 predicted proteins | sample SagtaG_5_FD_104912 | JGI IMG/M metagenome (GOLD analysis project Ga0137373, IMG submission 104912) | Vadose zone soil microbial communities from Sagehorn Ranch, Mendocino, California, USA - Sage1_R_80_16 metaG | ecosystem: Environmental > Terrestrial > Soil > Vadose zone | place: USA...
CCGACACTCCTCCCCAACACATGTGCTGGTTTGTGCAGAGGATCCGAAGCGTACCGCCCTTCGCACGAGCGAGTGTCGTCATAACGGTAGGTGAACGGTAGGTGCTCGTCCTGTTGCGCAGCGCGGCGATGGCACACACTGGATGTGGGCCAGGGAGCCCAGTCCGGTAAGCCCGAATCCTGGCGGCGGTTGGATGGTCGGCGTCAGGGACGCACGGAGCGAAAAGGGGCGCACGATGGCAGCACAAGCGGGGCAAGCGGCAAATCCTGGTGGCGCACGTCTGGACGTGGGCGCGGCTGACGGCAGCGGCGGGCATCACCTTCGTCGTGCTCGCCGTGGCCGGGTTCGTCGTCAGGGGGCGTCCCACCGAGCCCCGGGGAACCGCTCGCCGACGCCCGCGCATACTACGTGGACCATCGCATCGGCGTGCTGACATTTGTCTTCCTTGACTGTCTGGCGATGTTCCGCCTAGTCGCGTTCGCGGCCGGGCTCGGTGGCTCGTGGCGCGGCGCGGCGGTGAGCCGTGGGGCATCCTCGCCCGCCTGATGTTGGCGGGAACGATCGGCGGGGCCGGGATCACGATGATGCTAGATATGACCGAGGCCGGCCTCGCCGCTCACAGCGCAGCGCAGGGCGAGCCCGCGGCGGTGCAGGCCCTTTTCGACCTCGTGTCGATGGTTACCCTCACCATGCTGCCACAGGCGATATTCCTGGTGGGCGCTGCGGCGGGCATTCTCCGCAGCGCGGTGGCACCGTGCTGGCTGGGTTGGCTGGTTCTGCTGCCCGCAGCGGGCGCGATTGTCGGCGCGGCCGAGCTGGGCGATCGGGGTGGTCCGGTGGCGATTGCCGGCCTCGTTGGCGGTTACATCCCGATGCTGCTGTGGATGACCGCGATGAGTATCGCGCTGTTTGTGCGGCGTGAAGACAGCATCCCCGCTGTCGGAGAGCAGACGGCGCGTGCCGGCAACCAGCTCTGGCAGCTGGAGGCGTAGTCGCCGCGCGACTGAATGATCGGGCGGGCGGCCCGTCGGCCGCCCCTACAGGAAAGGATGCAGCACATGGCCGCGAACACGCTGGACCAACCCCGCGTCGCCCTGTCACCGCTCGCGCTCCTGGCCTGGTCCACCATCGCTGGTGGGGCGCTGGCGCTTGTCGGCGGCATCCCGCTCGCGTCGTTCGAGGCGGCAGCTCAGCCACCCTGGTGGGTCCCGGTGCTCAACGCGGTCAGCCATCTCTTGGTGCTGCTGGGGGTGGTTGGCCTGCTGCGATCGGGGGCGGCGGGGCGGGGCCGCCTGGCGGCGAGCGGGCTGTGGCTGACGATCCTCGGGCTGGCCGTGAATATCCTCGCTGAGTTCGCCTGGTTGACCGGGACGAGCGCGTTCGATGCGCTCCTTGGCATCTCAGTCCTGGCGATTACGCTGGGCCTGATCCTGGCCGGCGCGGCCATGGTGCGCGGCGGACGCTGGACTGGCTGGCAGCGCTTCACCCTGCTCGCCTGCGGCCTCTATATCCCGCTGGTGGTGCTTCCGGCGTTCGCGCTGCCTGGCCTCTTGCCGCACTATGCGATCGGGGGCTGGGGCGTCTGCTGGCTGCTGATCGGGGTGAGGCAACTGGCGGAAGCGAGGCCGGAGGCATGACGAACCGGCGACCGTTCTTGCCGCGTGGACCGCGGGCCACCTAGCCCGCACGAACCGGAGCACTGGCATAAAGACGCACGACGGGCACCCCGCGCGCTGCCTGCGGCTCAATACCCTGGCGCTGGCCTTCAGCCTGTCCCCACACGATTGTCGACATCGCGCTGGTCGCGTCGGCCCGGCGCTGGGCGAGGCGCCCTCGACCGCAATCGTCGCCGTGGCCTGCGCCGTCTACGGCTGGTGGGGCTGGTCGCTGGCGCAGGCCGGGCGCGGCAGCCGCGCCGCCCCGTTGGGCCTGCTGGTCCTGTCCGGATTCTGGGTAGTCTCGCACCGCGCGTTATTCGTGTTCACGCCGCTCACCGAGTACGTGGTGGATGTCATCCACTTCGGCGCCGTGATCTTCGGGGTTTGGGCGGCGTACGCGACCTGGCGCGTGCTGCGCGGCGGCCGAGTCGCCCTCGAGCCGGCACATTGATGCCAGCAGCAGACAACGTGGGAGAGAGGCGGAAGGCGAAACGATGCCCGAGGTTGGGTGCCGGATGACACCGGAGGAACTGAAGGCGCGCGCCCGCCGCCTCCCCGACGAGGCTCACCCAGGGCGACCCGGCCGTCGCCGACGAACTGCTCGCCCCCGACTGCGCCTGCCACGCCCGCGGCGCTCGCCCCCGGCGTCGCGGGCGCGAAGCGCTGGGTGGCGGGGCTGCGGCGGGCGTTCCCCGACCTGAGCGTGTCGTGGAGGCCCAGATCACCGAAGGGGACACGGTGGTGCAGCGGATCGTGTGCGGCGGGACGCACCGGGGCGCGTTCCTCGGGCCGCCGCCGACCGGCCGGTGCGCCACCTGGCAGGTGGTGGCGATCTGGCGGATCGCTCGTGACGGCAAGGTCGCGACACAGTGCGCCAGTGTTAGCGCCTGCTGGAAGGCGAAAGGGGGTGTTGACCGATGTCGACCCAATGGCTACTGAGCAGCGCCGTATGGGGTTTGGCTGGCCTAGCGCCGATAGTGGTGCTGGTCGCGCTGCGGGGGCGGCTGGGCAGCCTGAATGCGGCGAGCTGGCTCGTGGTGTGGGGCGCGCTCTTCGTGGCGGCGGAGCACGCCGGCTGGAGCATATGGGATGCTCTCCAGCTGCCGGGCGTGTTCGCGGAGGGCGGCCTTGCCACGAACCCGCACGCGCGCGTACACGCATTTATGGCCGGCGTGTACACCGTGTTCGCGGCGCTACTGCTCGTCCTCATCGCGTGGACTCTCTTGCGCGAGGGGCGGAGGATAGGCTGGTATGCGGTTCTGGTGGTGCTGGTCGCTGGCGGCGGGCTGGAGCTCCTGATCAACGGTCCCAACGGCGTCCTCTTCCAGCACGGGTTCCCGCCCCGTTCGCGTCCCGAGGGAATGGTCCTCTTCAACTATCTCATTGCCTGGATGGCCGCCCTGGCCATTGCCTACAGACCAGTCTTCGGATCTCCGCGGCAGGCGCGACGTACTGGGAATGCGTCGATGTCTTCCGAGTCCAGCCCTATTCTCACCTGACGATCGGCTGCTCCAGCACGCGTTTGTCAATGAGACCAGCGCGTCACGATGTCGGCAACCTGGCGGAGGTCCGTCGCGACTGCGTCCGCCGCACTCGTGCCAGGGCGCGGCACCTCGATTGCGACGCGGATCGCGCGCATGCCCAGCGCCTTCGCAGGCTCGATGTCACTCGTCTCGGAGTCGCCGATCATCACGCACTCGCTAGCTTCGCATCCTGCTTCGCGAATCGCGGTCTCAAACATCGCGTGGTGCGGCTTGCGGTAGCCGACCTCGAGCGAAGTCACCACCGCATCCACCAGGTGACCAACGTCGAAGTACGCGAAATCGGCGAGGTACTCCGTGGCGCCGCGCGTCTGCACGTTGCTGAGGATCACCGTGCGCAACCCGAGCGCTCGCGACTGCTCCAGCAGGTCGGATGCGCAAGGAAACATCTGCAACCCCGGCGCTGGCGGGCACGCACAGCGCGCGCCTGACCGCCACGGCATCGGCACTGTGAGCGCCCATCCGCCGCAGCGCCGTGGCGATGATGCTGTGCATGTCCTGTATTGCGGAGCCGTCTTCGTCACGCAGCGCTGCGTTCAAGAGCTCGAGCGTCCCGGACGCATCGAGGTCCGGCAGCGCGACTCGTAGCGGCGCGAGCCGCGGATCAGGGCCCGCGAATACCGGCAGATCGTTCGGCCACAATGTCCCGCCAACGTCGGGCAGACCGCAGCGGCTCGCAAGCTGGGCATGCCGCGCAAGATGCGCGAGGACGACATGCCTTTCGTATAGCACCTCCACTCTCCCACTGGTACTGCTCATTTAGGGAGACTGGGATGACCGGCAGGTTGGTACTGCTCATTTAGGGAGATTGGGATGACCGGCAGGTTGTCGCTGCGTGCTCAGGCACAAGGCGATCCGGATTGAGGCGCAGATTGCCTGTGCGATTCGCGAACTTGACTCAGTGCACGAAGACGTGCGGGGCGCCGGGGTGCGCGCGCTGTGTCCGGGTCGCACACACCAGCGCTGGACGCTCGAGCCGTACGGCGTGCCGAGGCTGCACGATGCGTCGCCGCTGGTTCGCTACGTTGCGCATTTCGTCCTGTCCGAGGAGCTCGATCTCGATATGGTCCGAGAAGCGCGCGCCGCGGACGCGCGTGGAAATTGCCGCACTTCATCGCGGCGCCGAAGCGATTAGGAATCGAGAAGCACTGGGCGCCGAGCCACACGTAGAGTCGATCTAACGAACCACTTCAGGAGTGAATATGATCGGCTCTTCCACGATGGCACTCACGACCGTTTCCCGCCCGGCCACAGCCAAAGCCGGCGTTTCCGTGGCCAGCATTGCTTTCGTTAATGACGATAGATTTCCGCGATCACATACACTGCCACGGTTCAGACGCCACGGAAGTCAGAGCGCTCGAGCATGAACGTATCTCCGAGTCGCGCCAGGCCTCCGTAACTGCTTGCTGCAAAATCTGCTGCAAGACTGCGGATGCGCCTGGCGCTTCATGGCACACTGGGAGTAAGAGCGCGCGAAATTCAGACTCATTGCGCCTACCCGGGCGTGGCTGGCGTGCCCTGGAGCACCCTGCAGACCGTCGTCAAAAACGGTTGCGCTTGCCACTTTCGGTTCGCCATTCAAGCTGTTGAGCAGCGTGTCACGGGGGATCGACGACGACGCGCGGCACAATGGGCAGGCGAGACTTCTTTTTGTAGCAATCTCTGTAGCAACCCGGGGGCAGACGCTGGCATTCCCTGGCATTGATTGAGGCCCTGGATCAACCCTCCTGAGTTCAGCAGGCAGTTTCTGGCGGTGTCTGGCAGGCCTGGTGACCGATTCCCCCCTTCCGCAGACCTTCTGCACCCCGTGTCAGGTTTACCGAATTATGAGTTCAAGCCGGCCCGCCGTTGGCAGTCTCGGGGTTGTTCTGTAGCAATTCCTGTAGCAACCCGGAGCAAACCCTCACGCACTTTGGCGCGTGCGGCTGTTGAAAACGGGAACTGCCGGACGCCAGCCTAGAGTCTCAGGGCCGCGTCAATTACCTGCCGCGGGCGGGCTGGCGATAGCTCATGCAAGTACGGAACCGCCCCCACGACTCCGAGACGAGCAGCCCGTCGAGGCTCGAGCGTTTAGGGTCGAACCTTGAACAGGGCGACGGGCACGAGGTGCAGAAGAGTGCTTCCGATACACGGGGGTGTGGATCACCACGACTGATCGGCGTTTCCAGCACTCCCTTTGAACGGTACCAGTGGGTGACTTGAGGCAATCGCCCCGGCGGTGACGGCGCTGGGCAGCGCAGACTATGCGGCGCCGGTGAAGGCTGGGGACCACACCCCGCCGCTTGAACAAGCTTGACTCGGGTGACGTCACCTTGGACCGGGGGCCGACGAGCGCAGCGTGACTCCAGCCTCACGGCCGTTTGGTGGACCGAACTGCCGCGGGCAGTGGGCAAGCGCCCGGGAGTCTTAGGGGCAGCACGATCGGCCCAAGCCACGAAGGTCGATTGCCAGTACCCTGACGGTGGAAAGCTTTGTCCACACGCGCGTGAAGGCGCGGACGCTCTCGGGCCATAGCTTCGCTGTGATCCTGTATTTTCTCGAAGATCGCTTCGGGCTCGTCATGCAAGGTGGCCTCACTTTCGCTGTCGGGACGGTGCCTCCGATGCGTGTCAGCACGCGCAGCGACACCTCGAAAGGCGACCTCTGCCTGAATGAGTTGATCTGGGCGACTGCTTCGCGCACTTGATCTGGCGATCGCCAGAGGCCGTATCAGCCGTCTCCCAGGGCCGCGGCGTGCTTCAGCGCTGCTGAGCTATCGCCGCCAACAAGGATTGGATGCGATGAGGTCGTTGTGCGCCACCTTGACCGAGGCCGGGTTTGCCAGGTGCGGTGCCGAGGAGGGGCTTGGAGGCCTCGGTATCCTGGCGAGCGGCGTCGATGACGCGATCCGGCGCGAGGCCGCAGACCAAGCACCAGGACATCGGTGTCCAACTCGGCGGCCTCGTCGATGGCACGGCGATTGTCGTCAAACCCGCGCGGGGTTCCGATTCGGACGGGCAGCGAAGAAGCCACCGCGACACAGGCTCAAGACACGCAGGCCAGCGTTGCGAATCAGCGTGGCGCTGGCGGACGCGCCGCCCGCATCGGCAACTTTTGTCGCGCGACGGAGCGATCCACTGGATGCCTGCGCGCACACACCCGTGACCGCCTCGCGCAGACTTCAGTGCTGGGTCGTGGCCCGGTTCGGCTCAGGCGCCCGATGTCGGCCGACGGCTGCACCGGGCTCAGCTGATGCCGGCCAGCGCGAGCAGCGGCCGCATGCGCATGACGGCTAGCTCGGGGTCGTGCAGCAGGCACGCGCGATCGGCGAGGCGGAAGAGGTCGGCCAGGTGCACCGTGGAGCGCGCACTCTCGTGGCCGCCGAGCATGCGGAAATGACGCTGGTGACCGTTGAGGTACGCCAGGAACACGACGCCCGTTTTGTAGAAACGGGTTGGCGCCCGGAAGATGTGCCGCGAGAGCGCGACTGTCGGTTCCAGAATCGCGTGATACTGCGCTTGATCACCGCTGTCGAGCGCTTCAAGAGCGGCGGCCGCGGCTGGCGCAATCGCATCGAAAATACCGAGCAGCGCGTCACTGTAGCCGTGCTCGTCTCCCGCGATGAGCTCCGGGTAGTTGAAGTCGTCGCCGCTAAATGTGCGGATCCCGTGGGGAAGGCGGCGCCTCAGGGCAACCTCGCGCTGGGCATCGAGCAGCGACACCTTGATGCCCTCAATCTTGGGCGCATACTGCTCGATCAGTTGCAGGCACACTTCGGTCGCCTGGTCGAGATCACGAGAACCCCAGTAGCCAGCGAGCGACGGGTCGAACATGTCGCCCAGCCAGTGCAGGATGACCGGCTGGCGGACCTGCGAGAGCACATGTTCGTAGACCCGCAGATAGTCGTCGGGCCCGGTCGCGCAGGCGGCCAGCGCGCGACTGGCCATCAGGATGATCCGCCCGCCGCGTTTTTCGATGAAGCTGCACTGCTCTGCATACGCGGCCACGACATCGTCCAGCGTGACGCCTGGGCCCGGCTCGAGCTGATCCGTACCAGCTCCACACGCGATGCGGTTGAGCGCGCCCCGTCGGTCTGCGTCGGCTAAGGCCCGTCGAATCAATTCTTGGGTCGTGGGCCAATCGAGGCCCATTCCGCGCTGGGCCGTGTCCATGGCTTCCGCGATGGAAAACCCCAGATCCCAGAGGTAATGCCGATAGGCCAGTGTGGCGTCCCAATCAACGGCGGCTTGCAGCCAGGGATCGATATCGGCGAGTGGATCGCACACGACGTGCGCCGCTGCGTACGCAGAACGCGCGCGAGGGGGGCTGGCCGAAGTTGGAAACGCTGAAGGTTCCCCTGGCACAAAGTCCTCGAGCGTGCCGTCGGCGCGCGGTAGCTGTAATCGACCGGTGGTGATCATGCCGCCGCTGTTGCCTGGCTGGTGATCTCAGCGAGCCGCACCTCGCGGTGTTCCTCCATGCTGCGGTACGCCGCCTTGATCAGACGCTGGTTGGTAACCGCGTCGGACCAGTCGGGCGTGGTCGGCTGGCTACGCACGATACCGCCAAGGAACTGCTCGAGCTGCAGGCCGAATGGATCCCGCAACTCCAGGTCCACCTGGCGCCAGTCTTCGACCGACTCGGTCTGGACCTTGCGGGCATCGAACCTGAAGAGCGGTGTTTCAACCTGCGTTTGCGCGCGCAGCTTGTTGAAGCTGAACAGCAGGCTGCCATCCTCACCGTCGATCTGGAACTCGGGTACTTCTTCGTGTTTGCGGCGCACCCACGAGGCAAAGCAGTTGCCGACCGCGCCGTTCTGGAAGCGGATGGTGACGCTGGCGAGATCCTCGACTTCGACCGTGAACGGCGTACCGTCAGGCTCGCGGCGCTGAGGCCAGGCAATGCCGCCGGTGGCCGACACGGCCTCGATGGGTCCGACCAGGTCGCGCAGCAGGTCGAAGAAGTGCGCCATCATGTCCTCGACGATGCCGCCACCGGCCTCTTCCTTCTTATAGAACCACGTGGGGCGATTGACGACGGTCTGCGGGACCATGTAGCCAAACAGCACGTCCGCGCTGAAGACGCGGCCCACCAGACCCGCATTCAGCAGTTCCTTGGCCTTGCGCGGGCCTGGATTGAAGCGCATATTCTGGATGACGCCGTGCTGTACACCGGCAGACCGTGCAGCATTGAGCAGCCGCTCCGCCTCGTCCAGCTCGATGGTGAGTGGCTTTTCGGTGAAAACGTGCTTGCCATTGTCGATGGCTCGCATCAACGGAGCAAAATGCTCGGCATTAACAAGGCAGTTGTCGATCACGTCGACGTCGCCCGCATCGATCAGCTCATTGAGACCGGTGCTGATGCGCCGGATTCCGTATTGCTCCGCCACGGCGCGGACCTTGGCCGGGTCACGGCCGTACACCGCCGGCTCGACGTGTACGGTATTGCCGTCGACCTTCAGCCCGCGATCGCGCAGTTCCGCCAGCGCTGCGAGGTGAATACTAGCCATGCGGCCGGTGCCAAGCACCGCCACGGTGAGGGTGTCCTTCGCCTGGTTATTGTTCGACACTCCGGTTAGTCGTCCTCCATCCTGCGTCGCACGCTCACGCGATGCGTTCCTCCTGTGTTTGCGCCCCATCCGCCGGCGGCGCTGACGATTCGCGCAAGACGATCTGGTAAGGCAGCTGGCGAGGCTCGACTCGGACGGGTGGACTGCCCAGAGCTGCCAGCAATGCATTCATAGCAGCCACGCCAAGCTCATGCCGTGGCATGGAGACAGTGGTCAGCGTCGGCGCGGCGTGCTCGGCCGCGCCGGTGTCGCCGAAACCGACAACAGTCACGTTGGCAGGGACTCGCAGCCCTGCGGCGCGGGCGGCGTTGAGCGCCGCCAGCGCCATTTGGTCGTTTGCTGCGAAGATCGCGGTTGGGGCGCGTTCGGCGAGCAGACGCTTGGCCGCCGCGAGGCCACTCGCGTAGGTGAAGTCGCCATTGACGATAAGGTCGGTAGACAGTCCAGCGGCCGTCATCGCCGCCCGAAAGCCGGCCTCGCGCTGGAGCGCGGTGCTCACATCGCGCGGACCGCCGACGAAGCCGATACGTTGGTGCCCGAGGCTGATGAGATACTCGGTCATGTCGCGAGCGGCGGCGCGATGATCGATGTCGATCGCGGGTAAGCCTGCATGCTCGCCAGCGCACGCCACCGCCAATGTGCCGCGCTTCGACGCGAGCGCTAGCTGTTGCTTCAGCATGCGCTGCTCGCCCGGTGTGACGACATCCCCGCCGACGAAGATCAGGGCGTCGACGCGGTAGTCCGACAGTGTTGCCACATAGCGGCGCTCAGTTGCCGGCTCGCGATCGGTGTTACAGACGACCACCAGGTAGCCCGCTCGCCGAGCTGCGTCCTCGACACCGCGGGCGATCTCGGCGAAATAGGGATCGACCATGTCGCCGACCAGCACGCCGACGATCCGGGACCGCCGCGTGACCAGCGCGCGGGCGAGAGCCGATGGCGAGTAGCGCAGCTCGCGCGCCGCCGCTTCGACGCGACGGCGGGTAGCCGGTGCGACTGGATAGTCAACGTTGTTCAGGACGCGCGAAGCGGTTGTAATCGATACACCAGCCCGCTTCGCGACATCCTTGATGCCAGCCATCCGGGCCGGCTACTCCTTGACCGCGCCCGCGGCAATGCCAGCGATGAACTGCTTCTGCGTCAGCAAGAAGGCGAGCACCACGGGAATCACCGACACGACGATAGCAGCCATCACCTGGTTTGTGACGGGTGCCTGTTGGCGGATGAATGCCAGGCCCACCTGGAGCGTGCGCATATCCGGGGCGGGAGCGACGATCATCGGCCACAGCAGCTGATCCCAGGTACCCATGAAGATGAACAGCGAGAGCGTCGCCACGGCCGGCCGCGCCAGCGGCATGTAGATGCGCGAGAAGATGCGAAACTCGCCCGCGCCGTCGACGATGGCAGCCTCGCGCATCTCCGCGGGCAGCGTCTTGAAGAACTGCGTCATCATGAACACGCCAAACGCGCTGACCAGGCCTGGCAGGATGATGCCCGGGTAGCTGTTGAGCAGGTTCCAGTTGGCGAACATCACGAACAGCGGCACCATCGTCGCCTGTGACGGAACCATCAGCGCCGCGAGAATCAGGGCAAAGATTACGCCCTGGCCAAAGAAGGTCAAGCGCGCGAAGCAGTACCCCGCCGCGCTGGCGACCACAACTGCAGTGACCGTGGTCAGACCCGAAACGACGACGCTATTGACGAAATAGCGCCCGAGTGGCACCAGGTCGAAGATACGACGGTACGTGCTGAAGTCAAACTCCGATGGCCACAGCCGCGGCACGCTGGCGAACAACTCGGCTGGCGGCATCACGGAGCCTATGACCAGCCAGTAAAACGGGAACACCGCCACAATCGCCAGCACCAGCAAGAAGAGAAGCAGCAGCCATCGGTCGACCGAGCGCAGCGAGCGAATTGTCACTCCGTCCATACGTCCTGTCCTCCTTCCCTTCTAGCGCACGACAAGGTCGTGAACGCGCTTGTTGATCAACGCCAGTGCGACCAGCAGCACCAGCAGGAACGTCGCGATTGCCGAGCCGTAGCCGAACTGAAGCTCCACGAATGCGTGGCGGTACAGCAGCTGGACCATCGAGATGGTCGAGTTGAGTGGACCACCATTGGTCATGATGAACGGCTGAATGAACAGTTGCATCGACGTGATGAGCGAGATGGTCAGGACGAAATAGATGACCGGGCGCAGCGCTGGGACGGCAATGTGCCAGAGCTGTCGCCAGCGCGTCGCGCCGTCGACCGAGGCCGCCTCGTACAGGTCCTGTGGCACGCCTTGCAACGCGGCCAGGTAGATGACCATGTAGTAGCCGAGGTTCCGCCAGACGGTGGTGGCGATGAGAATCCACATCGCCTGTCCACCGTTGGAGAAGAACGGCTGCGGCGCAAAACCAAACGTCTGAATGATGCCGTTGACTATTCCCTGCTGCGCGAACAGCATGGACCACAGCAGCGACACGACGACCCACGAGCAGACCACCGGCAAGAAGAAGGCAGTCCGAAACAGGGTGCGGAAGGGCAAGTGTTCATTCATCGCCAGTGCCATCAACAGCGGCAGAGTGGTCTCGCCGATGACGACGAAGAACGCAAAGAAGAAGGTGTTGCGGAGCGCCGTGTGGAACTCCGCATCGTTGAACAACTGAATGAAGTTGCCGGCGCCGACGAAGGTCGGCGTGCGATTGAGCGTGGCGTCGAAGAAGCTGAGATAGATCGAGTACAGGAGCGGATACGCCAGCACGACCACAAACAGGATCAGGTACGGCGACAACATGAGGTAGGCAGGCGAGCTCTTGCGGAAGGTGCGACCGAACGAGCCCTCTCGCGGTCGCACTCCGACGGTTCCGACAGTTACAGCCATGGACTTGGTTCCTGTCTGCGCGCGCTACTTGTACAGGTTTGGATACTGCGTGATGCTCGCGTCGAGCAGCGCCTGCGACTGCTGTTGGGCAGTGCTCATTTCCTCCTGGACGTTGGCGCCCGAGCGGATGATGCGCTCCTGTGCCGCGGCCAGAATGTCATAGATCTTCGAGTAGGCGGGGGAGACACCGGCTGGCCGCGAGGGGATGATCAGAATCGCCTGCTTCCACTTCGGATCGTTCTTCAGGGTTTCCGAGGTGCTCTTGCTGACCGGCGTGGCCTGGGCGGCGACGTCGTCGGGCGACAATCCGAGGTCCTTGGTCACACCGTACTTCAGGTTCTGCGTCTCATCACTGGTCAGCCACATGATGAAATCCATTGCTTCTTTCGGATGGGCCGCGGTCGCCGGGATAGCCAGGGCGCTGCCGCCGCCGAACGTCACCGGCTGTGAATTCGCGTTCATGGACGGCGGCGGAGCAACACGCCAGTCGGTCTTCGAGTCGTTGGTCTGGAGACCGAGCGTGAAATTGGTGCTGGTGTCCATCGCCGCGCACTTGCGCGAGATCATCAGCTGCAGCTGGTTGTCGCCGGTGATCTCGTCGGTGTTGACCCACTGCTTCTGCGCCCATTCGCCCAGGAAGTTGTAGGTGGCTAACACGGGCGGTGTGGTGAACAGGGCCTTGGTCGGCAGCACGTCGCGATCCCAGAGCGTTCCGCCCGCGTTCCAGAGATACGGCAGCGTCTTGGCGGTGTTCTTGATGGGGTGGCACTGCGGCCAGGTATTGGGCATCTTGGCCTTGATCGCCGCGTTCGTCGCGCGCAGCTCGTCCCAGGTTTGCGGTGGCTTGTCGGGGTCGAGGCCGACGTCCTTGAAGAGCGTCGCGTTATAGACGTAGCCGAACGGGTCGTATTCGTAGGGCAGCGCCCACACGCCGTTGTTGACGATCACGTAGCCGTTGTTCAGCAGGTCGTCGGCGCGCTTCTTGACGGCGTCGCCGCCGATCGCGGTGAGCTCCTTGGTGGCGTCGGCGGCCATCAGGTCGAGCGGTGTGCGACTGACCTCGATCTTGGCGACGTCGACGACTTTCTTGGCCTGGATATTGAAAATCAGGTTGGCGATGGCGTCGGTGTCGCTCGGGCCGGCCATGGAGGTGGCGGAGAGGTAGTCAATCTCGATGTCCGGGTGGTCCTTCATGTAGCGCTCGACGAGCTTGCGCTCGGCGACCTCGCCGCCGCGGGCGTTGAAATAGACCAGGTGGATTTTCTGGCCAGCCTGGCCGGCTGGCGCTGCCTGCCCGGACTGGGCGGGCTGTTGTTGGCCGGCGGGTGTGTAGGAGCTGGTGCCACTGCCGCAGGCAGCCAGCAGAACGGCGGCAGTTGAGACCGCCGCGAGTCGCGTCAGGCGAAAACTGAACATCTGACGATCCCCTCACTGTGCGGCGCTGGATGCGGCCGCGGATTTGGCTGCCGGTCGGGCAACGGCGCCATGGCTGGTGCATACCGCAGAGGTGATGCCGCGACGTACCCGCGGCGTGTGTGGTGGCTCCACTGTAGGCCCGTTCTGGTTTCAGAAAACCTTTTCTGCAAACGTTTTCTGCACAATAGGTCGTGGTTGCCGGGTTGTCAAGGGGCAGCGCCGGGGCCGGCCTTCTGTGCGGGCCGCGGGGCGCGGCGGGGTCAGGCGTCGTGCTGGCGCGTGAGCTCGCGGAGGGCCTGCTCTGTGGGGGCGACGCCCAGGCCGGGGGTGTTGTCTACGTGCACGCTGCCGGCTGATTCCAGGCTCGACTTGTCGGGAAAGAGCGCCGACTCGTCAATGAACTGGCTGCCGTTGAGCGCCGCGGGGCCCTGGAACCCATAGGCAAGCGCGACCTGGCAGACGGCCACCTTGGTGAGCAGGCTGTCCGTCAAGCCGCTGACCAGCAGCGGCAGCCCAGCAGCCTCGGCAACGGCGATCTGCTGCAGCGTCGGCCAGATCCCGCCGCTGCGCGTCACCTTCACCACCAGGTAATCGACGAGGCCCTCCGCGGTATAGGCGAAGAAGTCGGCGGGGCCGACACTCGCTTCATCGACGGCCAGTGGCAGGGAGCACGTCTGTCGCAGCTGGCGCAGCAGGTGCAGTCGGTCCGCGGCCATTGGCTGTTCGAGCACATCGACGCCAATCTCCGCGAACGGACCGACCACCCGACGGGCGTCGGGCAGCACAAACCCCTGGTTGGCGTCCGCCCAGACGAACGCTTCGGCTCCGGCGGTCTCGCGGATCGCGCGGGCCACGGCGACGTCCGTCGCCGGCGCAACCGCGGCTTTGAAGTTGAAGTGACGGTAGCCCGCGCGGCAGGCCTCATGGACTTCCGCGCGCGCGTCGTCGGCATCGTGCGCGGTGACTGTGTAGCTCAGGGCGACGGTGGCGCGCTCGTCGCTGCCGCCGAGGAAGCTCCGCAATGACAAACCCGCGGCTCGGGCGCACAGGTCGTGTACTGCCATGTCGACGGCCGCCTTGGCGACCGGCTGGCCAGGACTCGGGCCGCGCCCGATGGTCGCATGCAGGCGCTGGTGCAACCCCCAGCGGTCGCTGACGGGCAGTCCGATCAAGGCCGGCCCGAGGTAGCCGCGAATCGTAGTCGTCACCGACTCGAGCGTTTCGTACGACCATGCCGCATGTGGGCGTCCCTCGCCCCAACCGACCTCGCCCTGGCTGTCGGTGATCTTCACGAAGACGTGCGGGGCAGTCCCGCCGGCCGTGCCGGCGGAACCCGATGCGAACTGAAACGTCTTGACGACCGGCAGTCGCACCGGGAAGACCTCGATGCGGTCGATCGTGCGTGCCATCACGCCGCGGCGGCGTCCCGCGGGATCCAGCTCGAGTAGCGGGGATGATCCGCGCCAATCGGCAGCGTCACGCTCTGGTGGCTCTCGGCGGAGTAGTACATCGCGGTGATCAGCTCGACCGACAGGCGCGCATCGGCCAGTGACACCGGCAGCTCGGTGCCCTCTCGGAGCGCGTCGAAGAAGCGGTAGAACTGGCCGGCGTAGTGCTCAGGCAGCGGGCGGAACTCCGCGAGCGTGGCCGCGATGCGTTCGGACAGCTCGGGTGAATCGGCCACAAACGTCCACGGGTCACCGGAATTGGTGTACGGACGGGTATTGCTCTGGGCGACCAGGCCGCTGAAGGAGAAACGGTGGCGGCTGATCTCCTCGGGTGAGCCGAGCGTGACGCCCAGCGACGCCGCCGAGCCGTCGGCCATCTCCAGGGTCGCCGCGGCACAATCCTCGACCTCGATCGCGTTGACGCGGGTAGTGGTGTATGCGAAGAGTCGCCGCGGCGGCCCGAGCACGTAGCACAACAGATCGTGGTTGTGGATCGCGTGACTCAGCAGCGCGCCGCCGCGCTCGGTGGCCCACTTGCCGCGCCAGGGCACGGCGTAATACTCCGGGCGCCGCCGCCAGGCGGTCTCGACGGTGGCGAGGTACGGAGTGCCCGCGACACCTTCGGCGATCAGCAGCCTGAGCTTCTGGATACCGTGGCCGAAGCGGTACTGGAAGATCGGCATGATGCGCCGGCCAGAGCTCGCCTCGACCCGCGCGAGCTCATCCACCTCGCGCAGTGAGCTGACCAGCGGCTTCTCGCAGATGGCGTGCTTGCCCGCGCCGAGCACCTGCTGGATCTGTTCGAAGTGCAGGTGCGGCGGCGTGCACAGGTCGACGACGTCCACGTCGTCTATTCGCACCAGCTCGGCGAGATCGGTCGCCACGCGCGACACGCCGTGCTCCTCGGCGACGAGTCGGGCGCGCTCGGCGTCGATGTCGCACACGGCGACGACGTCGAAGCGATCCGCCACCTCCCGATAGCCGCGCAGGTGCGATCGGCCGATGCCGACACCGACCACGGCCACGCGCAGCCGCTCAGCCGCGGCGGTCATACCGCCAACCCGGCTGCCTGCACGCGGCGGGCCTGCGCCTGCGCCTCGAGCGCGAGCTCGGATGCCAGAAACGCATGCGCCTGCGGTATAGCGGTCTCGGTGCGTCCTCGGATGTCGTCCAACAGCTGGGTCCCGTAGGGCAGCTCCGTATCGCGGCAATCGATGTAGCGTGTTTGTTGCCGGTCCACCAGGAAGAGGTGGTCGCCGCCGGGTCGGCCGCCGACGTCGACATACTTGCGCAGTTCGATGTAGCCGTCGGTTCCGAGGATCGTCAGCCGTCCGTCGCCCCAGGTGCCGAGACCGTCAGGCGTGAACCAATCGACGCGGATGTAGCCGGTACCTCGATCGCCGCGCAGCAGCATATCGCCGAAATCCTCGAGGCCCGGGTACTCGGGGTGCGCGAGATTGGCGACGTGCGACGCGACGACCTCCGCCGACGTGGAGCCGGTGAAGAACAGGAACTGGTCGGCCTGGTGGGAGCCAATGTCGGCGAGTATGCCGCCGTATCTCTCGCGTTCGAAGAACCAGCGGGGTCGACTCGGCGCGTTCAGCCGATGCGGACCGAGTCCGACGGTCTGCAATGGTCGACCAATCGCACCAGCCTGGACGAGCTCGCCCGCGCGGACGGTGGCGCGCGATCGAAGCCGCTCGCTGTAACAGATGGAGTAGACGCGGCCCGTCTCGCGCTGCACGTGGCGTGCTTCCGCCAGTTGATCGAGCGTGGTGAAGCCCGGTTTGTCGCTGAGGTAGTCCTTGCCATGGCGCATCACGCTGACGCCGAGCCCGGCGCGTTCATCGGCGATCGCGGCGCTCGCGACCAGGGCAATCGCCTCGTCTTCGAGGATCTCCGCCTTGTCGCGAGCGCGGCGCGCCTGCGAGTAGCGTTCGCCAAATTGTGCCGCGAGGTCCGCCTCGTCGGCGTAGTAGCTGACGAGCTCGGCGCCTGCATCCAGCAGGAGGTCCGTCATGCCGTAGATGTGGTTGTGGTTCACGCCGATCACGCCGAAGCGGACCGCCTTCTCGCCGGCTGGTCGAGTACTCACCGCCCGAACTCCTTTACGTTCAGACTCCTTGCTAGCCCACTGGGGCGCCCATTTGCACCTCGGGGCGCCTGGTCGGGGCGCGTCGGCGGTGTGGTCGTCGGGCTGCTGCTGCGATTTGCGCTCGGCCGCGACGCGCGCGGTAGTGGCGGCGTAGACGATTTCCGCTGCCAGCTAGTCCTCGGCGCCGGTCAAGGCTTCGCGGTGTTCGGGATTGCTGCTCGTGCGCGCGAGCAGCGCCTCAGTCTCGGAGCCGTACCGCCCCTCCAGGTGCTCGATCCAGCGCAACGTGCAGGCGCGAGTTGGCAGCGAGGCGGGCGCGGGCGTCGTGCGCCGCCTGATAGCCGACGGCGCCGACAGGCGGAATGGCCTCGCCTGCTCGGTCTCGTCCGGTTGGTAGACGATCCTAGGTGCCTTGCCACGGCCCTGCCCAGACGTAGTGCGCCTCGGTTTTCTGTAGCAATTCCTGTAGCAACCCGGAGGCAGACCCTGGCGTGTCAGGGCACTGATTACAGTCTCGGATGGGCCCGAGCGAGTTCAGCAGGCACCCTCTGGCGCTGTCTGGCAGGCCTGGTGACCGATTCCCCCCTTCCGCACC
>Ga0137373_10003516_pt1 | contig 17135 bp, 14 predicted proteins | sample SagtaG_5_FD_104912 | JGI IMG/M metagenome (GOLD analysis project Ga0137373, IMG submission 104912) | Vadose zone soil microbial communities from Sagehorn Ranch, Mendocino, California, USA - Sage1_R_80_16 metaG | ecosystem: Environmental > Terrestrial > Soil > Vadose zone | place: USA...
CCTTGCCGAGCACGATGCGCGGCGTGCCCAGCGCCTGGTGCAGCACCGGAATCGCGGTGAACGACGCCGTCGGCAGCCCCGCCCGCTCCAGCTCCTTGGTGATCGTTGCGCCGCAACGATTGCAGGTCCCTCACGTCGACGTGAAGATCACCGCCTGCACGCCGGCTGCCTTCATGTCGGCGGCGATCTCCTGGCCGAAGGCCCGCGCGCGGTGGACGGGCGCGCCCGCGCCCACCGTGCTGTAGAACCAGTCGTGAACACTGCCGATGACGCCCTCCCGCTCGAGGTCGCGCAGGATGTCGAGCGGCAGCTGCCGGTCGGGCGTGTCGTGGATGAACTGGGTGTCGAAGCCGCCGTGGACCGAGCTCCATTTCTCGGGCTGGAGCCGATCGAGCCCGGCGATGTGGTACTTGCCCCAGCGGGTCGCCCGTCGCGATTCGATGCCGTCGGGGTTACCGCGGGGGACGATGCCTCCGGTGGTGACCATCGCGATCTTCGCCTTCGTCAGGTCGACGATCGGCGGCGCGGGGACGACGTGGCCGAAGTCCGGGACCGGGATCTCCGACACGTAGGACCGCGCGCCGAGCTTGTCGAGGAGCATCGCGATCGCGCGCTCGGCCCCTGTCCGCTCGTGGCTCTCGTTGCGTCGCTGGCCGCGCGCCGCGTAGCCGTCCTCTTCGGGACGCCCCAGCGCCTCACCGCGACCGAGCTTGAGGGCCAGGCGGGCGACGACCTCCATGGCCGCGCTCATCCCGGCCGCGTCCTCGCCCGTCGGCACCACGGTCACGGCCGCCCGACACATCTCGAAGCCGGGATTCTCCCGGAACATCGCGGTGACCGCCGGGATGCCGAGCTCGGTTTGCGCGCGACGCGCGAGGACGGCGCATGCCGTCCCGTAGCGTCCGGCGTTGAACGCGGGACCCGTCACCAGGACCTGCGCCCTCGCCTCCTCGATCCGCCCCAGCGCCGCGCGCACCGCGTCTTCCGTCTTCTCGGCGAAGTAGTTGTCGCCCGCGTAGATCGTCAGGACGACCTCGCCGGCGTCCCCGACGAGCTTCTGCAGCAGCGTGCCGGGGCCGACGGGGCCGGGCCGCGTGCCGACCGGGAGTCCCGCCTTCGTCTCTCCTCCGACGCCGGCGAAGAACTGGTTCACGTAGTGGACGATGCGGATGCGCTCCATCGATAAGGCTCCTGGCGACTCGTCAGTGCGTGCGCGCGACGAGTCGGCTGTGGCCGAGCTGGTTACACACGCCGTGCAGACGGCGAAGAGCGGTACGGAACGCGTCCGACGGCTTGGCGCCCACCTGGCCCTCGTAGTTGTTCCAGTCGAGGAACTGCGTGCCGCCGAGGACGCGTGGCATCGCGGGCAGCGTGACCTCTTCGTCCATGTTGCCGACGGTCACGATCGCATCGGCCTGGGGGACGTGCATGATGAGCCCGACGTCGGTGCCTTCGGCGTCCGACATCTCGGCCATCACCAGCACCGTCTTGATCCCGGCCTCCTCGATGCGCTGGCAGACGAGCATGAGATCGGCCCAACCGTGGCCGCCGTTCTGCATGCTGAGGACGGCGCCGTCGGCGCCGAGCATCCGGCACAGCTTGGCCACCTGCGCCGCCGAGCGCTCCTTCTCGAGATGATCGACCACCAGGCACTGACAGATGACGACGCCGACGAAATCGAGGTCGCGGCCATGACGCGCGTGGAGCTCGCGAATGAGGGCGTTGTTCTGGTAGTGGAAGGTGGCGCTGCGGTAGGCCGAGATGTGGTAGTCGGCGTTGACGATCGCCCCGTCGAGCATCTCGTTGGGGTGGAACACCGTGGGTGTGCTGGAGACCTTGACGCCGTAGACGTAGGTGTTGTGGACGGAGCCCTCGTGCATGAGCGGGCTCACGTACACGACCCGCGGCGGCCGGCCGGCGTTGGCTCCGGGGACGCGATCGATGTCGAAGACCTCGCGGCGGGGCGGCGTCAGCGCGCGGACGGGCTCGGCGAGATACTCCGCGGCCCGCACGCTCACGACCCGCACGGTGGCGAGCTGCTCGGGAATGGTGAGTCCGGCGACGAAGTGAAAGACCAGGACCACGTTGTGCGTCTGCGAGAACGGCGTCCACGCCGCCGCCGGACCCACGTTGTCGATGATGGCCTCCTTGACGCTCTGGCCGTCCACCGAGCCCATGACTTCGGCCAGGGCGACGACGGCGGCGCCGTCGAGGCGATGCGTCACGCCCTCACCCGCGACTCGCGGCGCGTCGGTGAACCCGGGGAACGCCCCGCGCCCGCCGACGACCTTGACGCGCGGCTCGATCACGTCGAGGACGTGAATGAGGCGGACCCCGTCGCCGGGGTTCACGAGATGGACTTCCAGCGCTTCGACGTTCTCGTGGGCGACCGCCCGGCGGAGACCGTCGGCGTCGACGGTCAGCTCACCATCGCGCCATGACGTGGTCGGGCCGGCGGATAGGCGTGTGACAGGGAACGACCCGAGCTCCAGGCGCATCCGTTGTCCTCCGAGCGGCACGTGAGTTCGACGAGCTGTGCCGGCGTCAGCGGACTGAGCATAGGGACGCGGAGCGCGGAGGTCAAGCGTGCGGCGACCGAGGTGCGGCGACCGAGGACATCTATGCCTTCGCGCGCGACGGAGCGTCGTGACGGGTCAGACGGCGGCGTCGCGGCGCAGTCGCTCGATCTCCGCCGGCGTGTAACCCGCTTCTCCGAGGATCTCGTCCGTGTGCTCGCCGAGCGTGGGCGGCGGCCGATCGATGCTCGGGCTGCCGTGGGCGAGCCGGAAGCCGGCGCCGACCAGCCGCAGCGGACCGAAGCGCGAGTCGACGGTCTGCAGCACGTCGCGATGCTGGAGCTGCGGATGCTCCACGATCTCGTCGATCTTCCAGATGCAGGCGCACGGCACGTCGGCCGCCGTCAGCCGCGTCTCCCAAGTCTTGGGATCGTCCGTGGCCAGCGCGCCCTCGATGACCTCGCGCAGCGCCGCCACGTTGTCCGTTCGCGCCGCCCAGTCCTTGAACCGCGGGTCGTCGAGCGCGTCGGCCCGCCCGATCGTGCGCATGAGGCCGGCGAACTGCTTCTCCGTCAGCACGGCAAGGACGATGTAACCGTCGCCCGCGCGGAAGCGGCTGGCCGTGGGCTTGCGGCTCACCGAGCCATTGCCGATCTGCTTCTGCTCGATGCCGGCCACGGTGTACTCGGAGACCGGGCCCGGGATGAAGGCGAGCGCGGCGTCCAGCATGGCGACGTCGACGAACTGCCCGCGGCCGGTGTGCGTGCGCTGGTAGAGGGCGCTGGAGACGGCCAGCGCCGCCGTGATGCCGCCGATCGTGTCGCAGATCGCGAACCCGGCGCGCATCGGCCCGCCCGCGGGCTCGCCGGTGATGGACATGATCCCGGACATCGCCTGCAGCTTGCCGTCGAAGGCGGCCGTCGTCCGCTCGGGTCCCGTGTGGCCGAAGCCGGAGACCGCGCAGTAGATCAGCCGCGGGTTGATGGCGGCGAGCGCCTCGTAACCCACGCCGAGCTTGTCCATCACGCCCGGCCGGAAGTTCTCCCACACGACGTCGGCCTTGACGACGAGTCGCTTCACGACCTCGACGGCCTCCGGACGTCTCAGATCCAGCGTGAGGCTGCGCTTGTTGCCGTTCACCGCCATGAACCCCGGCGGCATCTTGCGCTCCGCCCACTCCTTGCCGATGAGCTGACTGCGCGTCTCGTCGCCGTCGCGCGACTCGATCTTCACCACGTCGGCGCCGAGGAGCGCCAGCTGGTAGGTCCCGTAGGGCCCCGCGAGGTACCGGGTGAAGTCGAGGATCCGGATGCCGGCGAACGGCTTGCTCATGTGCGTCCCGGCTTGGTCTTGATGACCTCCTTGACGGCATCGAACTCCCGGCGCTTGTCGGCGATCTCCTCGGGGGTCAGCCTGTCGAGGTTCGAGAAATCGAGCTTCCACGACGCGTCGTCACGCCATCGCAGCGGCGACTGGACGGTCGTCCGAGCGGCCGGCGCGCTCTCGAGCACGCGCAGCGCCAGCTCCAGGGTGAGCCGCTGCGACTCGACGTCCAAGGGACGGCCGGCGGAATTGCCGAGCGGGAAATCGCTGAACAGGAAGCGCGCCACGCCGCAGTGCTCGATGATGTCCTTGGCGCATCCCATGATCACGGTCGGCAGCCCGCTGGCCTCGAGATGCCGGGCGACCAGACTCACGGTCTGGTGACACACCGGTCAGCTGGGGACGAGCAGGACCGCGTCGGCGGCGTCTTCCCGGCAGCGGCGCAGCAGCTCCGGCGCGTCGGTCTCCGTCGTCACTCGATGACTCCGGTTCGTGGGCGCGCCGTGAAATCGTGGTGTCAGCGCGCCGAGGCGCCCCGCCTTCACGGCCTCGTGCAGCCGCGTCAACGGAAACCAGGTGTTCGGATCCTCGGCTGTCGTGTGCTTGCGGTCGTAGCCGACGTGCGAGATCCGGAGATCCGGCACCGAATCCGTCGAGTTGGAGTAGACCTCGTAGAACTTCGCGGCGGCGTTGTACCGCGCTCCCGGCCCCTGGTCTCCGACGTCGGGCTGGTACGGTGCCGCCGTCGTGATCAGGGCCAGGCGCGTCTCGGCCAGCGGCCTCGCCAGCGGCGTGAACGGCGCGTCGGTGAAGTGCGCCCAGCGATACGGGTTGTCGTAGCCGAGCTTCAGATAGTAGTCGCGCGTGCGCTGCATGTACGGGATCGGGGTGTCGTGGTCCGGGGCGAACGTCATCGGCATCTCCCTGGTGCGCGACCGCTCTGGTCGGGTCACGGGCAAGTCTCCCACAAACACGGGCATTTCGCCCGCTCCGCTGTCGATGAAGAAGCTTTCCATCGCGCTGATTCTTGCGCTGGCGGCGCTCCGCGGTGTCGGCACCGTGTGGGCGGACAACGCGGGCCAGACCGTTCAGGCCCCGCAGTGTTGGTGCGGGCGGGGACAGGTTCTCCCCGCCCGCCTCACTCCGGACGGGACGTCGACTCCCGACGAGTGAGGGCGGACGAGGGATGCTATAACCGGCGGGTGCGGAGCGCCGAGCTCGTCCTGGCCCTGCTCATCGCGGTCGCCGCGCTCGTCACGATCGCGCGCCGCCTCGGGATCGCCTACCCGATCTTCCTCGTGATCGGCGGCGTCGGGCTCGGGCTCGTGCCGGGCCTCCCCCGCCTGCAGATCGATCCGGACCTCATCTTCGTGCTCGTGTTGCCTCCCCTCGTCTACATCGCGGCGTTCTTCACGCCCCTGCCGAGCCTGCACGCGAACCTCCGCACGATCAGCTCGCTGGCGATCGGCCTCGTCGTCGCCACCGCCGCCGCCGTCGCCGTCGTCGCCCACCAGCTGATTCCCGGCATCCCCTGGCCCGTCGCGCTCGCGCTGGGGGCGATCGTCTCGCCGCCTGACGAGATCGCCGCCACCGCGATCGCCGCGCGGCTGGCCGTCCCCCGACGCATCGTGACGATCCTCGAAGGCGAGAGCCTGCTCAACGACGCGACCGCGCTGACGATCTACAGCGTCGCCATCGCGGCCGCGATGGGCGGCGCGTTCTCGCCGAGCAAGGCGGTCGCGACCTTTGCCGCCGCGGTGGTGGGCGGTGGCGCGATCGGCCTGGCCGTGGGATGGCTCATCGCGCAGATCCGAGCGCGCCTCGAGGACACACCCGTGGAGATCACGATCTCGCTCCTCACCCCGTATGCCGCCTTCCTGCCGGCCGAGCAGCTCGGCGCCTCCGGCGTGATCGCCACGGTGGTCGCCGGGGTTTACCTCGGTCGCCGGGGCTCGCACATCATGGGCGCCGACGTGCGGCTGACGGGACGCGCGGTGTGGGACACCCTCATCTTCCTCCTCAACGGACTCGTGTTCATCGTCACCGGACTCGAAGTGTCGCTGCTCCTGCGGGCGCTCGCCCCCTCGGACGCGGTCAGGCTCGTCGGCATCGGCCTCGCGGTGAGCGCCGTCCTGATCCTGGTGCGAGCCCTGTGGATCTTCGGCTCCGCTTTCGCGCCGCGGCTGGTGCGACGCCCGTCGCCCGAGCCGCGCCTGTTCGCCCAGTCGGTCGTCCTTTCCTGGGCCGGCATGCGTGGGGGCGTCTCGCTCGCCGTTGCCCTCGCGCTTCCGATGGCCCTGCCTTCGGGGGGGCCGTTCCCCGCGCGCGAAGCGCTTCTCGTCGTCACGCTCACCGTGATCGTCTTCACGCTCGTGGGCCAGGGGCTGACACTGCCCTGGCTCATTCGCCGGCTTCGGCTCGGCACCGATGCCGGGCTCCGCGAAGAAGAGGCCGAGGCCAGGCAACAGCTGCTCGACGCCGCGACGCGGCGGATCGATCAGCTCTATCCGGTGTGGCCGGGGCACCGCCCGCTCCTCGATCGGTTGCGCGACACGTATCAGCACCGCTCCGAGCACATCGACCGGCAGCGCGATCCGGTGGCGCCCGACGGCGAGGATCGAGAGCTCATCGAGCATCGCGAGATCAGACGAACGGTCATCGACGCGGAACGCGAGGCCCTCCTGCGGCTCCGCGCCGAGGGCGCGATCGATGACGACATCCTGCGCAGCCTCGAGCGCGAGCTCGATCTCGACGAACGGCGAATGGACGTCTGACGCCTGACATGTCGACCTTCGACACCCGCCGCGCGCAGATGTTCCCGAAGCTCAGCTCCGCGGAGATCGACCGTCTCCGGCGCTTCGGCACGGTGCGACGCTACCGCGCCGGCGAGCTGCTCTTCACGACCGGCGAGATCCGCCCCGGCATGTTCGTCATCATCGAGGGCTCCGTCGCCGTGACGCGGCGCGAGGGCCTGGGGCACGTCGTCCCGATCATCGAGGAGGGGCCCGGCGACTTCATCGCCGAGGTCGCGCAGCTGTCCGATCGTCCGTCCTTGGTCGACGCGCGGGCGGTCACCGACGTGGAGACGCTCCTGATTGCCACCGACGCGCTGCGGACCGTGCTCATCGCCGAGGCCGAGCTCGGCGAGCGCATCACGCGCGCGCTCATCCTGCGCCGCGTCGCGTTGATCGAGACCGGAGCCGGCGGTCCGGTCCTGATTGGCCCGTCCGCCAACCCTCGCCTCGTGCGGCTGCAGGGATTTCTCGCCCGGAACGGCTGGCCGCATCAGGTCCTCGATCCCGCCGAAGATCGGGACGCCGCGGCGCTCCTCGAGCGGTGTGCGCCGAGCCCCGCGGACCTGCCGCTCGTCGTGTGCGCGGACGGATCGGTGCTCGAGAATCCCACCGAGGGCGAGCTGGCGGCCTGCCTCGGCATGGCGCGCATCGATCATCCCGACCGCACCTACGACGTGGCCGTCGTGGGCGCGGGCCCGGCCGGTCTTGCCACGGCCGTGTACGCGGCGTCCGAGGGCCTCTCGGTGATCGTCTTCGACGCGTCGGCGTTCGGCGGACAGGCCGGGGCGAGCGCGCGCATCGAGAACTATCTGGGATTTCCCGCGGGCATCTCCGGGCAGGACCTCACCGGGCGCGCGTTCGTGCAAGCCGAGAAGTTCGGGGCCGAGATGGTGATCCCGAACGAGGTCGCGGGCCTCGACTGCACCAGCACGCCCCTCGCCGTCGCCCTGGCGGATGGCCGTCGCGTGAAGGCCCGCACTGCCGTCGTGGCCAGTGGCGCTCGGTATCGGCGCCCCGCCATCCCGAACCTCGAAGCGTTCGAGGGCCGTGGCGTCTGGTACTGGGTCTCGCCCATCGAGGCCCGCCTGTGCCGGCAGCAGCAGGTCGCGCTCGTCGGGGGCGGCAACTCCGCCGGCCAGGCCGCCGTCTTCCTCTCCGGCTTCGCCGCCAAGGTCTCGGTCCTCGTCCGCGGCGACGGTCTCGCCGCGACCATGTCGCGCTATCTCGTCGACCGGATCGAGGCCACGGAGAACATCGAGGTCCTGACCCGGACGGAGATCGTCGCCCTCTCCGGCGCGCCCGAATCGTACCTGCAGCGCGTCCGCTGGCGGCGCATCACGACGGGAGAGGAGACGGAGCTGCCCATCCGGAACGTGTTCCTGTTCGTGGGCGCGGATCCCGCGACCGAGTGGCTGCAGGGCTGCGGCGTCGCGCTGGACGCCAACGGCTTCGTGCGCACGGGGTCGGACGATCATCGCCCGCGACCGTTGCCGCTGGAGACGAGCATCCCCGGTGTCTTCGCGGTGGGCGACGTCCGCGCGGGGTCCGTCAAGCGCGTCGGCGCGGCGATCGGCGAGGGCGCGGCCGTGGTGGCGCAGCTCCACACGGTGCTCGCCGAGACCGCGACGACGGAGCGCGCGAGCCCGTAGGGTGCGGGCGCCCGGCTCCCCGGCTTGACGGCGCCTGCTGTGATGCGTATACATCGTTTAGATGGACCGACTTCGATCCGACCGAGTATCCGCAATGTGCGCCGCGGTCGCTGCGGACTGCGCCTGTGAGAGGCTCCGCCGCGCCGCGCGCGCGATCTCCCGGCTCTATGGCAGTGCGCTGGCGGACCTCGGCCTGACCGCCACCCAGCTCGCCATCCTCGTCGCCACCAGGCCGCGCGGCTTCCTGCCCTTGAGCCGGCTCGCCGAGGGCCTCCACCTCGACCGCACCTCGCTCTATCGCGCGGTGCGGCCCCTCGGGCGCCGCGGCTACTTGCACGTCGGGCCGGGGCGCAATGAGCGCGAGCGCGTCGCCAGCGTCACCGCCAAGGGGGAGAGGATTCTTCAGCAGGCGCTTCCCGTCTGGGAGACGACTCAGCGGCGCTTCGTCGACGCTTTCGGAGCGCGGAAGTGGGCGGCCCTGGCCCCGGCGCTGCGCCAGGTCGTCAGCATCGTTCAGACCCTCGATCCCGACCCACGGGCGCGACACCGAGGCCGGCCGGCCTCGCACCGCTAGAGGAGTGAATCGAGCAGGAAAGGTCCGATGATTCGAGTGATGTGTACACATCATGGAGGACGGCAATGGGTAAGACGCGTGCATTCGTGATCGCGCTGGCGCTGGTGGGGGGAATCGCGCTCATGGCCGAGGCCACGAGCCGGGATGCGCGGCCGATCATGCGCGACCTCGAGCTGGAGGCGCTGGAGCAGGCCGTCCGCTGGCCGAACGCGGAGGTCGACGCCGTCGTCGCGCTCACCGGTCGGTTCGTCGCCGCTCAGCGTGATCGGGAAGCCTACGAATACTTCCACGAGCGCGCGAGCCAGGTGCCGGAGCGCCCGCTCTTCCTGGCGCTGGAGGGCTTTTTCCAGGCGCGCGGGGCCCCGGGCGTGTTTCTGCTCCGCCGCACCGCCTGGGTGAAGGACGCCGTGGCCAAGCTCGACCGCGCCGTCGCCGGTGATCCCGGGTTGCCGCGCTACTTTCGGGGCCTGGTGCTGGCCGAGCTTCCCGCGAGCTTCGGAAAGGCGGCGGCGGCCGTCGACGATCTGACGTGGGTCCTCGAGAACAAGGAGCGCTTCCCGATCGGGCTGCGGCGTACCGTCCACCGGGGACTCGCGCGCGCCTACACGACGATGGGGCGCACGGCCGACGCGCAGCGTGCCCTCGCGCGCACCGGCGTGCCCTCGCTCGATCGTGACGCCCCGGTGTTCACGACCGATTACTCGGTGAGCGCCCGGGACGGGTTCCGCTTCCGCCCGCCGCGTCTCGTCGAGATGGCGCCGGGCGTCTATATCGCCCAGGGGTACGACTTCGCCGATATCGGCTTCGTGCTGACCCGGGACGGCGTGGTCGCCATCGATGCCGGCACCACGGAAGCGACCGCCCGCGCGGCGCTGACGGCGCTTCGTCGGGTGACGGCCCAGCCCATCACCCACGTGCTCGTCACGCATGCGCACTGGGACCACATCGGCGGCTTGCCCGTCCTCAAAGGCGCGGCGACCCAGGTGGTGGCCAGCGCGCGATTCGCCGAGGAGCTCACGAACACCAACGAAGCCGGTGTTCCATTCCGCTACTTCTTCGGTCGCGAGGCAGCCCGACGGTACGCGCTCGACCCGGATCATCGGGTGGATCGGCCGACGCGACTCTCTCTGGGGGGCACGGAGTTCGTCCTCTACCCCGTGCGGGGGGCCGAGACGGTGGATTCGCTCCTGATCCACCTTCCCGCGAGCGGCGTCCTCTTCGTGGGCGATACCTTCATGCCCTACTTCGGTGCCCCCTTCGTGCCCGAGGGTTCGCCGCAGGCGCTGCTCGACAACGTCGACTTCATCCGATCCCTGAATCCGCGCCTGCTCATCCACGGCCACCCACCGCTGACGGAGCTGTTCACGGTGCCCGTGCTCTCCGGCCTCGCCAACATCATGCGCGAGCTACAGACGCGGGCGCTGGCGCGGATCGCCGAAGGGCGGTCCCTCGCGGAGATCCTGCACGAGAACATCCTGCCCGGGGCGCTACGCGAGCATCCCGGTCTCGTGGTCCGCTACGTCATCATGCGCGAGAACTTCATCAAGCGCCTGTACCACGAGCGAACCGGCTACTGGAAGCCGGACGGTGAGGGCATGGAAGTGATCGCCCCCAAGGAGTGGGCGGCCGTCCTCGACATGCTGGTCGCCGGCCGCGAAGAGTCGCTGGCGAGCACGGCCCGCACCCTGCTCGACCGCGGAGACGATACGCTGGCCCTCAAGCTGGCGGATCTGGGCCTGGTCAACCATCCCGCGGACACCGCACTGGCGGCGGTGCGTCGGCGCGCCCTCGACAGGCTGCGAGCCCGTCATCAGCAGCTGAGCCCATTCAAGTTCATCGTCTACTCGGAATGGGCGGAGGCCGAGCTGGCCCCCGTGGAGTGACGCGGCCCAGCGTCGACGACGAACGGCGGTTGCCGGCTCCCGTGGAAGTGACTATCGTGCTCACGTGAAGCCCGACGGGGGAGGCACGGCATGAGCGAGGCACTGTCCGGCGACGTCCACCGCGACTCGCTGTCCCGCTTGCCGCTCCGGCGGCGCGAGGACATGGACGAGGACGGCCAGCGCCTGTACGACGCCGTGGTGAGCCCGCAGAGCCGGACCCTGGTCGGGTTGCGGGGACCGAGCGGCATCTGGCTCCACAGCCCCGAGCTGGGCGAGCGCGTGAGAGCGGTGAACCAGTATCTGCGCTACGAGACCGCGCTCGATCGGCGGCTGACCGAGCTGGCGATCCTGGTGACGGCGCGCGAGCTGGACAATCAGTTCGAGTGGACGGCGCACGAGCCGGCCGCGCTCGCCGAAGGCCTGAGCCGGGAGATCATCGACGTCGTGAAGCATCGACGGCCCAGCGCCGAGCTCGAGCCGACCGAGGCCATCATCGTCGACTTCGGGCGCGAAGTCTTCCGCGACAAGACGGTCCGCGCCCCCACGTTCGCGCGCGCCGTGGAGGCGTTCGGCCACGAGGGCGTGGTGAATCTCGCGGCGCTGATGGGGAACTACGCGATGACGGCCGTCATCCTCGGCGCCGTCGATCAGCGGGTGCCGCCGGATCGCGAGCCCTTGTTGCCGCTGCCCTGAAGCCGTCATGAAGGCGATGGTCATCCGTGAGTTCGGCCCGCCGGAGGTGATGCGGCTCGAACACGTGCCCACGCCGGCGCCCGGGCCCGGCGAGGTGTTGCTCGAGGTGCAGGCCGTGTCGGTGAACCGCACGCTGGACCTCGCCGTGCGCGCCGGCACCTACGCGGCCCCGGTCGCGCTGCCGCACGTCCTCGGCGTCGATCCCTCCGGCGTCATCGCCGCCGTCGGCGCGGACGTCACCACGCCGAGGGTCGGCGATCGCGTGGTGACGCGCCAGATCCTCCGACCGCCGACGGCCACGTCGGGCCCCACCATCCTCGGCGTGCACCTGTGGGGCGGCTATGCCGAGTACGTCAAGGTCCCCGCGGAGACGACACACCCCATTCCCGAGGGCCTCGACTTCGTCACCGCAACCGTCGTCGCCCGGCACGCGCCCACGGCGCTCAGCATGCTGCGCGACGTCGCGAAGCTCGCGCCCGGCGAGTCGATCCTCGTGATGGGGGCCTCGGGCGGCCTGGGAGCCGCCGGTGTCCAGGTGGCCCGCGCCCTCGGCGCCAGGGTGATCGCCGCGGCGGGGGCGGACGAGCGCGTGCGCGCGGCGGTCGAGCTCGGCGCCGATGCGGGGGTCAACTATCACGCGCAGGACCTCACGGCGGAGACGCGGCGTCTCACGGACGGCCGTGGCGTCGACGTCGTGTTCGAGAACATCGCCGACCCCGAGCTCTTTCCGAGGGCCTTCGCGTGCCTCGCGCGCAACGGCCGGCTCGTCACCGCCGGCGCTCACGGCGGCGGTACCGTGCCGCTCGACGTCAAGGCGCTCTATCTGCACGGCCTCACCGTCATCGGGTCGGTCGGCCGGGTGACCACCGACGACCTGACGCTCACGCTCGAGGCCGCCGCGCACGGGCGCCACCGGGTGCTCGTCGACCGCGTGCTTCCGCTCAGCGAGGCGGTCCTGGCCCACCGGCTGGTGGCCGAGCGCTCAGGCACGGGCAAGATCGTGCTGCGACCGCATCCGGACCCTTTGAAGCAGCCTGCGAGGTCTTCCGCACCGCGCTAGCGCTCCTGGCGTGTTTCGACTATCCTTACGCCCACTCCGGACGCCGGGCCACTCCCGCCGGAGGTCGCGTGATTGATCGAGCTGTCCTCCTCCATGCTCACTCCGGCTCCTTTCGGGAGAAAGGAAAACCCATGTCGTCCCTACGGTCGCGCCTCGCAGTGTTCCTCATCGGCGGCCTCACCGTCCTCGCGGCATTCACGCTGCTCGCCCTCGACACGCCGGCCGAGGCTCAGAAGAAGAAAGTCCTGAACGTCGCGGCCAAGGAGCCCGACACCCTCGACCCGCACTCGAGCACCCTCGGCCAGTCGCAGGCGATCGTCCGCTTCATGTTCCGCGGGCTGACGCGGTTCGCCATCAAGGACGGCAAGGTCACCACGGCCGAGGTCGAGCCGGACCTGGCCGAGAGCTGGACGCTCTCCCCCGAGGGCACGATCTGGACCTTCAAGCTCAGGAAGGGCGTGCAGTTCCACAAGGGCTTCGGAGAGCTGACCGCGGAGGACGTGAAGTTCAGCTTCGAGCGACAGATCAAGAAAGCGCCGGGCACGCGCTACGGCGTCAACCTCGACGTGATCAAGTCCATCGAGGTCGTCGACCCGCACACCGTCCAGATCGCGCTGAAAGCCTTCGACCCGATCTTCCTGCTCCGCATGGTCGGCTACCAGCAGGGCTACATCATCTCCAAGAAGGCCGCCGAGAAGCAGGGCGAGCAGTTCAAGTGGAACCCCGTCGGCACCGGGCCCTTCTACTTCGAGCGGCACTCGCCGCGGGAGAAGATCGTCCTCAAGGCGTTCGACAAGTTCCCCGGCGGTCGACCCCAGATCGACGAGGTGCACTGGTTCGACGTCCCCGAGGACGCGACCAAGCTGATCGGCCTCGAGAAGGGGACGTTCGATGTGCTCTATCCCGAAGCCGTCACCGCCGACTTCGCCGACCAGGTCAAGAAGATGGGCGCGGTCATCGATCGTCGGGGCCCGGGCGGGCAGGAGCGCTTCTACATCAACATGACCAAGCCGCCCTTCGACGACATCCGCGTGCGCAAGGCCTTCATGCACGCCATCGATCGCAAGGCCATCAAGGAGACGATGTATCCCGGCGGCCTGGCGCGCGTGGCGTCGAGCTGCCTGCCGACCGGCTACTTCGGTCACATCCCGATGCAGTTCCCGGAGTACGACCCCGAGAAGGCCAAGAAGCTGCTGGCCGAGGCGGGACATCCCAACGGCTTCACCATCAAGAACTACTTCATCAGCAAGTCGTTCTTCTATCCCAAGGTGCTGACCCTGGCCCAGGAGCAGCTCAAGAAGGTCGGCATCATCGTGGAGCTGCAGGTCGTCGAGCATGCGACCTTCCACGAGAACATCCGGAAGAATCTCGATCCCTTCGTCCTCTACGGCGGCACGCGCATCACCGACGCCGACCCCTGGCTGTCCCTGTTCTTCGAGTCCACGGAGATCCCCGATCCGGCCACCGGCAACAAGGGCACGAACTTCGCCCACTACCGGGCGATGGACGATCTCCTGACGGCGGGCCGCGTGGAGCGGGACGTGAAGAAGCGGGCGGGGATCTACCACGAGGCCCAGAAGCGCCTCGAGCGCGACCTCGTCTGTCTGCCCATCAGCGATGTGCCGGGCCAGTGGGCGCGGAACCCCAAGCGCGTGAGCACGCCGTTCGATCCCGAGTACGGCGAGTTCTCGCTGCACTACAGCTACAACTACCCGGAGCTGCTCAAGATCCTGAACTGACGGACGTGACGAGCGCGTCATGATCACCTACGTGCTGCGCCGCGTCCTGGTGGCGATCCCGATGCTGCTCGGGGCGATGAGCATCGTGTTCTTCGCCATGCGCGTGCTGCCCGGCGATCCCTGCGTGGCCATGATGGGCGACCAGGCGACCACGGAGGCGCTGGCCGATTGCACCCGGAACCTCGGCCTGAACCGGCCGCTGGCGCTCCAGTACGCGGACTATGTCTGGCGGTCGGTGCGGTTCGACTTCGGCAATTCGTTCCGGCAAGGCTACCCCGTCAACGAATACATCGCACGGATGTTCCCGCACACGCTCGTGCTCGTGCTGGCCAGCGCGGTGGTGGCGGCGCTGGTCGGCGTCCCCATCGGGATCGTCTCGGCGCTCAAGCGGCGCAACCCGCTCGTCGACTATCCGTTGCGGATCTTCGCGCTCCTGGGCCTGTCGATGCCCGTCTTCTGGCTGGGCATCCTGCTGCTCATCGTCTTCTCGCTGCGCCTGGATCTGTTTCCGCTCATCGGCGGAGGCGATCTGGACGGGGTGCTCGCCATGATCCGATCGGGGGAGGCCTTCACCCAGCCGCGCGACTTCCTGGCCGCGGTGGGGGATGTGCTGCACCATCTCGTGCTCCCGGCCCTGGCGCTGGGCTTCACCCTGGCCGCGACGGTCAGCCGGCTCTCGCGGTCGGCGATGCTCGAGGTGATCAGCCAGGACTACATCCGCACCGCGCGGGCCAAGGGCCAGCGCGAGCGGGCCATCGTCTACAAGCACGCGCTCCGTAACATGATGGTCCCGCTGCTCACGATCATCGGCCTCTTCGTGGCCATCGCGCTCACGGGCACCGTGCTCACCGAGACCGTGTTCACGCGGCCCGGGCTGGGCAAGATGCTGGTCGATTCCATCAACGCCCGCGACTATCCGCTGGCCCAGGGCGCCATCACCGTCTTCACCATGATCATCATCATGGTGAACCTCGTGGTCGACATGCTCTACGCGGTGGTCGATCCGCGGATCACGTACCGGTAGGGTCCCCGGCATGGCCATCGCGCGCGACGCCGCCGCTCCCGAGCTGACCGCGGTCGGCGCGGCGGAGGCGCCGCGCCACCGATCGCTCCGTCGCGCCCTGCGGCGCTACGGGCCGATCGGCATCGGTCTCGTGATGGCGCTGGCGATGGTGATCATGGCGGCGGCCGCGCCATGGCTCGCGCCCCTGAGCCCGTCGGCCCAGTTCGCCGACGCCGTGCTGAAGGGACCGGGGGCGCAGGACCGTCACGTCCTCGGCACCGACGAGTTCGGCCGCGACGTGTTCAGCCGGATCATCTGGGGCGCGCGCGTCTCGCTCCAGGTCGGCCTCGCCTCGGTGGTCTTCGGCTTCGCCCTCGGCGTGCCGCTCGGCATCCTCGCCGGCGTGCAGGGGCGGCGGACCGAGACCGTCATCATGCGGTCGGCTGACATGTTCATGGCGTTTCCCACGCTGCTGCTCGCCCTGATCATCGTCACCGCGCTCGGCGGCACGCTGCTGAACGAGATCCTGGCCATCGGCGTGGCGCTGACCCCGAACTTCATCCGGCTGTCGCGGAGCCTCGCCCTGACCATCCGGGAGCAGGACTACATCCTCGCCGCGCGCGCCCTCGGCAGCGGACAGATCCGGGTCATGGCCCACCACGTGTTTCCCAACGCGCTGTACGCGCTGGTCGTGGTGGGGACGCTCTACATCGCGACCGCGATCCGCACGGAAGCCGGCCTGTCGTTCCTCGGCCTCGGCATCCCGCCGCCGACGCCCAGCTGGGGCAACATCCTCAGCGAGGGCCGGCAATACATCAAATGCTGCCCCTGGATCACGACCTTCTCCGGCCTGGCCATCATGCTCGCCGTGCTGGCCTTCAACCTGGTCGGCGACTCGCTCCGAGATCTCCTCGACCCGCGCCTCAAAGGAGAGTAGCCGGGGTCAGACGGTGGCGGACGCGTGCTCCAGCACGCGGCGGATGGCGGCGATGAGCCGGGCCTGATCGGGCAGCGCCGCCTGCTCGAGCGGCGGGCTGAAGGGGACGGGGACGGGCGCTGCGCACACGCGCTGCACGGGCGACCTGAGGGCGCGAAACGTCTCGGGATCCTCGGTCACGAGGGCGATGATCTCGGAGGCCGCGGAGCAGGTCGCCGGCGCTTCGTCGACGACCACGAGCCTCCCGGTCTTCCGTACGGAGGCCCGGATCGCCTCCGCGTCCATGGGCACGAGGGTGCGCGGGTCGATGACCTCGAGCGAGATCCCCTCGGCCGCCAGCTGCTCCGCCACGGCGAGGGCTTCGCGCACGTAGTACGCGAGCCCGACCACGGTCACGTCGCTGCCGGCGCGCTTGACGTCGGCGACACCGATGGGAACCGTCCACTCGCCCTCCGGCACGGGCCCGACGATCGAGGCGAGGCGGCTACACTCGAAGACGATCACCGGATTGTTGTCGCGGATGGCGCTCTTGAGCAGGCCTTTGGCGTCCGCCGGCGTCGAGGGAAGAATGATCTTCAGGCCCGCCAGGTGCATGAACATGGAGTAGGGGCTCTGGGAGTGCTGGGCCGCCGATTGCGCCCCCCCGCCCGTGGTGCAGCGATAGGTCACCGGGAAGTCGGCCTGGCCGCCGAACATGTAGCGGATCTTGCTCGCCTGGTTGACGATCTGATCCATGGCCACGAACATGAACGTCACCATTCCCCAGTGGATCACCGGACGGAAGCCGCTGCCCGCCGCGCCCAGACCGATCCCGGTGAAGGCCGCTTCCGAGATCGGGGTGATGCGAACGCGCTTGTCCCCGAACTCCTCCTCGAGGGCGGGGGCGCGCGTCGTGGCGAGCGCGATCACGCGCGGATCACGCCGCATCTCCTCGGCCATCGCCTCGGCCAGGGCCTGGGTGAA
>Ga0137373_10003529_pt1 | contig 17101 bp, 24 predicted proteins | sample SagtaG_5_FD_104912 | JGI IMG/M metagenome (GOLD analysis project Ga0137373, IMG submission 104912) | Vadose zone soil microbial communities from Sagehorn Ranch, Mendocino, California, USA - Sage1_R_80_16 metaG | ecosystem: Environmental > Terrestrial > Soil > Vadose zone | place: USA...
AGGCCCGCAATGGGTGTGGTTCCTCGGCATCTCGATCGCCCTTCTGGTCTTCTCCGGGCTCTCGGACGAGACCCTGTGGTCGATGCATCCGTTCTACAAGCGTCGACTGGCGTCCGCGTACGCACTGGAGAGGAAAAGTTGGTCGAAGGCAGAGGCGCTCGACTTCGACACCGTTCGCCTCCTAAGTGCTTACGAGAGTCCGGCTGGGGAGAATCAGGAGTGGCCCGAACTCATTATTTGCGCTGCAGCCAACATCTCCGATGTGGGGGCAACGCCCACCGGCCGTCGCGCCGTCTCGTTCACGTTCGGTCCGAATGAGATCGGCGGACCGGACACAGGATACATCGCGACCGACCAGATGGAGGCTGCGCTCGACTGGCGTCGCCGGCGTGACATCACGCTGCAGGCTGCCGTCGCCATCTCCGGAGCGGCGCTGTCCCCGGCCATGGGGAAGATGACGCGCCCGAGCGTGACCGCGCTGTTGGCTCTCGCGAACGCGCGTCTCGGCGTTTGGCTACCGAACCCTCGATGGGTATTAGCGATGCGCAAGCAGGAACCCAATGCGGTGTGGAGCCAGCGGCCACGGATCCGCTATCTGTTCAATGAGATGCTCGGCAAGCATCCGAGGGACGGCCTCTTCCTGTACGTCACCGATGGGGGACACTGGGAGAACCTCGGCCTTGTTGAACTCTTGCGGCGCGGGTGTACCGAGATTTACTGCTTTGATGCGGCTGGAGACAAGGTCGACACGTTCTTCACCTTGGGCGAAGCGGTCGCGCTCGCTCGGACGGCGCTGGGCGTGGAGATCGGGATCAACCCAGAGGCCCTTGAGCCCCACGACCTCCCCGCGGGCGACGGCCAGCATACACCCCGTACCGGGGCGGGGGGAGCGGCGGATGAAGATGCCGACGGCGGCCACGTGTCCAAGAGGACCGCGGACGAACACCGAGATCCTCGACGCAGCGACACCGATCACGTGGTCGCCCAGTTTGTATACCCGAACCGCGTCAAGGGGCGGTTGGTCTACTGCAAAGCCGCCGTGACGCACGGCGATCCTTGGGACGTCAAGGCCTATGCGGAGAAGGACCACGACTTCCCGGCACACGGGACCGTTCACCAGCTCTACCACGAGGAGCGATTCGAGGCCTATCGCGAGCTGGGGTTCCACACAGCTACCCAGGCCGTTCGAACGATGGATGCAACACGGAGCCAGCCCAAGAAGACCGGTTCGGGGCGGGCTTCGCCCAAGCTCGCGCCCGGGCTGCGAGACGCTCTAGATGAGCGCACGATGGATGGGCTCGCGATGCGTCTGGTGCGCCGCTACTTCGGAAACCTCTAGCGCAAAGCGCCCGCTCCCTCTGTACCAAATGAATGGGGTCCACCGTTCGCCGAATCTCAGCCTCGCTCCGAATAGTGCACTGTCGTGGTCGGCGGATAAAGCTCTCAATTCGTAAACATTGGCCGGTCCGTTGGGGACCCGCCATGGCCGTCGGTTAAGGCACGTACATCGGGAACGCAATCTCCCAAGTCTGGCCGATCACGATGGCCCCCTCGATTCCCTCCTCAGGCAGAGAGATGCTTGGCTTGAGGAGCGAACTTGAGTGGGACCAGGCAGGACCACGGCAGCAGACGATGTCATGATCCTAGGCTGGCGATCGTATCCGCATAGCTAGCGAGGCGCTACGAGCCTCAGAATACGTGCTCTCAGAGCCAAGTCGGGCGAGGAAATAGACAGGTGATCTGACGCACCAAGCTGCCGGCCCTCGAAGGCGTTCGCCTTGACTCTTCTGTCAAGCAGCCGATAAGAGGATGTGTCGATCCAGCGCTGTCAGAGAGCTGGTGAACATTTCCGATTGGGGGTGAGAACGTGGGGATTCCTCTGCAATGGGACTTCTTCGAGTACCTTCCCGTCGTCCTGCAGGACGCCACCACGAAGGACGTCCTGATGCTGCATTCATCTCCGACAGCGGTCATCTCTCGGCAAGACGGCGTTTCTCAATCAATCGAAGCGTGCGTTCGTGCCTGCCGTGGCGAGAGTGCGCCAGACGAAGGGGTGGAAGGCGAGCCAAAGCCATGGTCGATCAGATGTCTTCGAGGGCTACTGGTCGATTTGTTGGTATATGGGGCGCCGAGCGAGGACTTCGAGGCAGCCGAAACAGCATGCATACGCAGGATACGTCATGATGTTATCCCCATCGCACGAAAGCGTTCGTAGCGCTCCTCGAGGAGCCCCTGGTCAGGCCAGGCGGCTCGTTGCTTTGGGAGTACCAGCTTCTCCCCATGCACCCCTTGGAGGGCATGGAGGAGAGTTGGGCCGTCCTGTTCCTCGCGCACATCCTTCCGCACCTCGATCTGGTAGTCAGGGCGCACGGTGAGCACGTTTGCGTCAAAAGAGCGGTGATGGATCGCGCACATGGCCACGCCATTCGGCACCACCGGCTCGCCTCCCTCCGAGTCCTCCTTGATATGCGCCGCGTCCAACAGCTCCGAGTGACGGAGCCTGCAAAGGGCACACTGTGATGAGTAGGCGATCAAGACCCGCTGGCGGAACACCGGCTGGTGCAGCCGACGACGCACCACGCTCTGTGCGTACTGTCGACGCAGAGCCAAATCGACCGGGTGGAACAGGCGCGCGTTCTCCCATTGCTGGCGCATCTCCTCATCGAGGGCCACCACGAACTCGTGGTCGGCAGGCTCCTCACCAACTAGCCACACCGGGTAGATTGCCGTATACATCGCTGGACCCACGCCCACGAACCATGTGAGGGGTTCGCGAGCTCCAATGCCCGGCGAAGCGCCACGTTGTCCGACTGGCCAGGGTCGGTCCCGCGCCACTTGTACCGGCCGTACCAATCATCGCCGACTTCGTCATCATAAGGGCGGTTCTGCGGCCGGGCACGAAATGTTGTCATGATGGACAGCGCTGCTTCCACCCCACGAACCTTTCGGATGCCGGTCTGGCCAATCAGGGGCACCCGTCGCCCCTCGAACTCGAACGCCTCGAGGTCGCGGTATGAAAGGCTGTCGCCGCCTCGCGCCCTCAGCCGGTCCAGGTAAGCGAACGCCGCCGCCCGCAGCCGATCGTCCCGACTGTCCGGTTCCACACACGGAGTATGAACCTGGGCGCCAGGCTCCTGCTGCGTGGCCTAAGCGGCCGGCAAGAGCCTGGCCGAGCACCATCAGGGGCCATCTAGCTGCTCGATCGTCGCCTTCGAAGGCGGGCGCTCCACACGTAGGTGTGTCCCCGTGCGCTCGGCCTCCCGCATGACACGGAGCACGTTCTGGCCGGCGATCCTCGTCACGTCCTCGTCGCCGTATCCGCGGCTGGCCAACTCCTCGAACAGCGCCGGATAGCGCGACACGTCCTCGAGCCCCTCAGGCATCGTCGGCGCGCCGTCGAAGTCGCTGCCGATGCCGAGGTGGTCGATGCCGGCCACCTCGCGGACATGGTCGATGTGATCGGCCACATCGGACACGGAGGCCGGCGGGCCCGGGTTCCCCTCGAACCACACGTCGATGGCCGTCCGTACGGCCTCCGAGTCGTCGGGATGCTCGGCCCGAAGGCGCCGAGCCTCGGCCCAGAACACCCGGTTGAACTCGGCCCCCTCCGCGGCGACGAACGACGGCACGAACGTCACCATGACCACGCCGCCGGTCCGGCCGACCAGCTCCAGGACGTCGTCGGGCACGTTCCTCGGCACGTCGCAGAGGGCTCGGGCCGAGGAGTGGGAGAAGATCGCCGGCGCCTCGCTCACCTCGATGGCCTGGCGCATCGTGTCGTCCGAGGTGTGGCTGAGGTCCACGAGCCAGCCGCACCGATTCACCTCGCGGACGACCTCCTCCCCGAACCCGGTCAGCCCGCCGTGCGAGTGCTCGCCGGTGGCCGAGTCGGCCCACGGCGTGTCGTCGTTGTGCGTGAGCGTCAGGTAGCCCGTGCCGAGCCCGGTCAGGATTCGGAGCGTCCCGAGCGAGCCGCCGATGGCGTGCCCGCCCTCGACCCCGATCATCGATGCGACGCGTCCCGTCGCGGCGATCCGCTCGACGTCGTCGGCCGACCGGGCGAGCTCCAGCCGATCCGGGTTGCGGCGGACCATGTCCAGGAGCGCGTCGATCTGCTCGAACGTCATGGTCACGGCACGGTCCGCCGGCAGGTCCGAGGGCACGTAGACCGACCAGAACTGGCCGCCCACGCCACCGGCCGCCATGCGCGGCAGGTCGGTCATCAGGGTCGGGTCGGCCGGATCTCGGCCCTGCCGAAGCTCCCACAGCAGGTCGTTGTGCCCGTCGATGAGTGGAGCGGCGCGAAGGAGGTCGAGCACGGCGGTCGGATGCTACCGGGCCAGCCCCATCGACAGGCAACCTGACCCGGAGCGATCATGGCTGAGGGATTCCCATCCGAGGACCCGTAAGGATTCCGCGCTGTTCCGTTCCTATGTGAGGAGAGGGCCGGACGTGCGTGTGGACACGAGGCCGCGTGGCGAGTTGGAACGCCTGTACCGGACCCAGCGGGGCCGGATGTGGCAGGCCGTGTTCGCGTTCGCCGGCGATCCGGAGGTGGCGAGCGATGCCGTGGCCGAGGCGTTCACGCAGGCGCTCCGGCGGGGAGATGTCATCCGCTCACCCGAGCGCTGGCTCTGGGCCGTGTGGCAGTCTTTCCCCTCGGTTTCTGCTGCGCGGCCGCTCGTCCTAGACATGCGTCTTCGCTGGGAAGCGATATCTTCGAGACGTCAGCCGACGCTGCACAACTCGTGAACGGGACTGGCCATCGGCCCCCCCGGTTCAGTACGAAGCCCAAACCTTCCAACCGTCCATCCGATGGATCAGGTACAAGTTGAAGTCCGCGCTGGCGCTTGTCGTTCCGTCATCGAGCACGACGGCAACGGTCTTCTGGGCGACCCTCCGGCCGCATCCGTAGGCCACCGGGGTTCCGCCGCTGGTGCCCGGGCCAAGGATCTTCACCCGAGCGAGCTTGCCCGCGATCGCCCAATGGTCCTTTCGTAGCGGCAGAGCGGATGGATCGAGGAGCCCGCGAACCGTCCGCCAGTCGCCGAGGAGGAATGCCTTGGCGAACCGCAGGGCGGCACGCTCGGCCTGGTGCACGGAGCCGGGTCCCAGCGCAAGCGTCCCAGCGGCGATGGGACACTGCTCGAAGGCTCCCTTGGGATACAGGCTCGTCGAGACGAAGAGGTTCACCGGGCTCCCCGGCGGCGCGGAGGCGCCCGGTGGCGGGAACTGGGCCACAATCGTTCCACGCTCACCACCCGTCCGGGTCTCGACCTTTCCGATCGCAAGCTCCGCGCTCAAGACCTGCTGGACGGCGCCGCTCAGCGACAGATGGAGGACCTTCGGGACGAGAACGGTCGTGGGCGAGGCGCTCGGTGTTGCCAGTGGGCCAGGCGCGGCACGACGACCGAGGAGGTACCCAAGACCCAACGTGGCTGCGCCGACCAAGACAAGCACAACAATGCCACCGATCGCGCGCCGCATCTGCCCCAACCTCCGAGCCCTAACGAGGTTACGACGCCGTTTCGCCTCCGGTCGGTTCCGGGTCTAGACGGCCGACCCGTCGAGTGTCGTGTCCGTCACGAAACGACACTTCAGACACCAGTTCCACCCAACCAAGCCGGGATCGAACGAGCGATTCGGTCATCCTCGGATCGAGGATTCCCATGTGTACCTAACTGGTCCGAGGCGTCTTTCCCAATCCACCCGCGCTTTGCCGCGGTGAGGTCAAGACTTCGACCAGCGACAGGGCCGACCCCATTGCGGCGATCTCTTCCTGCCGACGCTGGGTGTCGCGGACCGACGGCGCGGCCAGCGACAGACCGACCGATCCGAACGCTATCCCCACAACGTAGATCCAGAGACTACCCGTAACGAAGACGCCAACAAGCCCTGCCAAGACCGCGGCCTCCGCGAGCCCAATCCGAATGAACACATTCGCTCGGTAGGATCGAGCGAGCCGCTCGGGCGAGGTCAGATCGAGCGGGCGCCGTCTCACCCATAAGACGAATGCCACCGCGTACGCTCCAACCGCAGTCACTACCCAGGGCACCCAGGACTCGGCGCCTCCCTCCCAGGGCACAATGAAGGCCAGGGCGAACAGATACAGGAACGGGATGACGAGGATTGAAATGAACATGATCCGAAGAGCGGTCAAGCCATCTAGTGGACTGGCTCCGCCGCGCAGCATCTTGACAGGTCCGATGGAAATGCCGCCGAACCCCAGCCGCCGCACAGCTGGAGCCCAGCCCGGATCGACGCGTAACGGCGGGGGCGAACTCGGAAGAGCCTCCGTCCGCGGACCCGACGAGCCGGGCCCTGTATAGGAGATAAGCCGTTGGCGCCGCTCCCGGATGCCGAGCGCCGCCAGGTGGGCGACGTGCACACCGATGAACCCGATACCGAGGACAGCCTCGATCGTGCCATTCCGGAGCGGCACACCGAACGCCTGCAGGGCGGCGAGGAAGTAGAAGACCGCGACTGTCGTAAGCAGCGACAGCCACACCAGGCCCGATGGTCTGGAAGGCAGCAGGCTGCCCCGCGTCCAATAGCGACGGATGACCGCTCTGCTTCCCAAGACGCATCCGATCACGATCAGCAACTCCAGACTGCCGTTGAGTAGATCGAAGGCGCTCAACGCTGCATCTCCTCAGCGCATCCGCAAACCACAAGTGAGAATGTCACGTGTTTACAGGATTGATGACGGGCACCGATCAGCGGGAAGATAGCGAGCTCGATCGCAGAGGCGGCGGCATCGGCGAGGGCGTCGAGCCTGTCCCTGGTCAGGAGATTCGCGTCTAGTCCCGAGGCGGGAGCCACTCACGCAATCTCCGCAACGTCTGTTCCCGCTTCGCCCTTCCGCCAAAAGCGAAACCCCAATTGAATGCAGTAACGTCGAGAGTAATGACCTCACCGTTTCGAAGCAGCACGTGCATCACCTGTCCAAACAGCATCCCCATCATCGGCCGGCCCAACCTGAAGTCCTCTACCTCGGCCCATCGAAACCGCCATGTCCGGGAGAAGTTGCGGACCAACAATCCGAACTCGTCCGCAACCAACTTCATTGACTCCATCCGGCTAATGAGGGCACCGCCGAGGGCAATCATGAGTAGCGGGATGGCAGCGTCCGACAGCGAGGAGGTGATGATGGCCGCGACCAAGATACCAACCCAGAGAAGGCCGAAGCACACTGCATACACCGTCATGCCCGCCGGTTGCCGTATCTGAAGGGATTCCCTCATAGCGGCATCATCGGCACCCCCCCACTTCCACTGTACTGAGCGACGGCGGCGGGCTGCCCGGTCTGAAGGGATGAGTAGATTGCGCCGGCACGAGATGAAACGTCTCTTTGCCCGGGTGCTTGAGCCCTGCGCCGCAGCCGATCGGCTGCGCGCGCAAGCATGTCGCTTTCGGCGGGAAGCGCAACTCGCGCATCTGGAACGTCACTGTCGGAGGAGTAGTCAAGACTCACTACGGTCCGATTGTGGAATCACGCGAAGGCCCCGATAAGAGCCATGATTCCGATCGCGATGAGAGCGGCGCCGAACAGACGCGTCGCTCGCTCTGACGCACCGCCGGGGAGCTGGAAAGGGCCCTTCCCTTCATTGAATCTCGCATAGAAGGCGAAGAGGCGATCGGTCTTCCAAAGGTGTAGCGCCCCGAACGCGACCATCCCTGTCCCGACGAAGGCAAGAGGGAACCGTGCGATGTCAACGGCTAGAACTCCCATCGGCTGCCCCCATTCGGATTAGCGGCGCCTTCCCTTATCGGCCCCGCCTCAGGAAGACTTGCGTTCCCGTTTCGGAATGTCGTTTCCGGCGGAAAGCGACATCGTGTCGCTTCGCTTGACCGCCGACAACGGCCGCTTCGACCCCAGAGGCCTGCCGCGCGAGGCGTCTACCCGCGGTTCTCGCGCTTCGTCGGTAATATACCCAAAGAGGCATATCCTGACTTGACGATATATCCAAGCGGGTATATCATGCTCCCATGAATAGCATCGTTTTTGGCCAGGAACTGGCAAGGAGACGTCGGGAAGCTGGGCTTACCCAGCAGCAAGTAGCCGACCGCATGGGTACCACCCAGGAGGCTATTTCGCGCATGGAAGCGGGGCGCAGGCTCCCGAACGTCTCTTTCGTTGACCGCTATGCCAAGGCGATCGGAAGGTCGATTCCACTGGTCTTTGGCGAGTCCCGTTCTGCTTCGTCTCAGGAGCGCCGTAGGCGCGTCGAGCGCGCTCTCGGCAAGGACGCCTTCAACCCTTGGGACCGGAACCCGGCGCCCCCCGAGGTAGAGAGTCTTCTAGCAGACGGTCTGACACGTGAGCGTTTCGATAGCCAAAGAACTGCTGGCGCAAGCCAGCGATGAACCTGACCGCTTCCGCCGCCACATGCTGGTGGCGGCAGCCATGAGGGAAGCGCTTTCGCACGAGCCTGTAGTTGTGGGAGGAACCGCCCAGGACTTCTACACCGGGGCTGTTTACGTGGAAACCGACCTAGATCTCGTCGGGTGGGTAGCTCCCGATGAGGAGGGCCTTCTTCGCGATCTCGGCTTTACGAAGACAGGCCGCCACTGGTTTCATTCAGCCTCCAAGATTGCCGTTGAATTTCTAGAAGGAACGATTGCTGGTGACAAGACGAGAATCTTGCACATGCCCGTAGGGAGCGGAAGCGCAGCAATAGTTGGTGTTGAGGATCTCTATCTAGACAGAATCAGACAAACAACGATGTATCCGCCGGGCTCCGAACCTACCGAGTTCAAAGGGGCAGTGGCAGTTGCCGTTGCCGCATATGAGGACTTTGATTGGAAGTATGTAGACAAAGAGATCAAGACGACAGAGGAGAACGACCCTTCCCTCGGGAAGGATATGCGAGAAGTCCACAACAGGGCGCGTCGTAGACTTCTCTTCGAGCTGAAGCGTTGATCATCTGTCTTTGAAACTCTTGCCTCCTCTCTTCTGCTCTAGGAGGCGAATTGAACGAAGCGATGTCCACTCGATGGGGGCCGCGACTAGATCCGATTCAGAACAACGGACTGAGCCATGACGATTGCGTGACCTGGGGTTAGGGACTGCCGAAACTGAGGAGCGATGCGATGAACCGGGGACGCCGGGCAACCTTGGTGCCGACGGCAGCATCACTCCTGCTCATGGTGGCGTGTTCGGGTACCTGCCGGTCCACACCGCCGCTCCCCAGCCCGCCGGCCGCCACCTCGAGCGTCAGCCCCGGGTCGGTCCGCGGCGGAGGTTGGGTGACCTATCACGGCGATCGGACCCGGAGCGGGGTGGCGCGCGGCCCATCCATCCAGGACGTGCAACGGGCGTGGACGTCACCGGCGCTGGACGGCGACATCTACGCCGAGCCCCTGGCGATCGGCTCCCGCGTCATCACGGCGACGGAGAACGACTCGGTCTACGCGCTCGACGCCTCGACCGGCCAAGTCGTCTGGCGGACCAACCTCGGGACCCCGGTCCAGAGCTCGACCCTTCCCTGTGGCAACATCTCGCCCACCTCAGGGATCACCAGCACACCGGTCGCGGATCCCTCCGCCGGTCTGATCTACGCCGCCGCGTTCCTGAGTCCGGGGCAACACGAGCTCTTCGCACTCCGGGAACGAACCGGCGAGGTCGTCTGGCATCGTCCGATCGACCCTCCTGGAATGGACCCGCTGACGCAGCAGCTCCGGTCCGCCCTCACCCTGGCCAACGGCCGCGTCTACATCGCCTACGGCGGCCTGTTCGGTGACTGTGGCGACTATCATGGCTGGGTCGCGGCCGTTGCCGCCGACGGGACCGGGCCTCTGATCGACTACCAGGTACCAACGGCAAACGCGGGTGGCATCTGGGCCCCCTCCGGACCGGCGGTGGACGACGCCGGGAACCTGTACGTCGCGACGGGCAACAGCTTCTCGAACGGGGTGTTCGATTTCGGCGACAGCGTCATCAAGCTCTCGCCGGAGTTGCAGCGACTCGACTTCTTCGCGCCACAGAACTGGGCGGAGCTCGACGCGGGCGACGTGGACCTCGGCTCGGTAGGTCCGGTCGTGCTTGCGGGCGACCGGATCTTCCAGATCGGCAAAGAGGGCGTGGGGTACCTCTTGGATGCCGGAGCCCTCGGCGGGATCGGCGGTGAGCTCCACGCACAGAAGGTGTGCGGGGGCTCGTTCGGAGGAACGGCCGCCACGGTGGATAGGATCTATGTTCCCTGCACCGACGGACTGGTCGCTCTGGCCGTCGCTGCGGACGGTCGAAGTTTCAGCCCACTGTGGCGTTCCGCAACGTTCAACGCCGGTCCGCCGATCGTGGCGGGAGGGGTCATTTGGACCGTGGACCTCTCAGACGGCGCGCTGGTTGGACTGGACGAGACGAACGGTCATGAGCTCGTACGAGAGAAGCTGGAAGAGGTCTCCCACTTCGCGAGCCCGTCATCCGCAGCAGGCTGTTTGTTCGTGCCGACGCTCCAGACCATCACGGCGTTCTGCTCCACGGCATGACGCAACCGGGTGGGCACGTCCAAACGTAGCTGAACGATCGGGACTTCCTCGGCCGGAAACGGCGAAGCTATCCTGTCCGCAGTGGGGCTGATCAACCCGGAAATGCGCCGTATCGTCGAGGAGCAGCGGCTCGGCTTCGCGGCAACGATCTGCGAGGACGGGACCGCGAACCTCTCACCGAAGGGGACCGTGACGGTCCTCGACGATGATCACCTCATGTTCGCCGACCTCGCGTCGCCCCAGACCGTGAAGAACCTTCGAACGAACCCGTCGATCGAGATCAACGTGGTCGATCCAGTGATCCGCAAGGGGTTTCGGTTCAAGGGCCGAGGCATCGTTGTCGACCCCGGCGAGCGGTTCGACCAGCTCCTCGAACGGTTCACCTCCGGCTCACGCACCGTGCGGGACGCGAAGGCGCGGATACGGCACATCGTGGAGATCGAGGTGGAGCGTGCCCTTCCCCTCGTCTCACCCGCGTACGACGAAGGCGTCAGCGAGAGGGAAGTCTCAGCCCATTGGGAGCGGTATTTCCGGGAATTGTGGGAGGCTCGTCGGCGTTCGTGACGTGGCCGCTGCGATACATGGGCTACCGTCGATCGACCCGAAGCGCGTTCATGGCACTACCCCTAGACTCCCCACGCATGGGCGGCCTGGAGGCATCCATCGATTGGATCGCTGTTGAGATTGGGCAGCCTCAGGGTATCTTGGCGTTGTTGTCGACGAGATTGATCCCAGGCCCCGGAACGTCGAGGACGCAGAGACTCTCGTCGTTGTTCTTGTCGTAGAAATCGAGTGTCGCGAGGATGTCCTCAATCGGGATTTCGGGAGGAGGCGGGAAGTCAAGGAGGATCTGTGCAAACGTCGACGGTCCATCGAACGGGGGCGGACAATCGCCCACCGGAGGAGCGGCTGCGGCGGGACTGGGCGCCGCCGCGAGGGCAAGACTGAAGATGATGGACGCTAGTAGAAGTCGTCGCGCTTTCAATGTGACCCCTCCCCCGATGTGCCGTGCCGTGCGAGACGTAGGAAACTATATACCGCTCGGATGACTCCAGAGCCACCTGCATTCACCGGATATTCGGTAACGTGCCCACTCCTGTGTCACGCTCTTTAGAGGCCCTCAGTTGGTACTGGTGCCTTGAACAGCGCTCTCTAGTCTCCCCCAGAGGCGGCCACCCATGACGGAACGACGGCACAGCATCCCCCCCTGGACTTCCAACGGGTGAGCGGCTTGGAGGCATCCGTCGATCGGATCGCTGCTGAGACGCGGTTCTCCGGCGTGGTGTGGGTGGACCGAGGCGGCGATGTCCAGCTCGCCAAGGCTTACGGTCTCGCCCATCGTGGCCACAAAGTCGCGAACGCGGTGGACACGCAGTTCGGGATCGCGAGCGGGACCAAAGGACTGACCGCACTGACCGTGGTGAGCCTGATCGAAGAGGGGCGGCTGAAGATGACCACGACCGCCCGTTCGGTGCTCGGGGAGGATCTACCGCTGATCGACGACCAGGTGACGGTCGAGCACCTGCTCGCCCACCGATCGGGCATCGGCGACTACTTCGATGAGGAGATCGACCGCCCCATCACCGACTACGTTCTGGCCATCCCCGTCCACGAGCTCGAAACGACCGAACAATACCTCCGGGTGCTCGACGGATACCCGAGCAAGTTCCCACCAGACGAACGGTTCTCCTACTCCAATGGCGGCTACGTCGTGCTCGCGCTGATCGCGGAGCGCTCTTCCGCCACGCCGTTCCATGAGCTGGTGGAGCAGCGCGTATGTGAACCCGCCGGGATGGGTGACACGAAATTCCTGCGCTCAGACGAGCTGCCCGGCCGCGCCGCGCTCGGGTACCTCGCAGAGGACGGGCCGAGGACCAACATCTTCCATCTCGCAGTCCGAGGAAGCGGCGACGGCGGCATCTACTCCACCGCAGCGGACATCAGCTCCCTGTGGAGCGCCATGTTCGCCGGGCGAATCGTGTCGATCGAGCTGATCGCCGAGATGGTGCATCCCCACAGCGATGTGCCGGCGGAATTCGCTCGGTACGGCTTGGGGTTCTGGCTCCACGAGTCGCGCGACGTCGTGGAGCTGCACGGATACGACGCCGGCGTGTCCTTCCGAAGCGTCCACGATCCCGTCGAACGACTGACCTACACGGTGATTTCGAACACCTCCGAAGGTGCGTGGCCGCTCACGGAACACCTTGACGAATTGCTCACACCGTAACTGCGCGGCGGAGTGGCAACGCCTCGACCCGCGCATGCCGCAGGCGTGCTCGATGCAACACTGCCTCCTGCCCGAGGAGGGGCTCCCCGCCGCGCCTCCTCGCCTAAGGCGTTGAGCCGTCCTGCATCGCCTGCATGTTCTTCATCATGACCGCCTCGACCGTCCGCAGCTCTTCGCTGGGGCTGAACCACACGAACTCGGTGCCGGGCTCGTTCTGCACCGGGACGTGGCCGGGCGGGGCGTAGAAGGCGTCGCCGGCCTCGAAAACCTCGTCATGGTCGGCGTACCGAGCGGTCATCTTGCCCTTGAGGACGTAGCCCCAATGCGGGCACTGGCAGCGGTCGTCGGGAAGCCCCTTCATGAAGGGTGTCGCGTCGATGTCCTCGTGGAGCGCCGTGAAGCTCACGGTGTAGCCGTCGAGCTCGTCGCGCAGATCCTCCACCGGGCCAGCCTCCTGGCGTTGTGGAGCACTGTCCCTTGAGACCTTCGGCATCTCCATCGCCTCCTTCGGTTGGGTCGTGGCGCAGGCTAGATGCCGAGAGGTTACGCCGTAATGAGGTGTTCGGACCATTCATTGCGCCTTCGGAGAACTCCGGGCATTGAGGTCGCCGGATCGCCATGGTGGCCGGGAATGCGGGACACTCGTTGGGAGAGCGGCACCACCGACGTTGTTCGATTTTGCCAGGGGCGAGCCGGCCGCGCTGGTAGTCAGCTGGGGTGTGAAAGTTTCCCGGTCCTGACCTCCGACGCTTGCGCGGCGGTGATCCGATTCCCGCGGCCGCTATTCAGACCTGTCGAAGGCTAGACCACCTCGGGTCCGTTGGGGGGCGTGCCCGAGCGTGAGAGTCCGAGTGGCGACTCTGTAGCAACCCGGCGATTCGGGATCTCGATGTCGCTTCCAGTTCGAGCGATCCGACCTCCGCGCTCAGCTCGCGGAGGCGTTGCGCGAGTCGTCCAGCTCCGCTGCCGTAGTGACTCCGAGGTGTCTTCCGACCCGCTCGGCGGTTCCACGAAGAGCCTGTTGTCGGGGCGCAGTCGCGCGCCCTCGCGCATCCGGCCGACTATCGCTGGTAGCATGCACGCTCCTCATGGACGCGCAACCCGTGGGTGAGCCTGACGGATCCGGCGAAGCCAACGGCGTTCGCGGTGGCGTCACCGAGCCGGCCCACGTCGGGGACGAACGCACGACCCTCTTGGGTTTCCTGCAGCGGCAGCGCGACCTCGTGGCGTGGAAGGTGAGCGAGGCGTCTAACGAGACGCTTGCCTCGGTTCAGATGCCGAGCGGCCTCACGCTGCACGGCATCGTGCGGCACCTAACCAACGTGGAGCGGTCGTGGTTCCGCGAATTCTTCGCCGGGGAAACCGGCCTGGACTTCGACTCGAGCGACGAGGACCCTGACGGTGACTTCCGCGCCGAGGGCATGTCCATGAACGACCTGCTTTCGGCCTATGCGGCCGAGACGGCGCGGTGCGACGAGGTCATCGCCGCCGCTCCCACGCTCGAGGCGACGGCGACGAGCTCGGACGGCGGGTATACGTTTTCCCTGCGTTGGGTCATCGCTCACATGATCGAGGAGACGAGCCGACACCTCGGCCACATGGACCTGCTGCGCGAGAAGGCCGACGGAGCGGTTGGCGAGGATCCGGGTTCGACCTGATCTACTGGTAGGGGACCGATCGTGGCAAGCCTCCTGATCCGGAATGCAAGGGTCTTCACGTCCGACGACACGCGTCCGTGGGCCGGCGCGGTCGCCGTCGAGGGCGAGCGGATCTCGTGGGTGGGCGACGACGCCGATGCCCCCGATCACCTCGGGGCCGCTAGCGAGGTGATCGACGCCAACGGCGCAAGCGTGTTCCCGGGCTTCGTCGACGCACATAACCACGTGCGACTCGGGTCGAACCCGGGCGCGGTCCAGCTCTCGGGAGCCACCTCGCTCGGCGATCTTCACGCCCGGCTCGCGGCGTTCGCCGCGGGGCTCCCCGAGGATGAGTGGATCGAGGGAGAGGGATGGAACTACGGGGCGGTCCCCGGCGGCGCACCGACCGCCGACATGCTGCCCATGGAAGTGACGGGCCGCCGGCCGGCGTTCCTGTTCTCCTACGACGTGCATACGGTATGGCTGAACCGCGAGGCGATGGCGCGGCTCGGAGTGACGACCGGCGTGGACGAGCTGCCGTGGGGGCGGGCCGAGTTGGATCCCGGGACCGGAGAGCCCACGGGGTGGGTGCACGACTTCGCCGTTCGCGGGATCTCCGAGAACGGTCAGCGCGCGCTGGCGAAGCACCTGCCGGGCTTTAGCCCGGATGCCGCGTACGCACGTCTCGTCGCGAGCCTCGACATGGCGGCGAGGTTCGGCATCACGACGGTCGTCGAACCGCAGAACGGGCTCGATGACCTTGCGCTGTTTGTCCGCGCGCGAGAGAAGGGGACCATGCGGTCCCGACTGGTCGCGGCGATCTTCTGTGAGCCGGGCACCACCACGGAGCGGCTCGACGCGATCGAGGATGCTCGGCGCACGTACGACGACGACTGGTTCCGCGTCTCGCCGATCAAGCTCTACATCGATGACGTGATCGAGCCGCACACCGCGGCGATGTTGGAGCCGTACGCGAACCTACCGGGCGTCCGAGGCACCACGTTTTGGGAGCCGCGGGAGTTCGAGGTGGTCCTGATTGAGCTCGAACGGCGTGGGTTCCCGGCGTTCACGCACGCCACGGGTGACCGGGGGATCCGCACGGTCCTCGACGCGGTCCAGCGATGTCGCCAGACCAATGGGCCGCGCGACGCCCGCCACCAGATCGTCCACGTCGAGTGCGTGCACCCGGACGACCTCGGCCGGTTCGCGGCGCTCGGGGTGATCGCCTGCATGCAGCCTCGTCACTGCGCTCCCGACATCGTGGCCGAGTGGCGGGCGAACGTCGGGCCGGAGCGTTCACGCTACGCCTGGCCATTCCGTTCGCTTTCGGAGCAGGGAGCGGTCCTCGCGTTCTCCTCCGACTGGAACGTCGCCGAGATGGACCCGATGTGGTGGCTCTACACGGCGGTGACGCGGGCCGCCCCGGACGGCACGGGGGCGTGGAACCTCGAGGAGCGGGTGGACCTCACGACGGCGGTGCGCGCCGCCACGATTGGAAGCGCCTTCGCCAACTTCGCCGAGCGCAACCGGGGCAGCATCGTGCCGGGGAAGTACGCGGACCTCGTGGTCTTGTCGAGGGACCTGTTCGGTGTGGGGGACCCGCGCGACATCCTCGAGACCCACGTCACCCACACGATCGTCGCCGGGCGGGTGATCCACCGGGCCGAGGCGTAGCTGCCTACGCCATCCAGGCGTCGATGCGCTGCTCCACCTCGCGGAGGCGGAGCACGAGCGCTTTCATCATCGAGAGGGCGACCCTCGGGCGCTGAAGGAGAAACTCCTGGAAACGTTCGGCCGAGATCCGCAGCGCCTGGACGTCGCCATCAGCCCGCACGGTGGCCATCCGCTTCCCGGGAGCTAGGAGCGCCATCTCACCGAAGAAGTCCCCGGTCCGCAGAACGTGGAAACGGCCGCCCACGTCGACCTGCGCCTCACCGCTGAGGATTACGTACATCGCGTCGCCGTGATCGCCGATCTCGAAGATGGCCTGCCCCGCCGGGAAGGACACGGTCTCGCCCGCGCCGAAAAGCGCGTCGGCGTCGTTGGGCCCAAACCCTGCAAAGAGTCCCGTGGTTCTGAAGGAGGCCGTTCGGTCGTCCTCTTGGGTCACCGATCCCTCCTCGCGGGCGACGTAAGTCTACGGTTTCCGACCGACAAAAACGCCGTTCCTCTTGCGCGGCGACGACTCGGAAGCGTAGAGTATCGCCTCCACTCGATGAGAAGGGAGGAGCATAGATGACGATCGACGCCATGATGTTCATCGGTCTCGCCGTGCTCGCTCCCTCGACGGTGTCGGCCTAGCCGATCCGTACCTCATCGGATCCGCTGGGTCGCCCTCGGCGGCCCTTTTCGTTTTTCATCGCGAGGAGCGCCGAGCGTGGGCACGGCTGGGCCTCGACACACATTCAGGAGCAAGCTCGATGGATGGCATCAGCACAACCCCGGGAGTGGGCGAGGTCGGCATCGCCGGCAATGACATCGACCATCCCGCAACGGATGAAACGAAGGGAACGGCTCGACGTGGACGAACGGAACAGGTATACGACGTGGTTCGAGGACGTGACGTCCCTCGGTCGTCGCGTCCTGACCACCGTCCTGTTCACCGACATCGTCGGATCCACGCGCAAAGTGATCGAGCTCGGCGACAGGGGCTGGAGCCAGCTCGTCGAACGGCACCAGACCGGTTTCCGCGAGCAATTGGCTCGGTTCGGAGGGCAAGAGGTCGACGTGGCAGGGGATGGGCTCC
>Ga0137373_10003538_pt1 | contig 17068 bp, 17 predicted proteins | sample SagtaG_5_FD_104912 | JGI IMG/M metagenome (GOLD analysis project Ga0137373, IMG submission 104912) | Vadose zone soil microbial communities from Sagehorn Ranch, Mendocino, California, USA - Sage1_R_80_16 metaG | ecosystem: Environmental > Terrestrial > Soil > Vadose zone | place: USA...
CCCGATCCGCCACCGGTCACGAACGCGACCCTGCCGGCCAGCGGCCTGGGCGCCGGCATTCTCGCCAGCTTGGCCTCCTCGAGGGCCCAGTACTCGATTCGGAACTTCTCCGATTCGGCGATCGGGGCGTACGTGGACAGCGACTCGGCGCCGCGCATCACGTTGATCGCGTTGACGTAGAACTCGCCAGCAACCCGGGCCGTCTGCTTGTTGGCACCGAACGAGAACATCCCGACGCCCGGGACGAGGACGATCGCCGGATCCGCCCCGCGCATGGGCGGGCTCTCGGGCGTGGCATGGCGCTCGTAGTAGGCACGGTAGTCCGCGCGATAGGTCCCGTGGAGCTCCCGGATGCGCGCGAACACCTCGGCCAGGTCGGCGGTCGCCGGCAGGTCCAGGACCATCGGCCGGACCTTCGTCCGGAGGAAGTGATCGGGACACGACGTCCCCAGCGCCGCGAGACGCGGGTGTTCGGCCCGCGCGAGGAAGGCGAGGACCACCTCGCTGTCGGTGTAGTGGCCGACCATGGGGCGGTCAGTCGAGGCGAGCCCGCGCACCAGGGGCAGCAACGCTGCGGCCCGCGCGTGGCGCTCGGGCTCGGGGAGGGCCTCGAAGCCGGCCGTCAGTGGCCCGAACGGCTCCGGCCGTCCGTTGTCCACGATGAACTGCTCTGCGGTCCGGATGATCTCGAGCGATCGCGCCTCGCATTCCTCGGATGTATCGCCCCAGGCCGTGATCCCGTGCCCCCCGAGGATCGCGCCGATCGCGTCGGGATGGTCGCGACGGACGGCGGCCATGTCCAGACCGAGCTGGAACCCGGGACGTCGCCAGTCCACCCAGGCCACACGGTCGCCGAAACAGCGACGTGTGAGGGCTTCGCCGTCGGCCGCGGTCGCCAGCGCGATTCCCGAATCCGGGTGGAGGTGGTCGACGTGGCCGGCCTCGATGAGCCCGTGCATCGCGGTGTCGATCGACGGCGCCGCCCCCCCACGGCCGTGGAGGCAGTAGTCAAACGCCGCGACCATCTCGTCTTCACGATCGACGCCCGGATAGACGTCGACGAGCGCCCGCAGACGGTCGAGCCGGAGAACGGCAAGGCCAGCCTCGTCAAGCGTGCCGAGGTCTCCGCCGGAGCCCTTGACCCACAGTAACTCGATGTCCGTTCCCGTCGCCGGATCGATCGCGGTCCCCTTGGCGGAGGTATTTCCCCCGGCGTAGTTCGTGTTCCGCGGGTCCGACCCGAGCCGGTTCGAGCGTTCCAGGAGCGCCGCGACGGTCGGGTTCGTCCTGGGGGGCGTCGAGGTCCCTCGCGACTCCGCGGGCACGGCGCGCGGCTCGACGCTCATGCGCCCCATCCAGCCTGCTGCCCGCCGACACGCTCCGCTACGATCCGGTCGCCGTAGCCGGATCTGGCATACGCCTCGATCGGATCGGGATCGAGACCGAGTCCCGTGCGCACCTCGGCGAGGAGCGGACGGACATCGCTGTTGTAGGCATCCATAAGGACGGCGTTGGCGCGGAGGACGTCACCGCCCTGCTGCGCATCCGCGAGGGCGTCGGCGTCGACCAGGAGGGCCTTGGCGGTGGCCTCCTGGACGTTCATCACGGACCGGATCTGGCCGGGAATCTTCGGCTCGATGTTGTGGCACTGGTCGAGCATGAAAGCCACGCCGGCATCCTGGCTCAGGCCGCCCACGCGGACGACCTCGTGCATGATCCGGAAGAGCTGGAAGGGGTCCGCGGACCCGACCATGAGGTCATCGTCGGCGTAGAACCGGGAGTTGAAGTCGAACCCGCCCAGGCGATCGGCGCGAAGCAGCGACGCCACGATGAACTCGATGTTGGTGCCCGGCGCGTGGTGGCCGGTGTCGACGACGACCTTGGCCTTCGGACCGGCGGCGACGGACTGGATATAGGCGGTCCCCCAGTCGGGAACGTCCATCGTGTAGAACGACGGCTCGAAGAGCTTGTACTCGAGAAGCATGCGCTGGTCATGCCCGAGCCGCGAATGGACCGCGGCGAGCGCCTCGGCGAGCCGGTCTTGCCGGGTCCGGATGTCGTCCTGGCCGGGATAGTTCGTCCCGTCCGAGAACCACAGCTTCAGATCCCGAGAGCCGGTCGCATCCATGACGTCAACGCACGCGAGCAGGTGGTCGAGTGCCTTCCGCCTGACGCGAGCATCTGGATTGCAGACGCTGCCCAGCATGTAGTCGTCGTCTTGGAAGACGTTGGAGTTGATCGTCCCGAGACTGACGCCGGCGTCCGTTGCGTGACGGGCCAGGTCGGCGTAGTCCTCGACCTTGTCCCACGGGATATGGAGCGCGACGGTGGGTGCCACGCCGGTGAACCGGTGGACCTCGGCGGCGTCGGCGACCTTCTCATACGGCGTCCGCGGCACGCCCTTCTGGGCGAAGACCTTGAAGCGCGTCCCGGAGTTTCCGAAGGCCCACGAGGGCAATTCGATCCGCTGATCTCTCAGCGCTGCGACGACGGCGGGGTCGCTGGTCACGTCTGCCTCCATCACCAGGCGGGCGGGTGTCCTGGATTTCTCCGACCACGACGCGTAGCCTGCCACATCCTTCTGGTGCTTTCAATTGCTTTCTTGACATTGCGTTCTAGGGGAGTCTACTGTGCGGTCGGCAATCAATCGAAAGTCGGGATGACCGCAGGCCAGTCGGACAAGAGGAGACGCGTGACCGTTCCATCCAGCGCCTCCCCCGGCGACGTCTTCGCTCGTGAGCGACAGGAGCACATCGCCCGGATCGTCGAGGAGCACGGACGTGCGCGAGTGAGCGATCTGGCGGTCCAGTTCCACGTCTCGGCCGTCACGATCCGGAAGGATCTCCTCGCCCTCGAGTCGATGCGCCGCCTCACCCGGACGCACGGCGGGGCGATCGCCATCGACCGCAGCCGGCCAGAGCTCTCGTTCGAGATTCGCGAGCGGCTCCAGGCGGACGAGAAGCAATGGATCGGCGCGGCGGGCGCAGCCCTCGTCCAGGACGGCGAGAGCATCGTCCTCGACGCGAGCACGACCGCCCTGTCGGTGGCTCGTCACCTCAAGGTTCGCGGGGGCTGGAGCCAGCTGACCATCCTGACAAACGGCCTCCGGATCGCGTCGGAGCTGGCCGGCCACCCCGGGATCGTGGTGCTGATGCTCGGCGGGCGTGTGCGCTGGGAGGCGCTATCGGTCGTTGGCCAGCTCGGCGACGGCCTGTTCAGCCGAATCAACGTCCAGAAGGCCTTCCTGGGCGCTGCTGGTTTCACGATCGGGTCCGGGTTGGCCGATGCCACGGACGAAGAGGCACAGATCAAGCGATCGATGGTGGCGGCCGCCAGCGAGGTCATCGCGATCGTCGACCACACGAAGTGGGAACGGGCGGCCTTCGCCACCTTCTGCCCGACCGACCAGATCAGCACGGTGCTGACCGACGAGGGCGCACCCGAGGCGATGGTCCGCACCCTCGAGGGTCGAGGCGTCGAGGTCCGCCTCATCGGAGCCGACCAGGGCACGCCCGATACGAAAGACAGCACGGATGTGACGAGGTCCTCGCGGTGACCGCAGTCCAGGGCGTCGCGATGCAGCCCCGTGCCGAGATGCGCGGGATATCGAAACGGTTCGCCGCGACGCAGGCCCTCGACGACGTCTCGCTCGATCTCCTCCCCGGCGAAATCCACGCACTCGTCGGCGAGAACGGCGCCGGGAAGAGCACGCTGGTGAAGATCCTCGCTGGCGTCCATCAGCCGGACAGCGGCACGATCTGGCTCGACGGGGAAGCGACGCAGATCCACGGCCCCGCTCACGCTCGCGCGCTCGGGATCGCTGTCGTCCACCAGGAACCGCGACTCTTTCCGGACCTGACCGTCGCCGAGAACGTCTTCATCGGGCACGCCCCGTCGGGTCGCCTTGGGACGATCGACTGGGGCGGGACGCGCCGGGCCGCCCAGGCACTCTTCGGGCAGCTCGACGTCCAGTTCGACGTCGGCGCGCCGGTCAGGGGCCTTTCGATGGCCGACCAGCAGCTCATCGAGATCGCCAAGTCGCTCTCGGTCGAAGCGCGCGTCCTCATCCTGGACGAGCCGACCGCGTCGCTGTCGGCCCACGAGGTCGAGCGGCTGTTTGCGATCGTGCGGCGGCTGCGCGATCGGGGTGTATCGATCCTGTTCGTGAGCCACCGGCTCGACGAGGTCTTCGACCTGTGCGACCGAGCCACCGTCTTTCGTGACGGCCGGCACGTCATCACCACGGCAACCAGCGAGCTGACGACGGCGGACCTCGTCCGGCACATGGTCGGTCGGACGGTCGAGCTCTTCCCGAAGGTCGAGACGCCGGTCGGCGACGTACTCCTCGAGGTCGAGGGCCTGACCAAGGAAGGAGTGTTCCGCGACGTCGGGTTTTCCGTCCGCGCCGGCGAGATCGTCGGGCTCGCTGGCCTGGTCGGCGCCGGCCGCACGGAGGTCGCCCGAGTCCTGTTCGGCATCGATCAGCGAGACGGCGGCGAGATCCGGCTCGGCGGCGTGCCGGTTGACTTCGCGAGCCCATCGGCGGCGATGCACGCCGGGATCGCCTACCTGCCGGAGGACCGCCACCAGGAGGGTCTCGTCCTCGACTTTACGATCGCCCAGAACGTGACGCTCCCGATTCTGCCCCGCCTGTTCCCACGGTTCTTCGTCCGCGCGTCGACGGAGCGCAAGGTCGCCCACGACTACACCGAGCAGTTCAACGTCCGGATGACCGGGGTCGATCAGCTGGTGGGCGCCCTGTCTGGCGGCAACCAGCAGAAGGTCGTGCTGGCCAAGTGGCTGGCCTCCGGGCCCAGGATTCTCATCCTCGACGAGCCGACGCGCGGCATCGACATCGGCGCCAAGGTCGAGGTCCACCGGATCATCTCCGAGCTGGCGGCGTCCGGGCTCGGGATCGTTCTCATCTCGAGCGACTTGCCGGAAGTCCTCGCGATGTCGGATCGGATCGTCGTGCTTCACGAGGGGCGGGTCACCGCCGAGATCCCACGCGATCGCGCCACCGAGGAGCGGGTGATGTTCGCCGCCACCGGGAGCGCCCACTTCGACCGCGCCGACGGGAGTCCGGCATGACGGCGGCGGTGCCCGTGGCACGGCCTCGGGGCCAGTGGCTGTCGACGCTCGCACGACAACGCGAGCTGAGCCTCGTCGCGATCTTGATCCTCCTTGGCGGACTCGTGACGCTCACGGCGCCCCAGTTCCTGACGGTCGCCAACATCAGCCAGGTCGCGGTACTGGCCTCGGTAATTGCCGTCGCCGCCGTGGGCGAGGCGCTCGTTGTCATCACCAGGAACGTCGACCTCTCGGTCGAGGCGACGATCGGGCTGGTGGCGTATGGCGTTGCGCGCGTCCTGGAGTTGCACGCGCTCGACGCGGCTGGCGCGATCGTCCTGGGGCTCGGACTCGGACTCGTCCTGGGGATGATCAATGGACTCATCGTGACCCTGTTCAGGGTTCCGGCGATCGTGGCGACGCTGGGAACGTTGAGCATCTTCCGCGGTGTGGACTACCTGATCGCCGGCAGTCACCAGGTCCCGCTGGCGGGCCTCCCGGAAGGCTTCACCGATGCGGCGCGCGACACCTTCTTCGGGATCCCCTACTTCGTTCTCGTCGCCGTGGTCGTCGTGGCGATCGGATCCGTGATCCTCCGCTCCACCCGGTTCGGCCGGCAGCTCTACGCGGTCGGGAGCAACCCAGAAGCCGCCGCCATCCTCGGCATCCCGTCTCGAATGGTCGTGTTCACGGCGTTCTCGCTGTGCGGGTTGCTCGCCGGCGCGGCCGGAGTGCTATGGGTCATGGAGTTCGGGACCATCAACGGGACATCGGCGACGGGCGTCGTCCTGGCAGTCGTGGCGGCTGTTGTCGTCGGCGGCGTCAACATCTTCGGTGGCTCGGGAACGCTCGCCGGGGCGGCGCTCGGCGCCCTGTTTCTGGGATTCATCGCGAACGCGCTCATCCTCGTGGGTCTGTCCCAGTTCTGGCTTCAGGCCATCTACGGCGTGGTCATCCTCGTCGCCGTCACCGCGGATGCCTTCATCCTGCGACGCCTCAAGCGGGCCAACAAGCGAAGTGGCTCGCGGTGAGCGCCGTCGTGGCTCCGGTCAAGGGCCAGCCGGCATGGACGCGTCTCGTCGCGCGCTGGGAGACCCTGCTCGTCGTTGCGCTCGCCGGGCTCGTGGTGCTCGGCACGTCGCTCTCGCCGTTCTTCCTTACCCTGGGCAATTTCTCCAACCTCATCGCCGCCCTGATGGAGGTTGCGATCATGGCGCTGGCGATGACTCTGATCATCGTCGCCGGGGAGATCGACCTGTCCGTCGAGTCGATGGCCGGCCTCGCCAGCGCGATCCTCGGCTTCCTGTGGGCGGCCGGCGTGCCGCTCGAGGCCGGGATTCCGATCGTGCTCGCCGTTGGGGCGCTCGGGGGCCTCATGAATGGCCTGCTCGTGGCCCGCTTTGGCCTGCCATCGCTCGTCGTGACACTTGGCACGCTTGCCCTCTTCCGCGGCCTTGCACTGATCGTGCTTGGACCGCGCGGGGTCAGCGACTTCCCGCCCGCGTTCACTCAACTCGGGTTCGGCCACGTCGCGGGGACGCTGATCCCCTGGCCGTTCGTCATCTTCATCGGGCTTGCCCTGCTACTGGGAATCGTCCTCCACCGGACGTGGATCGGCCGCCACATCTATGCCATCGGCAAGAACACGGGCGCGGCACGCTTTTCCGGCTTGCGGGTCACCCGGATCCGGGTCAGCCTGTTCGTCCTGTCCGGGCTGATCGCCGCGCTGGCCGGAATCATCCTGACGTCGCGCCTCTCGAGCGCCCGCGCCGATGCGGGAGCCGGCATGACCTTGACGGTCGTGACCGTGGTCCTCCTCGGCGGGGTCAATATCTTCGGCGGCTCGGGGACGATCCCGGGCGTCGTTCTCGCCGTCCTCTCGGTGGCGGTCATGCAGAACGCCCTCCGCCTCGCCAGCGTGACCGTGGAGGTCCAGAGCATCGCCCTCGGGCTGCTGCTGATCCTCTCGGTCGTCATCCCCACCTTTGCTCACCAGGCCAAGTCGGCTGTCGATCGAGTCCGCGGAGGTCGGCCTCCGCCGGCCGACTCGGTCCCCCACGGTGAGCGAGCTCTCCCATAAGGCAGAGGAGGAACGGATTTGAAGCTCAGATCGATGGGGCGAGCCATCGCCCTCGCAACTATCGCGACCGTGATGTTCGCGGCGTGCTCGACCGGCTCGACGCCGAGCCCTGCAGGAGCGTCGACCGCTCCGTCGGGTGCCGCCGGAAAGATCACCGTCGGCTACCTGCCGAAGGACATCGTCAACCAGTACTTCGCCGCGGCGAAGACCGGCGTGGACAAGGGGGCCGCTGAAACCGGCAGCGCGGTGATCCAGGTCGGCCCGAACGAGGCCAAGGCGGATCTGCAGATCCCGTTCATCACCGACCTCACCACCCAGAAGGTCAACGCGATCATCATCTCGGCCGACGGCAAGGATGAGGTCGCTCCGGCCCTCAAGGCGGCCATGGCGCAAGGGATCAAGGTCGTCGGCTTCGACTCGAGCCCGGCGGTCGGCGCCTACAACGTCTTCGTCAACCAGGTCGACTTCAGCGGCGTCGGCGTGAATCTCGCCGATTGGGCATGTGAGCTCGCCCCGAATTGCACCGGCGACATCGCGATCCTGTCCGCGGCCGCAACGGCGACCAACCAGAACGAGTGGATCGCGCTGATGAAGACGACGCTGGCCACCGACAAATACAAGGGCCTCAAGCTCGTCGACACCGTCTACGGCGATGACGACGCCACCAAGAGCACCACGCAGGCACAGGCCCTGCTCACCAAGTACCCCAATCTCAAGGTCATCGTCGCACCCACGACGGTCGGCATCCTCGCGGCGGCCCAGGTCGTCAAGCAGGCCGGAAAATCGGCAACGGTCAAGGTGACCGGACTCGGCTTCCCGAATGATATGAAGCCATTCGTCAAGGACGGCACCTCTCCGGTCTTCGGGCTGTGGAGCGTCCCCGACCTGGGCTACCTCTCCTATCAGGTCGCGGCCAAGCTCGTCAGCGGCGAGATCACCGGCAAGGAGGGCGAGACCTTCACGGTGAAGGGTCTCAACGGCGACAAGCCCTACACGATCGGCAAGGACAGCGTCGTGATCCTCGGGCCGGCCTTCCGCTTCGACTCGACCAACGTCGACCAGTTCAACTTCTAGCCCACTCCCCGAGGGAGCACGGGTCAGAGTCCCGGAGGCGACGCTTCCGGGACTCTTCGATTTCGGAAGGAGCGCGATGGAACGCGTTGGATTCACGATGCGGATCCTGCCGGGTCAGGAAGCCGAATACCGCCGACGACACGCCGCCGTCTGGCCGGAGATGCTTGCAGCGCTCAAGACCGCGGGCTGCCGTAACTACTCGATCTTCCTCAGAGACGCGGACCTGTTCGCCTACCTCGAGGTCGATGACTTTGCCGCGTTCCGCCGGTCGATGGCGGCCAACCCCGTTGACGCCCGCTGGCAGTCGGAGATGGCCGAGCTCATCGATCCGCTCATCGATCCTGCGACCGGCTTCCACCGGCGCCTCGAGGAGATCTTCCACCTCGACTGAGCTGGCAATCCGCTGGAATGGCAACCGCCTTCCTGGAGTTCGTTATCGCCCATCACCCACGCGGACGGTCGCAGGCGTTCCAAGGAACCGACCCACGTCCCGAGCCTCGGCCTCCAGCAGCGGCATCACCTCGCAACGAGGCCGTGCGGCGCCTTTCGGCGGGCGAAAGCTGGAGGCGACGGCTGTCCTCGAGATCGACCGCGTGTAGTCGTCATTCCTGGCTGGACGTGGCCAGGAGAATGCCGGACAATACCCCCTGGGAGTATCAGCCGACTGACTGGCGTCCCGACCATGCAGATGGGGGCCCGATGTCCACGCGACCCACTTCGATACAGATCGTGTCGTTCCCCGTCGAGGGGATGACCTGCGCGTCGTGCGTGAACCGGATCACCCGATTCCTGCAGAAGGTCTATGGCGTCGAGGACGCCAACGTCAATCTCGCGACGGAGTCGGCGACGGTTCGATTCGATCCCGCGGCCACCGACATCCCGCGCCTCGCCGCGGCGGTCGAGGCCGCCGGCTACGTCGCGCGCGTCGACCACATCGAAGCCGACGGACAGGAGGCCGCGCAGCCTTACGCCGATCGGTACCTGGCCAATACTCGGCGACGGTTCGTCGTGGCGGCGGTCCTCACGGTGCCGATCCTGCTCGGGCTGGCCCGGATGACGGTTGCGCCGGGACTGCCGTCGCTCTTCACCGACCCGTGGTTCCAGCTCGCACTGGCCACTCCCGTCCAGTTCTACGCCGGCTGGCCGTTCTATCGCGGTGCCGCCAGGGCGCTCCGCCACATGACGGCCGACATGGACACCCTCGTTGCCGTCGGGACCAGCGCGGCATACGGATACAGCGTCGCCGCGATCGCGTTTCCAGGCTTCGTCACGGCTGCAGGCGTCGCGAGCGGCGGGGAGCTCCCGCTCTATTTCGATACCGCTGCGGCAATCATCACGCTCATTCTCCTCGGCCGCTTCCTCGAGGCCCGCGCCCGTGGCCACACGTCGGATGCGATCCGCATGCTGATCGGGCTCGCCCCGCGGACGGCGCGCGTGATCCGAGAGGGGACGGAAACCGACATCCCGATCGATCAGGTCGTTCGGAGAGACCTCGTCGTCGTCCGGGCCGGCGAACGAATCCCCGTCGATGGCCTGGTGCGGCAGGGTCGCTCGTCCGTCGACGAGAGCATGATCACGGGCGAGAGCATGCCGGTCGGCAAGAGTCCCGGCGACGAGGTCATCGGGGGGACCCTCAACGGATCCGGGTCGTTCACCTACGAGGCGACGCGGGTGGGCGCGGATACCGTCCTCGCCCAGATCGTCCGGCTCGTCCGGGAGGCGCAGGGCTCGCGGGCTCCGATCCAGCGTCTCGCCGACGCCGTGACGGGTGTCTTCGTGCCGATCGTGCTCGGCCTGGCGGCGCTCACCTTCGTGGCCTGGCTCCTGTTCGGCCCGGCGCCGGCGTTCAATCTCGCGCTCGTCAACGCGATCGCCGTCCTGATCATCGCCTGTCCGTGCGCGCTCGGACTCGCCACGCCGACCTCGATCATCGTGGGGACGGGAAAGGGCGCCGAGCTCGGCATCCTGTTTCGGGACGCCGAGGCACTCGAGCGTCTCCACAAGGTTCGCTCCGTCGTCCTCGACAAGACCGGGACGCTCACCGAGGGCAAGCCGCGGGTCACCGATGTCGTGCGGCTGGTCGACGCTCCGGCCGAGGATGAGCTGATCGCGCTGGTTGCGGCGGCCGAGCGCGGATCGGAGCATCCGCTTGGCGAAGCGATCGTCCGCCATGCCAGGGACGGCCGACTCGAGATCCCCCAGGCCGACAGCTTCGAGGCGGTCGCCGGTCAGGGCGTCCGCGCGGTCGTCGACGGCCGCACGGTTGCACTCGGTCGCCCGGGCTTCCTTGGCCTGGCCGACGATTCGCTCGCGGCCGCAGCCGAACGTCTCGCCTCGGAGGGCAAGACGCCCGTCCACGTCGCCGTCGACGGCCGGCCGGTGGCGGTCATCGCCATCGCCGACACGCTCAAGTCGGGCTCGACGGCTGCCGTTGCCGACCTGCGCCGGTTGGGCCTCGATGTGATCATGCTGACCGGCGACAATCCGACGACCGCCCGGGCGATCGCCGCCCAGGCCGGGATCGATCGTGTGCTCGCCGATGTCCGTCCCGACGACAAGGCCGTGCAGGTCCGCGCTCTCCAGGCCGACGGCGGTCTCGTCGCCATGGTCGGCGACGGCGTCAACGACGCGCCGGCCCTCGCCTCCGCGGATGTCGGCATCGCGATCGGGACCGGGACCGACATCGCCATCGAGTCGGCGGCGGTGACCCTGATGAGCGGCGACCTCCGCGGGCTCGTGACGGCGATCGCGCTGTCACGCTCGACGATGCGCAACATCAAGGAGAACCTGTTCTGGGCGTTTGCCTACAACGTCGTCCTCATCCCCGTCGCGATGGGCGCCCTGTATCCATTCACCGGTGTCCTGCTCGATCCGATCCTGGCCGCGGCGGCGATGGCGCTGTCGTCGGTGACTGTCGTTTCGAACGCCCTCCGACTGAGGCGCTTCCTCCCGCCCAGGATCGTCTCGCCGTCCCCCGGGGCCGTCGCCCTCGATGCCCGGCCTGCCTGATCGAGTCCGCCTGAAGGGAGACCACCATGAACCAGCGAGAACGCACTGCCATCGACCCGGTCTGCGGGATGACCGTCGACATTGAGGACGCCGTCCGCGCCGGTCTGACCGCCGAGCACGATGGCGTCACGTACTACTTCTGCGGCAAGGGCTGCAAGCTCGACTTCATCGACGATACCGAGAAGTACCTGGACCCGGGCCACAAGCCGTCCATGTGAGCCGGAGGCATCGCGGTCGACCCACGGCAGGGTGACCCAATCACCGCGATCTCGGTACCAACGGCTCTGGTCCAGCCGGCGGGAGGAGCCGCATCGTGAGTCCAACGTTCTGAGGAGCGACGCCAAACGTCCTTGCGGCCCGGCGTAGACTCGCACGAGTCACGCATGAGTGAACACGTCGAGTCGCCGAAGTCAGGTGGGGCCGAGACGTTCGGTTATCGCGCCGTGCTCGAGGCGTCGCCGAACGCGATCGTGGCGGTGGATGGGACCGCCCAGATCACATATGTCAACCCGCAGGTCGAGAAGACGTTCGGGTACGCCCCTGACGAGCTCCTCGGCCAGCCGGTGGAGATCCTCCTCCCCGAGCGCGTCGCCGAGCGTCACGTCGCGCATCGGGACGCCTTCATTGCCCACCCAGGCGCGCGACCGATGGGCATCGGGCTCGATCTGTCAGGACGTCGCAAGGATGGCCGCGAGTTTCCGGTCGAGATCAGCCTGTCGCCGGTCGAGACCGCGGACGGCCTGCAGGTCTTCGCGACCGTGGTCGACATCACGGCGCGCAAGGCGGCTGAGACGCAGCTCGTCCAGGCACAGAAGCTCGAGTCAATCGGACGCCTCGCCGGCGGGATCGCCCATGATTTCAACAACATGCTCTTCGCCATCCTCGGCTATGCCGAATTGCTGTCTCAGGACCTCTCACCGGATCGGCATACAAGGCTGGACGTCGAGACCGCGCGGAAGAGCGTCGACGGGATCGGCCACGCGGCCGAACGGGCGGCCACCCTGACCCAGCAACTCCTCGCCTTCAGCCGCAAGCAGGTCGTCAGCCCCAAGGTCCTGGATCTCAACGAAGCCGTCAGGTCCGTCGAACCGATGCTCCGCCGACTCATCGGGGAGAATCTGACGCTGGTCGTCAAGCTCGACCCAGCCGCCAGCCAGCTGCGCGCCGACCCCGGCCAGCTTGACCAGATCCTCGTCAACCTCGTCGTCAATGCGCGGGACGCCATGCCCGACGGCGGCACCGTGACGATCGAGACCGGCACTGCGGTGTTCGACGAGCCCTACCCCATCGAACACTTCGAGGTCATCGCCGGGTCATACGTGCTGCTGGCCGTCAGCGACACGGGCCATGGCATGGACTTCGAAACCCGCCAGCATGTCTTCGAGCCCTTCTACACGACGAAGGAGGTCGGAAAGGGCACGGGCCTGGGGCTGGCGACCATCTATGGAATCGTGCGCCAGGCAAGTGGCTACATCTGGCTCTACTCGGAGCCCGGTCACGGCTCGACATTCAAGCTGTACTTCCCGCGTGTCGACGCCAAAGCACTGGAAGCACTCGGTCCCGAAGCGGCGCCTTCTTCACAGGGTGCCGGGACCATCCTCGTAGGAGGACGAAGCGGCCGTCCGGGATATGACCAGAACGGTTCTGGAACGGGCCGGCTTCCAGGTCATCGCCGTCGCCGATGGCTCCGAAGCGATGGCCCAGATCGGGGGCCGGGGCGAACCGATCGACGTCCTCGTGACCGATGTCGTGATGCCGCACATGTCCGGTATCGAGCTGGCCGAGCGCGTCATCGATCTCTACCCAGGCGTCGGCATCGTTCTCTTGTCGGGCTACACCGCCGAAACGCTGAATCTCGAGCGGATCACCCGTCGTGGCGCAACATTCGTGGCGAAGCCGGTAAGCACCACAAAGCTCCTCAGTGCGATCAAATCCGTGATGTACCGGGAGCCCACATCCGAACTGATGTCGCGTCCATCCTAGGACGTCTGCGACGGGCTCCCGGCCCGCCAGGTACGGTGCGGCCATGCTCCTCGGCGCTCATGTCTCCGCGGCTGGGGGGCTCGACCGGGCGATCGACCGGATCGAGGCGCTCGGCGGCGAAGCCGTTCAGGTCTTTACCCAGAGCCCGCGCCGATGGGCGCCGACCGAGCACGACCCGGAGGCCATCGAGCGATTCCGATTGCGCCGGCGGGAGGCGGGCATCCGCTACGTTCTCTGTCACGCCCTCTATCTCATCAACCTCGCGAGCCCCGACCGCCGGCTGCGTCGGAGATCGGCCGACGCGCTCCTGGCGACCGTCGCCGCGGCCGTCCAAATCGATGCCGACGTCGTGTTCCACGTCGGGTCCCACGGCGACGCGCCGCTGGCGCCATCGCTCCGACGCATTCGCGCGCCGATCGAAGCCGCCCTGGGGCGCGCGTCGGGCTCGACGCAGGTCCTGCTCGAGAACAGCGCCGGTGGCGGCGGGACCATCGGGCGATCGGTGGAGGAGCTGGCAACGATCGTCGATCGGCTCGAACGCCACCCTCGACTCGGAATCTGCCTGGACACCTGCCACCTCTGGTCGAGCGGGATCGACATCATCGCGCCGTCGGCGGTGAACGAGCTCGCCGAGGAGATCGACGATCGCCTGGGACTGGGCCGCGTACGAGCGCTCCATATCAATGACACGCGCGATCCGCTGGGCTCGAACCGCGACGTCCACGCCAACATCGGCCAGGGCGTCATCGGCAAGCGGCTGGCGGTCCTGCTCGGCCATCGGGCGTTCCGCGACCTGCCGGCGATCCTCGAGACGCCCGGCCGCGACGGCAAGGGTCCGGATGCCCTCGAGATGCGCCGGCTCCGGCGGTTGTGCAGGGAAACCGGCATCCCGATCGGCGAGGCCGGTCGCGCCTAGCCGCTCCAATTGCAGTCGAGCCACTGCCGGGCGGCCACCAGGGACCTCGCCCGGCGCGCGAGACCGTGCCACGGGTCGGGCGTGCCGTCCAGCCGGTCGAGCGCCGTCCGGATGGTCCAGCCGTCGGGCTTCGTCGATTCGAGCTCGTCCCAGTCGAGCGGCATCGCCACCGGGGCGCCAGGTCGCGCGCGGACGGCATAGGGCGGCACCGCCGTCGCGGCGTAGGAATTGCGCAGGACGTCGAGATAGACGCGGCTCCCTCGATCGGCCTTGCGCGCGGCCGTGGTGAGTCGCTCGGGGGCCCGACGAGCCAGCGCGTCGGCCAGGCCGCGTGCCACCGTTCGGACCTCGTCGAAGCGTTCGGCTCGACGGATAGGTACGACGACGTGGAAGCCTCGCGAGCCGGTGGCCATGAGATGCGGCTGGAGACCGGCCTCGGTCAGGATCTCGCGCGCCGCCCGGGCGGCGAAGCGGACGTCGGCGACGTCATCGGTGCTCGGATCGAGGTCGATGATCATCCGATCCGGGCGGTCCGGATCGTCGGCTCGGCTGAGCCAGACATGGGGCGTGAGGCAGCCCTGGTTTGCCAGGTAGACGAGGGCCGCCGCGTCGTCGCACACCACGTGCGTGACGGTCCCGCCCTCCTTGGTGACGGTCGTCCGGTGGATCCAGGTCGGGAAGTACCCCGAGATCTGCTTCTGATAGAACACCGGGCCGCGGAGCCCTTCGGGCAGTCGCTCGAGCATCAACGCCCGGCCGCGGAGGTACGGCACCATGACCGGCGCGACCCGTCGGTAATACTCGACCATCTCACCCTTGGTGACGCCGTCCCCGGGGAACAGGACCTTGTCCGGATGAGTGATCCGGATCGTCCGGCGGCCGATCCGGATCGATGCTCCGCGGCTGGCGGCGACGGCGCTCACGTGACCGGCCGCTCCCTGACGACCTCGCGTGCGTCCTTGTCTGTCCGCAGCCCTTCGTACCGGGGGTGACGGAGCCTGCCCTCGGCCGTCCATTCCGAGAAGCCGATCTGGGCGACGAGCTGTGGCCGGACCCAGTGGACCGTCGCGCCGGCCACGTCGCGCCGGGCGGCTCCGGCCGTGTCGAACGGCGACGCCTCGGTCTCGATCTGGCGCAGCCGGCGATGGAGATCGAGCAGAGTGGCCGTGTCGAAGCCGGTGCCGACCTTGCCCGCGTAGAGCAGCCGGTCACCCTCGTAGTAGCCGACCAGGAGCGCACCGAAGCCGATCCGGCTGCCCTTGGGCTCGGTGAAACCGCCGATCACGAACTCCTGGCCGAATGCGCACTTGAACTTGAGCCAGTCGCGTGAGCGGCCGTGGGTGTACGTGCTCCGCGCGTTCTTGGCGATGATCCCCTCCCAGCCACGCCGGCAGGCCTCCTCGTAGAAGCGCTCGCCCTGTCCGACCCGGTGGGCGGAGAATCGGAGCGGGTCGGCGAACCGGAACGCCCTCCGAAGCAGCCGCTTCCGGTCGAGCAGCTCGAGGTCGGTCAGATCGCGGCCATCGAGGTGGATCAGATCGAACAGGTAGTAGAAGACCGGGACCGCCGCCTTGGCGACTCGCTCGGGCGCACGCAGGTGAATCCGGCGTTGAAGCTGCTGGAAGCTCGTCTGCCGTCCGACGAAGGCGACAATTTCGCCGTCGGCGACGAGACCTTCGCCCGCCCGCTGACGCTGGAGGGCATCGACGATCTCGGGGTACGCGTCGCTGATGACGTTGCCGTTGCGGGACTTGAGCGTCACCTGGTTCTTCCGGGCGAAGGCGAGACAACGCTCCCCGTCAAGCTTGCGCTCGAAGAGCCAGTCCGGATCGGAGAAGCGCCGGTCGGTCAGCGTCGCGAGCATCGGGCTCGTCCAATCCGGTACGGCCGCAGGGCGCAGGCTGGCTCGGGCTGACGACCGCAGGATCGCGAACGGATCGGCGATCGGTTCCCGAGGGGTGCGTGCGATGACCATTCGAGCCTCCGGCAACCTCGTGGACGCCTCCATCTTGCCCTGCGGACGTGCTCGTGGCGAGACGGCGGGCCGAGGCCAGGGCTTGCGCGAGCGTGACGGTCGGCGCCATGGCGATGCAACCGCAAGAGCCTTGAAATGCGCGGTCCGTGACGGAACGCAGCACCGTCGATTCGTTCCGTGACAAGGTGATGGGCGGTCCGACGGGAGGCGGCGTCAGATCCTCAGCCGCCGAATCCCTCGGCCCCGAAATCCTTCGCGGAGGTACAGGACGGTGACTCAGGCGCAGATCACGCAGAGCGTCGCCGGTGATGTCGAGCACGAGCATTCTCATCCGGGCGTCGTTCATACCCATGACCACTACCACGTAACCCACCACCACACCGGTGGCCCGCTCGGCGAGTTCGAGCATCGCAGCAGCTACCACGTCCACGAACACAACCATGCCGCGATCCTCCACGCCCACGGTGGGCGGGCCGAGGAAGACGAGCGCAAGGACCACGACGGGACGGCGCACACCCATGACCATGAAGCGCCAACCGGGAATGGACGGTGAGCGATGGCAGACCTGGACACCAAGGATCGCGAAAAACTTCGCTCTTCCCAGTTCGCGTACGTCGATTCAAAGGGCGGCGAGCACCTTCCGATCAACGACGAATCGCACGTTCGAAACGCGATCGCACGCTTCAACCAGACCGAGTTCGAGAGCCAGGCGGCCAAGGAGCGCGCGCGCAAGAAGATCCTGAGCGCCGCGAAGAAGCACGACATTGAAGTGGCCGAGGATTCGAATATCAATAAGGCCACGCGCTCGCTGCGGGCGGCATCGACCAAGCGCGGGCCTCGCGGCGGCCGGACGAAGCGCGACTGAACGCATCCCCACGCCGACGCTCGGAGGTAGATTTGGCCACGGAGAAGCAGCAGGCCGCCGCCAGGCGGAACATCAAGAAGGCGCAGGAAGCGGCCC
>Ga0137373_10003542_pt1 | contig 17063 bp, 11 predicted proteins | sample SagtaG_5_FD_104912 | JGI IMG/M metagenome (GOLD analysis project Ga0137373, IMG submission 104912) | Vadose zone soil microbial communities from Sagehorn Ranch, Mendocino, California, USA - Sage1_R_80_16 metaG | ecosystem: Environmental > Terrestrial > Soil > Vadose zone | place: USA...
AAATACTGGTAAAATTCACTGAAATATCGAATTGCTTTTTCCCGATTTAAGGTTAGTACCTCCTCAGTTAGTATTTCCTCAAACGGCCCTAAAGGAACCGGGAAATCTGTCACATGGAAATCCTGAATAAACTTTTTCAATGCCTCGTTACGCTCAGGAGTAATTTTTAAAGAGCCACTATCATTCACCTCTGGTAAAAATCTATCGGGAATAGGAGGATTGATACGATTATCAGCCATCATTCTACAATAGTTTAATTCTATTTCACGGGATTCCTGAGAATTTCGATCAACCCCAAATGCAGTTGCGGCTCTCTCTTTAACATAACCGAAATGATTCCGATGAGTAGGCCCATCGGGCAGAGTGAAATCCCAAACAGTTAAAGTTACAGCAATAGAATAGACAGTTTCAAACCCCGAATTTAGAATGGATTTGGAGGAAGGAAACATAATACCGTCATTTTTTGGTATATCACCAAGGGAACCATCATAAACAGTGATGGTGAATGTTCCTTTATACTCGCCATCGGCAACGTCCTTAGGGATAGATATATCAACCCAGAGAGGTTGGTTCTCTCCTTTCCAGACCTCGAAAGGAACTGCATACATCTCAAACCCTTTGGTAATCACTGGACCATCCGGCTCTTTCGAAAATTGACTACGAGGTTCGATCGATTTTCCTGTCTGCGGGTTGATAAACGGAACGAGAGGGTCTACATATAGTCCCGGAGGAAGCGCAGCTAGCGGCGAGGAAAGCCTCACTCTAGTGTATTCCTCACGAAATAGCGCAATGTTCTCCTTTCTGATAGTCCCAGTTCTTCCAGCAAGATCGGACATTTCAGCCTTAACTACCGCGACATTTTTCTGTAACGCTTGAACAACGACCTGAAAGGATTCTACTTCATTTTTTGCAGCTTTTATTCTAGCCTGGGTTTCTCCGAAAAGTGCTTGTTTTTGTCCTATTCGCTCCATGCTATTCAGCACTGTGAGCCTCACATTTTGACGCTTCTTATTCTGTTGAGCACTCGTGTTAAACGTGAAGGTGCTCAAGATCATGATAACTAATGTTATAATTAAATTGATTTTTCTCAATTTTTACTATTTTTTATTAATACTTAAATAGTATAGTTCTACTATTAAAGACATTACTCATTTTCAGAATCGTTCAAACTTTAATTGTAACCGGGATTCTGAGTAATAAGGGGGTTTAATCTTATCTCTTTTTCAGGAATAGGGAATAGATAGTCATCCTCAGTAAAATTCTGTTGCACAGATACTCGATTTACTTGCTTTACCATATGTTTCCTAATCAAATCAAACCAGCGATCGCCTAATTCAAAACATAATTCCCAATTTCTCTCCTGAATAACTGCTGTATCAAAAGCTTCCACGGACATACTAATTGAAGTCAGTGGATGTTGTGAATTGATTGCATAACCATTGGCACGGTCTATTACTTTATTAATTGCATCAACCGCTGCTTGTGTAGGGCTACCATGAGCCATATTATCAGCTTCGGCAAAAATTAATAATACGTCAGCAAAACGAATAATCGGCATATTTATAAATGATGTGACGCCATCCCATTGTGCCTGTGCATCATACTGAAACTTCTTTTCACCTGGGTTCACTCCTAAAGTAATATAACTCTCACCAGTAACCCTTGATACTGTCTCAACATAAGCGTCTTTTCGAGGCTGATCAGGATAGCCTTGCACCCACAAAGGATCAACAGCCAGATCTCCCCACCCTTCCATGCTTGACCAAACTTGTACACTAGTTGTACGATCTTGTTCGTTTGTGTTAAAACTCCACATCATTTCAGGCCCATACTTTGTTGCAAAACTAAAAACGTTATTAATATCAGGAACAAGCGAATAGCGTCCTCCATCAATAACTTGCTTTGCAAGATCAGCGGCTTTTTGATAATAACTCGCATCATGTAATGGGTAGGTAGCCATAGTCAAATAAACTTTTGCCAATAAGCCTTTTGCAGCATCGCTCGTTGGTCTTCCTCTTTTTTCTTCTGGCCAGATAGCTGGAAGTTTAACAATGGCTTCAGTGAAATCGCTAATAATTAATTGGTAAACATCAACAATAGATGATCGGATAATTTCTGTGCTAGTAGGATCTGGTGTATCTTCAGTAATTAAAGGAACTCCGCCAAACATTCTTACAAGCATGAAATAATTAAAGGCTCGCAAAAATTTCGCTTGTCCCATCAATATATCAATTTCCGCCTGAGATACTCCTACTAGTTTATTAGTTTTCAAAGCCTTTATTGGGGCGTTTATATTCATAATAGCAGTATAATGTTCATTCCATTTGTCGGCTCCCCAATTTGAAGGTATGTTTAAATCACCGTCAAATAATTGATCATCATTTTTATAATCTTGTATACCATATGCATATGCATACCACCTGTCCCATAAAAAATTCATAGAAGCCGCAAATGCCGCTTCGACCTGGGTAGGTGTGTTAAAAAAATCATCAGGGCCAATAAAACTCAATGGCTTTTCATCCAATTTTGATTTGGAACATCCAAAAGAAAATATAATTGTAGCAATCAAAATAAATGTAAACTTTTTAATAAGAAATTTAGTATTTTCCATGATTATAGTTTTTAAAATGTTACTGCTAAACGAAGATCAAATGTTCTACTTACAGGATAATTAGCATAATCTGAACCAAGCTGAGCATCGTTACCAATATATGAGCTCACCTCTGGATTATAACCCGAATATTTTGTTATAGTGATAAGATTTGAAGCACTGAAAGTTATCCTTAAATCACTGAAATGAATTTTATCGGTGATAGCCTTGGGAAGATTATAAGCGATAGAAATATTTTTTAATCGGATGTAGGAGCCATCCTCCACCCAACGTGAAATTTTATTACCATCAAGCGGAGCCATGGACACTGTACTAATTAAAGCAGCATTTTCTCTAGTTTTTCCGTCGATAATACCTGGTATGTTTGAATCTTGATTTTGTGGTGTCCAACGATTAAGCAGCTGTGCACCAGTTTGACTACCATCCTCTAAAATAATCTTCGTTACATTAAAAATATCATTCCCTTGGCTTCCCTGGATCAGAAAAGAAAGATCAAAATTTTTGAAGGTTATTCGGTTATTCCAACCAAAAACAAATCTTGGCAATGAGTTACCTATCACTTTTTGATCAAGGAGGTCAATCTTACCATCATTATTAACATCAGCATAATGAGGGTCTCCTGGCAGTTGCCCATATTTAGCAGCCTCTTTAACTTGACTTGTATTCCAAACACCTACATATTCCCAACCAATCATTTGTCCAAAAGGTTCACCCTTTATAAGATACATAAATGGTGTATTTGTACCTAGACCCGAACCGCCCGATTCATAACCAATTTTATCAGTAGCACCTAAATCCAACACCTTCGTCCGGTTAGCCGAACCAGTAAAGGCTGTATGCAATTTAAAATCTCCGATCAAAGGATCACCGCTAATTTCAAACTCAATTCCCTTGTTACTCATAGATCCAACGTTATCGAAAACACTCCCTAGTCCGGAATAACCAGGCAACTCACGAGACATAAGTAAATCTCTGGTGGTCTTTATGTAATAATCTGCTGTAATTGCTAATCTTTCATTGAATATTCCAATATCTATTCCCAAATCAGTTTGTGAAGTACTTTCCCATTTAAGATTTGGATTTGCAGCAGATGAAATGTAAAAGCCTAAATCAGTTACATCAGTACCGTTGTAAGGATAATTGCCATCTGGATAACTGCCACCTGAACTGATTCTGGCCAAAGTTTGGTAGGGGCTGATAGCCTGATTACCAGTAATGCCCCAACTTGCACGAAGTTTTAAATTAGAAAAAAGGTTCAGGTTTTTAATAAAGTCTTCCTGATCTACTCTCCAAGCGAAGGCTGCTGATGGGAAATAACCGAATTTATTATTTCTTCCAAAGACAGAAGAGCCATCAGAACGATAAGAGGCAGTCAGTAGATACTTATCAACTAAAGCATAATTAATTCTTGCTAAATAAGAAATCATTTTTCTATCACTAGCAAAAGAATTAGCCCTCATAATGCTTGCACCTCCCAGATTATTAACACCTGTTGCCTGAACCAAAAAATTACTCGCGTCAATTGAAGTAAAATAAGATTTCGATCGATTTTGCTCTTCTACTAAAGTGAAAGTCAATTGGCTTGTATTAAAGGTTTTATTATAGGTCAGGATATTTGAATTTTCATAATATTCATTTCTATTTGCGATAACTGCGCTTACACCGTTACCACCATAATTTCCATTAAATGTATTCAAATTCCAATAACTTAAATTATCATTGTTCGTTATAATTGCACCGCCACGAATTTGTAATGTCAATCCTTCTAGTGGCTTAAATTCCAGGTAAGCATTAACATTATTCTTATCAGTTTTATTTTTAATTAGCGGCTCGATAGCACTTGCCAAAGGGTTTGGTTCAATAGGATCGCCAAAATTGGCATATACACCAGTGGCCAAACTATAATTACCGCTGGAGTCATAAACTGGTATCACAGGTGGAAATTTCATAGGACCTTGTATTGGATTTCCATAATTAGTGCCAGTACCAAAATTTGCACCTTTTTGGTTTTCCTTAGATCCGGCCCAGTTTAGGCCAAAGCTGACCCATTTTGTAATATTCGCCTTTAAGCTTGCCCGTAAAGAGAATCGCTTATATCCAGTATTGAGCAATATCCCATCCTGATCCAGATATCCAACCGAAGCCAGATAGTTTAAATTATCAGTTGCACCACTAATAGAAAGCTGATGGTTTTGTGTTATTGCTGTATGATAAATGACATCCTGCCAATCTGTTCCCCCATTTTTCTCAAAAGACTTTATATCAGCATCTGAAAAAATTGGAATTGGATTAGCTCCAGCACCATTATTAGACATATGCACAGCATTTATATTTTTGGCATAATCAGCGGCACTTAATAAATCTAATTTCTTAAGTAATTTTGCAGCACCAATATTATATGAATAATTAATCTGCGGCTTCCCTTTTCTCCCAGATTTGGTAGTAATTAGGATTACTCCATTAGCTCCTCGCGAACCAAATATGGCTGTAGCAGAAGCATCTTTCAATATCTCTATTGATGCGATATCATTCGGGTTCAAAGAATTTAAGTCACCTCCTTGTAAGCCATCAATTACAACAAACGCATTGTTACTCCCATTGATAGAATTCATTCCTCTGATACGAATTAGTGTATTTCCACCTGGAGCCCCATCTGTATTCAAAACCAGTACTCCCGCTGCACGCCCCTGCAAAGCCTCATCAACCCTTTGTGTAGAGAGACGTGTAACGTCCTCGCCTTTAATGCTACTTATTGCACCCGTCAAATCACTCCTTTTCTGAATCCCATAACCAATAATAACCACATCACTCAGCTTATTGGTTGATTGACTTAATGTTACCAAAACACTTGTTTCACCTTCGTTCACTGTTATTGTTTTGGTTTCATAGCCTACAAATGAAACAATGAGAGATACTTTTCCGTCAGGCACAGTTATCTCAAACTTACCATCTCCTTTAGTATTAGTAATTGCCTTGCTGTTTTTTACAGCAACCGTTGCCCCTTCAAGCGGGGAATTGTTCTTACTTTCCTGAACAATACCACTTACTTTTCGTTGCTGCGTCCAGCCAGTAATTGTTAAAAAAAGAAAAGCAATGACCAAGAAACTGTAATGAAGTAATGTTGCTTTTTTCATTAGATTGTTTTTTTGGTTTAAAAAGATATTTTCTTCATATTTTCCGGTCCGTGAGGGTGGGCTAAGCTGTGTAATTATTACTCTTCCGGTTTTTACGTTCGCTTCTGTACGGTTAAATGCAAGATGTGGCCTATGCTGCCCCCAATTGCATTCAGTGGCATCATAGCAATATTATTCGTCTGTTGATTTATTGGAATATAAAATATAATAAGCAGCAGAAAATAGCATAAAGAAAAATTTAAAGATGAATAAAGGTAAGAATTGCATTAATGGAATAATTCTGTTTATTAATTGAATATGTATACTTTATTAACATCAATTTTTTCGATGCCATAATGCTTTGTTATCTAAAAAAAAGAAAGTTTAAAAATCAACCCGTGTCAATACTTGCCATGTAGAAATAATTCTTTATAATTGTTTTAATACTATTACATTATGCTTACGAAAAAACCAGCTAACAGGAGGGCATCTTCATCATTATTCTCAAATCTTTTAGCAAGAACAATCATTCCCGAAGAAACCTTACTGCCAAAACATTACAATGATTTTATAAATCAAGCAGGGCAGTTCGAAAGAATATTAACCGATAGCGGATTTATGCAATTAAAAAGATTAAAGGATGATGAACTTATTTTGCTGATTGAAAATTATCTCAACCTGAAAACACCAGGCGAAGATTTTGTACTACGTGACATTGAATTTGACAATAATTTACAAATAGGCGAATATCATTTGCAACTTTATACAATGGTTGATGCAGAAAATATTCCTTCCTTGTGTGGCTCCAGGATTAACTATGATAAATACTCAACTGACAGAACGAAATTTAGTATTGGTTTTACTTCTGTTTTAGGTCAGTTGCTTCCTTGCAATCATATCTATAATCAGTACATCTTTATTGATGATGTTCAGAAGACTTTACAAAAACTGGAAAGTAAGCGCCTCCGTTTACAATCTCTGTCAGCTTATTCACGGGAGAATGCAATCGCCAAAGAAGCAACAGATAATTTTTTAAATGAAGCGATTGGTGAACAACGCCTGCCCGTTAAAGCACACTTTAATTTGATGGTATGGACAGCAGATAAAGAGAAATTAAAGGAGTTAAGAAATCTCAGTTCATCTGCATTAACCCAAATGGATGCAACACCGAAAATAGAAACCGAAGGTGCACCTCAAATATTCTGGGCAGGAATACCAGGAAATGCTGCAGACTTTCCCATGAATGATAGCTTTGATACATTCTCATCACAAGCCTGCTGCTTTTTAAACCTTGAAACTAATTACCGCTCTTCTGCGAGTGAGGTACGTATAAGGATGGGTGATCGTTTAGCCGGGCATCCCGCATGTAGATATCTCTGATGAGCCTATGGAAAAAGCAGTTATTATGAGCAGGGAACACATATAGTGCTGGTGGATGTAGGCCATTTCTATAGCGGACTATGCGAGTTGGTAGGTGGATATTATTTTACTTACAGTGAAATCAAGCCTATTACGTTCAACCCTTTTTATATTAACGAGGGTGATGTGCTTGATACAGAAAAAAAGGAAAGTATTAAAACTCTATTGTTAGCCTTGTGGAAAAAAGACAACGAAACTTTTAATCGCTCTGAGTACGTTGCTTTATCAAGTGCGTTACAACTTTACTTTGAGAAGCTTTATAAAGTTACCGGTCTGCCTGCATGCTTCAATACTTTCTATGAATTTTTAAGGGATGAGTTTGTAGAAGTTCTCAAAGAAGATAAAGTGAAAGACAAAGATTTTGATGTAAGTAATTTCCTTTATGTTCTTCGTCCCTATTATAGGGGCGGGGAATTTGATTACCTCCTGAATGCTACTGAAAACCTGGAGTTATTGCATCATCGTTTTATCGTTTTTGAATTAGATAATATAAAAGATCATCCGATGAACTTTTATTATCTGTTTGCAGCTACCTGTATCGCGTTGCAGGGATTCCTTATTTCAGAGAAGAAAGCAGTTATATCTATTACCAATATGAAATGATAGAAGAAATGGCGAAAGATTATGAGGGTGAATTCAGTAAAAAGGAATACAACGAAATTCAATCAAGTTTTTCTTTGTTAAAAAAACAAGGAGACCGAATTTTAAGAATCATAAAAGCTTCCTGCCATCCTGATGAATTTGAAACAAGACTAAACAATTGTATCCCTTGTGATGCTTTGGAGCAAGAAAGTATTACAGGTTGCTTCAAAAGCATTTTCGCTCTACAGAGATTATCCTCAAAGAACCGTTTTTGATAACATCAAAGATGGTTTGATAGAACCGCAAGAAGAAGAAAGAATAAAACCGGAACAATACATCTCATTTACATGGAGCACAGAAGGTTGGCTGTATGACCAGATATGTGAGTATGTAAATGCAGAAGTGCAGGAATATGGAGCGATTGATGAACCGACGGCTATCCAGTATTTTGATAAACCACAGCAACAGTCTTTCCATGATCTTGACTTTGAAACAAGAATGTTCGATGTATTAAATGAATTATCAACCATTTTAAATGAATTATGATGAGAAATATAACAAGCATATTCAGCAATATTTATCTGCCTGATAAAGCCCTTGTTTTATATCGCTCCATATCAAAGGAAAGCGATGTATATGTTGAAGCTTATGATATGGATGATAATGGCAAATCTATCAATGTGCATCCTTTATCGCTTAAGGAAGCGGCAGAACTTGCAGCGCACCTTAATACTTCAACTGATTTAAATAAGGATTTTTTGACAACGAAAGGACTATTGCCTGATAATCTTTTGTATCTAAAATCAAATAAACAAGGCTTTGCGGTTTGGTTTACGCCATCGCATAAATTACAATTGTTCTTTAAAGAAGCACTCTTAATTCCATGTGGTGAAGCTTTTGTTCTTGCAATGGTATGGAAAGCAGAAAGAGAAACACGCCATGTATATGCAATTGCAAATGATAAAAAATCTTCCATTAATACTTCACTTTATCACGCGCCATTTTTCAATGTTTATTCGAATGGAAATGTTTGCATGGGAAGTGTTGATGTTGAAATTGAAACAAATTGTTGTCTTGAAGATTTTATAAAGATGTGGCAAAGCTATTTTTTTAATAGTTATTTCAGTCACATGGTATCAGAACATATTCCTGTCAAAACAGGCTTTAAAGCAAAAGGAAATTTATTTTGGATACCGATCTTTATTTTTTGTATAGTCTTCACTTGCGTAATTCCTATATGGATTGTATTTGAGCCAATTGAAAGCCTGATCGGTAAAATGACTCATGAAACAAATACTAACACACTCACATGGATTGTATCGTTGGCATTTGCGTTTTTTATTTACAGAAAGTATAATTTTTTATCTGTTTAAAAAGCGATGTTACAAGAAATCAAAAGACTAATATTCTAAAAAAGTTTTTGCATTAATCACTTCACAAAGTTAGCCTTTGTGCTGCTGCAGCGTCCATGAAATTCCGGCATAAACACATAACCTCACGCACAAGCCCTGCATTTATTCCGTTGCTTCATCGACTTTATTGCCCAATGGCTGGTGACGCTCCATAATTAATTTTTAAACTTTAAAATGATTGGTTATGGAAACTACATTAACAGCTTTAGAACAGTATCAGGTTGCAGAAATTGAACTGGTGTATAAAACAAAAGCAAAGTCGTCCCAACGTCCACAAGCTCGTTCATCAAAAGACTGCTACGAAGTATTAAGACAATCATGGGATGAAAACAAAATTGACCTAGCTGAACAGTTCAATCACAAAGTATTGCGCAGATCTCTTAACAACCTGTTCAATTTTTTGGTGTAATCCCGCTTTTGGAAATTTTTTCTTCTGCACTAAGGGTATAGCTACTCATTTACCCGCTATATAAAGGATGTTACCATCCCCCTGGTCAAAATGGCAAAGGTAGAGGCGTACATAAAAAGCTTTAAAGTAATGCATAGATCATTGACATCCAGATGAGGTTTTTAAAATCTCTTGATCCGGGAAATATTACTGTAAACTTCGTCTTTATCGCAAGAATGCAAAGATGGTTCTTGCAATTGGTTTCAAAAACAAAAGTCTTAATATTATGCATCGGAAATCTTATCTATTCATTTATTTGTTTTCAGTGATAGTTTCCTATGCTCCTGCCCAGGGAAACAATATGGCAGATATATCCGGCGACTATTATGATTGGAAAAAAACAATGCAGCCGGAAAAGCCTTGGATAAGAGATTATTCTCAAACGCTTGTGACGAAAATATTCCTGTGCGCTAGGGATAGCATCGGAAATGTAAAACACGTATATCTTCGATTTGAAGATGCATTGGAAGAAATAAAGAAATTAGACAGAATAACGTTAGATATACCAAAGATCGTTTACCTCGTTGGGTGGCAATTTACAGGACATGATGCTGGTTATCCATCTTGGTCAGTTGTGAATGCTTCTTTAAAAAGAGAACAGGACAACTCCGCCGCGCAAAGCCTTCACTGGCTTATAAAACAGGCTAAGCAATATCACACTACTGTAAGCCTGCATATCAATATGATCGACGCTTTTAAAAATTCTCCTTTGTGGGACCTTTATTTTAATAAGAATATTATTATAAAAGATAAAGATGGGAGACCCATACCAGGAGAGGTTTTTGGTGGAATGCAATCGTACCAGATAAGTTATGCGCAGGAATGGAAAACCGGTTATGCGCAAAAGAGAATTGATTCGCTTTTGCAATTGCTGCCTGAATTAAGAGAAGGAGGCACAATACATATTGATGCATTCCACTCAATACAGGCGGTAAGAAGTACTGATTCAATATCCAGCGCGTATCTCGGTTATACTATTAACGATGAAATTGTTGCGCAAAGAAAAATATTCCGTTATTGGCGGTTGAAAGGTATTGATGTAACATGTGAAGGAGGTATGTATTGGTTGAGAAAGGATCCGTTTATCGGTTTACAACCCATGGCATGGCACTTTGAATTTGATAATTTTATTAATAGTAACTGGATTGGTAAACCTGCAGAATTTAAAAGATTACCACCACAACTATATTGTGGTACGCCAATGCATGCAGAGCAGAAAATAATGCAAGATCCCGAAAAATTAAGTGGCCTCATTCAGCAATTTTGCACTAGCGTAGTGCCATGGTATTATAACAACAACTTATCAAAAAAAGAGAACAATTCGATCTGGCAAATGTCCGGTGATATCTTTTTACCTGTATTGTGGCGTGAGAATACAATTGTTGCTTTCTCTGAAAAAGGGTACGCGTCTAAAAAATGGAAATTACCGCGGCACTGGCACAAAGTACAAAATGTAAATGTTTCGGTAATTTCTGTTGAACCAGTTCATAACAGTATTACTTTACCGGTTGAGCAAGGAGTGATAAATCTAACTCTTAAACCTGGTGAAGCAGTTAGCATTACTTCTGTTGTTAAGTGATAATTAAAATACTGAACAGGAAACACTTTTAAAGCTTCAGTCAACTTTGTTTTTATTCTGCACGTAAAGCGTCTTCACCCGAGTTTGCCAAAACTGTTTTATTCGTTTATTGAATTATCTTTTATAGGAATAAAAATTCTATGGCAATTCGAACTGTAACAATGCTGAATGTTAATGGCATTTGTTCGATCTTTTCTCATTCTACATCACAGATCGCTTTGATTAGTAACAGCAGCAGCAGCGGGCGTCTTCTTGGGGAGCCCGCTGATTCCACGCGTTGAAAACAAACAATTCAGCAGTTGAGGATCTCATATCAGTTAGTATATTTAAAAAGGAAAGATTTTAACTCCTTAGAAATACTTAAACGATCATATCCTTTTGATAATTTATCTTTAACCCAAGCGGGGAGGCAGCGTATTTATACATATATTTGTGGTAAGGATTATTGAGGAAGTTAAACTAAAACTGCTTTGCCGTAGGAATGTCCTCTTATAAGTCATATTGTGATAACGAGTTGTTTGAGCTTGTTAAAAGAAATGATGCAAAGGCATTTGCTATTCTTTACGACCGCTATTGGAATAAGCTACTTGTACAAGCTTTTCTTAAATTAAATATTCAGGAAGAAGCAGAGGAAGTTGTTCAGGAGGTTTTTTTAAATCTCTGGCGCAAGCGGCATGGAATTCAGCTTAAAAAGAGCTTTCATACCTATATAGCTTCTGTAGTCAAATATGAGACACTTGCAAAGTTAGGGAAGCAAAAAGAAAAAAAAGCTTTAGAAAATAATTCAAAATTGTATGTGGTTGAAGACAATAGCACCTCTGAGTGGGTTGACTATGAGTTATTAAGAGAACAAATTGAAACAACCGTTCAATGCCTTCCCGAAAAATGCAGGCTGGTTTTCCGGTTGAGTCATGATGGCGGACTAACTGCAAAAGAAATCGCTCATTCCCTGAATATTTCTCACAAAACAGTGGAGGCGCACATGACAAAAGCATTAAAGGCATTACGCAAATCCTTGGCCAACCTGTTTATCTTTTTATTATAATTAACTTTTTTCAAATTTTCCTTGATTTTTTTCTTCGCCGACTAAGGGTATAGCTGCCCATTTACCCGCTATATATAATATACTTATACTTTATTTACACTTTATCTATGCCGGAACTGACACCTTCTCAAATAAGGGATTATGCCCGAAAGTGGATGAATGGGACTATTACACCTGAAGAAAAAGAATTGTTTGAACAATGGTATAATCAACCACCGCCTGAAGCTGTAGAGTGGAAAGGAGATGAAAATGAGTTTTCATTAAAACATAGACTTTTTAAAGAGATTAATGCTAAACTCAAAACTGAGGCCACTGTAATTAACCTTAATACACGAAAAAGAATTGTACGCAACATTGCAGTTGCTGTTATTTTCATTTCACTTTTCACCTCTGGCATTTATTTCTGGTTGCGCTCGACAAAGCCACAACCAATAGCTAAAAGCTTCGCTTCAAATCCAGCCAAGCCAGAAGTATACACACGTTATGTTATGTTATCCGATGGCAGCACCGTTATACTTCACGCAGGAAGTACACTTACCTGCGAGCAAGCCTTTAACAAATCAACAAGGGAAGTGACTCTTATCGGAGAGGCATATTTTGACATCAAACACGATGCGAAGAAACCCTTTATAATTCATACAGGTAACATAAAAACAACTGTTGTGGGTACCGCCTTTAATATTAAGGCATGTTCGGATGCAAAGGAAATTGTTGTATCTGTTACACGGGGAAAAGTAAGAGTCGAGGACGAACATAAAGTCTTGGCCATTTTAACGGCAAATAAGCAGGTTGTGTACAATGTAAACTCACTAAGCACACAAGAGAAAAAAATAAATGCAATGGCCGTTATTACTGACTGGACCAAAGAAGACATGGACTTCAACTCGGAATCTTTTCAATCTATAGCAAATGAATTAAGTAAGCGTTACAACGTAGTGATTCAATTTAAAAATGAATCGTTAAAACAATGTCCTATAAAGGCTTACTTCAATGGTACGGAATCATTAAATGAAGTATTGGATGTTGTATGTGCTGTGCGAAATGCCACTTATGTGATCAATAATAATAAAGACATAATAATTGATGGTGAGGGCTGTAATTAGGTTGAACCAGAACCTTGTTATAATAATTTATAATCAATTAAAAGCTCTGAAGTGTATAAGGTAAACACCTCATAAAGAAATTACAAAGCTCATTTTTATAGAAAATTGAGTGATAAAAAAACCCCTCCGCCGTGGAAAGCTTGAAGGGGTTGTTCGAAACAATTTTTAATAGAATTTCAAACGATTGCAATTTATGCAAAAAACTACTGCTACATGTAAAAAACTGCTTCAGAAATATCTTTTACCGATACTAAAACAGGTTAACACATCTTTTATTATGAAGATCAGTGCATTTTTAATAGTATTTGTAGTGTTGTTAGCCCAATTGTTAGCTGCCAAAGAGTTAGAAGGGCAACGGATAGACAATACTTTTATAACACTTGAATTTAAAAATGAAACGCTTGCCAACTCTTTTTCCGCTATTGAAAAATTAACCGGCTTTCGGATTGCATATCCCCCTGAACTGGTAAATAGCTATCAAGGCATTAATTTAAAAAAAGATAATCGTTCAGTGCAAAAAACACTTGAATTGCTGTTAATGAACACAAGCCTGGGATTTAAACAAAAGCGAAATGCAATTGTGATTTTTAAAAAAAATAATTTAAGTATATCCAACACAAATAAAACTCCAGATATTTCTCCGCCCTTTACTATTCGAGGGAGGGTACTAAATGAAAAGGGCGACCCTCTCTCAGGCGCATCTGTAGTTGATCAAAAGACGCATACTGGCACAACAACAAATGAAAGTGGAAGATTTTTTTTGACACTCAATAGTAATGACACGTCATTCGTGTTGGAGGTTTCTTTTGTGGGGTACACTTCTGTAACGAAAAAAGTAAGCAGATCAAGCGGCCAAGACGAAATAACAATTTCGTTGCAGGAAGACGCCACAGAACTGAATGAAGTGATAACGATAGGCTACGGTGCAAAGAAAAAAGCAAATTTAACCGGAGCGGTATCTGTAATTAAAGGTTCAGAGTTAGAAAAGGCGCCCGTTGCAAATCTTTCGAATGCGTTGGCTGGCCAGGTTCCCGGTTTGATTGTCAATACAAGAAGCGGTGAGCCGGGTTATGATGATGCAACAATTTTTATCAGAGGAAAAGGAACATTAGGTAACACAGATGCTTTGGTTGTTATTGACGGTGTTCCCGACAGGGCAGGAGGATTTTCAAGACTTAACCCAGCAGACATTGAGTCTTTCACAGTTCTAAAAGATGCTACCGGAGCTATTTATGGCTCTCGGGCAGCAAATGGCGTTATACTTATAACAACAAAACGAGGAATTTCAGGAAAACCAACGTTATCTTTTACAACTAACTGGTCAGGGACTCAACCAACACGGGTACCGAAAATGTTAAGCTCATTGGAGTATGCTCAATCTGTAAATGAGTATAATCATCTTATCGGTCAGCCGCCCACTTATTCAGAGGATGACGTTCAAAAATACAGGGACGGTGCAGATCCTTTGGGTCACCCAAATACGAACTGGTGGGACGCAGTAATGAAGGATTGGACACTTCAACAAAATCACTTGATCTCTCTTCGTGGAGGGTCTGACAGAATAAGATATTTTTTATCCGGACAATACGAAAGGCAGGATGGAATGTATAAAGGAGGTGCTTCTTTTTACAAGCAATACCAGGCAAGGGCTAATATAGATATTAATGCGACCGATAACTTAAAAATCGGTCTCGACGTATTGTACCGGAACGAATTTCGGAATTCCGCCGTGCAAGGTTATGATGCCTTAGGAATATTTTCAGAACTCTGGAATGCGTATCCATATTTAGTACCTGTTTATCCCGACGGAAAAGTTGGTGTAGGTATTGGTGGGGGCCCCGGCAATAGCATGGTATATATTTTAAATGAAGCACTGGGCTACCAAACCCGCACCACTGACTACTTGCAAACAAAAGCTTCCTTTAGCTGGAATTTACCTGCCATTACGAAAGGCTTATATGTAGATGGTTATTTTTCTTACGACCTAAGTTACTTTAAATATGCAGGATTTAATAAAACACCACCACCCGCATATAGTTACAACACTTCAACAGGAACTTACACTGAAGTGGTTTCGACATTGCCGCCGTCATTAAATCTTGCAAATGATAAAGCTGTTCAGAAGCTTTACAATATAAGACTGGGATATTCTCGGAGATTTGGTCACCATTCATTAGAAACATTCGTTGCTTACGAACAATACAATGGCACCTTTGATACATTGACAGCATCCCGGAACAACTTTCTTAGTAATCAGGTTTCTCAACTCTTTGCAGGAAGTTTAACTGGACAGAATAACTATTCCTCCACATTTGAAAATGCAAGGCAAAATCTTATTGGCCGGTTTTCCTATAGCTACCACAATAAATATTTGCTGGACTATAATATGCGTTACGACGGTTCAGCAAATTTTCCTGAGGGAAAAAGATTTGGTTTCTTTCCGGCTATTTCAGCGGGATGGCGCATATCTCAGGAGAGCTTCTTTCATTCATCAAAAATTAATGAATTGAAACTTCGGGGATCGTGGGGTAAAACCGGAAATGATGCAGTTCCTCCCTTTCAGTACATTCAAACATATAGATTAGTATCTGGTCAATTGCCCGAATATTCTCCCTGGATAGGGGCAGGTTATTTTTTTGGACCTAATGCTACCCCCAATTTTTCATTCATGTTGGGGCCAACCCCAAATACTAATATTACCTGGGAAGTTGCTACTACTATTGATCTCGGATTAGAAATGCAACTTTTTAAAAACTCTCTGTCTGCAAGTATAGACGTGTTCAGGTCTATGAGAACCGGAATCTTAATTCCTCCAAATGAACAAGTTCCTGCTTATACGGGATTGATTCTTCCATATATAAATCTTGGTAAAGTACTCAACCGTGGAATTGAATTGGAACTCGGCTATCACGGAAAAACAAGTAAATCATTTTCCTATAATGTCAGGGGCAATTTCACTTTCGTACGAAATAAGGTTATTTATATGGCTGAGGCAGAAAGTGTACCTGCATATCAAAAGAAAACGGATTATCCGATTGATTCATACTTACTCTATCAATCACAAGGTCTTTTCCAGGATTCAACAGCTCTTGGTAAATTTCCACATCCCATCGGAAGTGGTCCCGGAGACATAATATATGTTGATTATAATGGCGACGGGGAAATAAATCAGGAAGATCAAACAAGAACCACACTGTCTATCACACCTGAAATAATTTATGGAGCAACTTTCACCGCAAAGTATAAAAACTTTGATTGCACAATATTTTTCCAGGGACAGGCAAGGGCAAAGGCGCTTTTAATACCTACGGGCTTAAACATGGCTGAAGAATTTTTTGTTGGAAGATGGCAAAAACCTGGAGACAATAAATATCCAAGAACCTTTAATGGTCCAACCAGCAGGACTTACGGTTCAAACACTTACTATTCTGATTTTTGGTTACGCAATGATGCTTTTGTGAGGCTGAAGAATGTAGAACTCGCATACAACCTTCCAATCAAACTTCTCGGTAAAGTTGCGATAAAAGCTGCGAGAATTTACATTAATGGGAATAATCTTTTTTCTATTGACAATTTCGGACCTTCTTTCGATCCTGAAAGTCCTGTGGCTGGCGGGCGGTATTATCCTCAGCAGCGTGTGATAAACATGGGAGCCAACATTACTTTTTAATTCACCTTTAAAAGAATTATGATGAAAAAGAGAGATCAATTTTTATATATAGCTTTAATAATTATTTTTTCCTCCTGCAAG
>Ga0137373_10003543_pt1 | contig 17057 bp, 18 predicted proteins | sample SagtaG_5_FD_104912 | JGI IMG/M metagenome (GOLD analysis project Ga0137373, IMG submission 104912) | Vadose zone soil microbial communities from Sagehorn Ranch, Mendocino, California, USA - Sage1_R_80_16 metaG | ecosystem: Environmental > Terrestrial > Soil > Vadose zone | place: USA...
CTAGGTAGCCCTCATGAGCGTCGAAGAATCCAACCTCGTGCGTGGCGTGCTCGTCGCGTCCGCCGTCGAACCGAAAGTAAGGGCTCGGGCTGCTTCGCTTATCATCGCTGTAGCCCGACCACTGCTCGATGACGTCTGGGCGAGCCCGTAGCCAGCTGGCGACCGCCTTGAGGAAGCTGGTCCGCTCCGTAAGGTCCGGGTCGGCCGAGAGGAACAACTCCCGAATCGAGGCGCCGGTCGTCCGCCAGACGGCTGCGATCATGCACAGACGCTCAACCACTCGCTCGCCGGACGCGCTCTCATGATCGGCTGTTCCTCCTACGGCAGGCCCTGGTCCTGGGCTACCACTACTCGTTGAAAACGGCCCCTTCTACCAGCGCCCTGTCATGCCGCCGACCGGGCGCTACGCAATGTGGCGGAACTCGGTTGCCGCCGGTCGCACGGTCGTGCCGAGTTGAGGACGCCCGATCGGGGTCCGGCGCGCGAAACACGAAGAAGCTTTTGGCCCGGGAACAGGGAAGCGGCACCCTGTGCCGTACCCCACTCCCGCCGTGCTGGAGACTGGCGTGATGACCATCACGCTCATCACCGGAGCCAACAAGGGTCTCGGCTATGAGACAGCCAGGCGGCTCATCGATCTCGGTCATACCCTGCTGGCCGGTGCCCGCGATCCGCAGCGTGGTACCAGGGCGGCGCGCGAGCTCGGTGCGACCTTCATCCACATCGATCCGACAGACGACGGCAGCGTCGAGGCGGCGGCCGCCCGGGTACGCAACGAATACGCCAACGTGTCCAGCGGGGTCGGGTCGTTTCAGCGCATTCTCGAACCCGGCACGGTGGAGAACGCGGTGACCTTGCCGGTCTACCCGGCCACCAAGGCGGCGCTCACCATGCTGACGGTGCAGTACGCGCGAGCGCTGCACGGCATCCTCGTGAACGCGGCCGACCCCGGCTTCAACAACCACCGCGGCACGCAGACCGTCACCGAAGGCACCGACGCAATCGTCCACCTGGCAACCCTGCCACCGGGCGGGCCGACCGGCACCTTCCAGGACCGACATGGCCTCGTTCCCTGGTAGATCAAGACCAGAACCGATGATGCAGCGCTCATCCGGGCGTCAGCGCTTACGACCTTCACGAGCCGGAGATGCCAGACTCCGTACGGTCACCGATCCCTCAGAGAAGATCAAGATCACCGATGGTGGTGATGCGCGATCTCTTCCCCTGTCCTTCGGAACTTCGTCGACCAGAGCAGCGCCGTCCGGCGAAGACGCCCTGTCATGCCGCGGACGGGGCGCGCGGTGAGGAACAGCACCAGCGGCGGGCCTACACGAAAGGGCGGCGGGACATCCGACTCGGCCAGATCTGGTCCGTGTCTTGCGTGTCCGCGGACGGGGCACCGGGTGGTCCGGATCGGCCTGGACCCTTGCCGGCGCCGCCGGGCTAGGTGTTGGGCTAGGCGTCCGGCACGCCTAGGAGGCCGCTGAATAGTGGGCGCGCCTTCTGTGCGTGTTTGTATAGGGATGAGAGCATCGTTGGATGCAGGGTGTGGAGCGTACCGATCGGGAGCTTCTCGACGCGGCTGCCCTTGTCGGGCATCTGGTGCCCGAGGGAAGCATGTTCGGGTTCCTGGCCGAGCATCGCCGGAATCTGTTCCCGGATAAGGATTTCGCGGACCTGTTCCCATCGGGCAAGGGTCGCCGGTCGTTGCCGGGGTCAGTGGCGGCGTCGATTCTGACGTTGCAGACTCTGCTGGACCTGTCGGATGCGGAGACGGCGGAGGCCGCCCGGTGTGACCTGCGGTGGAAGGTCGCTTGCGGGATGGCGTTGGACGACAAGGGATTCCACCCGTCCACGCTGACATATTGGCGGCGGCGGTTGGCCGCCTCGACGCGACCGCACCGCATCAACGACGCGGTGCGTCAGGTGATTGAGGCCACCGGGATTCTGCGGGGCCGGCATCGGCGGGCGGTGGATTCCACCATCCTGGCCGATGCAGTGGCCACCCAGGACACCATCACCCAACTGATCGCCGCGATCCGCCGAGTAGCCCGGGTCGTGCCCGGGGCGGCCGAGCAGATAGCGGCGGTATGCATCGGGCATGACTACACCCAACCCGGCAAGCCCAGCATCGACTGGGACGATCCCGCCGCGAAAGACGCATTGGTGTCGGCCCTGGTCAACGACGCCAACGCCCTGATAGCCGCGCTGGCCGGGGCGAAGCTGGACGAGCCGGCCCAACAGGCGGTGGCGTTGCTGGCGTTGGTGGCCGGGCAGGACGTGGAACCGGCCGAGGACTCCGATGGCACCGACGGGCGGTGGCGCATCGCCCGCAAGGTCGCCGAGGACCGGGTCATCTCCACCGTGGACCCCGACGCGAGGCACACCCGCAAGTCACCCGAGGCCCGCCGCGACGGCTACCGGGCCCACGCGGTCGCCGAACCCGACACCGGGATCATCACGGACGAGGAACTGACCAAGGCCGCCGGGACTGACAACTGCGACCCAGCCGTCGCCGAACGGTTCCTCGCCGCAGATATCGCCGTCAGCAACGACAGCACCGAAGGCATAGATGACCACAGCGCCACCTACCAGCAGGCCAGCGGCGACCAGGACGCTCCCCCACGTCGTGAGTGGTACGGCGACTCGGCCTACGGCACCGGGGATTTGCGCGGCGCGATCGAGGACGCCGGACACCAGGCGGTGATCAAGCCCAAGCCGCTGCAGTCCCCGGTCGAGGGCGGGTTCACCGTCGATGACTTCACCGTGGACGAAGACGACCAGACGGTCACCTGCCCGGCCGGCAACACCCGGCCGATCAGCGCCACCCGCATCGCCACGTTCGGCGCCCTGTGCCGCGACTGCCCACTGCGTACTCGGTGCACCACCTCCAAGACCGGCCGGAAGATCGTGTTGCATGAACGCGACGACCTGCTACGCCAGGCCCGCCGCGACTGGACAACCAACCCCGATCTGCGCGACCGCTACCGCCGGCATCGCCCCAACGTCGAACGGATCATCGCCCAGATCGCCACCCGAGGCGGACGCCGCCTCAAACTGCGCTACCGGGGCACCGCGAACAACAACGCCTGGCTCAAACGGCGTACCGCCGCCCTCAACCTCCGCAACCTCATCAACCGCGGCCTGCACTACACCAACGGATGGGCGCTGGTCACCACCTGAACCCGCCACGGCGACCCCGAAAGACACCACCACCACCACCACAGACCCGTCCACAGGTCATCCCACGACGAGACCACAGGCAACATCAGAACCCTCGGTCCGACCAGCACCCGGCCGCGCGAGCCTCGCCAGGCCCGCCCCCGAGAACACCGATATTCAGCGCGCTCCTAGCCGCTTCGTTCGCGGTCGCAGCACGTGCGTTTGCTTGATCTCGGTGTTCTCGATGCCGTCCGTCGTCGGCACCTGGTAGGTGGTCAGCGGCTGCAGCCAGTCGTGGGGAAGGAAGGCCCGACCGGGATCGCCGACGAGCACACGGGCGCCGCGCGAGGCGACACGTTCCATGAACCGCTGCACCCGCTCGGCCATGTCCTTGCTGTAGAAGACGTCTCCGGCGAGCACGACCTCGGCGTCTCCGCCGGCGCCGTCGAGCAGGTCGGTCTCGCTGACGGCAACCACCACGCCGTTGGCGCGGGCATTGAGCGCGATCGCACGGTGAGCGTAGGGATCGGTGTCGTTGGCCTCAACACTGGCCGCGCCGGCCAGTGCCGCGGCGATGCCCGCTTGGCCACAGCCGGCGGCCAGGTCGACCACCCGCAGCCCGCAGACGGTCTGCGGATGGTCCAACACGTAACGCGCGAGGGCTTGGCCGCCGACCCAGGCCGACGCCCAGTACGGCGGCGGCAGCGCCCGGCCCGCCTCGGCCTCCAGCCGCGCCCAGAGGATGATGGCGTCCTTAGCCAGGTGCAGGCGTACCTCGGGCACGAAGGGCACCTCGGTCAGACCGACCTGATCGAGGCCGATGTCGTACGGTGCCGCCACGGCGTCATCGACCTCGCGCTCGACGAAGCTCAGCGGGGACGAACGTTCTCAGCCTGGGGACCCTTCTTGCCCTGGGTGACGTCGAACTCGACCTTCTGGCCCTCGTTCAGTTCCCGGTAACCCCCGCTGGCAATGGCGGAGTAATGGACGAAGACATCGGCCCCGCCGCCCTCCTGCTCGATAAAGCCGAACCCCTTTTCCGAGTTGAACCACTTCACGGTGCCCGTCGCCATGTGCATCTCCTTCACGGTGCGGCGTCGCCGGTGCACACATCGCCGACCGGCAGCCGGAATGATCGCCGCACACCGGGACAACAGTAGCCTCCCCGCGCGCAGGCGGTCGCTGCGCCCCGGTCGGCCACAGCCGCCGTGTGCAAGCACCGCTGGGTTCCTGCGGCGTTGAGCAGTACCACCTGACCTGCATGCCGCCGGTCGCGGCCGCCGGTGACCGCTCGCGAACCACGCGCGCAGAAGCCGCGGCCGGGGCGCGCGTTCGCTCGCGCTCCTCCGTCCCGGCGCGTTCTTGATCCGCACGTCATGCCGCTGACAGGGCGCTGCTGTCGCTCACCGGGCGATGCGCTGTCGTGCCGAGATCAGTGCGCTGTTTGAGCAGATCGCCACGGGGGTGGATGCGCCGTGGCGCGCCAGTGCCGGTGATTCAGGGCAGGGTGATGCCGCCTGGGCTGGCCGTTATCGAGCCCGTTGCGGCCGGGTGTCGTGTGGCGAGGCGGTGTCCGTGCCGCGGGGAGTCCAGCTGGAGAGAATGGCGAGTTGTTCCTCTGCTGCACTGGCGGGGTCGGCAGTGTAGGCGATGAGCGTGAGGCCGTCTGCGGGCAGTTCGAGGGCGTCGGCGTTGAGTTCGATGTCTCCCACGACGGGGTTGTGCAGGCGTTTCCTACCGGTGCGGTGGATCCGCACGTTGTGGCGGGCCCACTTCTTGGCGAAGGCCTCGCTGCGGGTGGCGAGCTCGTCGACCAGGTCGGTGAGGGCCCCGTCGAGCGGATGGCGGGCGGACGTGGCGCGCAGGCTTTCGACGGTGGCGTCGGCCACCTCGTCCCAGTCCAGGAAGAAACCGTACGCGCGGCCGTCGAGGAAGACGAACTTGGCAAGGTTCAACGGCAGGGCGTTCGGGATGAGAATGTCGTGGTACAGCGCCGTGCAGAGGCTGTTGGCCGCGACGATCTCCGTGTGCACGTTGCGCAGCTAGGCCGGCACGGCAGTCATTCCCGCCAGCAGCGCGCGGATGCTGGGACGGACCTCGGTCGTGCCCTTGCCCGGCCTGGCGGCCCGTGGCGTGCCGGTGGACGTCGAGGCGGCGCGGGCAAGATCGTACAGGTGCTGACGTTCAGCGTCGTTCAACTGCAAGGCGGTGGACAGCGCGTCCAGCACGGCGTGCGACACCCCGGCGAGGTTGCCTCGCTCCAGCCGGGCGTAGTAGTCGATGCTGACCCCGGCGAGTGAGGCGACCTCCTCGCGGCGCAGGCCCGGGACCCGGCGCCGGTCGCCGTAGCTGGGCAGGCCGGCCTGTGCCGGAGTCAGCCGGGCGCGCCTACTGGCGAGGAAGTCGCGCACGTCCTTGCGGTTGTCCACCTCACCGACGGTACGCGCGCACCGCCGGAGGCAGGGAGGTACTGGCAGTACACGGCTCGCAGTACCTGGGAAGGCAGGTCCTTCCCCGGGCGTGAGCGCCACGGTTACCTGGAAGGGCAACGTCAACCCCAGTCAGCGAAAAGGACCATCGTGCAGACAGTCACCTTGAACAACGGCGTGCAGATGCCGATCATCGGCTTCGGCGTGTTTCAGATTCCCGCCGAGCTGACCGAGCAGGCCGTCGCCGACGCGCTGGCCGCAGGTTACCGGCTCCTGGACACCGCGGCCTCCTACGGCAACGAAGAGGCGGTCGGACGGGCGATCACCAAGAGCGGCATTCCCCGAGACGAACTGTTCGTCACCACCAAGCTGTGGGTCCAGGACACCGGCGAGGACAACACCAAGCGCGCCTTCGACGCGTCGCTGCAGCGCCTCGGCCTGGACTACCTCGACCTGTACCTCATCCACCAGCCGTTCGGCGACGTCCACGGCTCGTGGCGCGCCATGCAGAGCCTGCACCGGGAGGGCCGGGTCAGGGCGATCGGCGTGGCCAACTTCTACCCGGACCGCCTGGTCGACCTCATCGAGCACAACGACGTCACCCCGGCCGTCAACCAGATCGAGACCCACCCCTTCTTCCAGCGCACCGCCGACCAGGCGCTCATGCGCGAGCGCGGCGTCCAGCACCAGTCCTGGGGCCCGTTCGCCGAGGGCCGCAACAACCTGCTCGCCGACCCCGTCCTGACCGAGATCGGCGCCGGCTACGGCAAGTCCGTGGCGCAGGTCGTGCTGCGGTGGCTCATCCAGCGCGGCGTCGTGGTGATCCCGAAGTCCGTTCGCGCCGACCGGATGGCCCAGAACATCGACGTCTTCGATTTCGAACTCACCGCGGAGCAGATGGCGCGCATCGCGACCATGGACACCGGCAAGGCGCTGTTCTTCGACCACCGTGACCCCGCCATCGTCAGCCAGCTCGCCAGCCGCCGCATCCACGACCGAGCGGACTGAGCAACGACCATGCCAGCACAGGTGCCGCGACGCGCGATCCTCAAAGGTGTCCTCATGGGTGTCGCCGGCCCGGCGGTCGCCGCCCTTGCGGGCGGCTGCACCGCCGCTCCACGGGCCACGAACGAGCCCTGGCCTGTCCCTAGCCGACCTTCCGCCGACGGCACCGTGCTGCTGGCCTACTTCTCCCGAGCGGGGGAAAACTACTACTACGGCGGCCGCACGCGCCTCACGGTCGGGAACACCGAGGTCGTCGCGCAAATGATCAGCCAGCTCATCGGCTGCGACGTGCACCGCATCGAGGCCGCCGACCCCTACCCCGACGACTACGCCCCGACGGTCGAGCGGAACGTCCGGGAACAGGACGCCAATGCCCGACCCACAGTGGCCAACCCGCTGACCTCGATCGAGCGCTACGACACGGTGCTGCTGGGCAGCCCGATCTGGAACGTTAGAGCACCGATGATCATGTCAACCTTCGTCGAGCGCCTGAACTTCACTGGGAAGACCATCCACCCGTTCACCACGCACGCGATGAGCGGCCTCGGAACAACCGAACGCGACTACGCCGCCTCCTGTCCGGGCGCGACGCTCGGCGAGGGCCTTGCCGTTCGCGGTGAAGAAGTGGCAGACGGTGGCCCGGCCGTCGAGTCCTGGCTGCGCCGCATCGGCCTCCTCACAAGGTGACGTATGCGGACCGCAGCAGGCGACCGACGCGCCGATCGCCAGCAAATGGCGGTACAGGATGCTAGACCGTCATGATCAGCACGACGCGATGTAAACACCCGATGCATGTCATCTCTCATGCCGCGTGACCGGTCACGCGGCGAAGAGGGCCGTCCTGGTGGCGGGCCGGCGCAGTCTGCGGGAAACGGCGACCATGGGTGACGTGGGCGAGGTGTTGACGGTCGGCCGGTCAAGGGAGCTGCTCTTGGACGGTGACCGAGTGTCCCTCGATGGCGAGCGTGGAGATGAGACGTACGTGCTGGAGCACCGCGGCGGTGGCTGGCTCGTCTTCCTCCTTGAACGCGGCTGTAAGCGGGACTTCCGTAAGCACAGCTCGGAGGACGCAGCCTGCCGGGACCTGCTCGGACGCCTCGGGCGGTGACGCCAGCGATGAGGCGGACAGGCGCTGCCATCCGACGACCGGATTTGCCGCCGTCAGCGCGCGCTCGGTACGCCGGTTGAACTGCAGGCAGACACCGAGGGCCACGCCGACCCTAGCGGGTGATGCACCGGCGCGGTCCGCCTGTCGCCCGGGGCCGACTATCATGCGGCGGTTAAGGATAGGGGTGGAGCCACCGTGGCAGAAGTACCGGAGCCCGTAACGGGTGTCGTCGTCCCGGGAACCGGCGGTGTGCGGAGTACCTCGGCCTTGGGTCGTGCGGTGGTCGCGGACGCATTGCGCGCTGTCGATCCAGTCGGCGCCCGCGGGGCTGAGTCGGCGACCGTCTGGCGGCGCGATTACGTCCTGCATTCCGGCGGCTGGTCGAAGCCGGTCTGCTGTCCCCGGACGCCGCGCTCGGGATCGCCCGCGACGGGCTGGCGTCGTTACACGCACGCATGCGGTTTGCCGACGCCGAGAACGATCGGCCGCTGGTCGAGGCGTTCACGGTTGACCCGGCGGGCGAACCGCTGGCCACCGCGACGGTCACCGGTCGGGGGACGGCGCAGCGGGAGCTCGTGCTGCCGTACCACGGTGGGCGACTGCGCGGCGCGGAGTTGAGCCGCCAGCTCGACCGATGGGTGGCCGCCGGGGTGGTCGAGCCGTCTTGCGCCGAGGCGGTCCGGCTGGTTGCTGAGAACCCGGACTGGCTCGACCTGTCCGACCGCAGGGTGGCGGTGCTCGGCGCTGGCGCCGAGATGGGACCGCTGACCGCATTGATGCGCTGGGGCGCGGAGGCGGTCGCGGTGGACCTGCCCCGGCCCGCGCTGTGGCAGCGGCTGGTCGACACCGCCAACCGGTACGCCGGGCGGCTGCGGGTACCGGTCGCCGGCGACCCGACCGGGCCGGACCTCGCCCGGCGCGCCGGTGCCGACCTGGTGCACGAGCCAGGCCGGATCGCGACCTGGCTCGCCAGCTTCGACGGCCCGCTGGTGCTCGGCAACTATGTGTACGCCGACGGTGCGATGAACCTCAGGGTAGCGATGGCAGTCGATGCTCTCACCGGGCACCTGTTGGCCCGACGTACCGACCTCGCACTGGCATTCCTCGCCACACCCACGGACGTGTTCGCCGTACCCGCTGACGCGGTGGACGGAGCCACCCGGCGCTACGTCGAGGCGAGCGGCATCGGCCGGATCCGCCGGCCGCTACGATGCTAAGCGGGGGTCGCCTGCTCGCGCGCAACTACCCGCCGGGCGCCGACCCGGGCATCAACGACTGTCTCGTACCGCAGCAGGAACCGAACTACGCACTGGCCAAACGGCTGCAACGGTGGCGCGCGACGGTGGCACGGGCGGCCGGTACCACGGTGTGTCTCACCGTCGCCCCGGCCACCCGCACCCGCAGCGTGGTGCGGAACCGGCTGCTCGCCGCGGCATTCGCGGGAGCGCACCGGTTCGGCATCGAGGTGTTCGAACCGGCGACCAGCAACACGCTGATGGCCGCCCTGCTGGTGCACCACCTGCGGACCACCCCGCCGGCGCAGCCGCATCCCTGGCTGGACGAGGCGTACGCCGCCGCCCATGGCGGCCTGTGGCGCCAGCCCTACGCGCCCCGCAGCGTCCTCGGCATCGCCGTGCTGCTCGGCATGGGCGCGGCGCGCGGCTGAGGGACGGTCGCTCGGGCGGCCGTCACGCGGGCCGCGAGCATCTGCTCGGCCAGCTCGGCGTTCTCCTCCTCGCCGAGCGCGGCTCTTGTAGACGTGTTCGACGTAGGTCTTGGGCAGACCGCCGTCAGCAGCCCACGCCCCACCGACGGCGGTCGCGCCGACCGCGAGTCCGACCAGCCCTACGAGCAGGAGGGTGCCGCCCACGGCCTCGCGGTGGCTGGTCGGGCCACGAACCGTAAACCTGCTGATCCTCCGCGACGTGTACGTCGGCATCAACCGCTTCGACCAGCTACAGAACGACCTGGGCATCTCACGCAAGGTCCTCTCGCAACGGCTGGCCTGGCTGGTCGAGCAGGGCATCATGGAGCGCCGGCAATACTCGAACCGGCCGCTACGCCACGAGTACCTGCTCACCACGAAGGGCCAGGAGCTGTGCGACCTGCTCCTGGTGATGGTGGGCTGGGGCGACCGCTGGGCCGCCGGGGAAGCCGGGCCGCCCGTCCTGTACCGCCACCACGCCTGCGGCAAGATCGGCCACGTCGAGCTGCGCTGCTCTCACTGCGGCCGCCCGATGCGGGCGACCAACATCGACGTACTGCCCGGCCCCGGCGCCCACGACCCAGTCGACGGCCCGCAGCTCAGCCCGTCAGGATGAGGGCGCTGGTACCCGCAATCGGAAGCAACGGCCGCGAGCCCGCCGACTAGTTGTCCACAGTGGACACGCAGGCCCCTGTGGCTCTCGGGTCGCAGGGTGCGGGTACACGGACGGGCGCTCCGGCTCGGCCGTCCACCCGCGACGTTCCCCGGTACGCGGACGCGGCGACGAGTCCAGCGGCAGTGACCACGACTGGATCCGTATGCGGCTAGTGCTAGTTGACAACCGCTTCAAGGCCGCCTGCGGTCCACTCAACCTCGGCGAGGCCATGCGCGAATTCCGGCTCTGGGCCGATGGACCGCCGCACCTCGCGACGTAATCCGCCATGAACAACCCGATCACCCGCGGCATCCGCTTCTGCCGCGGATGGCTCGTTGGCGGCTACGAGTGCGGTGCGAGGCTGTCGGCGTGCGCGTGATGCTTGCGGCGGTCCGCTGCGAGCAGGGCGATATCGAGGGAAGCCCGCGGGGCACCTGCGCCTGCTGGCGCGGGCCGCGGCGGCGGGCTGCGAGCTGACGCTGTGCCCGGAGATGTCGCTCACCGGGTCGGTTGATCCTGCCGTCAACCCGCAGCGGCTGATCGGCTTGGACCACCCGGCGATCGCAGCCTGGCGGAGGAGCGCGCCGACCTCGTCACGGTCGATGACGACCGTGCGTGTGGAGAGCCCGGCGACGGGCCCTCCGCTCAAGATCGTCGAATGGTCGAAGAACCCGCTGAGCAACGGGCTGCCCGTTCGTGGTCAGCTCAACTTTCGGAGTCTGCCGATCGGTGCGGGTGCTGCCTGCGGGTCGTGACATTACGCGCAGATTCCGTCCGCTGGTCCTCGGGGGTCAGCTCGAAGATGCGGAACTCTCGACGACCGGCCATCTGTTGGGCGATCGCATAGTTTGGCCATGTCTGAAGGATGGCGGTCCAGGCTTGATCGCGGTCCCGCCCAGTGAGTAGCCGAGCGCGGGCTCGAAAGCTCTCCTGCCCGAGTTGAAGGGTGGCGTGTCCGGCGTGCCGCAGATTGGTGGTCCATGCGGGGTGGGCGGCGCGGCCCCAGTTCGAGCCGACGACGAGGTAGCTGTTGCCGCCGTTGAAGTAGAGCAACGTGGTCGTGCGAAGCTTGTTGCTCCGGACCCCGGGGACGGTCAGGCGCAGCGACGGGAGCCCCACGAGGTCCATGATCCCGTATCGGCCTCGCGTCAAAGCATGCAGCAGGCGTTCGCTAAGCGAGGCCAGCCGGTAGCTCTGCATCGCCCATCGATAGGTGATCGGCCAGCTGAGAATTGCGCGGAGAGGGTTCACTTCGGATCGCTCCCGTCGGACGGCCGCGAGCCGTATCGGCGCGCCACCGTGTGAGTGTGCAGCTTCAACTGACGATGAGGTTCGCCATCATGGCCATGTCTTCGTGTTCGGGGTTGTGGCAGTGAAAGACGTACCTGCCGGGATAGTCGCTGAACCGACCGCGACCTGCACGATCTTGCTGCGGCGCCGCTCTCCCAGCAGGTGTTGTGCCCGCTGGGAATCCGAGCCCGGCGTGGAGGAGCCGTTTGCGAACTCGCCGCCGAAGGCCGCCAACAGGCCGGCGGCGATGGCGAGCGCCACGGCCCAGGCGAGGAGTACGCTTCCCCGTCGGCGATAGGCCAGGCCCGCGAGTCTGCCCAGCGGTCCCGGTCGCGGCGTGTCAGGTGACCTTCGGCGGTCGTCGAGCGCGGGCATCACGGCAGTCATGGGGCCTGGCGTTGGTCGAGTCATGGAAGCGATCGTCAGGTCGCCGACCCGGCCGCGTCCTCGGGCAGCGGATGGCAGTTCCTACGCAGATCTGCGTAGGCGGCCCGTACCTGGTCGCGCTCGTCGTCGTAGCCGACCACCAGCGCCCAGGCGTTACACGAGATGCGGGCCTGCTCATGCCGAAAACCTCGTCCGGGCAGGTCACGCGGCATGGTGGTACTCGTGGAGGATGCCGCCGAGGCGTTGGCGTCTTCGTATGTCGAGGCGGGCTATCTTGTCCGGGTCGGCGATCGGTGCGGGCAACGGTACAGCGGGCGGGCGTTCTGGATGCCTTGGTGGGGCCGGTGGGAGTAGTAGAACTCTTCGAACTCGTGCAGGGCGTGCAGCAAGTGCCGCTGGTTCCAGATCAAGGTGCGGTCCAGCAGCTCGCGTCGACACGTCTGTATCCATCTCTCCATGATCGAGTTCATTCGCGGCATCTGGGCGCCGCTGAGGACGACCTTGATGCCCGCGTCCGCAAGGACAGCATCGAACATCTCGGCAAACTTGCCGTCTCGGTCCCGGATCAGATACCGCGCCCGGCAACCGGCGTCCTCGACATCCATGACCAGGTTCCTCGCGGCCTGCACCACCCAGGATGCGGTCGGATGCGCGGTTGCACCTAGGATCCGGATCCGACGGCTGGCGTGCTCGATCACCGTCAACACGTTGTAGGTGCCGAAAACTCCATCCGTACAGCTCAAGCGGCATGTTGATATTCGTGAAGGATACCGCCGAGTCGATCGCGTCGTCGTATGTCGAGGTGGTCGAGCTCGGGGCCGTCAGCCTCCACGTGGGCCCAGCAGCCAACACACCCGCGGATGCGCGAGGCGGCGAGCCGCCGCGCGGACGGTGCCCTGGAGGCCAGAAGGGAGGATCATCCAAGCATCAGCCCATGACGAGGGGGCAGCGATGATCCAACGACCACGCCGCAGCAACACCCGTAGCAGCCGGCCACCCCAACGGCGGTGGCCATGGACGGTCGCCGCAGTGGCGATCGCCACCGCCCTGGCCGCGGCCCGCAGATGGGCCAACCGCCGCAACTCGGCCGACAGCGTCCAGAACCCGTCGGCGCCCAGCAACGCCGCCGCCGCCACCACCGGCGGCCTGGCCACAGCCCGGCAGAAGGCCGCCGCCGCGGCGAGCGCCGCCAAGCACACCGGCGTCCGGGCCGTCGACGCCGCCAAGCACACCGGCGTCCGCGCCGTCGACGCCGCCAAGCACACCCCGCAGGTCGTGACTGCGGCCGTCACCCGCTTGCGGACCAGCACGGCCAGACGACGGGCCGACCAGCCCGACGCCATCGGCGTGGCCCCCGACGCCGAGCCGGTCTCCGCTGACACCCCGACCGAGCGGGAGCCGGAAAACACGTAGCCAGCTCACCGACCAGCGAGCACCCACCGCGCGGGACGCCCGACTGCCGTACGTCCCGGCGGTGAGGACCCACACCGGCGCCGGTTGGCCGTGATGCTGATCGGCGACCACGCCGTGGTCAGCCGCCCGGTAGCGGCGCGCGTCGGGCAGCGGTACCTGCCTCGAAATCGAGGAACCGCAACAGCGCGAACACGCACACGATGTACCCGCCGTGCTGAAGCGTCACCTGTACGGTGCCAAATCGAGCGTCAGGGGCCGTGAGCCGCTGTTTTGTGGGGATGGTCAAGCGGCTCGGCGGTACTGGTTGATGACGCCGCCGAGGATGCGTTGTCGCCGTACGGGCGCGTCGATCGCGCCGGCCAGGGCCGGGTCGTGGTCGGGCGGGTGCTGGTCGAGGCTCTGGTGTGGGCGGTGACCGTTGAAGTGGTGCTCGTACTCGCGCAGCACGGCCCGGGCGTGCCGTTCGTTGTAGATCAGCATTCGGTCGGTGCACTCGGCCCTGACGCTGCGCACGAACCGCTCGGCAGCCGCGTTCGGCGGCGGTGTACGCGGTGCAGTCTTGCCCACGTCGGTGCCTTCGGCGGCGACCACGGCGTCGAAGGATCCGGTGAACTTGGCGTCCCGGTCGCGGATCAGGAACCGAACCGCCGCAGTCCGCTGGCCGAGGTCCATCACCAGGTTGCGGGCCTGCTGCGTGGTCCATGCGGCGGTCGGGTGGGCGGTCACGCCGAGAATGGGCCCCCTGCGGGTGGCGATCTGCATGACGAACAGCACAGACAGCCGGCGCAACGTCATCGTCTCGATATGGAAGAAGTCCGCCGCGAGCAGCCCAGACGCCTGCGCCCGCAGGAACGTGCGCCAGCCGGTGTCCACCTCGCCTGGCGCGGGACCGACCCTGCCGGCGGCGAGGATCCGGCGGATAGTGCCGGCGCCGACCCGCTGACCAAGGCCCACCAGTTCGCCCTGGATACGCCGATGCCCCGATCCGGGATTCTCCGCAGCCAGGCGGAGCACGAGGTCACGCACGTCATCGCTGACGCGCGGGCGTCCCGACCGGTTCGGATAGGCCCAACGCCGACACACCAGGCGACGGCGCCAGGACAACAACGTGGCCGGCGTGCATTCCGATGCTTCCGCAGCTCACGCGGCAGACCACGAACCAAAGCCGACAGCACCGCTCGCTCCGGCCACGACAGCTGCGGCCGGCCGACCTGACGGCGCAGCACCGCCACCTCGTGGCGCAGCACCATCAGCTCGGCCGCCATCGCGGACCCGCCCCGCGCCGCGTGCGGCAACCAGCCGAACACCCGAACCGCGGTCAGGTACAACAGCCGAACAACCATGCCGCCGATCGTGCTCACAAGTCGCACACGCCCAGCTCACCGCCCATGAAACAGCTCCGGCACGGTACAGGTCTTGCTCGGCCCCGGCAACCGGCCGAGGATCATCTGGTGAGGAAGCTGGACCGGACCTTGGAAGTTCCCGCGACGCGACGCGACCCGGCCAGCGGCTTCACGCTGCACGGTCGGTGGTTTGGTGATCCATACGCCTGGCTGGAGCGGCTCGACGACGCGGAGACCCGGGCGTGGATCGCGGCGCAGGAAGCGGTCACGCATGGTGTGTTGCGGGCGGTGCCAGGACGTGACCGGCTGCGGGCAGTGGTCGCTCGCTCGGCGCGGTATGCGCGGCTGTCACCGCCGATTGCCACCACCGGGCCGCACGGACGCGAGTTTCTCTGGCAGGCGGACGCCGACGACGAGAAGCTCAAGCTCATGCTGCGGCACAGCGAGGGCGCGCCGCTTGAGACGGTCCTTGATCCCAACACGTGGGCGAGCGACGAGGTGCTGGTGTTCGCCGTGCCGTCGCCCGACGGGAGGATGGTCGCGTTCGGGAAGGCCGTTGGCGGCACCCACGACGCGGTGATCCACGTGCTGGACGTCGAGACGGGACGGCTGCTTGCCGATCGGCCCCGCGGTAGCGACCACACGTCGGTGGCTTGGCGTCCGGACGGGTCGGGGTTTTTCTATGCGGCGTGTCCCGAGCCGGGCGAGGTGTCCGCGGGTGACGAGGCGTACTGGAACGCCATCTACGAGCACCGGCTCGGGTCTGGCGGGCCGGCCCGCCGGGTCTTCGGTGACGATCATGCGAAAGAGTACTGGTGCTCGGTCGAGATCAGCGAGTGTGGCCGCTTTGCCGTGCTGTACAAGTGGGACTTCGTGCATGCCAACGTCGTCTACCTGCTGCGCCTGGCTGACGACGCGTTCGTGGCGGTGGCTCCTACGATGCGGTCGCTCAACCGGGTACAGGTGATCGGCGACTCGCTGCTGGTCCATACCGACCTCGACGCGCCGCGCGGCCGGCTGTCGTTCGCGTCGCTGGCGGCGCCGACGCAGTGGCGCACGCTCATCCCGCAGAACACGGACACGCTGCAGACGGTCGCCGGGGTCGGCGGGCGGCTCTACGCGGTCTACTCGCATGCGGCGTCGCATCGCGTGCGCATCCACGCCCAAGACGGCACCTTCCTGCGCGACCTGGTGCTGCCAGTCCTCGGCTCGGTGAACCGCAACGAGGGTGGCGGCGTCATCAGCGGCATCAGCGGCGCCTGGAGCGGCGAGGAGGTGTGGGTGAGCTTCACGTCGTTCGTGCAGCCACCATCGGTCTACCGGTATGACTACGCGGCGGACCGCCTGTCGCCGTACCACGTACCCGACGTCGGGCTGGACGCAGCCGCGTACGTGACGGACCAAGTCTGGTACGAGTCGCGCGACGGTACGCGGGTGTCGATGTTCATTGTGCACCGCAAAGACCTGCCACGTGACGGGCGCTGGCCCGTGCGGCTGACCGGCTACGGTGGTTTCAACATTCCGTTCGAGCCGCGCTTCACGGCGGTCAACGCCGCCTGGCTGAAGCTGGGCGGCGTGCTTGCCGTCGCCAACGTGCGAGGCGGCGGCGAATACGGCCGCGAATGGCACGAGGCGGCAATCAAGACGCGGCGGCAGAACGCCTTCGACGACTACATCGCCGCCGCACGCTGGCTCGTCTCGGCGGGCTACACGACGCCTGCCAAGCTGGCCTCGCGTGGCAACAGCAACGGCGGCCTGCTCGTCGCCGTCACCGCCATGCAGGCACCCGAGGCGTTCGGCGCCGTCTACTGCCGCGCGCCCACCCTCGACATGTTGCGCTTTCCGGCATTCAGCTTCCTGAGCGCGGCGACCGTCGAGTACGGCTCGCCGGACGATCCCGTCGAGGGTGCGTATCTCGCCGGGTATTCGCCGTATCACAACGTCCGAGCCGACCGTCGCTATCCCGTGATGACGTTCGTGCCGGCGTTGAACGACCGGAACGCGCCACCATACGATCCGTTGAAGATGGTCGCCAGGCTCCAGGCTGAAGGCACCCAGGGCGGGCCCTATCTTCTGCTGCCCCTGCGGGCCTCGGGACACAGCGGCGGCACCACGCTGACCGCGCTCGTCGAACAAGACATCGACGAGCTGAGCTTCTACTGCTGGACGCTCGACATCGCACTGCCCTCCCCGCACGAGGTGTCCGGCGCAACATCAAAGGACGCACACTGAACCTGGCACCCCAACCCACCGCTCCGGATCGTTTCTCACAACGATCTCGCATCCGACAACCTCACCGATACGGTTGTCGGAAACCAACATCGTCGATGAGAACGACAACAGGCGCTACCCCCCGCCGAGCGTTACACCTTTCGCCTGCATGAAGCCCACCGGATCCACCGCCCCTGTGGGGCTCGTAAATCCGGTCCAGCCAGTGCGACGGTGCGAGGTTGTGGGCGTGGAGCCCCAGGCTGACCGGGATCATCCCGGTGATGAGCGCTTCGCTGGTGTACCAGCTTCTCCGGCAGATCCTGCAGATGTTGACCCAGCTCGCCCGCGA
>Ga0137373_10003550_pt1 | contig 17042 bp, 16 predicted proteins | sample SagtaG_5_FD_104912 | JGI IMG/M metagenome (GOLD analysis project Ga0137373, IMG submission 104912) | Vadose zone soil microbial communities from Sagehorn Ranch, Mendocino, California, USA - Sage1_R_80_16 metaG | ecosystem: Environmental > Terrestrial > Soil > Vadose zone | place: USA...
GCGAGCTTCTCCACCACCCGCAGGTAGACCTCGTACGGCAGGCCCGCGCCACCGTATGCCGCAGGGTAGGGCAGGCCGAGCAGGCCGGCCTTGCCCAGCGTGCGGAATACCGCGCGCGGGAACGCGGCGGACTCCTCCGCCGCCGCCACGGCGGGCCGCACCTCCCGTTCGACGAGCTCGTCGGTGAGCTCGAGGAGCGCCGCTACCTCGTCATCCAGCTCGTGGCCTTTCATCGCGCACCTCGGCGTTGCATCAGACGGGGACGACGACGAGGTCGCGGGTGACCTTGTTCAGCCGGTCGCCGCCGTGCGCGGTGCAGATCACAATGTCCTCGATGCGCGCACCGTGCGCCTCGAGGTAGATCCCCGGTTCCACCGAGAACGCCATCCCCGGCTCGAGCGGCTCGGCGTTGCCCGCCACGATGTAGGGCTCCTCGTGCGTCTCCAAGCCAATGCCGTGGCCGGTCCGGTGGATGAAATAGTCGCCGTAACCGGCTGCCGCGATCGGCTCACGTGCGGCGGCATCGACGGCCTCCGCCGTGATTCCGGGCCGAACGGCGGCGCACGCCGCGTCCTGCGCCGATTGCAGCACCTCGTAGTAGGCGAGGAACTCGGCGGGCGGCGGGCCGATCGCGTACGTGCGGGTGGAGTCCGAGCAGTAGCCGCTCGGCATGGTGCCGCCGATGTCCACCACCACCACATCGCCGACGAGCAGTGTGCGCTCACTGAGTTCGTGGTGCGGGCTCGCGGCGTTCGGCCCGGAAGCCACAATGGTGAAGTCTGCGCACGCGTGCCCTTCTGCCACAATCGCGGCGGCGATGGCCGCGCCGACCTCTCGTTCCGTGCGGCCGGGTCGGAGCAGACCCGGAACCTGCTCGTGCACCCGGTCTATCGCGGCGCCGGCGCCGGCGAGGGCTGCCACCTCGGCGGCGCTCTTGCGCATCCGTAGTTCGCGCAGCGCCGGACTGGCCAGCACCTGCTCGGCGCCCGGCAGCGCGGCGCGCAGCCGCAGCACCATCATCGCCCACATCCGGTCGGCCAGGCCGACCCGCCTTACTCGCGCGAGTCGGCTCGCGACCAGCGCGTACGGGTCCTGCGTCTCGTCCCAGGCGACAAGCTCCACACCGAGGTGGTCCACCCCGGCGGCCTGTGCCGCAGGCAGTTCCAGGCGCGGAACCACCATGAAGGGCGCGTCCCGCGCGGGCACGACCAGGCAGGTCAGGCGCTCAAAGTTGGGCGCGTCATAGCCCGTCACATACCGCAGGTCCGCCCCGGGCGTGAGCAACAGCGCGTCCAGCCCCGCAGCGTCGGCTGCGGGGGCAACCATGCCAACTCTGCCAGCTGGGTACAGCTCAGTGTCCACCGAGCCAATCTAATCCAAGCTCCGGGTCAGCGCGGCGACGATGCCGGCCACATACCGCTCGACGAGCCGTCCATCGGCGTCATGTGTCGGGTTGACCTCGGTCAAGACCAGGCCGCCGAACGACGGGTGCTTGCGAAGCGCGTGCAGGCACTCGACCGCCCGGTCGAACAATACGCCGGTGCCGTAGTGCGGGAAGTTCCCGAGCGGCAGGTCGCCTGAGTCGACCAGGTCCACGTCGAAGTGGACAAGAACAGGGCCCGAGGCGTCACCGATCAAGGACAGCGCCCGGCTGGCGGCGCCGGCCGGGTCGGCGATGAGGTCGGCGGAGTCCTGGATGCTCACCCCCCGCGTGGCGAGGAACTGCCGTGGCCCCGGATCCACCTCCCGCGGGTCGCAGCCGAGCAGCGTGAGCCGCCGCGGGTCGATCAGGGGCACGGTCCCGGCCAGGCCGGCCAGTTCAGGCGCGCCCTCGCCGAGCATGTGAGCCACTCCCATCGAGTCGAAGATGCCCGATCCCGTGGTCGACGGCGTGTTGACGTCGGCGTCCGCGTCGACGTAGACGAGACCGATATCGGCGGCGTGCCGCCGATATCCGGCGATCGCTCCTAGGGTGATCGTGCAGTCACCGCCGAGCACCAGCGGCACCCTACCCGACCCGGCCACTTCCGCGACGGCGTCCGCCACCCGCTCGGCAACGCGCACCACGGCGGCCAGGTTGCGCCGCGTCGGATCGGTGTCATCCAGCGAGAACGGCGTCTCTGGCAGGTCGGCCCGCGTCGTCGAGTGAGAGCCCCGCCCTGCGCAGCCGCTCAGGCAGGCCGGCCTTTCGCAGCGCGGCCGGCGCCCGCTCCTGACCCGCATGGTGCGCGCCCGCGCTGCTCGGCACTCCAATAAGCGTCCACTCGCGAGTCATCTGCACCACCTGACCGTCCACCCCCGAGTCATCGGCACCACCCCAGACCGAACCCGTCCGCTCCCGCATCTGTGCTCGGGATGATCGGCCCTGCGGCAGCGCTTCTGACCCCCCTCGCGTGGAGAGAGCCCCCTCGCGGGGGCCCTCTTTCTGATGAGCGAAGCCGACCCTATGATCAAGCGGCATGCTCCGAGCGGTCAGTCATCGAGCCCGGGACCCGGTGAGCTGTGGCATTGCGCCCGCAGTGACGCGTTCGGCTTCGGCCCGAGCGCTGCCTGCCTCGGTTTGCCAATATCTCACCTTGCGGAGCATGCGAGTCTGCGAACGCGACATGGCTGCCGCGGCAACCGTCACGGTGAGGCACCAGCCCATGATGATCCCGCCGGCAATCGCGGCCAGTATGATCGGCGCGGTCATAACAACGCTACCCCCATTAATCGCTTCGAGTTCACGGTAATGCCCTGCACAGAGGGCTTCTCCAGCAGGCCAACGCAGCGTCGCTGTGTCCGCCGAGTCGGCGGTCGGCCAGGGCGCGCTCGCCGCGCACTGGCGCCTGACGGTCGATTCCGCCGTTCGTAGACGGAACCCAACCCCCGCCCCGAGGCAGAACCAGATGGCGGAGCTATCGCCGTAACGCCCCGCCCGATCACCATGGCGCGCCCCCTCCTGCCCTCGTAAGGAACTGGCCCGCTGGTTTAATTGTCGGATACTGTATGATTCGATGCAACATGCAAATGACGATTGCAATAGAGACGCTTATGGAACCTGCACGGCACATTGATATCGCCAGCTGGGCTACGTTTGAAATACCTCGGTAACGGGTAACACTCCAAGGTTGGGGAGGACGGGTGCCCGACCATGGCAGCCCGACGGTGCGGCGGCGGCGCTTGGCAGCCGAGCTGCACCGTCTGCGTGAGTGCTCGGGCCTGACCGGAGATCAAGTCGCCGAGCGCCTCGGCTGGTCGCAAGCCAAGATCAGCAGGATCGAGAACACACGTACGGGGATAAAGCCAGCCGACGCCCAGAGGCTGCTCGACCTCTACGGCGTCGACGGCGGACGCAGGGACGAACTGCTCGCAATGGCGGGCGAGGCAAGCCGCAAGGCCTGGTGGGAGACCTATTCGACCGACATCCCCGATGAACTGGTTGACTTCATAGGCATGGAAGCCGAGGCGGAAACGATCTCGAACTGGGAATCCGAAGTGGTGCCTGGCTTGCTGCAGACGGAAGCCTACGCGCGCGAAATCATTCAAAGCTGGCGGTCGTTCGTCACGATCACGCCTTCGACCGTAGAGCGCCGAGTTGAAGCAAGGCTTGCGAGACAGCAAGTTCTTATCCGGGATTATCCCATCGAGCTATCTGTTGTTCTCGATGAATCCGTGTTGCTCCGACGCTTTGCTGGCAAGGCCGTCATGCATGAGCAGCTGGAAAGACTAATCGAGATCTCGGAGCTGCCAAATGCCAAGCTCCAGATTCTTGAACTACGGGGGCATCACCCGATCGGCACCGGGGGTTTCGTCATCTTCCGCTTTCCATACGCGCACGAGATAGCGATGCCGAACGTGGTCTGTGTCGAGTATCTAACAAGCAGCTTCTTTGTGAAAGAAGATCCGGAGATATACTACTATCAACTAGCTTTTCAGTATTTGCAGACACATGCGATGGGCCCCGATCAATCTCGCGCGCGAATCGCCCAAATCGCGCGAGAAGAGTGGAAATGACCCCACTCACCTGCCCCGGCGCAGTTCCTGCCTGACAGAAAGACAGGGTGAGCACTTCATTCCATGGCGCGGTCGCGTCTGCCGAAATGCGGCGCGCGCCCGAACGGCCGAGGCAGCGGGCTCGCTGGTGCGCCGCCCCGGTGCGCAACCTTGAATAGCTTCGTTTCGGCATCGTCCCCCCGATGCATGATCGTTACTTCGGTCAGTACGGCGTTTCGCCGACAGCGATTGACCTTTCCGCTACGCTGCCTGGAGTCTAGAGTCCTGGTATGTGCGAACACCGGACTATCTTTCTACAACAAAGGGCATATATGTATCGAAACAGGGCAATTTGGTCGTTAGACCATCATGCGGACAGCCGGGGCCTTGTGAGCAAGCGCGGACGCACGACGTGCGTCATATGTTACGGGGGGCGCGTGCGATGCACCATATCGAGTCTTTGAAAGAGATTTGCTGGCGGAAGAGCGCACTCAGTTCCTACAATGGCAACTGTGTCGAGGTGGCGCAGTTGCGGGGTGCCAGCGTCGGAATAAGGGACAGCAAGGACAACAATATCGCCGGTCGGGTGCTGGTCCTGGCCCCCGACGATTGGCGGGAATTCGTACAAAGAGTCAAGCGAGGCCAGTTTGATCTGTGAGCCTCTGGAGATCAGGCCACGTCCCCGCAGACCCAGGTTTGCGGGGACGTTTTAGTCTTGCGGCCAAGTCGCGCTGACGGTACTGAACCGCGTGGCGTCCTGACCCTTGACGGGACGGCGGAATCCGCGCGTCCGAACCTTGATGGCTCGACCTGTCATTGTCATGAGCCAAGCGCCCGCCCAGGATGAGCTTCCGGCGGCAGGCTGGTTATAGATCTCCACATCGCGGATAATGTTCCACCGCCTTGGTGAGCTCGCTACAAACCAGCGGAAGGCACGCATTGGGCCAAAGACGCTAGGATCGGATAAGCGGACATGGTCTAGGGGGCCTCGGAATGGACAGATACGGCTCTGCTGGCCTCAACTGGCGGAAGAGCGCACTGAGCTCGATGAACGGCAACTGCGTTGAAATCTGCCAGTTCGACGTTGGAAGCGTTGCGGTTCGTGACAGCAAAGATAACGCCGCAGGACCCGTCTTGGTCTTCGGGGCACAGGCTTGGAGATCCTTCCTGAGCAAAGCCAAGGCTGGGCGTTTTGATTCCTGAGTGAGTGTCACCACGCTTACGAGGAAGTTATCAAGTCTCACGGTCTATAAATCTGCGAGGTCCTCGCGCTCCGCATGGAACCGAGATCGAGTCGGTCTCTGTGTGTTGACCGCGCCGTCCCGGCGAACCACGCGGGTTGCCGGGACGGCGCAGGAGACGCGCGCTCCGTGCGAGCTGTCAGGCCATGCCGAGCGCTGCTGCCTGGGCGCCTACCTGCTACGCAGCCAGGTGACACTAAAGTTGGTGCCGCCGCTGAGTGCGGAGACGCTGACCTTCGGGCGCCCGGAGTTGCCGACCATGATGATCTCGGTCGGGTTGAAGTTACCCAGGTTCGAACCGTTGGCCTTGGAAGCGCTGAAGTTCACCGTGCCAAAGTTGGCCAGCGGCAGCACGCCGCCGGACGAGGACGGCGCCTCAGCGATCACCTCGGCGGACGACCTGGCGGCGCCGCTGAGTGAGGCGCTGATGGTGTGGCTCCAGCCCTGCGTGACGTCCTGCAGAAAGAGCGTGAAGCTGCTGCCGCTGTTGAAGGTGACAGAAGCGTTGAAAACGTCACCGGGGCGAACGGTGTTGCTGAAGTTGACGGGAAACGCCGGGTACATCTCGTACCAGGAGTAGTAGACGGGCGTGCTGCCGTTGCAGTCGACCTCGCTCCCGGTCTGTTCTACTGTGCCGCTGCTGAAGCCGTCCAGGCCGACCCAGAAGCTCGAGTACTGATGACCGGATGAGCAGTGACCGGTGGGCTCCACCCAGCTTGCCGAGACACTGCTGAACGCGCCGTTGGTGCCGGTGGCCGCGTAACCTGACCAGTTGGTGCTGCCCACTGCGTTTCGTGATCCAACGCGTCCGAGTAGCGGCGCGGTCCCGTGCCCGGTGGGTCTGACCAGGTGCGCGGATGGCCTGATCAGGTGTCCGGCCGTGCGGGACCCATGCGACGTCGCCGCGGCGCTGCCTGCCGCGAGCATCGAACCGATCACCAGCGTCAAGGTTGCGAGGGGTATGCACCATCGTCGTAACATGCGGGCTCCTTCTCCTGTTGCGGGGGCGTGATGCGGCGATTCGGTTGCCTCCTTCCCGTTGCGCCGCATCCGCGACAGTCGCCGTGAATGTACGCCGAGTGATGGTCAAGAAAAGTCAAATAAATAGGCAAGCTTTAGTATAGTAACTTCGTATAACATCCCAAATAGGGATATTTCAGACGGTCTCAGCGAGGCCTTGCCAGCGCGGAAAGCAGACGGTCCAGCGAGGATCGGAGGTTCCAGCGGGCGGCGAGACCCTCCAACCTGGCCAGGTCCTTCGGTGCCGTCGGCAGCCGGTCATCGAGCGCAGGAATCGGCACATCGGTGGCTACTCTCACGACGGGCACCGCCGCTTCAAGATAGTCGCGGGCGCCGGCCAGCTTCGGCCTGCTGCTACCGAGCCCGCTCGCAGCAGGCTCCAAGTCGAGCGCCGAAAGCATCGCCCCGACCGTGCCAAAACGGCGCACAAGCGCGGCAGCCGTTTTGGAGCCAATTCCCCGCACCCCCGGCAGGCCGTCACTTGGGTCACCGCGCAGCACCGCGAACTCCGCGTAGGCCCGGCCGGGTATGTCGTAGCGCGCGGTCACTCCCGCCTCGTCCACGGCTTCGAGCCTGGCGAAGCCACGCGCGGTGTACAGGACGCGGATCTGCCGGGCATCGTCGACGAGCTGGAACAGATCCCGGTCACCAGTCACGATGTCAACGGCGATGTCGGCCCGTGTGGCCAGGGTGGCGATCACATCGTCGGCCTCGTAGCCTCGCGCCTCGGCCTGGGCTATGCCCACCGCGTCAAGCACCTCACCTATCAGCGGTACTTGTGCGGTGAGTGCATCAGGTGCGATCTCAGACCCGTCAGGCGCGGCACGGTGCGCCTTATAGCTGGGCAGCGCATCAACACGGAAGGCTGGCCGCCAGTCGCCATCCATGCAGGCGACGAGCCGCGTCGGCCGGCGACTCTGCGCGTCGCGCCCGGCTGGACCGGCCTGGCCGCGCGGTCTGCCATTGCCGCCCCGCACCAGCCAGGCGATCATGTCGAGCAGGCCGCGCACCGCGTTCACCGGCATCCCATCCGGTGCCCTTACAGAATCGGGCACTCCATAGAACGCCCGGTAGTACAGCGCCGGGGTGTCGAGCAGCATCAGATGTGGACTCACGCAGACATAATTCCAGTTCGATGTCATGTGAGGGTGGCAAGGAACCGCCGTTCCTTTTCCGGATCGAGACCGACGGGCGGACGCCCACGCGGCACGTGCGAGCCGCCTTCAGCGCACAGCCAACGCCAGGTGTCTGCCACGGTATCCGTCGCGGGTCTGCACGCGAGCCCGGCGGCGTGCGCCCGCTCCACGTTGCAATCGTGCAGCCCGGCTGCCTCTCCGGTGGGCGGCAGCCAGATCGGCAGTTCCGTCCACGCCTCGATTCCGGCCGCCGATATCGCCTCCGGCGAGGCCCAGACCAGTTCGGCGTCTGGCCCGGACTCCCTTTTCGCCGCGGCGAGCAGCGAGCCCATTGTCGCGTGCCCGGACCGGCTGACCACGTTGAAAACACCGCCCAGGCCTTTCTGTGCGCAGGCGAGCATCCAGGCCGCGAGGTCCCGCACGTCGAGCAGTTGCAATGGCCGGTCAGGAGGGCCGGGCGCAAGCACCCGCCCGCCGCGCTGAAGCCTGCGCAGCCACCAAGGCAACCTCCCGACATCCTCATATGGTCCAAGGATCAGCCCGGCGCGAGCCAGCAGGGCCCGCTCACCGAACGCCTCGGCGACTGCGATCTCGCCGCCCCGTTTCGCTTCGGCGTAATCGGTGTTGTCGCCGCTGGATGGGTCGGCCTTGACCACCGTGGCGGTCTCATCCGATCCGACCGGGGTTGGCCAGCTGTACACCGAACGGCTCGACACGTATCCGTAGTGCCCGGCACGCCCCGCCAGCAGCCGCGCGCTGTCCCGCACCACGCGAGGCGCGCCCGACCAGGTGTCGATCACCGCCTCCCATGCGCGGCCCGCAAGCGCGGCCGACAGCGCGCCCGCCGACGTCCGGTCGGCGTGAATTGCCTCCGCGGCGGGCGCGGGCCGACCAGTCTTGCCGCGCGTCACAACGGTGACCGTATCGCCGCGGTCGAGCGCCGCCGCCACGACCGCGCGGCCGACGAAATGTGTTCCGCCGAGCACCAGGAGCCTCATGGCATCAATCGTGCGAGCGCACGCGTCGGCCGCGACGGCGTTTCGCTGCGAGCGCACCGGATGCGGCGGCGTTTCGCTGCGAGCGCACCGGCCGCGTGGCCGTCGACGCGGAGCCGAATCGGGTGGTTCGTGTGAGATCGTGGGACGCGTGATCTTCGCCGAGAAGCCGGCAGTGGTTGGGCATCGGGGCTTTGGACGCGGAACGCAGCGTGGTTTTGCGGAGAACACGGTCGAATCGTGTCTTGCGGCGGTCGAGTCGGGCGTGTCATGGATCGAGATCGACGCCCAGCGGACCGCCGACGACCAGCTCGTTCTGCGGCACGACTGGACGGCGCCGGATGGCGCCTGCATCGTGGACCGGACGGCCGCCGAACTCGCTCGCCAGGGCATCGCGCGGCTCGCCGACGTGCTCGACGCGGTGCCCGCGGAAATCGGCATCGACATCGACGTGAAGACGGTGCTCGCCGACGCGACGGCGCTGACGTCCAGGCGAACCGGCGCATTGCTCGCCGCCGCGTTGGCTAAGGAGTCACGGCGGCGGCCGCTCCTTGTGACCTCATTCGATCCCGGGTTGTTGATCAGCCTGCGGCCAGCGCTCCCGCAGGTCAGCTTCGGCTTGCTCACCTGGCTCAATTTTCCGCTGCAGCACGCCATTCCCGGCGCCGCTGGTCTCGGAATGCAGGCAGTGGGGCTGCACACGGGCTCGTTCGGCCAGCGGAAGGAGGCTTGCTGCCCGGCGGGCGAAGAACTGGCGGGCGCGGAACAGGCGGGCGATGAGCTGCCGTCCCCGGCCGCGGCCGGCGCGATCGCCGCGGCTCACGAGGCGGGGCTCGATGTGCTCGTCTGGTGCCCAAGCCCGGCGGCGGCGTTGCGGTACGCGGCGGCAGGCGCCGACGCGCTGTGCGTCGATGACGTGCCCGCCACGCTGGCCGCGTTGCGCCGGTCTCGGCGCGGTCACGCCACAGACGAGTAGGCGACCACGCCACGTCGCATCGCGTCGATCGCCGCCCGCGCCGACGCCGCAACGTCTGGATCCGCGATGGCTGATATCTGATCGAGGAGATCTATGAGCTGCTTGACGGCGCGCACGAAGTCGCCAGCCGTTAGCCCGCATTCGGTGAGCACCGCGTCCAGCCGGTGCCCGCGCGCCCAGCGCCAGGCGGCCCACGCGAAGCCGAAGTCGGGTTCGCGAAGGAAAGAAAGCGAGTTGTCTCGCTCGATCGTGTCCAGCTCGCCCCACAGCCGGACCGTACTTGCCAAAACCTCCCTCGCGCGCCCGTGCGGCAACCGCGGCGCGGCAGCGTCATCGGACTGCCTGGCCTCATAGCTCAATGCCGAGACGCAGGCGGCCATCTCGGCCGGAGCGAGGCCGTCCCAAAGGCCGCGCTCCAGGCACTCCGCGGCGAGCAGGTCGAGTTCGGTGTAGAAACCAGCGAGCCGTCGGCCGAGGGCCGTCACCTTGTCATCGTCGGTGTAGCCAAGCTGTTCGAGCACGGCGCAGACCCGGTCGAACGTCCTCGCGATCACATGCGACCGGCTGGCCACCCGGCGCTCCAGGCCTTCAACCTCCCGATTCAGCCGGGAATAGCGCTCCGCCCAGCGTGCGTGCTCCGCACGGTCCGGGCAGTCGTGGCACGGGTGTTGCCTGATCAACGCCCGCAAATTGCTGATCTCAGCGTCGTCGGGCGCCTGGCCACGCCGCGGCGCGGGCAGGTCGCGCCCAGCGAGCCGGTTGCGCAGGGTCGAGGCGAGATCCCTGCGGTGCTGTGGCGACCGCACACTGAACCATTTGGGGATGCGGATCCGCTCGATGGGCTCCACCGCAACGCTGAAGTCCATCATCGACAGCCGCTTGACCTGGCGGTTAGCGGTCAACACCAGCGGCCCTCTGCTCTGCGCGCACCCGTCGAGCACCACCGCTACCCCGGCCCGCCGTCCAGCGGGCACCCTGATCACATCGCCCGGCCGTAGCCGTTCTGCCGACCGCTGCGCTTCTGCCCTTCTTGTAGCCGAACGGCTGCGCGCAAGCTCTCCCTCACGCTCGGAGAGCTCTTTGCGTAGGCGCATGTAACCCTCGAAGTCACCGGCGTGGCAGCTCATGGCCGTGCGGTAGCCGTCCAGGGCGTCTCTGCCGCGCTGCAACTGGCGTGCGATGCCGACGACAGCGCGATCGGCCTGGAACTGCGCGAATGACGATTCAAGCAGTGTGCGCGCCCGTTCCCTGCCGAACTGGCCGAGGAGATTGACGGCCATGTTGTACGAGGGCTGGAAGCTTGAGTTGAGCTGGTAGGTCCGCGTGCTCGCGAGGCCCGCGACGGCAGCGGGATCGGTGCCCGGCTGCCAGATCACCACCGCGTGGCCCTCCACATCAATGCCCCGCCGCCCTGCCCGGCCGGTGAGCTGCGTGTACTCCCCCGGTGTGAGCGTCGCGTGCGTTTCGCCGTTCCATTTGTCGAGACGCTCGATCACCACGGTTCTGGCGGGCATGTTCACGCCGAGGGCAAGCGTCTCAGTGGCGAACACCGATCGGATCAGGCCTTCGGCGAACAGCTCCTCCACCACCTCCTTGAAGACCGGCAGCAAGCCCGCGTGATGGGCCGCGATGCCGCGCTGCAGCCCTTCGAGCCATTCACCGTAACCGAGCGCGTTGAGATCCTCGTCCTCGATCTCTGCGGTCCGCCGCTCTGCGCGTTCGCGGATGATGGCAGCCTCGCCGGGGGTGGTGAGCCGCAGGTTGGCGGCCAGACATTGCAGCACCGCGGCGTCGCAGCCAGTTCTGCTGAAGATGAAGGTGATCGCGGGCAGCAAGGCGGCTGCGTCCAGCCGCTCGATCACCTCGACCCGGCTCGGCGGGCGGAACCGGCGCGGCCGCCGCCCGCCCCGCTGCGGTCGGCGGTTGGCCTGCGCCGCCCAGTCCGCACGCTGTGCGATCCTGAGCAGCTCCGGGTTGACGTGTGCGGCGATGCTCGCCCCGGTGGGCGACCCGCGTGAACCCGGCTCGGCGGTCGCGCTGGCCCCGGGCGCCGGCCCGTCGGCCTGTGCATCAGCGCCGGTCGTGAACAGGTCGAAAAGCCGCCCTTGCGCGAGCATGTGCTGCCAGAGTGGCACGGGCCGCTGCTCGTCCACGATCACCGTGGTGTCACCGCGAACCTGCACCAGCCACTCGCCGAACTCCTCGGCGTTGCTCACAGTCGCGGACAGCGCGACGAGCTGCACCGATTCGGGGAGGTGGATGATGACCTCTTCCCACACGGCCCCGCGGAACCGGTCGGCGAGATAGTGAACCTCGTCCAAGACCACATGGCCGAGGCCAGCCAGAGTGGCGGAACCCGCGTAGAGCATGTTGCGGAGCACTTCGGTGGTCATCACCACCACTGGCGCCTCGCCGTTGACGCTGTTGTCGCCGGTGAGCAGCCCAACCTTGGCCGGGCCGTAGCGGCGGACCAGGTCTGCGTACTTCTGATTGGACAGCGCTTTGATCGGCGTGGTGTAAAAACATTTGCGGCCCGCCGCGAGCGCCAGGTGTACGGCGTACTCGCCGACGACGGTCTTGCCCGAGCCGGTTGGGGCGGCGACGAGGACGCTGTTGCCAGCCTTCAGCGCCTCGCAGGCCTGTCGCTGGAAGTCGTCGAACGCGAAGTTGTACAGCGCCTCGAAGGCGATTGGCCGGCGCCGGGACGCGGCATACCGCTGCGCCGGAGTGGTCATGAACTCAAGCTTAGGACCCCGGCAGATCAGTTTCTGTCGGCGCCGGCAGGCTCGTCGGCCGACTCGACGTCGTCGAGCGGCGATGCCTCGTCGTCGGAAAGCCCAGCATACGGTGATGGCCTGCGCGCCCGGCGCCGGTCGTTGGCCCACACGGCCAGTTCGGCAAGCTCGACGAGGACCACGGATGGTATGGCGAGCAGCAGCATCGTGAACGGGTCCGGACTGGGTGTGGCGACAGCCGCGAACGCGAACACGCCGAAGATCAACAACCGCCGCCACTTCCTGAACCGCTCGTGCGTGAGGATGCCGGCGAAGTTGAGAATCACCAGCGCGAGCGGTAGCTCAAAGGCCAAGCCGAAGATCAGCAGCATCGCGGTCGCGTAGCCCAGGTAGGTGTCGATCGTGATCAGCGGCAGCACGCCGTTCGGTGTCAGCCCGAGGAGGAACCGCAGCCCTCTGGTCATCGCCAGGTACGCGAACGCGCCGCCGGCGCCAAAAAGCGGCACCGCCGTTCCGACGAACGCGTACGTCCACTTCCGCTCCCGCGTGTAGAGGCCAGGCGCGACGAATGCCCAAAGCTGGTAGAGCCAGATCGGCGAGGAGAGCACGAGGCCGACGACGAACGCCACCTTCAGGCGGACCAGAAACGGATCGAAGACACCGTTCACGACGAGCTCATGACCGAGCCCGTGGCAGCCAGTGCGGTGATCAGTTGAGATCCTGCAGTAGGGCTGCTCGATGAAATGCCATACCGGGTTGAAGAAGATCCAGCCGACAGCCATGCCCACGGCGAGGCCGGCCAGAGCTTTGAGCAGCCGGGAACGCAACTCCCTTATGTGCTCGATGAGCGGCATCCGACCGTCCGGGTTCCGCTTGCTGCGGGCAGCATTTATGCGCGCCGCGGCAGTGGCGGAAGTCCGCGAAGTCGTGCGCCCGGGCCAGCGCAGTGGCACGGTCAGCTCCCGGGGTCAGGGCTCAGGTGGACCGCTGGTTACGCTGCGCCTCCGCAAGCGGCGCGTCGCTCACAGCGTCGCTCACCGTGTCATCAGATCCTGGTGTCGCGACCGGTGCCGGTGGCTGCTGTGCGGACGGCTGCCGGACCGTAGCCTGCTGCGCCGCCTGGACTTGCCGTCCCTGGTCACCGATGTCGTCGCCGTCGCGGAGAGCCTTCGTCTCAGCCTTGAAGATACGCATCGACTTGCCAAGCGCGCGCGCCGCGTCGGGCAACTTCCGCGATCCAAACAGCACGACGAACACCGCAGCCAGGATCAGCAAGTGCCAAGGGCTGAGTGCGTCGAAACCCATATCGGTCCTCTTCAGCAGGGGCTTGGACGGAGACGCCACATGGCCACCCGGCCGCTGCGTCTCCTCGTGGAGATTCTACGCGCCGCCGCCAACCAGCTCACACCCTTGGCGAGGGAAATCACTACGCCGCATCTGTCCCGCTATCCCCATAACGGGCAAGCGCGGAGGCTGCTAGCTCACGCACCTCGTCCACCAGCCAAGCGGGAGCGACCAGGCGACCCCGGTCGCCAAGGCGCAGCGCGAGCCTGCGCACCCAGCGCGGGTCCGCGGTGCGCAGTACGGCCCTCAGCCGTCCATCTTCGAGTTCCTGCGTGCTCTCGCATGGGTAATGGTCCGCGACCCAGCGGCCCTGCGGCGCGAGTTCAAACACGATCTGCATGTCGTCGGGCGACGGCTGGTACAGGTCACGGTCAATGTCACGTGGCTGAGCGCCGGCAGGCACCGCCGCGCGCACGTTCAGCACCTCGATCGCGACCACCCGGTCAATGCGGAAGAGGCGGACGCCTTCCGCACGCCGACACCATCCCTCCAGGTAGGTACGGCCATCCACCAGGACCAGGCGCATCGGGTCGACGTCGCGTTCTGTGGCTTCGTCACGGCCGGGCACATAGTAGGTCAGGTGTACCCGCCGCCCGGCCGCCATTGCCTGCCTCGCGCGGGCGATAACTTCCGGACCTGCAGAATCGACCTGGACGGTGACCTGGCTGCTCGGCGCGGCTGCCGTGCCCGAGGCGGCCTCGAGCTTGGCGATGACCCGGTGCGCAGCGGAGGCATCCTGGAGTTGTTGCAGGTCGGCTAGCATCCGAAGGGCGACGAGCAGGGCGCTGGCCTCGTCGGTGCCAAGCCGCAGCGGCCGGGCGACGGGGTCAGCCTGGCTCACCACGATCTCGCCGCCCTCGTACGACAGGTCGATCGGGCAGTATGGGTCAGGCTCGCGCAGTTCCACGCACCACAGCAGGTTCAGGTCGTCGACGAGTTCCCTTTCTGTGATGCCGAATGCCGCTGCGGTCTCCGCGATGGACGCGACCTTTCTGCTCGTGACGTAGGGCACGAGGGCGAGAAGCCGCTGCAGACGGCTGGTGCTCGGCCTGGCCGCGCCAGTTCGCGGCGCGGTCCTCGCCCGCGGGGCGCGAGCGGCATCCGACGCCGCTTCCGCGCTCATGCCAGCACCTCCTTCAGGCATCCGATCACCGCGTCCCGCAGGTCGGGCGGGTCCTCGACGACGACGTCCGGACCGAACGAGGCAATGTAAGGGGCAAGCCAGTCGACGTCGGAGAAGCCGAACTCGAGCCGGTCAAAGCCCGCCTCGTCTGGCGCCTCCGCCGTGGCAGCCGGGCGTGCCTGCGCCGTCACAGCCGGGCGTCGCTTCGCGGGAACGGCCCACCGGCGCAATCCATAGCCGGCGCCCTGGCGCACGAGCAGCGTCGCCGTGCGGTGGTCAGGCTCATGCCCGCCCCATGAGCGCACCAGGTGGCGCACGTCGGCGCCGTCCGGCACGGTTAGGCTTCCTTGCGGCCCATCGAACCCGACCGGGCCGACGACCCGGCTGAGCCGGAACACCCGCGGCGCGCCGCGGTCTTTGTCGTACCCGCCCACGTACCAGCGGCCGTGGCGGCTCACGACCCCCCACGGCTCGAGGTGGCGCCGCTGCGGCGTCGTGCGCCCCACCGCCTGATAGCTGAACACGACCGGCCTGCGATCACGCACCGCCTGCCACATTGCCGGGAAAGCCGCGTCGTCGGTGCGAACACGCGGCTCGATACCGGGCACGTCCTGCGATTCCACTCCGGCGGCCCGGAGCTTGAGCAGTCCGCCCGCCGCCGCCTCGGCGAGTTCCGCCCGCCGCCACACGCGCGCCGCGAGGCCGAGCACGGCAGCCTCGTCCGCCTGCAGCGTGATTTCCGGCAGCTCATAGTCCTGCCTGCTGATCCGGTAGCCGGCCTCGTCGCGCTCGGTGGGGCCCGTCTCGAGCGGGATGCCAAGCTCGCGCAGCTCATCCTTGTCGCGCTCGAACATGCGCTTGAACGCCTCGCCCGGCGGCGGGTACCCGGGAACGGCGGCGCGGATCTCGTCTGCCGACAGGTGGCGCCGCGTGCCCAGCAGGCAAACGACCAGGCTGAGCAGCCGTTCGGTCTTCCGCCTCGACATCGCACTCCCTCCGCGTGTCCGACGCTACCCTGCCAACGTGATCAGATGGCGGAGCGGCGTGGTATCGGCAAAAACGCGCGAGTGGCCGGGGGCCGCCGAACTCGACGTGCTGGTCGAGGAGACGAGCGGTAAGCGGGTCTGCCGCGCGCTCGCCTACACCGAGCTGACCGGGTGCCCTGAGCCCGGGGACCGGGTCTTGCTCAACACGACGGCGCTCGACCTCAGCCTGGGCACCGGTGGTTATGCGCTTGTGATCGCCGTGCCCGACCGGCTGCCGCCGGACCCCGCTGGCCCCGGGCACCTGGTGAAGGCGCGCTACACGCCGCTTCAGGCGACCGTGCTCGGCGTGGACGAGCAGGGCTCGGCTCAGCACGGCCTGCTCGCCGACGCCGATGATCTGGACCAGATGCCGGTCGTCATCGCCGATCTGCATTCGGCGCTTCCCGCCGTGCTCGCCGCGTTCTACACCCACAAGCCGGGCGCGAAGGTCGTGTACGTGATGCTGGACGGAGGCGCGCTTCCCGCGTGGTTCTCCCGGTCTGCTGGCGAGCTTCGCCAAGCGGGCTGGCTCGCCGCAGTCGTGACGGTCGGCCAGGCGTTCGGCGGTGACATGGAGGCGGTGACCGTACACACCGGGCTGCTCGCCGCCCGCCGTGTCCTGCAGGCGGAGCTCGCCATCGTCTCGCAGGGCCCCGGCAACCTCGGCACCGGCACGAAATGGGGTTTCTCCGGGGTCGCCTGCGGCGAGGCGGTCAACGCCGCCGCCGTGCTCGGCGGCCGCCCGGTGGCGTCCCTTCGGGTCAGTGATGCCGATCGGCGCGACCGGCACCGCGGCATCTCCCATCACAGCATGACCGCCTATGGCCGGGTTGCGCTCGCGCGGGCCGACGTGGTCGTACCTGACCTGCCGGGCGCGTTCGGCGCGCGGGTCGCAGCCCAAGCACAACCGCTCGCCGCGCGGCATTCGCTCGTGCGGGTGCCGCTGGACGGCCTGTACGAGGCCTTGCGTGACTGCCCGGTGCGGCTTTCCACGATGGGCCGCGGTCTCGATGAAGATCCCGCGTATTTCCTGGCGGCGGCCGCCGCAGGCCGCCACGCCGCGTCGCTGGCACCGTGAGCCGCCGCGGGCGCAGTCAGCGCAGAGGTAGCCGCCAGGTCTGGTAAACGAGATCGTGGCCGAAGCTGTGATGCCTCCCGGACTCTGTCATCTCAAAGCCGGTCTTCTCATAGATGCGCCGGGCCTGAACCAGAACGTCATTGGTCCACAGCACCAGCTCGCGATATCCGGCCCGGGTGGCAAACCTGACGCACTCAGCCACCAGGCCGGCGCCGATCCCCATCCCGCGCGCGTGCGGTTCGACGAGGAGCAGCCGCAGCCGGGCGACGGTGTCGCTGTCCCGTAGCGCTTCGCGCAGCCGCTCGCCGATCTTCTGCAGGAGCAGGTCGCCGTGATGGTGGCCAAGGGTGTCGTTGATGTCCTTGAAGCGGTCCAGGTCGATGAGGAGCAGCGC
>Ga0137373_10003573_pt1 | contig 16994 bp, 3 predicted proteins | sample SagtaG_5_FD_104912 | JGI IMG/M metagenome (GOLD analysis project Ga0137373, IMG submission 104912) | Vadose zone soil microbial communities from Sagehorn Ranch, Mendocino, California, USA - Sage1_R_80_16 metaG | ecosystem: Environmental > Terrestrial > Soil > Vadose zone | place: USA: California...
CGGGAATCGGGTCGAAGTTCCCACGCGAAGAGAAGAACATCTCCGCCCCAACCAGGTTGGTTTCCCCAACCGAGCCCGGCGCCGGCAAATCCGACGTCGGCACCACCGCGATCACCGTGTCGTTGGTCACGTCCACCACGGAAACGTTCCGCGAAACAAAGTTTACGACATAGGCCCGCGTGCCGTCGCTGGTGATCGCGATGCCCTGGGGATTCTTGCCCGCGTTGGCCCCGCTGGTCACCGAGTTGATTGGATCATTGAGATCGATGTATCGCGTCGTGTCCCCGTCCGTCGTAAAGGACAGCTTGCCGTCGGCGGCCACATCGAGCTTGACCAGCAAATCGCTCCCGGCCGACACGACATAAGCATGCCCCGCATTGCTCTGGCTGGTGAAGGCGATGGCCCACGGGTTGGCGAAAAACAGTCTGATCTTGCCCGGCTCCGGATCCCGCGCCCCAAGATGCAGGTTGAGAGACTTGGCGGCCCCGGCATCGCTCGGCGAGGTGCTGTTCACGCCGTCGATGACGCTGACGAACGCATGCGTGTCGAGGTTGAAGCGCAGCGGACCGGTCGGGGATGCCGCAATGTTCGGCAAGTAGGCCTGATCGCCGCGAATGACGATGCTTTGCAGCTGGTTGGGGAACGCGGCCGTGTCCGGCGCCGGCGGAGTGGTCAGCCCGGGAAATTTGAACCCGGTGATTTGCGGTGCCAGGGAGACGGTGCGGGCGGGCACATAAGCGCCGATGGAGGTCGAACTGGTGTTGATGTCGAGCACCGTGACCAGGCCTTCCTTCCCGAGGTCATCGCCCTGGCGTCCGCCCGGTTTGGTGAAGGAGAGGAAGCGCGTGACATAGAGCTTGGAATTGTCCAGCGTCACCGCCAGGCCGCGCGGCTGGAAATGCCGGCTGCGGTCCGGTTCGTTGGCCAGGCTGTTGCGCAGGTCCAGGTGGCCGAGGATGGTCCTGGTCGCAGTGTCGATCACGCTGATCGTGTCCTGGCCACTGTTGGCCACGAAAACGCGGCGGCCGTCGGGCGAACAGACGATGTTCCACGGCTCGGCCCCGGTCTTGAGCTGGCCGTTGTTGCCCACTGTCGTGTCCACCACGGCATCGAAAGTGCCCCAGGCTGGATCATTGATCTTGATCACAGTGACAGTGCCGGCGGCGGCATTGGCCACATAAGCATATTGGCCGTCGGGGGTGAGCGCGATGCTCTGCGGCTCGTCTCCCACGCCGATTTTCGCCAGCCGCTGATTCGTGTCCGGCCGGATGACACTGACGCTGTCGTCGCCGGGATTTACGGCCCAGATCAAGCGGTCATTGCGTGAGATGGCGATGGGACTGGAGTAGGTGGGTCGATCATAGCTTTGGGCCAGGGCATTGGGGGACAGGGCCGAGGCAAAAGCCAGACCCAGAGTCGCCACTGCGCCCATCCAGGGCGCGGTCCTTCGATGAGTTTGACATTGGTTCATAAAACGCCAGTTCAGGTGTTGGTTTGTTTCTGTACGACGGCCTGCTTGAATGGAACTGCCATCCCGCGTCAGCGCTCTTCAATTCGGAATGGGAGTGCGTGCTAGTGCAGCAGCACGCGAAACAATTGTCAATGGCGAAATCCGGAGCCCGGAATTCTCGGGTCGCTCGGGGAATTTCTTGAATCTGGATTTCTTGCGGAGATTGTGTGAGGCTGTCCCGTTCACATGCTTAATTCGACGTTTCGCCTTGCTTGGCCTGTCGTTCTTCGTGCCGGCTGGCTCGCTTTGATTCTCGCGGTCGGCCACCGGCGGCCGCTCGCGGCCGTGGATGCTGACGCCAGCCCCAACGACAGCCAGCAGGATTTCGACGGCGGCTCCCTTTTTTCCGCCGCCGCCAGCTCCCCGAGCAGCGCGTCGCCACCAGCCCTCGAGGCCCTCGGACAGTCGAGCCGCAAAACCAGCCTGGTGATTTCGGAAATCATGTATCATCCCGGCGACACGCGCGGCACGAGCAACACCAACGCGCAGGGCTTCGTCACCAACAGCCTCGAATTCATCGAGCTCTTTAATTCCCTCGGCACCCCGGAAGACCTGAGCGGATTCCGACTCTCCGGCAGCATTGATTACAGGTTCCCGCCGGGCACCGTCCTGGGCGGCGGCGGTTTCCTGGTCGTGGCGAGATCGCCGGCGGACGTGCAGAGCGTCTATGGCATCAGCGGCGTGCTCGGACCGTTCACCAACAACCTGCCCAACTCTTCCGGCACCGTCCGGCTGCGCAACCGGGTCGGCGCGATCTTTCTCGAAGTCAATTACGACAGCCAGCCGCCCTGGCCTGCGGCCGCGGACGGCGCGGGTCATTCGCTGATACTCGCGCGACCCTCCTTCGGGGAAGACGACCCGCGCGCCTGGGCGGCGAGCGACGCGGTCGGCGGTTCTCCGGGCCGGCTCGACCCGGTCACGCCCGACCCCTTGCGGAACGTCCTCATCAACGAATTCCTCGCGCACACGGACGACCCCGAGCTGGATTTCATCGAACTCTACAATCACAGCAACCAGCCCCTCGACCTTTCGGGGTGCTCGCTGAGCGACGATCCTGACACGAACAAATTCGTGATTCCACCGATGACTTCGATCCCGGCGCGCGGTTTCCTTTCCTGGAACCAGAACCAGCTCGGCTTCGCGCTCAAAGCGGACGGGGAAATCATTTACTTCCGCAACGCGTCAAACACCCGCGTGCTCGACAGCGTCCGCTTCGCCGCGCAGGCCAACGGCGTTTCCTCCGGACGCTCGCCCGACGGCGCGCCGGCGCTGCGCGCGCTCGCCAGTCCAACGCCCGGAACGGGCAACGCCGCGTTTCTCAGGCCCGACGTCATCATCAACGAAATCATGTACCGCCCGATCTCGCGGGATGATGACGATCAGTTCGTGGAGCTTTACAACCCGGGCACGCACCCGGTGGCGCTGGGTGGGTGGCAATTCACCGCGGGCATCAGCTTCACTTTTCCTTCCAACGTGGTCCTGAATCCCGACGGCTACCTGGTGGTGGCGCGGGACGCCGCGCGGTTGCTGACCAACTACCCGAACCTCGGGGCGAGCAACCTGCTGGGAAATTTCAGCGGCCGGCTGGCCCACAGCGGGGAGCGGCTGGCGCTGGCCCGGCCCGACCTGCTCGTGGCCACCAACAGCCAAGGCGCGCTGGTCACCAATACGATTTACGTCGTGGTCAACGAGGTCACTTACGGCACCGGCGGACGCTGGGGCCAGTGGTCCGATGGAGGAGGCAGCAGCCTCGAGTTGCGCGATCCGCGCGCCGACAACCACCTCGCCGCCAACTGGGCGGACAGCGACGAAACAGCGAAGGCGCCCTGGGCGCTCTTTAGCGTCACCGGCCTGCTGGACAACGGCGACGTCGCCGCCGATCAGCTCCAGACGCTGCTGCTCGGTCCGGGCGAGTGTTTGATCGACGAAGTGGAGGTGTTGAATTCGGCCAACGCCAACCTGGTGGCCAATTCAAATTTTGAAAGCGGTGCCGGCGGATGGACCGCCGAAGGCACGGAGCAGACTTCGGGACTCGAAACTGCCGGCGGCTTCAACAGCGCCAGGGCCTATCACGTCCGCGCGGTCGAGCGCGGCGATAACCAGGTCAACCGCATTCGCACGCCGCTGTCCGCCGTGCTCTCGTCCGGAGCCACCGCCACCATTCGCGCCAAGGTGCGCTGGTTGCGCGGGCATCCGGAAATCCTGTTCCGCCTGCGCGGCAAATGGCTCGAGCTGCTCGGCGAGATGAAGCTCCCGGCCAACCTCGGCACGCCCGGGGCGCGCAACAGCGCCGCCGTGACCAACGCGCCGCCGGCCATTTCTGCCGTCGCCCACAGCCCGATCCTGCCCAGCCCCAACCAGCCCTGCGTCGTCGTGGCGCGCGTCAGCGATCCGGACCGGCCGGTGGCGGTCGCGCTCAAATACCGCCTCGATCCCTCGACCAGTTACGACACCGTCGCGATGGCGGACGACGGCACGGGCGGCGATGCCGTGGCCGGAGACGGACTTTACAGCGCCACGATTCCCGGCCAGGCCGCCGGCACAATGGTCGCCTTCTACCTGCAGGCCACCGACACGTTCGGCGCCGCGTCCACGTTCCCGGACAGCGCGCCGGCGCGCGAATGTCTCGTGCGTTTCGGTGAACTGCAGCCGCCGGGCAACTTCCCCGTTTACCGGATCTGGATGACCCAGGCCACCCTCAACACTTGGAACGGCCGCAGCAAACTCGACAACTCGCCTCTCGACATCACCTTCGTCCTCGGCGGCCAACGGGTCGTCTACAACGCCCAGGCGCTCTACGCGGGCAGTCCTTACATCGCCCCCGGCTACAGCGGCGCAACCTCCGGACGCTGCGGCTACACCGTGACGTTCCATGCGGATGATTTGTTCCTCGGCAGCGCCGACCTGGTGCTCGACTGGCCCGGCGGCCACGGCGGCGAAAACACCGCGATGCAGGAGGAGATGGGCTACTGGATCGCCGACAAACTCAACCTGCCGTTCTGCCATCGTTACCTCATCCGGTTGCACGTCAACGGCGTGACCGACAATCAACGGCAAGCTGTCTTTGAAGCGGTCAACCAGCCGAGCGGGGAATTCCTGAGAGCCTGGGTGCCCGACCACAGCGACGGTGATTTTTACAAGATTGACCGGGCGTTTGAGTTCAGCGACGCGGGCGGCCTGACCGCCGATCCGCAGCCGCGCCTGGACAATTGGACCACGACCGGCGGGGTGAAGAAGACCGCGCGCTATCGCTGGAACTGGTATAAGCGCGCCGGCGACTCGTTCCTGGATTACACGAACGTCTTCCAACTGGTGGACGCGGCCAACGCCAAACGGCCGGAACCTTACACTTCCCAACTCGAGGCGTCCGTGGATGTGGAGGAGTGGATGCGCCTCTTCGCGACCGAGCATATCATTGTGAACTTCGACGCGTGGGGCCACGAAATCGGCAAGAACATGTACGCCTTCAAACCCGACGGCGGCAAATGGCAGCTCTACATGTTTGACACCGACTGGCTCATGCTCGCCGCGCCGCTGCACATGGGCATTTACGCCGCCAGCAGCGCGCCGCTGTTCAATTCGGAGGACCCGAATATCGCGGCGATGTATAGCCATCCGCCCTTTCGCCGCGCTTATTTCCGCGCGGTGCAGGACGCGGTCGATGGCCCCCTCTTGAGCGCCAACTGCGATCCGGTCATGGACGCGAAATACAGCGCGCTCGTGGCCAATGGGGTGCAGTTCTGCGACGGCCAGGTCCTGGCGGCGCCCACGGCGGTCAAGACCTGGTTCAGCCAGCGACGAACGTTTCTGCTCTCGCAACTGGCCGCCGTGGCGTCGCCATTCACGGTCAGCGGCACCAACCTATTGACCGTCAACTCGAATCTCGTCACCCTCAGCGGCACCGCGCCGATCTCGGTCAAGACGATCGAAGTTAACGGCATTGCCTGGCCTGTCACCTGGAGCAGCGTGAGCAATTGGACCATTCATTTGCCGGTTTCCCAGCCTGAGAACCAATTCACGGTGCTGGGCTACGATTTGCGCGGTAATCCCGTCGCCGGGGCGAGCAATGCGGTCACCGTCCTCTATGGCGGCCCCGTGCCGGAAGCCGCCGGCTCGGTGGTGATCAACGAAATCATGGCCCACCCGGCGTTTGCCGATGCGGAGTATGTGGAGCTGTTCAATACCTCGACCAACTTTGCCTTCGATCTGGGTGGCTGGCGGTTCAATGGGCTCGATTACACCTTCCCCGCCGGCAGCTTCATCGCCCCGGGCGGGTTTCTCGTGCTGACCAAGGACCGCGCGGCGGCGGTGTCCGCTTACGGGACGAATTTCGTGGCGTTCGACGAGTTCAACGGCAACCTCCAGGCCAACGGCGAGACGCTCACCTTGATCCAGCCTGGGGCGACCCGCGCCAGCGACCGCGTGATCGACAAAGTGCGCTACGAAGGTTTCGCCCCGTGGCCCGCCGGCGCCAGCGGCTCCGGCGCTTCGCTGCAACTGATCGATCCCTCGCAGGACAACGCGCGCGTCAGCAATTGGTCGGATGGCGAATCGGGCTGGCGGTTCTTCAGCTACACGGGGGTCGCCAGCAGTTCGCGATTGATCGTTTTCCTGGATAACGCGGTGGGCGATGTCTACCTCGACGACCTGGCCCTCGTCGCGGGCACCACCCCGGCCGTCGGCCCCAACCTGATCCGCAACGGCGACTTTGAAGGGCCGCTCACCACCAACATGGGCGGGCCCTGGATTTTCTTTCTCCCGGGCGTGACCAACTCGGCCATCGATACCAACATCAAACATTCCGGCAATGGCAGCCTGCACCTGGTCTTCACCCCGCCCGGCGGCGGCTCCTATCTCTACCAGGAAACGCTGCCGATTGTCACCAACAGCACTTATACACTGAGTTACTGGTACCTGCCGATGACCAATGACGTCCGGCTCACCATGCGCCTGAGCAGCGTCTTCCGCCCGAGCAACCCGGTGAAATTGATCGTCTCCACACCGGGCACGACCAACTCGGTCACCGCCCGCCTGCCCTCCTTCCCCCCGCTTTGGATCAATGAAGTCCAGCCGGAAAATGTGGACGGCATCGCTGACAATCATGGCCAGCATGATCCGTGGCTGGAACTTTACAACGCGGACACCAACGCCATCGCGCTCGACGGCTTCTCGCTGGCCAACAATTACACCAACCTCGCTTCCTGGGTCTTCCCGGCCGGGAGCGTCATCAACGCCGGAGAGTTCAAAATCATCTTCGCCGACGGCGAAGTGGCGCAGACCACCGCCGGGGAGTGGCACACGAGTTTCCGCCTGGGCCCTGGCACCGGCTCGGTCGTGTTGTCGCGGCCAGCTGATGGCGGGTCCCAGGTCCTCGATTACCTCAATTACCAGGACCTGCTCCCAGGGCGCGCCTACGGCTCGTTCCCCGACGGGCAGCCGTTTGATCGGCAGGTGTTTTATTACGTTACCGCCGGCGCCACCAACAACGGCGCGTCCGCGCCGCTCACGGTTTTCATCAACGAATGGATGGCCAGCAATACCAGGACGATTGCTGACCCCGCCGCCTTGCCGCCGAAATTCGACGATTGGTTTGAGCTCTACAACCCCGGCACCAACCCGGTCAACCTCGCCGGCTATTTTCTCACCGATAACCTGACCAACAAATTCCAATATGAAATCCCACCCGGTTACGTCGTCCCGCCCGGCGGCTTCCTGCTTGTCTGGGCCGACAACGAGCCGAACCAGAACAGCCCGGATCGGCCGGATCTTCACGCCAACTTCCAGTTGAACAAGAGCGGCGAAGCCATTGGACTTTTTGCGGCGGACGGCACGCGGATCGACGCGGTGACCTTCGACATCCAAACCAACGACGTCAGCCAGGGCCGTTACCCCGACGGCAGCCTGAACGTCTTTCCCATGCCCACGCCCACGCCGCGCGGACCCAACGTCGTCCCGTTCGAAAACATTGCCCCAAGCCTGGGCGCCATCGGCAACCAGAGCGTGCACCAGGGCCAGACGCTGACGTTTACGGCCAGCGCCACGGACGCCGACCTGCCGGCGCAAACGCTGACCTTCAGCCTCGATCCCGGTGCGCCCGTCAACGCCGTGATCAATGCCGGCAGCGGTTCGTTCACCTGGCCGACCGTCGGAGTGTCCGCGCCGGCCACCAATCGCGTCACGGTGCGGGTGACCGACAACGGAGTGCCCGCCCTGAGCGACTTCGAAACGATCCAGCTGATCGTGCTCGGCCCGCCGAGCTTTAACCTGGTCAGCCGCGCCGGCACTCAGCTCACCCTGGGCTGGCCCGCCATTGCCGGCCGAACCTACCGAGTCGAATACAAGGATGACCTCGGCGCCGCCAACTGGCAGCCGCTGGGCAACGACCTGCCGGCGACCGGCAGCAACCTCTCCATCAACGTCAGCCTGACCGCCCCGCCCCAGCGCTTCTTCCGCCTCGTCGCCCTGCGCTAGTCAGGAACGGCTCGATGTGCTGAAGTTAGGAACTGACCCCGTAACTCTTCAGGGCTGAGGTTGCCTTCGCTCTCACCCCGGGGAGAGGGCCGGGATGGGCTGCCATTGAATTAAGCCTAGCGTTCTCACCGGTCCTTAATTCAACGGCAGTGGGGCCGGGGTGAGGGCGGGCGTCCATGACTCCTGAACGGTTACGATCCCTTCTCCCAGTGGTCACGCTGTCTTCCTATTCCCGAGCGAGCTTCAAAAATTGAGCCGCAAACTCATGACCACTTCGCGGCCGCGCGGGAGCGTCGCTGTCAGGTTGAGCGGATTGAGACGGTAATCGCGATCCGCGAGATTGAGCAGCGCCAGCCGCAGTTCGGCCCGGCGCTGCCAGAAGCGCCAGCCGCCCTCGACATTAAACTGCCAGAAGTCGTCTCCCGGCCGATCGGGATGGTAACCCTGGTTGCTCTGCGAAGTCCAAAGCGCTTCGACGCCGGCAAAGAATCCCGCCGGATGATTGTAGAACGCGGTCAACTGGACCTGGCTCAAGATGGCTTCCAAATTCTGGTCGCGCTGAAAACCGCCAAAACCGGCGGAGGCCGGCAGATCCGGATAACGGTCCTGGTAATCGACCCGGCTGAGCCGGTAACGGGCACCGAGCGACCACTCCTCCCCGAGCAACTGGTTGAACGTGACCGTGAGCGTGCGCTCGCGGAAGTCGAGCTGCTCACGCGCCTGCGTGGTGGAAAATGGAGACGACGGGCCCGGCCCCACCGGGATTTGGAAGTCGACCGCGCCAACCTCCCGCCCCACTTCGGAAGAGAGAATCTCGCCTGAGACGGCGACGAAGGTGCCGCGCCCGAACTTTTGTTCGAGTGACAAAGCCCAGCCATCGAAAGTCGGGGCGGCGTTGAGTCCGCCCACTGATTCGGGGATGAGGCTGCGGAAGGCCTGATTGAAGCCGGCGACCTGGGATGGCTCCAGGCGCACGCTCTGCTCCAGGTTCACCCCGCCCAGTCCCCGGAAATACGCCCCCCGCAGGGTCGTGCCCCGCGCCGGCGTGAAGATGAATCCCACCTTCGGCGAGATTTGATCCCGCTCGTCCTGGCGGCGGCTGATCGGCCCGTAACGATAGTTCTCCGGGAACCGCAACCAATCGTAACTCACCCCTCCCAGCAGCGTCAGACTGGGCCAGAATTGCCACTGGTCGTAGGCGTAAAGCACCCGGCGCTCAACTTCAGTCGAAATGCCCTGCGCAACCCGGAAAGCGACCGGAGTGGCGTCATAAAGAACGCCATCCCCCTCGTCGTTCCGCGTCCGGAACGTGGCATGCTGAAAACGTCCGCCCAGCACCAGCGCGTGGTCCCCGCGCTGCCAGATTTGCTGGAGTTCGACGGAATCGATGTCCTGGTCGAGACGGTAATGCTGATTGTAGAAGAGCGGCACGACCAGGGTCGGCGGCGTTGCGGCGAAGTGGTAGTAGAAGGGGGTAAACTCCGCGGGGTTCGCCACCAGGTAGGTGTCCTGCAATCGGCCAGCCAGCAGCAGGGTGTGGTTTCCAGGACTCCATTCGTGATGATAACCGCCGAGCAGAAACGGCTCGCGCCGCTCGCGGATGCGCAAGTCGTGGTTCACGTCCGACGGAAAATAACGCGGGGCCAGGTCGCCGTAGTCGGCGTTGTCCCAGGTCGCCTGAAAGTAAAGGCTGTCCTGCGGCGTGAGCTGATGTTTCAGCTCCACCAACGCGGTCCACTCGGAGAGATCTTCGTTCGGGCGCCATCCATTCTCCGAGTGATAGGACAGTTCCGCCGCATAACTGCTGTCGCCCGAGGTGCCGAACTGCACGGCGCGTTGCAACCACTCGCCGTGGCTGGCGTATTCTGAAAAGGAGACGGCGCCCAAACGGTCGCGCTCGAATAGCTTGGAGTATTCCTGGGCCGACACCGTCTGGGAGAGCGTGCCGGCGCCGACAGGCGCGAGCAGGTTGGCCAGGAGATACTCGGTGAACCAGGCCGTCTCGTAGCGCAGGTCGACCTGCCTCGGGTCCCGCAGTTCGTTGAAGCTGTTGGCCAGGAACAAGTGGGCGGAATAGTTGGCGTAGTCGGCGTTCACCGCGCGTCCCGCTTCACGCACGCTCACGTCGATGAGCCCGGCGTCGCGGTAGAGGTTGGCGAGGTTGGCGCCGCGCACCGCCCGGTCCTGGTCGAGCAACAGCCGTGAACGATAGACGCGCCGGTTGTCATTCAACTCCTGCGAATGTTCCAGGTCGCGCACTCCCTCGTTGAGGCGGTTCTGCTGCTGCAACAGCAGGGCGGAGTAAAGCCAGGGCGTGGGATCGCCCGCGTCGATTTCCGACGCCAGACGAAGTTCCTTTTCCGCGTGAGCGCTGTCCCCCGCGTTGCTGAAGGCCTTGCCCAGGTAACTGCGGAGCAGCGAGCGTTGCGGCTCGGTGGTCGCCGCGATTTGGAGGTCGAGCCGTCCTTCCTCCGCGCGTCCTTGTCGAATGCGGCACAAGCCGCGTCCCAGCCAGGCGTTGCCGAGCCCGCCGTCAACGGCCATGGCTTGCTCGAAGAAGTCGATGGCTTCGCGGAGGCGGTTCTCCGCGCTGAGCACGAAACCCTTCAGCGCGAGCGCCTGCGCGTTGCGTGGGGCCAGCGCGAGGCTTCGCTCCAGGCCGGCACGCGCCCCCCGGGTGTTGCCCCGGCTGAACTCCAGTTCGGCCAAACGCGCCCAGGCGAAGGCGAACCGGGGCGATTTCTCCACCGCCGCGCGCGCCGATTCCCGGGCGCTTTCCAGATCGGACCGGGCTTGTTCGGCGTAAGACCGGGCCAGCTGTTCCGTCGCGGACTGCGCCGAGCCTTGCGCCTTCGGCCGCGGAGCGGGGGCGCGCCGATTCACGGCCGCGATGACGGTGCGGAGGGCGTCGGCCAGGCTTTGCGAGCGGGAAGGGGACGGGCCGCCGCCGGTCAACGAAGCGAGGAGTGCCTCCGTTTGCGAGACCTGGCCGACCGAGAGCAACAGCGCCGCAAGATAGATCTTCTCCTGGTCGGAAGCGGGCGTGCGGTCGGCGGGGAAGGCAGCCACCGCGCGCAAGAGGTCTCCGGATCGGTAGGCGGCGAGCGAGTCGCCAACCGCCGTTTGTTCCTCGGGGGTCAATGCGAGTTCGTCGAGATCCAGCACACCCGGGTAATAGAGGCACCATTGCACCACGTTGGTGGTGTCGACCACGGCGGTTTTCGTCGGCTTCTGCCCGAGGAGGGCGACGCCTTGCTCCCCGCTGGCGAGCCGGATCGAGCCGGCGGCGTTGCTCAATTCGGCTTCGCCTTCGAGCACGGTGAGCACGCTCCGGCCGGTGACCGGATCCACTTCGAGGGTGAACTCGGTGCCGCGCGTCGCCGCGGTGGCGGTGGGGGTGACGAAGCGGTGTTTGCCCGGTCGATCCCGGTTCAACAAATAAAGCAAACCGCGCATCAGGCTGAACTCGGCCTCCACTGTCGGATCGGGCAACGGCTGAATTTCGAATTCACTGAGTTGATCGATGCGCAAGACGCTCAGGTCGGAGAGGCGGACGCTGGTGCGGCTGCGCAGACCAGTGCGGCCGCGGTCTTTTGCTCCCAGGACCTGGTTGGGGTGGGCGGACTCCCAGACGATCGAGCGGAAGCGCTGGATCGTCACGTTGGTGCCTTCGACGGTGAGCACGATGGGCGGCGGGTTGGCGGCCGGTGTCGAGGGCGACGCGGGTTGAGCGCGCAGGAGGGCGGGCCCCATCATGGCCGCGACGAAGTACAACCAAACCCATGGGCATCGCTTCGGCGGCACTGGCGCTGCATTGCTTTCGCTGCCTCCCAGCTCACGAACCATCAACCGTCGAGCGGAGCTCTTGGCGCCAGTTCGAGGAATGAAAAATGAGCAATGAGCAATGAGCAATGAGCAATCGCGCAGGAGATAGCTCATTGCACATTGCTCATTGCTCATTGCACATTGCTCATTGCTCATTGCACATCATGCACACTGCTCATTGCACACCGCTCATTGCTCATTGCAACATTCAGAGCGATCGAGCCGGAACGCGCCCTTGCTGTGGACCATCCTCCAGGTGAAATCAGGTGTGTTCACGTTTCTCCGTTGCCTCACGGAGGGGACCACGGTGCGGCGCGAAAGAAACGTTGCGGGTCAGCCAGGACGCCGGAGTTCGTGAACGACAGGAAAAGGCACGGGTCGGGATTGGTGGCCACGGGCAACCAGGAGCCGGTCAGATTGGTTGTGGTTTCCAGCACGAAAGGCGCGGCGTTGCTGGCCCGGACAACGAAGCCGGCGCTGCCGCCGCTGCCGAGGGACGCATAACCCAGCGTGAACGGACCGTCCAATGCCAGGTAGGCGACGTCGTTCGTCACCAGGCTGACGAAGTTGCTGATCGTGACGGAGTAAATTCCCACTTTGGAGAGATCGAAGTTGGTCACGAGCAGGGTCGAGTTGGTCGCGTCGACGATGGCGGAGTGGTTCAGCTGCCATTGGCAGGCTGGCGCGGGAAACCAGTTGGTGACCGGCAGGTCCAGTTGCGCGCCGCCGCCCAAGGCGACCAGGCAATACCTGGGAGCGTTGGTGGGCGGCGGGGCGCTGCCCATGACGGAGGTGACCTGGATGGTGCCGGTTGGGGCCTGATAGCCTTCGACGACGATGGTGTAGTTGGTGCCAAGCTGCCCGTCAAATGTCGCCACGCACGGCTGGCCGTTGGTCGCGCTGGTCACATCACAGACCATCGGCGGATTGTTTGTCCCGAAATCGTTCGTCGTTCCGGTCAACCGGTAAATGGCCAGGCGCGTCAGGATACTGCTGCCCGTGGTCACGACTTGCACGCGCCCGCTGTTGGTCGCGGTCAAGCCCTGCCACAGCGTGCCCACAAAGGGACTGTTGCATGGGTTCGGATCTTTGGGCCCGGCCAGGGCGGGCCACGGGGCTTGCGTGAAGACCGAGGCGCCCACCCCGATGGGCACGAACTGGCCGCCGCCCAGGGACAGAAACATCATCTCGGTCTTGTCGTGCAGGAAAAACCCGGGCCGCGAGCCTAATTGCAAGTCCACCACCGGGCTGATGACAAAGCGGCCGGATTGATTGCGGACCAGGACAGAGTAAAAGCCCACGTGCTCCGTCAGCGCCTTTTCCACCGCGAAGGTGGGGCTGGTGGCTCCACGAATCTCATTGCCGTTGAAAAACCATTGATAAGTCAACGGAGGCACGCCGGGCGCGGTCGGTTCCGTCTGAACTTCGAAGACCGCTTTGTCGCCCAGTCGCACCGCTTGACGGAGCGGATCCACCAGGATGATCGGGACCTTTTCCTCGGTAATCTCCAGCACCCAGCTCAGGGTGAACTCACCCCCCACGCCGCCCAGCCCGAAACCATCCAGTTGGATCTGATACGGTTGACCGGCCGTGGCGTTGAAATCCAGGACGCTTGTGTAAAAGCCAGCGCGGTCGTCGTCCCGCGCCACCGGCTTCAAATCGCGCAAATCCGATCCGGCGAACACCCGCAACAGCGTGTCGAACGACGTGCCGCGCGTCGTCAGATGGAGGATCCCGCCGGCGGGAGCCACCCATTGGAGCCAAACGGATTTCCCGCCGCCCGGGGCGATCGGTTCGCCCGGTTCCGCGCTGGCCTGCGCGCTGTTGCCCTGCAAAACGCCCTGGATGTCACGCAGAGTCGGACGGTCCTGGAAAAAGTCCGTCAGTGGCGGGCCCGTTGCCGCGCGGACCACCAGCGTGGCCGGCTCCGTGGTGATGGCCTCGTCATCGTTCCAGACCACGACGCTGAAGTCGCCGCCGCTCCTGGGCTGGACCTCCGTCAGCGTCAACGTGGCATTGGTTTCGTCCTTCAACCAGACGCCGTTTTGCCGCCACTGATAGTGCAGCGGCGGGGTGCCCGCGGCCGTCACCTGGAAACGCACGATCGCCCCGGGCTTCGTCTCCACGCTGCGCGGCGGATCGACAATCGTGAGCGGCCCGAGCACATGCAAGATGGCGTCGGCGCTTCGCACGCCGTTGGGATTGGCGGCGTTGGTCACGATGACCGAGTAGACGCCCGCGTCGTTGACTTGCACGTCCGGCAGGAGGAGCGTGTCCTTGCCCTGCCCGAAAGGAGCCACCACTTCGGTGTGGTTGCGCCGCCATTCGAATCCAAACGGCGGTGTCCCGGCGACCTCGACGCGGAAGCGGGCAGTGCTGCCCGGCCGCACCGTCTGGTCCTGCGGTTGCTTCGTGATCACCGGCGGGTAATTGGTCGTGTTGAGATCCAATCGCCAACCTCCCGCGAGCACCCCGCTGTTCAGTGCCGTGTCGTCCACGACATACAATCGCCAGACTCCGTTCGGATTTGTCCCGTTGAACAGCGCCAGCAGCGAGCCATAGGGCCCGGCCGGGGCAGGGGCCGGCAGAACGTCGCCACTGCCGTAGTTGGTCGGCCGATACGCCCCGCTGGGGAATCGCCCGGCATCCGGCACAAACAGGGTGCTGGCGTCGGTGAAGGTCAAAGTGAGGTTGCCCACCCGGTTGCTGCCGCCGGCGTCGGACATCAGCCACACGGTCTGGCCACCGGGCCCTTCCAGCGCAATGTCCAGATCGTCAGGCGCGGCGTGACTCAACTGGATCAGCGTCACGGCAACACTGGTGATTTCACCTGAGACCCCTGATACCGACAGGGGTGAAGGATACGGCGCAGCCGGCCCAAAGGCCGGGATTCCGATCGGGTCCGGGTTCAGGAATGACGCGCTGGGGCCTGGGGTCAAATCGCCATACCCTGGCAGCGCGTCGCCCGTCAGCAGCGCAAACAAAATTGCCGCGCAGGAGCCAGGATTGCCCAGAGTGAACTCGGATTTCACGATACGAGACGCCCCGTGATACATATGGGGATTGGCCTCAAAAAGAAAGCCGCAATCGCGGCCTCTTCGATCGCCGGCCGACGGAAGATCGTCGCTGAGAAAGCCTGCCCTTCAGCCCACTCTTCCACGGGCAAGTAATGACCCATCGTCGTCCTCCCACCCGGATCGACGGTCCTGACCGCGCCGGTCGGCTCGTCCGTCGCTGGGTATGGCGGCGCTGGCATCTGCTGTTCGAGTTTGCTTTTCATATCACCCCATACTTAAGAAATTGCACCGGGACTATTACAGGATTGCGGATTGCGGATTGCGGATTGCGGATTGCAGAGTGCCGATTGCGGATTGCAGAGTGCCGATTGCGGATTGCGACACCTACCATCTTCGTGCTCGGGGACGGCGGCCCCGGAATCGGGAAGGAGAAAGGCGTTACGCCCGCCGGATTCCACCTCCCACAATCCGCAATCCGCAATCCGCAATCCGCAATCGGCAATCCGTCCCCCCCGATCGGGGGGATGGAAAGCGGGCCAGTATTCCCCGCAGGATGATCGGGATTAATGATGGTTTGGTTGCTCATTTTGATCGGCTTGTTCCCGGTGGTCGGGAGCGCCGGAGCCGACGCGGCAAAGTCGCCGCCAGCCACCCACTGGTCCTTCAAGCCGGTGACCAGGCCCCCGGTGCCCGCCACCGCGATTGCCAGCACCGCCAGCACCGGCGTCCGCCATGCAGGTGCGGCCAATCCCATCGACGCTTTCGTCGCGGCGCGACTGGCGGAAAACGGACTCGCCCTCTCGCCGGAAGCCGATCGGCGCACGCTCCTCCGCCGGCTGTATTTCGATCTGCTGGGCCTACCACCGACTCCGGAGGAAGTCGCCGCGTTCGAACAGGACCGGGCGCCTGACGCTTACGAGAAACTGGTCGAGAAGTTGATGGCCTCTCCGCACTACGGTGAGCGGTGGGCGCGCCATTGGCTCGACATCGTGCGTTTCGCCGAGACCACCGGCTTCGAGGTCAACACACCCCGACCGAATGCCTGGCCTTATCGCGATTACGTGATTCGCGCCTTCAACGAGGATAAACCGTACGACCGCTTTATCCTCGAGCAAATTGCCGGGGACGTGTTCGGCGAAGACTGCGCGACCGGCTTCCTCGTCGCCGGCCCGGACGACAAGGTGAAAAGTCCTGACCCGGTCCTGACCGCCAACCAGCGGGCGGACGAACTGCACGACATGGTGAGCACGACGGGCAGCGCTTTTCTCGGACTCACCGTCGGCTGTGCCCGCTGTCACGATCACAAGTTCGATCCCATCCCCCAGACCGACTACTACGCCATCAAAGCCGTCTTCGCCGGAGTGCAGCACGGAGAACGCAAGCTGAGGACCCCCGAGGCGGAGGCACAGGAGCAGGAACAGGCCCGGCGCCGGCAGCGATTGGCCGAGATCGACGGCCGGCTGGCCGAGTTCGAGCCGCTCGCGCAAGTGGGCCAGGTCGATACCAATTCCCTCCGCGCGCCGGTTCGCGCGCGCCAAAACACGGAGCGTTTTGCGCCGGTGCTGGCGCGCAGGCTCCGCTTCACGATCCTCCAAACGACCGACGCTGAGCCCTGTATCGATGAACTGGAAGTCTACCCGGCCGGCTCGCCATCCACCAACATCGCCCTGGCCACCGCGGGCACCAGGGCGCTGGCCTCGAGCGTTTATCCCAATTCCGAAATCCATCGCCTCGAACACCTCAACGACGGCCACTACGGCAACAGCCGGAGCTGGATCTCCAACGAACGGGGCAAAGGCTGGGTGGAGTTGGAGTTCCCGCAGCCCGTCACCTTCCATCGCGTCGTCTGGGGTCGCGACCGCGAACAAAAATATACCGACCGCCTCGCGATTGATTATCGGGTCGAAGTCGCCATCGGCTCCAACGACTGGCGCCTGGTGGCGTCGTCCGCCGACCGCCAGCCCTATCCGCGTGACGGCAAGATGCCGCCGGTCGCGAGCTTTGCCGGATTGAGCCCGGCGGAAGCAGCCGCGGCGAAAAAACTTCTCGCCGAGCGCGCCGAGCACGAGGCGCGTCTCGCGGAGTTGAGTCGGGCCCCGATGATTTATGGCGGGATGTTCGCGGACGCGCCCGATCCCATCCATCGCCTGTTTCGCGGCGACCCGATGCAA
>Ga0137373_10003586_pt1 | contig 16963 bp, 14 predicted proteins | sample SagtaG_5_FD_104912 | JGI IMG/M metagenome (GOLD analysis project Ga0137373, IMG submission 104912) | Vadose zone soil microbial communities from Sagehorn Ranch, Mendocino, California, USA - Sage1_R_80_16 metaG | ecosystem: Environmental > Terrestrial > Soil > Vadose zone | place: USA...
ATACAGATGGGCGAAATGGACAGGCGGGGATTCATAAAACTCGCGGGTTTAGGTGGCGGGATAGTTTTTGCTTCAAGTCTGGGTCTTAACACCCTTGGCTCAGTCCTGGATTATGCAAACGGCTATGCAGGCAAAAAAGCTGAAAAGGAATTCTACTTTGTTCAACTCTCGGATACGCACTGGGGTTTCTCGGGACCGAAGGTGAATCCGGATGCTGAAGGCACGCTTAAGAAGGCGGTACAGGTTGTCAATAGCCTCGAAGAGCAGCCGGACTTCATAGTTTTTACCGGTGACCTAACGCACACCACTGAGGACGTGCAGGTCCGCAAAGATAGAATGGCGCAGTTCAAAGACCTCGTCGGAAAACTAAAGGTTCCCACCGTTCATTTCATGGCCGGCGAGCACGACGCTTCGCTCGATCGTGGCGAAGCGTATCAGCAGTTCTTCGGCAAACTCAATTACACATTCGATCACAAGGGCGTGCATTTCATAGTGCTCGATAACGTCTCCGATCCCGGGGCCATCGTAGGCGAACCACAACTTAACTGGCTCAAAGCCGACTTGCAGGAACAGAAATCTGATGCGCGCATTGTGGTGCTAACACACCGGCCACTGTTCGATCTGTATCCCGACTGGGATTGGGCCACCAGGGATGGTTCCAAAGTGATTGATGCGCTAATGCCGCACAAGAATGTGACGGTGTTCTACGGGCACATTCATCAGGAGCATCACCAAATGACCGGCCACATAGCGCATCATTCGGCGAAGTCACTGATGTTTCCTTTACCGGCTCCAGGCTCCGTGCCTAAGAAAGCGCCAATCGCGTGGGACGCGAGCGCGCCCTATAAGGGGCTCGGCTTGAGAAATATCGAAGCTGAGGTCAAACAAGCCAGGTACGGCATAACAGAACTTAATCTCAATGGAGGATAATTTAATGCATCGGAAGAAACGAGTCTTAATCGCAGGCGCTCTACTCATGAGTGCAGCGATCATATCGGGGTTAGCTCTCTACGTGCGCGCGAATGCGCTCCCGGCAGAAAGAGAGATTCACATAACAGCGAAGAAATTCGATTTCACGCCTGACACGATCACCTTGAAGAAGGGCGAGCCAGTTGTGTTGGTGATCTCGTCCCAGGATCGCAACCACGGATTCAACTTGCGCGGGTTTGGGATTCGCGCCGACATCAACCCGGGAGGGACCGCCCCGATTAGATTCACTCCCAACAAAACAGGCAGGTTCACTTTCTCATGTGACGTATTCTGCGGCGACGGTCATGAGGACATGACCGGAACGATCGTCGTTACTGAATGACTCTCTAAATGACTCAACGGCCACTAAGAGTGCGAAGGCACAGCGGGTCAGTCTTTACACGGGAGGCGAGCCGTCAAAGCAGTTGGTGGACGTTGTCGGTTCGACGCGTGGGCTGGAGATCGGGGGGCGAGTTTTCTCCAGCTCGCGCGTTGAATCACAGGCTGAGTGGCCCACCACATTTCATTGACAGTTCGACGGGCCGCGGTTGCGGCAAGACCCGATCCAGCTGAGGAGAAAGACATGAAAAAAGTTTTGTTAGGTGCGGTTCTGATGTTAGCGATATTGCTGCTATCGGCTCTCGCGATAATGCGGTTCGGGTTAATGCCAGTGAATGCGGACGGGGCCCACTCAAGTCTTGAAGCGAGAATCATGCCTCTGGTGCTTCACGCTTCGATCGTCAGACATGCTTCCGCAGACACGAATCCTCTTGCAGTCAACGAAGAGAATTTGAAGGAGGGAGCGAGCATCTATAAAGCGATGTGCGCGCGCTGTCACAGCACACCCGGAGACAACCCAAGTGCCTACGGGCAATCGTTCTATCCGCCGGCGCCGCAGCTCGTTGTCGGGATGTCGAATTACACAGACTCACAACTCTTCTGGACCATCAAGCACGGCATAAGGAATACCGGCATGCCTGCATGGGGAAGCATGCTATCCGAGGATGAGATCTGGCAGCTCGTGAGCCTGCTTAAGAACTCGCAAGATCTCCCGCCGTCAGTTGAAGCCGAATTGCAGGCACCTAAGAAGAGGACCGCGCCATAGCTCGTCTCAAGCCGGAGCGCAGGAAATGAATACAGGGATCCAGGACGGCTACAACCTCGCCTGGAAAATGGCTTTGGTTCTGCGAGGCAAGGCGGACGAAAAACTACTGGAAAGCTATAACGAAGAGCGGCTCGAAAACGCGAACATCTTTTGCAAACGACCGACCGCATGTTCCAGTTCGCCGCGGGCTCGGAGTGGTTTCTTTCTTTCCTTCGCACCGATGTCTTGCCGCCTTTGGCGAAATATATTCTCAGTTTCGATCCGGTCAGGAAATTTCTCTTTCCGCTGATTTCACAAATCGGAGTTAATTATAGGCACAGTTCATTAAGCCAGCACGCGGGTGACGAAGACTTCAAAGTCAAAGCCGGGGATCGAATAACGTATTTTCTGGTTGACGGAAAAAGCATCTATGACAAGCTGCATCAACCGAAATTTCATTGGCTCGTCTTCTCAAATAGGCAATACAGTTTTCACTCATCGAAGCCAGAAGTCGACAGCGATTATACCGAATTAGTTGCTGCAACTTTCGAAAAGCCAATAACTTAAGGTTTTACCGATTATCTATTTCGCAATGCGGAGGTCAGGGGTTCGATCCCCTCTGCTCCACCAAATAACCTCACCGCCTTCAATCACTTACGAGAACCACCCAAATAAGCCAAAAGATGCTTTTGACGTTATATTGACGTCGCCGAAGCGGATCTTCTTTGCAGAGCGGCTCTCTTACTTGGGCCAGTAGTGAAAAAAGCGAATGAAAACCATGGTTGTAGGTGCAAACCTGAGCGAACTTCCGCCAGAACTCCGCAGTGGTTATGCGGAGGTCTAGATTTCATTTTGTCAACGAGCCAACACTTTGAGATAACAATCGCTGGGTCCGGAAGTCTCTACTTATAGGTGGTCCAAAAAGTGGGATACTTACAATTAACGTAGAGTCGGACGATATTAGCGCTGGACAATGCTCACATCCATTTTACGGCGCGCCTTTCATTTTGATCGGAAACTGGCGAGAGTTAGCGAAAAGTTTCGTTGACACAAGCATGCCGGAAGCCGATTCCGCTACGAGAACGAGTCGACGGCCATTTTGGTTAAGTCTCGACACTCTGGTATTTCGACCGTAGACTTGCGACATAGTGATATCGAGCGATTCCTCGTCCTCAACAGCCGCCTTGGAGTTTTCCGCTCACTCAGCGTCGCTCGGATCGTTGAATAGCTCGGTAAGCTTGATACTGCCGTGCCCAAATTGCGGAAAGTTTGCCGCATTTCGATTTCCCGGATCGAGCGTCGAAGCGGTGTCGTCGGGGGGAAATAACACCAGCGAATTAAGAAACGCGAGCACGCGCGCCTGCTGGGCCGATGTAAGCGCTACAAAAGCGTCGCGCGCAGCCTGGGCTTCGCCTCCGTGGCGCAAAATGACTTCGTTTAGATTGATGCTCCGCCCGTCGTGACCATAGGGGGCAGTTGAGCCGACGCCCCAGAGCGGTGTAGTCAGAAACTCAGTCCGCAACGTCCCATCAAAGTTTCTTTCGTAGAAATTGGGACCAAGATTATGCCGCTTGAAATCGGTGAAGATGTTTTTCACGAGAAACGGTTGCAGCTTCGGCTGTTTCAGGGTTGGGAAACCCGACTGGTCATCCAGCACATTAAAAAGCGGATTCGCGGTGGCAAACAGATTGTTGAAGATGCCCCGTTCCGCATCATAAGTTGTTTCCACGTCCGCCACGCGACGATCGCGATTGATTTGCAGATCGGCGATGTGACATTGCGCACAACCCACGCGATCGAAAAGTAGACGACCCTGGCTGGTTTCCTGAGTCTGTTGATAGGTGGCGGGCTTGAAATAGTTGAGCAAGTAGAATTCCATGAAATCAACCAAACTGGTAGGAATTTCATTTGCGACTCCGTCGTGGTCTGGATCAGCCAGCGCATTGTCTGTTGGCGGCGCCTCGATTTGATCTTGTGAGCCATCGAGCACCATGCCCGAAGGCGTTGTAATCCGTGCGCCGTTGTGTGCTTGCATCATCTCGGGATCAACCGATTGCAGCCCCATCTCATCATTAAATGCACCGACGAGAAATTCGCGAATGGAGATTTTTCCGCCGTGGGAAAAGAATGGCCGGACACGCAAGTCCGGATTAACGCCCAGCACTTGGCTAACATCAATGGTGCCGTCTCGCTGGACAGTGATCGCCCCGAAGTTGATGCCTTTGCTGTTCAGTGGTTTGGTGACTGGGTGATTTTCGTTGTGAGCTTCAGCGACTGCCTCAGCGCGGATTTCCCGCAGATCTGTTGTGATCTCATCCGCCAGCATTTCTTTCAGGCCAAGCCCAAACAAGTGCGGCGCGTCGCGGCTGTCGGATCGCGTGACGACGTCACCACCGGAACCTGCAGCCCCACGGGGGCGGCCATGACATCCGGCGCAACTATCGGAAAGTCCCGCCCCAAGCGCGAGGTTGGTGTTGATGTCACCGACACTGTCATCAGCGAGTGGGCCCTGACCCTGAATGCGTAGAAATTTGCGTTGAAACAGTTGTCGTCCCCGGCGAATTGCCCGAAACGGATCCCGCGCGATGATGAATGCGGATGAGTCGGGCGTCAGCAAGTCACCCCGCCCGGCGCCGACCTCCTGCGCGAGTGACTGGGCGATGCCAAAATTTGCCACATTGGGATTCTGGGTTCGATCCGGCATTTGCGCCCGTGCGGGCGCACCACTACGAAAGGCAACTACCCCACACAAAACTAAGAAGCATAAGACTGCTGCTAACTTTAGTATGCATGCCTGTTTCATGGTGCTCTCCTTTTTGTTCGACCAGTGAAGCGATTTGACCTTTCCGGTCTCTGTGGATCGGCTGGGCCACGCTTATCATGACGAAACTTCCAATCTGAGTGCCCAGTACTCGTCCTTCACGGCAGGCCGAGCGGAAGCTTTGTGTAAAAAAGGCAAGCTACGGCACCGGCCTGAAGAAGTTGTCCGTCACATGCTTGGCAACCTTACGGCCGATCTGGTCCCCGTCGCGCATTGAGTGACGCCAATGCAAGCCGGCCCACACACGCGCATCATCAATTTCGCGCATGAGAGTATTCACGTCGCAATATGTGCGCTGATTATTAATCAACTGTGGGACAGTGGACACGAGCGTCCAAGTCACTTTATTGGTACCAAAATATCTCGCTACGGTATCTGTTACGGCGGTCGATAAGAAGCCGTGCGCCGAAGGGTACTCGGGATGATTAACCGTTAGCAGTGGCGTCCAGGTCGGATCCGGATCAGTGTCTGGGTTGCCGTCGGTGTCCGCTCGAGGAATGGCGGTACGCGGGCGCCAAGCCCGAAAGAAGTACTTGGTATTAAAGCCCGCGATCCAAGCATCGGCCGCTGCGGTATGCACCATGGCGAGAAACCGCGCCGTCTCGCGAATGTTTAGACCTCGACTAATAACCAGAGCGATCAGGTTACGGTTCCAGAATACGTATGCATGCTCCGAATAAAAGAACGCGATGTCGGTTTGCTCAGGTGAGCGGAATGTACTGTTCGAGCGGCCATAGTCTCGAGTTTCAATAAAGTCTTCCGTGTACTCTGGGGAATTTAGCGGATTAGGACCGTCCGTCCTGAACTGCGACGGGTCGCTGAATGTGAACGGCATGATCTGGCCGACTTTGACGTCGACCGGCTACGCAACTGACGACTGATCCTGCGATTGACTGGGGGCCTAGCTGGTTTCCAGATAATGACCTGATAGCTTTCCAATCAGATCGTGGAGGGAGAGCAGCCGTCTGGACAATCTCGCTCCAGAGCCGGCGGGAAAGAGTGCTCGCCGACTTAGGAGCGGACTTAGGTGGCTGGCCCAGAGTGTCGCCCGACGGAAAAATGATCGTGTTCAATTCCACGAAGAGCGGAACAATCAACCTGTGGGTTGTTCCCGTTGAAGGCGGGACGCCCGCACAGTTGACGTTCGACTCGGAGTCGGCGGGTTTCGGTTGCTGGTCTCCTGATGGCAAGTTCTTGGCTTTTGAAATCAAGCGAGGAGATAACGACAGCGTTTTTATAATGCCGGCGGGCGGAGGCGCGCCTGAGCAGTTGACCTTCGATCCCGGTCAGAGTTGGCCCATGAGTTTTTCGCCCGACGGAGACCGTATCGTTTTCGCTGGCTTCCGCAACGGCATCTGGAACATCTACTGGATTTCACGCACAACTAAACAACAGCAGCAGGTAACGAATTACACCAAGCTCAACACATTCGTGCGCTACCCATCATGGTCGCCTAGTGGCGATCATATCGTTTACGAGTACGCGGAAACCACAGGCAACGTCTGGGTAATAGATTTGAAATAGTATCCGCGAAACGTTCTTAAAATCGGTTGCGCGTAATACCTGAATCGCGGCAAAGATGTATCGCTAAGATTTTGGCGTCAGGTTGACGCGACTGTAGGGAATTGAATGGCAGGGTATAGGAAGCCATGGAATGCGAATGATCTCTCGGACGGCTGCTTTGTTGAATTTAGCCTAACGTATGGGAACGTGTAGTAGTCAGTAGAACCGACTAAATCACGTTCGCAATGCGAAGGCCAGGGGTTCGATCCCCCTCTGCTCCACCAATAACACCTGCCTTTTCAACCAATTACAAGTAGCAAGCAAAGAAGACCAAAATCCTCCTTGGCGTAGTATTGACGTTTCCATGATGAGATTCCGCGAACCAGAATTTGTCTCTTCTGAGACGATCATGAGAAACGTTAACGAAACCAAGCGTTCTATTCTTAAACCAAAACAAACAGTCGCAAGACCGGCGCGCTCAAAATGCGGAGGTCTCGCGGACCGATTTTGTATCTGTTTCCGCGCTGGGCCTAACGCGTAATGTGTCCTGTAGCGCGAAAATCAAATTTCGCGGCTAAAGCAGTCACCGCTACCAAACCTGTAAAATGCCAAACTGAAACAAGCTTGGTCAGTTAGTCAGGCGTGACTCGTTCCCCAACCTGCGGCTGCCCAGCCATAACAGTAACGCCGCCAGCACGCACGCCGCAGGACAAACAAGCAGCGAGTAGCGCATCTGCAAAGGCGCGGCCGTTGCCCCAAGCCAATCGTTCAGTTTGCCGATCAGATTCGATCCAACCGCATACGCGGCGATATTCACACTGAAGAAGTAGATGCCAATTCCGAGTCCGCGCAGGTGCGGTCCGGCAATGTCATGCACGTCGGCTGCTGCTGGTCCTAGCCACATCAATGAGAGTCCGAGCAACACAAAGTTGGCGAGCAACAGCATCGGAATGTTGTCGGAAAAAATCAGCAGCAACCAAAATGGCATCGCGATCGTTGCGGCCACCGAACTGAACAACATTCTTCCGCCGCGACCAAAACCTCGAAATCGATCTGCGGCCCAGCCGCCGAGAATCGTCCCGGGCACACCGGCAATCAAAGACAGGACGCCGCCAAAGAAGCCGATCGTAGCGATATCAAACTTGTGCACGCGAACGAAAAATGTCGCGCCCCAAATCGATAAGTTGTTGGCGGCCAGTCCGAACAAGGCGTAGCCGAGATAGTGATAGCGCAGCGGCACTGATTGAAAAAGAATCTTCCAATCCTTCGCTGTGTAATGCACCGCGACCGTTTCAGTTTGGCCGCGGGGTCTTTCTTTCAACAGAAACACGAGGGTCGCAATGAGCAATCCGGGAAAGCCAAGCAGGTAGAACGCCCAACGCCAGCCAAAATGTTGCCCGATCCAGCCGCCGAGAAAGAAAGCCAGGCCTGCTCCAATCGCAATGCCCGATGAATAGATCGCTTGCACAGTCGCGCGCCGTCGCGGTGGAAAGTAATCACTCAGTAGCGACAGCGCCGCGGGGCCAAGAGTCGCCTCGCCCACACCCACCATCACCCGACAAAAGAAGAGCGACCAGAATCCTTTCGCGAATCCCGTCAGGCCAGAAAACACACTCCAGACGGCGAGTCCGTAAGCGATCATGTTCTTGCGCACAACGCGATCGGCCAGCCGTCCAAATGGAATTCCCAGCGCGGTGTAGAAAATGACAAACGAAGTCGTGCCCAGCAGCGCAAGCTGCAAATCGCTGAACGCCATCTCTTTTTTGATCGGCGTAAAGAGAATATAGATAAGGCTGCGGTCGAGAAAGTTAAGAACGTAAACGAGTGTCAGCAGGCCAAGCGCGTACCAGGCGTAACCGCCGGCACCGTGTTCAGGTGTTTGCGCGGATTGAATCATTTGCAAGCAGGCTTCACAGACTGAAGTCTTTGCTACTCGACGAGCACCGTGGCTTCGCCTTTGATCACAACCTCATCGCGCTGATTCGCGCAGATCGTTTCGAGCTTCACGATTGGCTTGTCTTCGCGAATTGAAATGACGGTGACTCGCGCGGTCACCGTATCGCCGGGAAAGACCGGCGCGACGAATTGCAGCGTCTGCCCAAGATAGATGCTTCCTTGCCCCGGCAACTCGTTGGCAATGATCGCGGAAATTAAAGACGCGCCTAACATCCCGTGAGCGACGCGTCGGCCAAAGCGAGTAGTGCTGGCGAACTCCTCATCGAGATGCAAAGGATTATGATCGCCCGTGACGGCGGCGAACTTTTGAATATCGTCGTCAGTAATCGTCCTGGAGAGCGATGCCGTGTCGCCTGGTTTGATTTTCATAATGAAAGCGTGTCAGAAGCCCGCGCGTCAGCAAGGGCTTCTCGCCAAAGTTGCCCTCCCTGACGGTCGGGCTTCGGACACTGTAGCGTTGTCCTCATCCTCATCCTTGTAATCTGTGTAATCTGCGTAATCTGCGGATGTTTTTATCTGTCCTCAAGCGTAGAGACCATCGATTAAACTGCTATACCGCTCCGTCACGATTTCCCGCTTCAGCTTTCCGGTCGGTGTCACTTCGTCCTTTTCGATCTCAAAGTCGCGATCCAGGATCGCGAACTTCTTGATCGATTCCGTCGAAGAGACGCGCGCGTTAACGTCTTCGATTATCTTCTGCACGAGTTGGCGAATGGGCGCAGACTGCGCCACATCATTATGATCAATTGTGAGGCCGTGCGCCTGCGCGTATTCTGCGGCCTCTGCCTGATTGAGAGTAATCAGCGCGACGAGGTAACTCTTCCCTTCACCGTAAACCAGCGCCTGCGAGATCAAGTGATGTTCTTTGAGCAAGTTTTCGATCAAGGCCGGCGCGATTTTCTTTCCAGTTGAAGTAACGATCAACTCCTTCTTTCGCCCGGTAATCTTCAAAAAGCCGTCCGCATCCAACTCACCGATGTCGCCCGTCAACAACCAACCATCGCAGAACATTGCTGCCGTTTCCTCAGGCGCCTTGTAGTAACGGCTGAACATCATTTCGCTGCGGACCAGGAGCTCCCGATCATCGGCAATCCTCACTTCACAGCCGGGCATTGGTGGGCCGACCGTGCCGAATTTGTGATTGTCAGGGCGATTGAAAGCGACACAGATGTTTTCCGTCAGGCCGTAGGCCTGCAGAATCGGCAAGCCCGCCGCGTCAAAGAACTCAGCAACTTCCAAATTCAAAGGCGCGCCGCCCGAGGTTGCCAGGCGGATGCGTCCGCCGAAATAGTCTTTGACCTTATCAAGAATAGGCACAGCTTCGACTTCGTACTTCCGTTGCAATTCGTCAGGAACGCTTTTTCCAGATTGGCGCAAACGCGAAATCTCGCGGCCAACGTCAAGCGCGCGATTGAATTGCTGGCGTTGTTCGGTGGGCGCTGCTTCGATATCAGCTACGACGCGCGCCTGAATTTTTTCAAAGAAGCGCGGCAAACTTGCGAACACGGTAGGCTTGACTTCCAGCATGTACTGACCAAGCTTCGTCAGATCATCGACGAAGTATGCGGACGCGCCGGCGTAGAGCCGGTTATAGAGACCGGAGATGCGCTCGGCGACATGACAGTACGGCAGATAAGAAAACGAAACGTCCGTGTCGAAGATTGGAATGGTCTGGCGCAGCGATTCGACGCTGTTGATGATGTAGCGATGACTCAGCAACGCGCCCTTTGGTCTGCCGGTCGTGCCGGAGGTGTAAACCATGATCGCGATGTCTTCGGCGGTCGCACCTTCGGCGCGCTCGCGCAAAAGACCAGAAAAGTTTGCGCGTTCTTTTCGACCGCGAGAAGTGAATTCGGTGTAGCTTATGACTCGATCGTGTTGGCTGGCTGCCGATTCAGCCAGCACAATCACAGTCTTTGCGTTTGGCACCGCTTCAAGGATGCTGAGGATCTTTTGAAGCTGCGCGCCTGAATCAACCAACACGAACTCAGCATCGCAATGGTTGATGATGTACTGGCATTGCTCGGCGGAACTCGTGGGATACAAGCCGACGCCAACTCCCCCGGCGGCGATCGTGCCAATGTCAGCGATGGGCCACTCGGGGACATTGCCCATCAGGATCGCGACTGTGCCGCCCTTCTTCAATCCGAGCGAAAGTAATGCAGTCGCAAAGTCGTGGGCTTCTTGATTGAAACGATCCCACGAGATGCCATGCCACTCTTCGTTGCCGCGAAAATAAAAGACGTCGGGTGATTGAGCGCGGTCGCGATATGTTCGCACTCGATCGATGAATAGCGAGTAGATGTTTGGGTAATTCATCTCACCATCTAAATGCGACGCACGCCATGTTCAATCCACCCCCGGAAGCGCACATGATCAAATTGTCGCCCGCCTTCAGCTTCCATTCGCGCAACGCGTCGTCGAGGACCATCGGAATACAGGCCGATCCTGTATAGCCCCACTTCTGCATGATCGTGTGCGTGCGCTCCATCGGCACGTTAAGAGTCTTCATCACTTCCTTAATCGTGCTGAGATTTACTTGCGTGAAAAGAAACAGCGCAATGTCATCGACGGCCAGGCTTGATTTCGCAAGGACCTCGCCGATGATTTTCGGCCAGCCTTCGATATTCACTTCCGGCGGATACTTCTGGGCGAACCGCACCTTGGTCCATCGGCCTTCGCGTAGAATGTCTTCGGTAATCGGCATGCGCGTGCCGCCCGCATATATGCCCATGTAATCGGAATAACGCCCGTCCGCAACTAACTTCGAGCCGAGAAACCCCGGCTCTTCATCATTGGCTTGCAAGACGACTGCGCCCGCGCCATCCGCGAAAATCGTTGCCGTCTTTTTGTCCTTCCAATCGATGTACTTGCTCATCGCGTACGCGCCGATCACCAAAACATTTCTGTAAGCCGGATCAGCAATGATGAACTTTGACGCCGTGTCCAGCGCGGTAACGAACCCCGCACAGGCACAACTTACATCGAACGTGCCCGCGTTCTTGGCGCCAATGCGATCCTGAACAACCACCGACGTAGCAGGTGAAAGATGTTCGGGTGTGTCTGTTGCGAGAATGATTAGATCGAGATCCGTTGGCGACATCTCCGCTGCCGCTAACGTTCTGTTGCTTGCTTCAGTAGCGAGGTCAGCGGTGCTTTCGTTCTCCGCGCAAACGTGTCGCTCTTTGATGCCAATCACCTGCGAGACAAATTCGTCGATATCTTCGCCAAGCATGCGACTGAGATCGCCGTTGGTCAGCACTTTCTCCGGAACGTAAGAGCCGGTGCCAATGATGCGCGCGTAGGTCATTCTGGGTTCTGCTTGAGAAACTCGACTACAGTCCGGTTGAATTCCTCCGGCCGCTCAATAAAGAAGAGATGGCTGCCGCCTTCGATCAAGACTAACTTCGCGCCGGGAATTTTTGCCGCGAGATTGCGCGAGTTCTCTACCGGAACGATTGCGTCAGCGTCGCCGCTGATGACGAGCGTCGACGATTGGAGCGACGGCAATCTTGGTTCAGCATTGAATCCGTACGCAGCCATCAACTGCGCCCGATACGTCGCCTCGGAAACCGGATTGTCCATTCGCAAGTTTACAACCTGGTCGACCTCCTCCGGATGTTCGCGCGCGAAGTTGGTCGAAAACGCCGGCGTCAGGTTGCGCCGGACTCGTTCCTCAGTATTGAATCCGTCGGTCGATGCCAGCGCCATCAGCGTCTCCATTGACGCCGCTACATGATTCGGACCGCCAAAGCTGGTGCAGCAGAGCGCGAGCGTGCGCGTTGTCTCTGGATAAGCCAACGCAAATTCCTGCGCGACAAATCCGCCAAACGACGGACCCAAAATGTGCGCGCGCGGAATTTTCAATTCTTTGAGTAAACCGGCGACGTCATCCGCCAGCAGACGCATATTCGCCGGCGATTCGGAAAAACGTGACCGTCCAATGCCTCGAGGATCGAAAGTTACTACACGGAAATGGGCGGACAGTGCTTCGACCTGTTTGAACCAAATCCACGCTCCCGCTGAAAGGCCAGGAATCAAGATTAGCGGCTCGCCTGTTCCATGCTCTTCGTAGTGGATTTTGAGTTCAGCGTTGGTTTCAGCCATTTCGAACAGCTTACCGCAGTAATGCGCTGTGAACGTCATTCACTGCGGGCTCTGCGGCTGTCTGTGTCTCGGTGGTGAAAGAAACCCGGCAACGAGCCACCACAGAGACACGGAGGCGCACAGAGATCACGCAGAGTAAACGACTAAAAGTTCACCTTGAACGCAAACTGAATCACTCGCGGGCCGGTGCTCGCTGAAATGATTTTCCCGAACGATGCAATCGCAATGTTGTTGACCGGATTGGCGTAGTTCACCAAATTGAAGGCGTTGAAGAATTCCACGCGAGCCTCGCCGCGAACACGTTCCGAAATTGGAATGAATTTGATCACTGAGATGTCCACGTTCTTTTGTCCGGGACCTGTAAGGAAGTTCCGCGGCGTGTTGCCAAACGGATTGTTCGGGTCGAACGTCGGATTGGTGACGGCTCCTAAGCCCGTGTTACCCGCGGGCGTCGGGCGCGAAATCACGAACGCTCCTTGATTAAAGTAATTATTCAAGCAACTCGAGGTTGAGCCACTGCACTTGATTTGCCCCGTGAAGCCCGTATTGAAGTTCGCCCGACTGAAGACTGCATTGCCGGGATTGTCGATGATCGAAAATGGCAAGCCTGATTGGAAGACTGCAATCCCGGCAATTTGCCAGTTATTCAAAAGCGCCTTGGCGACGCCGGAGTCAGACTTCGACTTTGGCAAATCATAAGCGCCGCTGACGACCAGACGGTGTTCGCGATTGAAATCCGATCGGCCGTAGTTCCTCTTCCAATCAAATTGATCGCCCGCGGGACTGGCTAGCTCGTTAACCGGAGTGCCGTTGTAGTAATCGTGCGAACGTCCAAACGTGTATGCTGCGGTCGGTTGCAAGCCTTGCGAAAAACGCCGCGTCAATGTCGCCTGCAGCGAGTTGTATCTGGAGTTGGACGACGTTTGGACCTGATGCACGCCACCCGTGACATTCTTATTCGTTGATAGATTTGGCGCAGCCGAGAGACGCACGACAAAACTGTTGGCCGCCGGAACATAAATCGGCTGGTTAATATTGATGATCTGCAAAAGCTTTGTGCCCTTGTTGCCGACATAACCAACTTCCAGGACAGTGTTTTTCGCAAATTCCCATTGCACGCCAGCGTTAAATTGCTGGACATAAGGCGTCCGCAAATTCGGATCGAGGAAGATTCCACTGACCGGCGCGCCGACGATCGGCGCCAACGCCGTGAGCGGCGACGGAATTGTCGCCGCGGTGGGAAATGTCGAAGGCAGTGGCAGCGGCACAAACGGATCGGCAAACGTCCGCAGGATGCCCGGCAAGCCAACGCCTAAGGCCAAATACGGAAAATTGAAGAGTTGAGTATTTAAGGTGCGCGTCGAAAAGCGGTCGTAGTAGATTCCATAGCCGCCGCGGATGATGATCTTGCCCGCGTTGTCAGCCCGATAGGCAAAGCCAAAGCGCGGTGCAAAGTTGTTCTTATCGGTTGGAACGAGAGTCTTGTCCACGGTCGGTACTCCGGCAAGCTGTCCGCCTGCGGCCTGGACGATGCCATTCGGCGGCGCGCCGACGCGGAATTGGTCGGGAAGGAAATTCACCAGTCGTCCTTTCGAATCAACCGGCAATCCAAAATAGTCGTACCGCAACCCCAGGTTCAGCGTCAGACGGTTGTTGACTTTGTAATCGTCCTGAACGAACCCGGCCAAATCCTTAACAGTGTAATGACGATCGAAAACACCAGAGCCCAGAATGGAAACGCCGTTGCCAATCAAAAAGTTATTGAAGCTCGTGAAAACCAGTTGTCCGCGCGTGAAAGCGTTGAAGAAGAAATCCAAAACTGAGTGACGATACTCACCGCCCACGCGAATGCGATGTTTGCCAGAGACGATTGAAACTGTGTCCTGCGCAGTCCACGCGTCGATCTTGGAGTGCTGATCGCCAAGCGGGGACGAACCAAAGAAGAAAGATGAATCCGAGCCGGCCACCTGAATCGTTGGTGCTCCAGGAAAGAGACTGGCAAACGGCGTCGTGATGCCGAGCTGCGCCGCAGTAAACGGCTCTTCGGGCGTACTGGTCGCTTCAATTGAGTTGAGGCCAAACCGCGCCTGGTTGCTGATCCGCGAGCTGAACGTGTAGTTGTCGGTCAACGAATACAGAATCTGCGTGATGGGAATGTCTCCGCCAAAACCAATCAGTTGATTTACCGGCTGACCTTCAAGTCGATTTCCCGTTCCCGCAAAATTATAGATGGCCTGGAACGCCGGGTTCTTGGCATAGAACAATTTGCTCGACAACGAATGGGTATTGGTAAAGTTGAAATCCAAATTCCCATTGAATTGGTTTTCCCGAAAGCGCGAGACGCCGGATTGCACGACCTGTATTGGTGTTCTCGCTGCAGCTCCGGTTGCGCCGACGAAGCCTGACGAGGGAATCGCGAACTGACCGTTGGGCAGTTTGGCGTTCAGGATGTTAACAGCCTGCTGAGTAATACTTGCGACCGAAACTCCAAACGTGGTTGCCAGCGCCGACGCGGTGCGATTGCTGTCCGTCAAGCCCAACGGAACCGATGGAAACGTCAAGCTGTTTGAGAGCGAAAGGCCATTGCGTTCGCGCGTGCCCTGGTACGAGAAAAAGAAGAACGCCTTGTCGCGAACAATTCTGCCCCCGAGAGTTCCGCCGAATTGATTGCGCGTTAAGATTGGACGCGCCAGGCCGCGAGCTTTGATGAATGGTTCGTTGGCATTGAGAGCCTTGTTGCGCAGGAAGTAGAAGACGTTGCCGTGAAAATCATTTCCGCCGGAACGCGTCACGGCTTCGACGTTGCCGCCCGCATTGCGTCCATTCGACGCGTCATAAAGCGAAGTTTGGACGATGAACTCTTGCAAACTTTCCGTGCTCGGTACCGCGAGATTCGGAGTTGAGTTCGTGCCGATCGAGTTTGCATCGACGCCGTTGATCTTGACGCTGTTGCTGGTCGTGCGCTGGCCGTTGACGCTGAACGCCGTATCGCCGCGGCCTAAATCCGTGCTGTTTGGAACTGAGGCTTGCGCGCCGGCTTGCAGCACGAGGAGTTGCTGAAAGTTTCTCGTTGAAAGCGGAAGTTGCCGAATGGTTTCACTCTCGATCACGTGGCCGCTTTGCGAAGTCTCAGCCTGCAACACAGGCGCTTCGGCCGCCACCGTAACTGTCGCCGTAGTGCCCCCGAGAGCGAGTCGCGCGTCAACGGTCGTGGTCTGAGTAATGTTCACAACCAGTTCCGCTTGATAGTTTTGAAAGCCCTGCGCGCTTACATCGATGCGATAACGCCCGGGCGGCACCAGCGTAAAGGCAAAATGGCCGTCACTGTCGGAGCTTGTCGATCGCGACGAGTTCGTATCCAAGTTCGTTGCCTTCACGTTTGCGCCAGTCACGACGGCGCCATTGGGGTCGGTCACGGTGCCGCTAATTGTTCCGGTTGTTACCTGCGCCCTGGCAACGCTCGCCAAACCAACAATCAAGCTGATCGCAAACAGAATCACTAGCCTTCTATTCCAACTCATCGTTTTGAACCTCCATTTGTTTCACATCATGAACCCGCCGGCGCATACCAGAGTCTGGCCACTGATGTAGTTCGACTCAGGCAGGCAAAGCAGGTAAACGGCACCGGCGCCTTCTTCCGGTGTTCCAAAGCGACCGAGCGGAATCGTTTGCTCCGCAGCCGCGATCAAATCTGCGTTAACTCCCACCTTGATCTTCTTGCCTTCAATTTCAACCGTGGCATCGCCGTGAGCGGGCGATTCACTCAGCCGCGTCTTGATAAAACCGAAAGCGACGCAGTTGACGTTGACCTTGTAGCGGCCCCATTCCTTGCTCAATGCTTTGGTTGCGCCGACGATGCCGGCTTTGGCAGCGGCGTAGTTGAACTGGCCGGCATTGCCGCACAGACCGGAAATCGAAGAGATGTTCACGACTTTGCGAAAGATCTCCTGGCCTGCGGCGGCCTCTTTCTTCGCGGCGGTGCGAATGAATTCGGCGGCGGCGCGCAAGATCCGAAACGGCGCGGTTAGATGCACATCGAGAATTGCTTGCCACTGTTCGTCGGTCATCTTTTGAATCAAGCTGTCCCAGGTGTAGCCGGCGTTGTTGACGATAATGTCGAGTCCGCCAAAATTTTCGATCGCGCTTTGCACGAAGCGTTCGCCGAATTGCGGCTCGGTTACGCTGCCCACGCACGCGACGGCTTCGCCGCCTGACTGCTTGATCGATTCAATCGTTTTCTGCGCCGGTTCAGCATCCAGGTCATTCACCACCACCCGTGCGCCTTCTTCTGCCAGCTTCATCGCGATAGCGCGACCAATACCGCGACCCGCGCCGGACACCAAAGCGACTTTGCCTTCGAGCTTTTTCATCAAATTCGCGCGGCGCTTCCGGCCCAGTAAGGCTCGCGCATCTCACGTTTAAGCGTTTTGCCCGCGGTGCTGCGGGGAAAATCCTCCATGAACACTACCGCCTGAACGCGCTGGTGCTTTCCGTCAACGCGCTCGTTGATCCAACTGCACAAC
>Ga0137373_10003594_pt1 | contig 16935 bp, 17 predicted proteins | sample SagtaG_5_FD_104912 | JGI IMG/M metagenome (GOLD analysis project Ga0137373, IMG submission 104912) | Vadose zone soil microbial communities from Sagehorn Ranch, Mendocino, California, USA - Sage1_R_80_16 metaG | ecosystem: Environmental > Terrestrial > Soil > Vadose zone | place: USA...
AAACGCGTCGGCGAAGAATTCGAGGGTATAGCGCATCCTCTTGCCGGCAATCCGCGCCTGGTGCAGTGTCTCGTCGGTAGCGCCCGGCAGGACGGTCTCATAAGCGCGCCACTGCTCGTAGCGCTGCCAAATCGCCGAGCCGGCGAAGTCGCGCACACGTGATGTGAGGCCGGACTCGGACGCAGTGGTGTTCGCGCCGGGCGTCGTTAGAAACAGCGCGAAGGCTTGCTTGAGCTTTTTGTAGCGCTTGGCATCGCAATCCGCAAGCAGTTGCTCGCGCGCCTGGGCGCGCTCGGTGGTGACAGCCGCAATCAGCGGCTCCAGCCGAGCATGTGCGTCTGCGGGAAGCGAGTCTCGATCGGCAACTACGTGCTCCAGAAACACATCGCCGTCGCGCACGGCGCCAAGCGACCTCGCAACTCGCCGCAGGTCGCGCCGGTAGCGCCGGATCAGTTGGTGGTCGTAGACACCTTCCACAACCTGGAGACTGGCGCGGATCCTGCGCGTGGTGACCCGCATCTGGTGCACGTCCTCCACGTCATCATCGTCGCGCACGGCGTCCTCGCGGGCGAGCAGCTTGTCAAAGAACCGCCGCAGCTGCCGTCGCGCCGCCTCGGCGATCGGCTCGCCGCCGATCGCCTGGTCCGGCGCGAACGGAACGGTCAGCAGGAGATCGTGCGCAGAGCCAGCATCTTGCCCATCCGCCGCGATGGCAGCTCGTTGCGGAACGCGTCCAGATCGGTGGTGCGAATCGTGAGTGTGCCGATGCGGTCGCGCCAGAGATCAGCGCGCTCGTCCGCACAGCGCACCGCCTCTTCCGTACGCTCGCCGCCGACGAGCAGCGTTGTCTCGTCACCATCAACTTGGATGTGGAGGCTGCCTGCCGGCTCGGCGTCCAGCGCGTCGGCAAGCCGCAGCATTGCCGCAAGTCCTAGTGCCATTCGCTGCTCTTTGCCGGCGAGTCGTAGAAACACCGGTTCGCGTTGCGGGCGCACCTTGGCGCGCTGAAGGGCGACCACACCAGCGACGATTGCCTGGTCGTCGGGCGATAGGTCGGGGATCGGCGCGGCCCACCCGGTCAGGCCGCTCGCCAGCAGCGTGTCGGGCCGCGCTATTGTAGGCTGCGGCCAGCTGGAGCAGCCGCCGGGCGTGCACTGGCAGATCATGCGCTGCATCGGTCTGATCGAAGAGGGCGAGCGCCAGCGCCTGCAGACGCAGTGCGGGCGGCATCGATCGTATGTCGACAGCTTTCTCGGTCTCGGTCATCGAGCAACCTCCGTCCTGATGAGTGCCATGAAACCAGTCGGGGCACTGCGGCAGCGAATGGGTGAGGTCACGTAGACATGGCGCTGTACGAGCCACTATCATACCACAGGAGCAACGATCCCTTGCGTGCAAGGAGTGAATGCAGCTTCCCCGCGACGTTTCACACGTCCTTAACATAGGCTTGACACATGCTGCCTTGCGCGATCCCGGTGCCCGAACTATGATCGTAATCGTATCCGCGACAAGCAGTGCTGATGCTGCGGCACAACGATGGCGTCGCGTGGCGTTGGGGGGGCCTGCCATGGTTGCCCGACCCATCCTTGGCATCGATATCGGTGGTTCAGGGATCAAAGGCGCCCTTGTGGACGTGGCCCAGGGCGCCTTCCTGAGCGAGCGTTTGCGCCTGCCGACCCCCCAGCCTGCCAGGCCCGAGCCGGTCAGCCGCGCGGTCGCCGATTTGGCGCAGCACTTTGCCTGGCACGGTCCAATCGGCTGCACGTTTCCCGCGTTCATCAAGGGCGGCGTTGCCGCCGCTGCTGGAGAGTCGGGATATCTTCCAGCAACGCGGGAGCCGCTACGAAATGTCCATCAGCCGCGGTACGCTGGGGCTGCTGGCGCTGCTGCAAGGCGATCTGGCTCGGGCATACGCGCAGCTGCATGAAGCGGTGACGATTGCGATGGACTTCAACTTCCAGGAGATGATCGGCTTCTGGCAGCCGCTGCTGGGCTATGCGACCTTGTATACTGGCGACGTAGTGGGGCGCGCAGGCTCTTGACTGAGAGCCTGCGCCTGTGTACCGAGCTGAAGGATCCAATGTACTTGGCGCGAAACATGACCTTTTTGGCTGAGACAGCGCTGTAGGAAGGCCAGACCGACGAGGCCGCACCGTGGCTCGCGCAAAGTCTGACACAGGAGGCCGACCCAGGCATCATCATCATCTATGAGGTGGTGCGGCTGTTTGTCGCCGCCCACCTGCGACGGCACAGGGGCAGTATCAGCGCGCCGCGCTGCTGTTCGGGCTGGCGGAACAGGCGAATAGCCAGATTCATCATGCGTACGCCGGGCTGCTGCGCACCCAAACCGACGCCGCACTGGCGACCGTGCGCGCCGCGCTCGACCCGGCGGAGTTTGTCGAGGCGTTCGCTGCGGGACAGCAGCTCTCGCTCGACGAGGCATTTGCTACCGTTCTCCACCCAACGGCTATCGCGGCGCGAGGCTCGGAAACGATGCGCTAAGAACACTCTTAAGTCATTACAACGCGGCACGATGGCTTACCAGGCGCTGTGGAATGCACGTCAACTTGGCAACGGACGCTACAATTAGACCAACAAAGATTATTCACCAGACCCGGAAGCTCGCAACTACAAGAAGCACGCTCCAAAGGATTATACGAATAGCTGTATGGAGATTTGAAAGTTCTGAAGATAACTCCAGTCTTGTGAGATCCGGTAATAATAACGACAATATAATCGTCCCCACCCTGGCCACCAGTTGGCAGCCGCACCTGCGCGAACGTTGCGTTCAGCAGCCGGTACCTAGCGACACCTCATTGCGTGTCCGCCACTGCAGGGCTGAACATGCCCATGCTGGCGAATCGCACCTGCTCGACTGCTGGCGGCGCGACGACGATCGAGGCGTCGAAGTCCGAGTAGACCCAGGTCTGCGCCAGGGTACCATCCCCGAGGCCGGGAATGCTGCCGCGCGCGCTGAACACATCGGAGATGACCCGATTCTCAGCGGAAAGGAACAGATCGTAGACCGCCTGGCCGCCGCCATTCTCGTTGAAGGTTTTGTCGACTGACCATTACTGGTACTGCGTGGTAGGGACGTTTCCGACACTGGTCGAGCCAATTCGCGTGAGCACTGCGTCGTAGTTGACCTTGAAGAACGCGTCGGCGAGGGTCAGGTCGGGGTCGTAGCGCTCGTCGCGCGATGCCGTCCAGGTCGCCTCGTCGTTCACCCGCTGGTAGTGCGTGCCGTCATAGAAGACAAACTCGACCAGCAGGCCGGCGATCAACTCTTGATCGCGGGTCGTCGCCGTGACCAGGTGGCGGCAGGCGCCGTGGACTCTGTTCCACGACTCCCACTCCGACTGACAGACCTGTAGCGCCTGACCGTTGAAGGTCTGGACGAAGTTATCCCGCATGGTCTTGAAGGGCGTGAGCTCCGGCAGCTTCTTCGCCTGCTGCTGCGCTTGCGCGGGCGCACTGGCGCCGGCGATGAGCGCCAGCAGCACTACCATCAGGGCGATCTTCAGCAATCGCATATGGTCTCCTTGGCACATTGGCCGCTTTCAGACAGCTATGGCGCGCTATGCGGGCTCCGATGCACTGGTCCCTGCGGTACTGAGATGACATCCACATCGCTCGCTTTGACGAAGCCGAAACGGTGGTTGAAGTAGATACGGTAGTAGGCGATCTGCCCCTTGACCACGGCCCGCTCGGCCTGGTCGAGAGTGGGGGCGAAGGTCGGCGCCCAGTAGTAATCGCCGTTGACCAGATCGGTCGCGACGTAGATCTGCCCGGCCGGCATATCGTAAATCGGCGTGATGCTCTGCGGCGAGACGCCTTGCGGATAGGCGGTCTCCTCCGGATAGGCGCGCCCGTAGACGGGAATGGACTCCTGGCCCGGTCTGGGGCTCACTAGTACACCCGAGCCAGGCATGGTGTTGGCATTATGGCCGGGGTTGTAGAACCAGGCTTTCTGACCGCTGAAGTAGATCGCGTCCCAGTCGCCCTGTTGCTCGATGCGATAGAACTTCTGGCCAGCCAATGCCTTGTTGGCCCAGCTATTCGCGCGGGTCGGGTCTACTTCGATGTATGGGTTCGAGATGAACGGCGCGGTCGGGTCGGGCGCGATGCGCAGATAAACATAGTTGAGCGGCTGGGTCGGCACAGCCCGGCAACTGGTCGCTTCGGCGCCGTAGCAGTAGGTCTGCGCCGGCTGGTTGTGCGCGAAGTCAGGATTGATTGTCACGATGTTGCTGCCTGGGCGACCACCCTCGACGCCGATTGGCGCGCCCAGCAGCTGCATATAGTGCGCCCAATCCCAGAACGGGCCGGGATCCCAATGCATGCCCGCCTGCAACTCCGGCGTCGGGCCGGGGATCTCATCGTGGCCGATGATATGCGCCCGGTCGAGCGGGATGCCGTACTTCGCGGCGAGGTAGCGCACCAGCCGCGCCGACGCGCGGTAGAGTGACTCGCTGTACCACGTGGCGCCGTCGATCGCCACTCCCTCGTGCTCCACGCCGATTGCATGGCCGTTGAAGTACCAGTTGCCGGCGTGCCAGGCGACGTTTTTGTTCCGCACATTCTGCGCAACCTGGCCGTCCTGGGCGCGAACGGTATAGTGGGTGCTCACCGATGTATACGGGCGCTGGAAGACTTGCAGCGCGATGTTGTAGTCGATTTCGGTATCGTGGATCACAATGTAGTGAATATCGAGACCGTCGGCCGGGCGATTGGCGAGGTCGAAGTTGCCATAGTCGGTCGCGTCATCCGGATTATTCTGATGGTACGCGGCCAGCACCGACTGGCAATCGATGCCAGTCGGGCAATCGAGCGCGCTGTAGTGGGTGCTGCGCAGGTGCAACGACCTGACGGTTTCGGTATTGGGCGCCACATTTGCCGCCGTCAGTGTCACCCGCTGGCCAGCACTTGTCGTCCGCGCGACGCCCTGGCGGATGGTGGCATAGACAGCATCGGCGAAGTCGCGCGCCACGACCGCGTCCTGCGAGCCACTATACCTGGCGATTGCGCCGTACCAGTTCGCCTCATCGGCTGGACTGGAGCCGACAATCTCATTGGCATACTGCGCGAGCAGCACCGCGCCGCCGCGCAAGTTCTGTGCCGGGTCGCGCTTGAGCGTCTCGGGACTGACGCCCAGCAGCGCGGCCGCTCGATCCAGGGTATGCAGGCTCGGGTCGTTCGGATCGGGCCGGCCTGGATGACGGGCGTCGTCACCCTTGCCGTCGATCGCTGGTATGCTGTCGAGCTGGATCAGATGCATCAGCCCGTAGCCACCCGCGACGCTTGGCGCGCCATCGTGGTCCTCCCAGCGCGATAGGTTGTACGAGACCGCGAGCAGTACGCGCTCGGGCACGCCGAACTCGCGGGCCGCCTGATCGAATGCGGCCTGGAGCGCGGTTGGGTCGGCTTGCGTGCCACCGACATGCGTCTCGGTCTGCCTGGCCAGGACAGCCCCGATCGGCGTAGCCGGGCCGAGCGAGGCGCCACAGACGAACATGGGGAGCAGGATCCACCTCAAGATTTTGTGTCGATTGAACATCGGCCAAAACCTCCCTCAATCACACAACTTGTGCAGGGCGGTTGCGCTGTAAAAGCGGGGCAGGGGGTCTCTTTTTCCTTTGGCGTGCTGTGGCGCAGTCGCCGCATGCGCTGATAATCAATATCCGAGTCGCCTGTAACTCAGCAGTAAGGAGCGTGCGAGGCCTCTGGATGCGTCTCGGCCAACAAGGAAGCGAACGAAGGATAAGAGTAGAGCCACACTGCCCCTATTATACCTTTGTGGTCAAGCGGTGAACGGGGTGCGGGTGGCCGTCAGGGTCTTGCTTTGTGTTGCTCCTGAACCGAGCGAGCCTTGGCGGCCTGATACGTGCGCCGCCAGGGGTAATCCGCTGCAGGCTTTCGCTGTCTGACCCTCTCGACAACTTCTGCATCCGCTGCTGCTGGAGCAGATCCACACGCTGCCTTTGTAGGTGTTGCTGCTGTCGTCTGCCTCGGCTCTATTGGCCGCCGCTGAACGCCAAAGCGTCGAGTGTGGCTGGCACTTTGCTGCCAGGCTTCCGCCCAACGGTCGTTACACACCGCATTCCGCAGCGCCAAGAGTGAATTCACGCTCATCCGGCTCCAATGCATCCCTGCGCCCTTGAGCCGCGCCTCCACTACCAGTTTGTTGGCACTCTCGACTATCCCACTGCTCGATTTGGACCATCCGCAAATGGCGGCGCATTGGGCAACGCCACGCTCGAGCGCGACTAGCCCCGCCTCTCGACCGCCCACCGACCCCGCCACTCGGCTCGATTGTCGCTACGCTCGGTGATCTCATTCTCCAGCTACGTCGCACCCATGGCGGCTGGCGAGTAGATACGATCCTGGCCGAAGAGCGCACCAATCCTCTCTGGGCTGAGCATCCGCTCCCCAGTCGCGCACGACTTGCTGCTTTCTTCAAGCACGCCAAACTGACGCATTACTTTATGAGATTTCCCACTACGAGGGCGGCACGCGATGATGAGACTCAGCAGCACATTATCGAGCGTGACATCGATAGTGTGAACGTTTTTGCCGGCGACGATGCGGCCTCGGTGGCAGGCATAGTGCGCGCACTACCCTCACGCTCACTCGACACGAACGTGCTGATAACAGCGAATGGTACAATCAGTACAGCCATCCCACTGAGTATATCTTTAGTGGAACGCTATTGCGGACATGTACCTATTGTGTCTGGAAGGAGCCTTCGATGTCAACCGAGCATGGTGTTGCATTGATCACCGGCGCTGGACGCGGCCTTGGCCGCGCCTTCGCCATCGCACTTGCCGAGAGCGGGTTCAAGGTCGCGGTTACCGCACGCACCGAAGCGGAGATCAACGCAACTGCCGAGGCGATTGTACGCAATGGGGGGAGGGCCATCGCCGTTCCTGGCGATGTCAGCGATCGGCAGGCGGTTGAGCGAGCCGTCGCGACGACGGAAGCGGAACTTGGCCCCATTGATGTGCTGATCAATAATGCGGGCGTACTCACTGGCGGGCTGATCGGGACAATCGATCCCGACGAGTGGTGGCGCGATATTGACATCAACCTGCGTGGCCCGTTTCTGTTTGTGAACGCCGTTCTGCCAGGGATGGTCGCCCGTGGACACGGCCGCATTATCAACGTCGCCAGTGGTGCGGGACTCCAAGCGATTGAAACTGGCGCGGCCTACTGTGTGAGTAAAGCCGCGCTCATCCGCCTGAGCGAGATCATCGCCCTTGAAACGACGAAGCATGGCCTGGCAACGTTTGCGATCCATCCTGGCACCGTCCGTACGCCGATGAACCTGCGCTTCATGGAGTCTGAAGAGATGCGTCGCCGCTCGCCCGATGTTGCAGCGTGGTTTGATCACCTCTTCGCGGAGGGCCACGACACGCCGATCGAGCACTCGGTGCAACTCGTCTTGACGCTCGCATCAGGCAAAGCCGACGTGCTCTCGGGGTGCTTCATAAGCGTCGATGACGATCTCGATGCGCTGCTGGCGCAGGCGGACGCGATCCAAAGCGAGGGGCGGCTGCGCCTGCGGCTGGCGGAGTGATAGGGGCACGGGCGAGCTTCCTGTGTTTATAAGCCACAGGAAGCTCGCCCGTGCCCCTATTATCCTGCTCCGATCGGTCTAAGAATGGATAATGTGCGTTACAAGACCCTGAAACCTGTACAACTGAGTCTGGCAGTGATGGCAGGCGCCGTTATCGGTGAGGCCGTGTGAGAGGACCACGGGTGGTTTGCCACCGCCCGTGCGGCTATAGTGGATGGCGATGCCGTTGGCGTGAACAGTGCCTTCAAACCAGTGTGCCATGTCGAGAGTTCCTTTTTCAGCGATTGCACGCATCGGCTTACTATACTCTGCTGAACCTTAGCCCTGCAAGTACACGATGGGTTTTCGACCATCTCCTAGTAGCGCTCGCGACGCACCACCTGATCGAACGGCTTGCGGCCACCGACCCGAAGCGCTGTGGGCAACTCGGCACCGTAGCCGAAGGCGATCGAGAAGCGGCACGTCAGCTCATCTGGCACCCCGAGGATCGTGTGGGTGGCCGCTTGGTCGTGGAGTGTCGTGATACATGAGCCGACACCAGCGGCAGTGGCGGCCAGCTGCATATAGGCCGCCGCCTGCCCAAGATCAAACTCCGTACCAGCCGCACCGACCAGGACCACAGCGAAGGCAGCGGTGGCGAGGTGGGCCGCGTAGGTCCCCGCCGTGCTCAGGCGCCGCAGCTGCTCGCGGTCTCTTACCAGGATGAAGGTCCAGGGTTGAGAGTTCTTACTGCTCTGGGCGCGTCGACCCGCGTTCAGGATAGCATCGATGACCGGCTCGGGTACCGGGTCTGTCGTATACGCGCGCACTGCGCGCTTGCGGCGGATCGCCTCGGCGACGCTCATCGCGCCAGTCTGCTCTCCAGTGCTCATCACATTCCCTTTCATATCAGAAGTGCAGGCGGAGCCACCGCCCGGTGTGATGCGACTATTGTACGTCATCTGCACGCCAATGACGCCAAGCTTGTACGACGGCGTGATCGTCCACAATCAATACGCTTACGGTCATCATTCGCCATCCTCGTTCCATGTGAGCGGCACGGTCAGGCGAACTGTCGTGCCCTGATATGTATCGCGCTCGATCACCAATGTGCCGCCGAGCGCGTGCGCACGTTCCTGCATGCTGACCAGGCCAAAGTGGCCGCCGCTGACCGCATGCGCAGAGTCGAAGCCGTGCCCGTCGTCGGTCACGCTCAGCGTGATCTGGCGCTGCCCTTCGACCAATGATACGAACACCGCGTGCGCTTCGGCGTGCTTGGCGACATTGCTCAGGCTCTCCTGGGCAACACGGTAGATGCCGTCCTCGACCCCGCTCGGCAGATAGCGTCCGGCCAGCACGATTGCAGTCTCGACGGGAATACCCTGGGCTGCTTGCCAGCGCTGATACAGCTCCTGCAGCGCCTCGGCCAGCCCGCGTTGCCGCACCTGCGACGGGCGCAGGTCCACCAGGATTGCGCGCAAGTCGAGCGCGGAAAGCTTCGCGCAAGCCGCGCTCTTTCGCAGATCTGGCTTGCTTGCGGCGATCGTCCTGCGGATGACCTTCTACATCGTGTGGAATGTGCTGTACGTGCACTAGAGCTGGCGGTCGTGTCACGTTCGACACGGCATGTACCTCTTACAAGAAAGGCAACCGATCATGGCGACTCTCGTTACATCGGCGCGGCCCGCAACTACCTCGCCGCTCAAGTGGCTGATCAGCACGCACCCGCTGGTGCATGAGCAGTAGCGGCCGCCACGGGCGCCAGGGCACCACTGGGCGTGAGGCATCCTGGGGTTCTCGGGAAGAAGCATGCCAAGATTTCGCACCACACATTGCACAAGGAGAAGAGGCTGCGATGGACCCCATCCGTGCGACTCATGCTGCCGCCGCGCTCGCAACGGTTCGCCGGGCTCGGCGAGGACTTTTGCTCTTCGCCATGATCCTGGCGCCGCTGTCGCTCCTGGGCTACTGGTTCTATCGTGTGAGCAAAGCCAGCGGGCTGCCGCTCGTGCCCGAACTGCCGCTGATGGCGCTGCCCGCACTGGCCGCGGCGATCGCGCGCCTCATTCTGCGCGAGGGCTTCGCGGACGTATCATTCCGCTTTGGGAGCCGTCGTGGCGTCCATGCACTTGTCCTCGGCGTGGCCGTACCGCTGATCGTCGGCAGCCTGGCCTATGGCACCGCCTATCTTACTGGTCTCGCCCAGTTCGCGCCGCTAGCCCTGCGGCTCCTCGCGCCCGCGGCTGGCCCGGTGACCAACTTCGCGATCACCCTGGCGCGCGCCGCGACGCTGGGCACCCTGATCCTGCTGCCGCTGGCTGCCGGTGAGGAGATCGGCTGGCGCGGGTACGTGCTCCCACGGCCCGATCTGCCGGATCTGTTCCGCGAAGTCAACGACTGGACCAACTTGCTCGACCAGGCGACCCACTTGAATACCGAGGTGCCACTGTTTGGCAGCCAGGCCATGCCCCTGCTGGCCGCCATCATGGCGATAGGGATGAATTTGGGCTTGAGTGCGATGGCGAAAGCGTCGTCGTTCATGGATCGGCAGCTCGCGTGGGCGGCGGACTGGTATCTGCGCGATACCACGCTCCAGGCCATGCAGGTCACAGTGGTACAGCGCATTCCAATGCCCTAAATTGCGTTTTTCCTTAGCGGGGATTTTCCCTGAAAATGTCGTCACCCCAAATTTGCCAGATAGCTTTTGCACCCCTATCAACTCGACAGTACTGACAGGATGCATGCCACACACCACAGTGGACTTCAAGAATGAGATCGCTACCTACACGCATACGGTTTGGAACATCATGCCGCATAGAACGAATCTTATTTCACATGTCCCAAGAGCTTACTGGCGCGAAACCCTGACTGAAATGAGCGCCCTGCTTGGCCGTGTCATCGTTGCGCCAGAAAAGCCGCGGGCACTCATTTCAGATCATCAGATGTATTCCTGTGGCTCAGGACCCTGCTGGTGTGCTGATGCCCAACGCCGGAAGGTTGTTTGAGCGCCTGATAGGCACACTCGCATTTGCAGCATACTATCGACACGGTCGAGCTAATTGTTCCGTGACAATTCTTCAAGCAAATCTCTGGCGGCCTGCAAATCCAGCGTATCAAACCCCTCTGTGAACCAGCCATAAATCGCCGCCAGCGTCCGGCGGGCTTCCTCTCGCTTCCCCTGCGGCTGCAACAACCGGCCCAGACTCACCGTCGCCCGCAGCTCCAGCGACTTGGCTCCCTGCCTCTGGGCTACCTCAATAGCCTGCCGAAAACATTCCTCAGCCTCAGCCTCGGCCTCAGCCTTTAACAATAGCTCCCCCTTGAGCCGATACAACTCTGCCTCCCAAAACCGCCCAGTTGTGGGCACGGCTGCCAGGGCCTCGGCTACTACAGCCAGCCCTTCTTTGACCTGTCCCATTTTGGCATGCGCTTCGGCCAGCAAGCCCAGAAAATAACGCCACAGCATCTCCGCCCCTGTCTCACGCCAGGCGGCCAGCCCGTGTCGTATCTGGACAATTCCTTCTTCTCCCTGTCCTTGCTCGGTCAGCGCCCAGCCTCGGTGCACGGCGCTCATTGCCAACCAATACGGAAATCCCTGCTCGGTCGAGAGCGCTATGATTGCCGCCGTCTGCTCCTTGACTGCTCGCGCCTCCCGCCGAAACTGATAAGTCCAGACTGCGAAGCTCAACGCATAAGCCACGCTGAAGGGGTGAGCCAGTTTCTGAGCCAGGCTGATCGCCTCGCGGCTCCTCTGGATCTCCTGATCCGGATAGCCGAGAAACCACAAGAGACAGCCGGCATGGACCAGGCAAGCCACCCCCTCGTCCTGGCCATAAAGCTGAACATAAGTGGAGTGCTGCTGAGGGTCGTACAGGGCCAGACCCTGCTCAATGTGCGGTTGAGCGAGAGCAAACTCTCCGAGGAACAACAAAGTGGCCCCGACCACCCGCTGGGCCGGCACGAGAAGCAGCGGGTCCGCCTGGCGTTGCGCCAGGCGCAGGATTTGCTCCGCCAGCTCGCGGGCGATCGGCAACTCTCCTTGTGACAGATAAAAGCGATGCAGGCCATGCAGCACTGGGAAGAGTTCAGACGTTTCACCCAGTTCCTGGCACAACTCGCGCGCTTGCCTGTAAATCTGGCCCACTTCGGGGGCGGCAAAACCTTTCGTTGCTACCAACGCATTGCCCAGGGCGATTTGGAAGTCTAGCTCTTGGTGGGTTCGCTCGGGTGTGTCGGGCAGGCTCTTGAGCAACTCCAGACCCCGGCTGAGGTGACCAATCGCCTCTTCGTTGGCCGACAGCCGGCCGGCCCGCTTCCCCGCCTGCAATAGATAGGTCACCGCCTTCTCCGTCAGCCCGGCCTGCTCAAAATGGCGGGCCAACTGCACCGCCACCTGCTCGGTCTGCTCTCCGTACAGAGCCTCTAGCGCCAAGCCGACGGCTTCGTGCAGATAGGCCCGCTCCATCGCATCCAGGTTGTGGTAGAGGTAATGCTGGAAGAGATGGTGCCGGAAGCGGTACAGGGAGCGGCGCTGCCGGCCCAGCCCTTCGAGCGCTTGGGCTGTGACAAGTCGATGTTGTTTATCCAGCTCCCGGCTTAACTGCTGCACCAGCCCGCGTTCATTCAACTGCTGGACGCGAGCCACGATCTCAGCCGTAAAGATTTCTCCTTCAACGCTGGCAATGCTCAGAATGGCTTGCAGTTCTTCGGTCAACCGGCTGATGCGCTTCTCGATCACGCCTTCCACCCGGGCGGGCAGTTTGGCCCAATCTATCGCTTCACCTTCCACCCAATAGCCCTCGGCATCCTGGCGCAAATCTCCCCGCTCCTGCATCTCCCGCACCAGCTCCACCGTGAACAAGGCGTGTCCCTCGGTATGCCGGAACAAGGCCTCTCGAAACGCCCGACCCAAGCGGTTCGGCTCCGTATCGAGGTACGCTTGCACAAACCGCTGCCCTTCAGCCGGGGCCAGGTCACCCAGGTCGAGCCAGATGTCGCCGTGGCGCCGCTTGAGTTCGCCCATAATGTCGGCTAAGGGATGGCGCACCTCGCCTCGGCTCAACGCTACTTCGTCCGGCCGGTAGGAGCCGACGATCAAAATACGGTCACGAGCCACTTCCTGGCTCAAGTGAAAGAGCAGCGCATTGGACGAGGCGTCAACCCAGTGCAGGTCTTCCACGATGAGCAATAAGGGGCGCTGGGCCGCAACGGTTTTGAGTAGCGCCGTGTATTGAGCCAGGATCTGTTTCTGTTCCAATCCGGCGCTTGGATCATAGGCGGTTATAGTCACTAACTGCTTATACCAAGGCGCGTTAGCGGGAGCAAAGGCAGTCGCTCGCTCCAGCAAGGGTTCAGCCGAGACAAAACTCCCGATCAGGTCAGGAGCCTGCTTCACCAGCGCTGGTACCGTTCGGGGCATGAACTCCCATAGCCGCCTGGCGTGCGCTGACGGGATCAAGCCAGCGGCCCATTTGGGTTCCACATCACCCGTCAGCAAGTTCAGGACTTCGCGAAAGGGGAGATATGGGTCGCCCAGGCCGGTATGAGCGTTGCAGTAACCGCTGACAACGATTACTTCAGTGTCCGCTGCCTGGACTCGCCGGGCGAATTCCTGCACCAGCATGGTCTTCCCCCGTCCGGCCCCGCCGATGACGAAGAGGATTTGACCCCTTCCAGATCGAGCCGTGTCTAACGCGGTTTCTAACTCGGCCAGCTCTCGCTCGCGGGCTACAAAGACAGGGGCTGGTTCTACCGAGGATGGATCTTGGGCCAGGAAAGGCGGCGGGAGAGTCGTGACGACCGGAGCAGACGGGGAGCGAGTGGGTCGGGCTGCGGGAGGCGGTGGAGCAGGCCGGTCAGAGTATCGTTCTGCTCGGGCAAAGGTGATCAGGCGATCATATTCCTCTGGCGCAATGTCCAGACACACCGCCAGCTGAGTGGCCAACTCTTTGGAGGGGCGGCGTTCGCCCGCCTCGATTTTGCGGATCGTGGTTATCCCGCAGCCGACGCGTTGGGCTAGTTCCTGTTGGGTTAAGTCCAAGGCGCGGCGGCGGCGCCTGAGCCACTCGCCGAAGGTGATGTCATTATCGATCATACACTCTCACCGCCTGTTGGAACGGCATTATACCTCCCAGGGCTGATTGTGTCACTTTTTGGGTCACTGCCTGGGTCACGAAATGACCTTAGTTTTGGACCCAATTTGTGCTTGAATGATGACAACATCATCTACGAGCTTCGAGAAGCCTATCACTCAATCAATCGGTTGTATCAGACACGAAGGAGGACACAATGAACGCTTCGCCAACCACCCGCACCATCAGCGCCCGATGGCTCCACAGCAGCATTGTGATCGGCAGTACGCTCCTGATCGTGGCAGCCATCGCCATCGTCCTGACGTTCCGCTCGCTCAGCGGCGCCACGCCAGCAGCGCGCAGTATCCCGGCGCTGGATAGCTACGCGCCGCTCGACCAGCACGAGCGCCGTTCAGAGCTGCCTGCGAAGTATGGCGCCGCAATCGACGCATACGAGCGCCGTTCAGAGCTGTTTACGAAGTATGGCGCCGCAATCGATCCATACGAGCGCCGTTCAGAGCTGTTTACGAAGTATGGCGCCGCAATCGATCCATACGAGCGCCACCCGGATCTGTTTGCACTCACGGCTGAGCATGCCGCCGCGCTCGATCAACACGAGCGCCACCCGGATCTGTTTGCACTCACAGCTGAGCATGCCGCCGCGCTCGATCAACACGAGCGCCACCCGGATCTGTTTGCGCCCAAGGCTGAGCATGCCGCGCTACCCGACGCTCTCGATCGCTATCTCGCGGCACATAACCGCCCATGATGGTGTCTGGCATCATCGCCGATCTGCGTTGGCCCTGGGGTGCGCTACTCCCTGTCGGTGGTTACCGCTGCCCAAGCGCACCACGCATGCACGAGATGTATCTCTCGTTGCGTGCCGGTCTTGAATGTGTTGACACCGACTCCCGGTCCCTTGACTCGCTGCGGACTACGTTACGTTGATCGGGCCTGTGAGAACTCGACCATACCTTTCCAAGAGCGCGTGGCGGCCAACACCGCTGGCACAACGAACAAGGAGCCTATCGATGGGTCTGATCTTCCTCTCCGCGTTCGTGGCCGGCCTGGCCTACTGTGCGGCGCCAGGGGTGATCAACGCCGAAGCGCTTCGGCGTGCACTCACGCGCGGCTTTCGTGCCGCGCTGCTGTTCCAGGTCGGAGCACTGGCCGGCGATACGCTCTGGACCGCCGTCGCACTGAGCGGCGTGGTCGTGCTGCGGCTGTGCGCCGGACTGCAGCTGATCCTCGGCGTATGCGGGGCCTTGCTCCTGGTCTCTCTGGGCTGGGGCGCTGTGCGTGACTCTGGGCGCGGGCATGCACCGCTGGCGATCGAGCCGGGCCGCCATCGAGATCTGCTGCTTGGCGCGCTGCTCTCACTGGCGAATCCGTTCGCCGTCGTGTTCTGGCTGAGCGTCGGAGGTGGCCTGCTCGCTGAGAGCGCGCTCACACCAGGGCTGCCTACCGTCGCAACAATGGTCGGCGCCTTCATCCTTGCGACCCTGCTCTGGAGCGTGCTGCTGGCAAGCGTCGCATCCTACGGGCGTACCCTGTTCAGGGCAGCTGTCTTCCGCTACTTGAACGCTGGCGCCGGCGTCTGCATGGCGCTGTTTGGGTTCGGCCTGTTCTGGCAAACACTGGCGGCGCGCTGAGCTCGACTTTGTCCATGTGGTAGACGAAACACAAACGGCAGGGTATGCCCTGGGCTTACTGCCAGGTGCCAGATGGCTCGACCGAGGATATGGCCGCTGAGACAAAGGAGGACAGCGTGAACACCCACCCTATCGCGGCGAAGGCCGAATCGATCGGGTTCTGGCGCGGGGTCGCAGGGCTGGAGGCGCTGGTACTCGTCGGGGCCGTCGCGATCATCCTGGTGAGCCGCGCGCCAGTCGGCAGGGCGCAGGCGGTCCTGCGGCCAGAGTGAGCACCCGCGGCGCGCCGAACACGGCGATCGAGCAGAAGGGCACCGGGTTACCGCGCCGGAGGGCGATGACCAGTCTGGGCAATGTGAATGCACGCCTATCAGGAGTCGAACAATCGAGACGTCCGCGACCACTACCACGCGTTTACCGTGATAGTCCCCTGCGGCGGTTGAGGCGCTGGGTGTTGCGGCCCAGCTCGCCAAGGGTATGCCGCGGCACAAGGGTAACCGGGCCAGGCTCGATCAACGGCAGCGCTGCCAAACGAGGAGCATGAGCATGAGGATCGGAAAACGTCATCGCGCTTGGGGCACGCAGTTACTGTTCACCCTCGCAATCGGGAGCGCTACGCTCATGATGTTCTTGCTGCTCTTCGAGATCGCCCCCTCAGCTAGCCGTGGGCCGTCGTTCGGGAAGGAGATTCCGCTCGTGCATCACCAGTTCCTGGAGGTCGGCATCGTCCCTGGCTGCCCGCCGGCCATGCCGGAAGTAGCCTGCTGGGATAAAGAGCGCCGATTCCCGCGGGCGTTCAAAGGGGAGTGTCGAGCTAAGATACTCTACTGCCCGTGATATTCGCCCCGCGAACTAACGATGCACTGAACGCATTGATGTGGCGCATAGCTAGAAATCCGCACTGAATAGACGCGATCACGTTGCGTGACCTCCTCGCGCCCCCGGCAGGGTGCGCCGTAGCGGAGCCATAAGATCGCCCGCCCACGCCCAGCCATCGTGCGCCACAAAGCGGCTGGGTAGCGCTTATCCCAGACGCGACGGCTGGGCGTGGGCCGTTGAGGCGCGCATGCCGCTTCCTGTCGAGCCACCAACGCATGGCATGTCGCCAATAAGGGCGCGGTGTGGCTTGCCGCCTGAGTTGCGTATGTTGGCGCCGAGCCCACTGGTGGGCGGCGGGCCATACTGCGCCCGGCGTCGGGGTGGGAGCAGGTTTCGGGCTGCCCAATGCGGGCGCGTCGCGGTCCCTGGCGGGTACTGCGGGTGCCCAACACCGTGATCATCGGGCGCCAGGGGCGCGATGCGCCGGCGCCTCGGGGAGCGTCCACGATGTTGGTGATGGAGCGTGGCAGTTGACCCTCGCCGGAGGTTCGTGATGTGTTCCCATCGATCTGTGGCGATCCCCGCACCATGGTGGGCGAGCGGCACGCTTCGCCGGGACGCACGCGCGATGATCTTCCGTGCTTCTCGACGTCTTTCAGCGAGTCGTGCGGGCCTACGGACGCGGGGATAGCAGTCGGGCTACACGAGGCGCTGGGAGCGGCTTGAATCCTGGCACCGCGCCGAGGCTTGGGACGCACCGCTGCTGATTCGTCTCGAGATCAGGTGGCGCGGCGCACAGCGGGGTGCGCCGCAGCGGATGCTCGCCGGTGGTGTGGGC
>Ga0137373_10003595_pt1 | contig 16935 bp, 17 predicted proteins | sample SagtaG_5_FD_104912 | JGI IMG/M metagenome (GOLD analysis project Ga0137373, IMG submission 104912) | Vadose zone soil microbial communities from Sagehorn Ranch, Mendocino, California, USA - Sage1_R_80_16 metaG | ecosystem: Environmental > Terrestrial > Soil > Vadose zone | place: USA...
CAGCGGCCACCCTCCGGTCCAGTGTCCGGAGCGGGCAGCCGGCTAACACGAGGAGGCCCTATGGCCCACCACCCCTGGCCCCACACCCCCGACGAGGACGACCCGCCCGTGGGCATGTCGATTCGCCCGCTCGGCCCTGACCAGCTCCCACCACTACCCCCGCCGCCCGCCCCGATCGTGTCGGCCCCACCCGAGCCGACCGGCCGCCGCACCAGCGTCTTGGGCACCCCGGGCGCCTCGGCGATGGCCCAATACCGCCGCCGCCGCGCCGCCGAATGGACCGACTACCTCCGAACCCTGCCCCTGCGGCTCGGTGCCGTGGTGGCCGCCGGCCTCCTCGCTGGCGCGCTCGCCCGCCACTCCGGGCTCGCCGCCCCCGCCGCAATCCTTGCCGTCGGCGGCCTTGGCTTCCTCCTACGCTTCCGGGTCTCGCCCGAGATCACCGCGTGGCGCCGCGGGGCCAAGGGCGAGCAGCGCACCGCCCGCCGGCTGCGCCGCCTCGGCCGCGGCTGGACCGTCTTCCACGACCTCGCCATCCCAGGCTCCCGGGCCAACGCCGACCACCTCGTCATCGGCCCGCCGGGCGTCTTCCTGATCGACACCAAGTGCTACCGCGGCCGGCTCACCCTCACTCCCGAAGGCTCCCTGTGGTACGGCCACCACCCGCTCGCCGGCGTGCTGGCCACCGTCCGCTGGGAGGCCGCCGTCCTCGGCCAGGCACTTGGGACCGCCGTCACGCCGATGCTGTGCGTCCACGCGGCGCAGCTTCCCTGGGGCGAGCTGATGGCCGAAGGCATCCCGGTCCTTGCCGCCGACCGGGTGGCGATCACGCTCCGCATGCTGCCGCCACTGCTCGACGAGGTCCAAGTCGTCTTGTTGACCAAGCGGGCCCGACGGCAGCTACAATCCGCCATTTGATCCCGCTCCACGAACCCGAAGCTCCTCAGGCTTGCTCTTTGTGTTCACCCGACCGGCGTGTCTACGCAGACCATGTCGGTCAGGGTGTCAGCTGTCATACAGGAAGACGCAAGCCATGGCCGTGGGGTCAGCCGGTCAAGTCTGCGTCGTGCTCGGAGAGCGTCTTGCCAACACGGCTCAGCAGGTTCCTTCTCGCCGGGTTGGTTACGTTCGCTGTACGCCGGCGGGATAGCCTGGTGCCGCACGGTCGGCGGGCGCTGGAGGAGGATTAGGCGCACGCAGGACTACGGGTGACGAATCGGGCGTTCTTCATTGCTACGCTGGATCTCGGGGCCAGCCGCCTCGTCCATCGGGTTCAATCTTGCCATGTCGGGGGTTCAGTACGAACTCGGAAGCCATCCCCAACGTTGCCCCGCAACCCTTCGCACAGCTGCCACGCAGAGTCCAGATGTCGTTACCCGATGTTAGGTTGGCTCTAGTACGCGTCCGGCACGCGCGGTCAAGAAGCGCATAGCGTTCCTTCGCTGGTAGGTCGATGCATCTCATCAGGTCTCTTTCAGTCCATACGCCCCCAGACGACAGCTGGCCGATGGTGCTGCTCCTCCCCGGATCATTGAGCCCTAGAGCGCAGAAGGGCATGCAGCGGACCAGCGGCGGACAAGTGCGGCCGCACTTCGTGCTATAGTCATCGAATGGCCGCATCGATGACCTACACTTCCGAGCAACTAGCGCCAACGGCTGAGATCCGCATAGGCGACGCATACGACCTCATAGGCACTGCTGCTGCAGACTCGGTAGACCTGGTGCTGACCTCTCCACCCTATTGGGGCATGCGGTCTTATGGCCAGGCGCATGAGGATGATGTGCTAGAGCGCTGGGAAGCAGAGGGGTGCGCGCCCTCACGTGTGCCCCCGTACGGCTGGTATCGGGATGCCGGGGGCGTTCTTGGTCTTGAGCCGTATCCCGCATGGTATGTCGACCATCTCGTAGAATTCTTTAACCGAACACGTCGAGTCCTCAAGGCCACCGGTAGTCTCTGGATTAACCTGGGTGACACGTACTTCGCGCGCTGGGGAAGCATTCGCGATGACGGCCGCCAAGGATATGTAGAGAGCCGGCAACGTCGGCGCACTCCGTCCGGCGGCTATCTTCATGACAAACAATTACTTCTGATTCCCGCTCGATTTGCAATTGCAATGCAGGACTCAGGCTGGATTCTGCGCAATGATCTCATCTGGGCAAAGCCGCAAGTAATGCCGCGACCAGAACTGGATCGACTTCGATCTTCACATGAACACTGGTTCCACTTTGTACGGCGTCAGCCGGGAGGACGGCCGCAGTACTACTACGACCTCGATGGGTGCGAAGAGGGAGCGAGGGATGTAGTCACATACCTTCCGATGCCTGGCGGGGACGGACACACCGCAACCTTCCCCCCCGGACTGATCCGTCCCCGCATCCGAAGCTCATGCCCACCAAGTGGCCTGGTGCTGGATCCGTTCTGCGGAACGGGCCGGGCGATCACCGAAGCGGTGCGACTCGGCCGGTCGGGCCTCGGATTTGAGGTCTCCAAGGAGTATGCTGTGGCGGCTCAGCGGAGCGCAGCAGAGGCTCTCGCCGCCGGGAGCGATGGCGAGTAGACAGCAACAGCAAGTGCCTTCGTTGCCCGTCCTCGCTCGGGTGGTCAGTCTCGCGGAAAGGGAGAGGCATGAGCGAGCGCAACTTCCAGGATCCTGATAGTGCTAACGTGGTTGACATCCTTCGCGGGGCCTATCGCGATGTCCGAGATCCGGACGTCGCATTGTTTCTTATGCTCATCGAACTCGACCGCCCAAACAATGATGGGCTCACTCCATGCCTGAAGCGCCTAGTCCGCGATGCGTATCAGAATTGACGCCAGCCCCTTGGGGGCCCTAAGCATCCTGAGCGAGCTACCCAATGCACGACTGGCCACGTTAGAAGGTCTAAATGGCATTGGAAAGACTCTAGCGGTCCGGTTACTACAGCTTTGCACAGGCACCATGCCTTACCGTTCCGGATCAGCGGCATGGGATAGTCTTTGCGATGGACTGGGCGACTTCAGGGTGACAGTGTCCGATCTCGCCGGCGCAGACGAGATAATTTGGGAAGGGGATAGCCGCTCGTGGATGGATACAGACGCTAACCGCAGCCCGTCGGCAGTGGTTCCGTTTGAACGGATCACAATCGATGGCTCTCCAGTCTCCATGGATCAGATTCGTCGCTTATTAGTGGTGCACCGCATCGCCGGGGATGAAGGAATCATCGATACTTTTGCACAGCAGGCCGACGCCGCCGCGGACACTGTGGCTCGATGGAGGCGCAGAGTCGCGGCAGAGGAGAAGGGTCCTCTCGCCAGCCTTGAAACAGCGGTCGAGGAGGCCAGCCTTCTCCTAGGTCAATGGACGGCCGCCCGGTATGTACAGCTCCGCGCCACCGACCGTGATGCAGCCCGTCAGCTACAGAAGGTCGAGGAGGCTGCGAAGAGGGCTGAAGAGCGGCGAGACGAGCTACGCACCGCATCTGATCTCCGCCACCAGCTCCAGGAGTTCCAGGAGCGAGCCCCTGACCTGGAACAGCAGCTAGAGCGCATAGATCAACGAATTAGCACCGTTCGTGCTGCCAAGGAAGGCCTTGAGCGGCGTGTGGCAGAACTCGCAGCCACGGTAGTTCGGGCTGAGCCCACCATGCGGGAGTTAGACAATGCTCGGCGCACTCTCAAACGCAATCAAAGCAGGCTTCGACTGGCGCTCATGTCCGCGGCTGGCGCTGCCGCTCCCTTAGAGATCGAGCCGCATGAAACGGCCGTGCGTGATCTCATAGCTCGCACAGAGGTTCGCATCGAGCAGTTGGTGGAACAGCAGACAACGTTAGACGCTGCTCCGGCGATGCGAGACCTGCTCGATGAACTCAGCGATGGACTGAGCAGCGCAGAGGGTCGAGGCCTCGGGGACCAGGTCGCTATTGATGATCCGGATTCAGACATCCAACTCACAGTGAGTCAGACTCGTATTGGAATGCTGTCGCGGCGGGCGTTCCTTGTTGGCCAACCTCCACCACCACAGGCACGTGAGGTGGCCGCACAACTGAAGGCAGCGAGATTAACGCTTGCAAGAGCCAAGAACCTTGAAGAAACTCTCGGCTCCGTTCGCAGATTCGAACGGCTTGTCAGAGAAAATGAACAGCGCATAGATTCTGCGCTCGCCGAAGTCCGACCTGCTGCCGTGAGCGAGGTCCAAAGACTCGAGCAGCAGAGACGGGCGCATGACGAGCAGCTGTTAAAACTCGCAGTCCAGCGCGCAGCATTGCGGCAACAATTCGGCGCTGTCGCGGACGGAGCGACAGAGCCGGAGTTATCAGCGCAGCTTCATGACGCGCTCGACCGGGCCGGTGTGACGCTGGCTGAGCTAGATCACGCGCTTCGGAACGCCGAGGCTGCAGCGACAACTGAGCAGGACAGGCTACGCGACGCGCAGGAAGCACTTGCATCGAGCCGCCGGGCTGTCGCTCATGTCGAGCGCGACGCCCGACTTGCCGCTACCGCTCTCGCCAAGTCGCCTCAATGGGAGTGGCTGCATGCCGCAATGTCCCAGGAAGACCTCCCAGGAGAGGGGAGCACGACGCAGCAACAGCTGCAGACTCTTGATGGGCTTCGGCAGGTTCTAGAGGCGATTGTGGATCGACTTGGCCGACACAGACAACAGTTTGGCGGTGTGGAGTCAGCACTGCGAGGTGTCAGTCGCCATCTTCATAACTTGGATCCTCAGGCAGCCGAGTATGTCCCCCAGCTGCAAGCGTGGCTCGGTAACCGATTCAGTAGTTGGTTTAACAACCCTAGAATCCGTCACGAACTGCTACCTGCAGCGGATGGTGATATCGCCGTGCAGCTCGAGAGTCGAGAGGTAGTCTGGGTTGAGGGAACGCTAGAGCGGTCTCGACCATTAGAGGCCTTTAGTAGTGGCGAGCAGGCGTTCGCCTATACTCGAGCACGGCTGGCCGTCCTGGACGAGGAGGAACCGCGACAGCCTAACCGACTCATCGTCCTCGATGAATTCGGCGCCTTTATCGCTCACGATCGTCTCGCCGCGCTGTTGGCTTACTTGCAAGAGCGAGCCGATGAGCACGGTGAAGACCAAGTGCTGGTCATACTGCCGCTAAGTCGTGACTACGCGCAGATGGCGGCGACGGCCATCGGGACTGACTCTGACCGATTGCATCAACTTGCGGAGCAGGTTTCTGCGAGCAACTACGCTGTCCAGGTGTTACTGAAATGAGTGCACAACCAAGTAAGACGTTGCTTGGTCTGCCGGATTACCTTGAGACTGCCGAAGCCAAGGAAATCATCTCCGCCCTACGCCAGACATGGAGCATAACGCAGGGCGTGGCACCCGGGGACCTCGAAGAGGATTTGCGGGCTTGCCGACGCTGGTTCGATCCCGTCGCTCAGGGGCAACGCCTGCGTCGCGAGCTCACCATGTTGCCGGTCCTTCCAGACGAAGTCACAGACCCAGGACCGCCACTCACGCTGACTGTTGGGTCCGGGAAGCGTCTGGTCACGCCGGAAGGCCGATGCGCTCTTGATCTCCTTGAGCGGCTTCCAGATGGCCGTAGTAGTCACGTTATCAGCGATGCGCAGTTGGTTCCCTACGACAGGAGACTGGCCCTACTGTATCGCGAATGGTCGCGCCATCGTCTACAGTCCGTCGTTGATCTTCTTGCCGGCGCGACTAAGCCCTTGCAGATTCCGGCTGCCGGAGTTGTGGTTGCTCTATTAGTTAATCGATGCACAAGTGAACAGCATGCACTCACTCGATTTGCTGCAGGAACAGCCCGAGATGTTATAGATGACGCGTTCTTTGAGCCAGTACAGGCGTTTGCTGACATTCTAGCTCCAACACGCCGCGGGAATCGCGGTGATCCAAAACTCGTAAGCGGCTGGATGCTGTATGAAGCACGTCGGCGTCTCGCTGACGCCCTCGTCGTCATTGATGCGCGTGGTGGCGTGAACGGCAAGGTTTGGATTAAGCCTGAGGCGGAACAGTATGTCATTGATGTCGTTGCTCGTGACCTTGTGCGCGGGCATCGCGCTCACGCGACACCGGATCGATTCGCACGCGCCTACGACGCTTTGGTCGCGAGTCTCAGAGCTCGTTTGCCCAATCTGGCAGCTTTCGGGTTGGTGCATGAGCGGCCAGTCGAGACGCAGCGGCTTCGCCAACGTTTCTTGGCGAGCCTTGCCGACAATCTTGGCCGCGAGTCGTGAGCGCCACAATCTCGCTCTTCGCCCTTGCGGAGGCCGTGGCTCGGCGCCATGAGCAGAACCCGTCAGGTAAGGTCACAGTCATTCCAGTGCTCGTCGAAGATCTGTCCGTAGCATTGCCAGTGTTGCGTGCCATATGCGAAGTGACACAAGGCCGTCTCCTCGATACTGGTGAGGCACAACTGGAGGCGCCAGTTCCTGGCACTGGTGACCCAGTCCGCCGACAAGCAGTAGCCTCTGCGCTAACAACAACAGGCCTCGATGCGCGCCGTGTCGATCTCGTCGAGGTCGAGAATGGCCTTATGGACGCCGTTTTCGATCCTCCTGCAGGCTCGTTGCCTAGCCCTGGAGAGCGCACTGTACTTGCGATCGCTCGCGCAGCCGCACACCGCGATCTAGACGAGCACGAACTGGCGATAATTGCGTATCGTGACACCCTGATGGATTTTCCGTTTCGCCGCGCTGTCTGGAATCTAGGGGTCAAGCAGCTTCCTGACCTACCGCATGGAACGTTGCGCACACTGGTGTTCGTAGCTGAATCCCCCATCAACATCGATATGCATTGCCAGCCGCGCCTTGGGTTCCGATTGGCTATCGACTCAGGGCGATTGCTGCGCCGCCACGGACCCGATGACCTACAGATGGCAGCCGGAAGTATCGCAAGCCTGGCTGACGGATTCGTTCTGTTTCTTGGTGCTGGCTTCGCGGCGTCCTCACGGCTGCCGATGGGCGATGCGCTCCGAGATCGTGCAATCCGTCGGCTTCTGGCTATCTCTGACTCGGATGCTCAAACGTCAGAGCAGCTCGCCGTCCGGTTCCATAACTGGATATCGGACAGGCCGAATTGGCTATCGCAGGCCGAACGAAACATGCCTCAGGTTGAATATGTTGCGCAGCTCACGTTGGAGCAGGTCATTCGTGCGGAGCAGCACGTCTATCCGGAATTGCCAACCCTCGCAGAGTTTCGAGCTCATCATGACGACGTAATAGGTACGCCTGGCTCGGCGCCACGGGACCTTGGTGCCATTCTGGAACAATGCGACGGACGGATCATAGTCGCAGAAGTCAACTTTGATCGTCTGGTGGAGACGCATGCATCGGTACCGCTGAAAGTATTCGCCTCAGACGAAGAGTTCGCCGGGGCGGCAGACTACGTCACACGCTATTTGTCCGGGGAAGAGAAGGATGTGCCGCTACTAAAGTTCCACGGCTCGATCGACCGACCCGAGACGTGCATCGTGAGTGCTGAGCAGACGGAACGCGGAGTACCGGTCGGCAAACTGAATGCTCTTCGTGCACTGATCGACCAGGACCGTCCTAGGGTGTGGATCTACGTTGGCGTAAGCATGCGTGATCAAGATCTCTTACGAGTCTTCAATGCTCCCGACTTTGGCAATGGCGTTGACGAGAGGTGGGTGATCCCTTACCTTCCTGACACGGTAGAGGCCTACGGGCTCAACCAGGAGCCATTCTGGCGGAATCGCCCCCTAAACACCTTTGAGGATCGACTCACCACCGAGACTGCAGACGCTTTCTTTGCTGCTCTGCGACACGCCTGGCCTGGGCCTGTCTGATCCGATAACCTTCCCTACCCTATCTCGGCTCACCGACCGGTGCCGACACCACCCTCCGGCCTGACGAGCAGGACTCTCCCTCAGCAAGGCAAGTGCGGCTGGAGCACTGTCTAGGGTTTCAGAAGCTCGGCCTCATCGGGGGCGTTCGCCCTGAGCCACGTCTGGATAGAGTCGTCTTTGTAGATCTCGGCGAGCAATGCCGGATTTTTCGCCGCGGCCCGCAGGTCGGCCAGGATCGATGCCTTCCGTTCCGGAGGGACAGGTGCGGTGGATTGCAGGTCCTGCTCGGTGCGTAGCGCCGCGCGATTCAGCTCATAGATCAGCCCGCCCGTCTCGCCCGCGGCGTCCCGTAGAGCAATCGCCCTGTTCAGCTCTTGCTCGGCTTCGTCCAGGGCCGGCGGGATGGCGTATCGCAGGGCATAGGCTAGCTGGCCATGGTTACGATGAGGGTCCGGTTCGGCGGCTATCAGCGCCCGGAAGACTAAGACCGTGCGGACAAGGTTCTTCCTGCCCGCGGCGGTCTTCTCGTCAGCTAGGCGCTGGTTGCGCGCTAACGAGAACACCTGGCTACGCACGACCGGTGACGCTTTCTGCAACACCTGGTTCAATTCCTTCTGACTCGGCGGGCTCGCGCCGGCCGGCGGCTGCAGCGTCCGAGCGACCAGACTGTACGCGTCGGCGTCAAGCTGCTGTTGTCGCTGCACTTGCTGGCTCGCCGCGCTCGTCGCCACCGCAACGACGGCCGACAGGTCGGCCACCGTGAAGGCGCGTTGCAACAGCAGACGGGTGAGCAGGTAGCTGGCCAAGAAGCCGAAGATTGAGAAGAAGACCAGGATGCCGCCGACCATCAGCCGGTCGATGGGCTGGCCGCCGAGCCCATCGGCGATGCTGGCCACCAACCTGCCGAGCGGTCTGCTTGTCCTGCCGAGCTGGATGAGCCCGACGCCAACGAGGATCTTCGTCAGCCAGTCGGAGATCTGCTCGAGGTTGGTATTCACCCCGTAGACACCACGCTCATCGGTGGTCTCGGGCGTCTGGCTGCTGGCCAGGGGTCGGGGCTCCTGCACACTCCTTGGGATACCGAATAGGAACCCGAGGAGGCCTCCGACGGCGACTGCGGCCGCGGCCAGCATCATCGTGACGCTGAACACCGCAAACCGCGACGGCGGCTGGGCCGTCTGCTTGAAGGCAAAGAGGCCGAGTAAGGCCCCGCCAAGGACGACAACCAGCACGATAACGGATCGGAAGGCCTTCGCTGGGTACGGGCCCGCTGTCGGCGTGTCTTCAGGCAGAGCGGGCGGCGCCGCGGCGCCGCCGCGGCCCAGCTGCGGCTTCTCCCGACCTCGCAACGGGTTCCACCCGCGTGCAAGCCAAGCTGAAAGACCCATACTCCATATCCCGTTGGTCGTGGCATGTAGTGCCGAGCCGTGATGCCAGGCGGAACGGCCGCAAACCGGCAGGACGCTACCACGGGATGAAACAGGCGAGAAGGGGCGCAGTTAACTTATTTCGTTGCGAATATACTCATTCGGCTTCACAGTAAGGAAGTCGCCTCGAGACGCCCGCCGACCGAGAGTCCACGTTCTTAAGCGAGCTTGCCTTGGTGTCTGGAAAGCGCCGAAGGTGCTTCCCTCACTGGAAGGCGAGCGACGGCACCGCTGCCGATCAACCTTCAAGATCATCCCAAGAGCAGCTATCCTCCCAGACATCATGGTCTTCTGATAACGACCAACGTAACACCTGGCCGGCAGACAGGGAGATCGGTGGGGCCAGACCGTGACGGGTCCATTCGGCGTCAGGGGGCTGTGCCGGCGTGTCGTCAATGGATCGCAACTGTGGGAGTCGGGTAGCCAGCGAACCATAAGAGCAGAGCGCCTCGGGAGGCGTCAGACCCTCCCGAGGCGCTCGACCCGGACGGTTCAGAACGGCTCCTCTGTATGTCAACCCTTGGCCAGCGGCCGTAAGGATCTGCTGTAGTCCTCAAGGCCGGCCCTGCGGGCGGGCCGCCTGAAGCAGCCGTCCGCGTTGGTGACGACGCAACGGTCACTGGGGAACCGGCCTACCACACGCTCAAGCGGAGCCCTGTACGGGAGGTCGTGTGCGATCATGCAGACGGTCGGGACGCGGCCCGACCGCGATGGGCGACCCTCGGGTGATCGGAGGTAGCCGGTCTGGAAGCAGGACAAGTTCGATCCGAGCTGGTGGTGGCGACCACCCTGCGCACCACCGGCGACGTGGCGGACGGTCGCGTTCGGCTGGCACCCCTACCTGCGGCTGCCGGGGATGCCGAGGGGAGGGCTGGCTGCTCGAGCTGCCCGACCGCCAGCACCTGGCACTCGACGGTCTCGGCCTGCCGTCGGGGGCGGCTGCCCAGGAGCCGGCCGAGGCGGGTCGGCGGCTGCACCTTCGACGATCTGCACCGGCTGGGCGGCGGCCGCCGGCTGGTCGTCGACTACCGCGACGGCTACCCGTGCGCGCAGGTGTTCGTGCCGCCGGCCCGCGTTCGCGTGCCTGGAGCCGATGACCGCGCCGACCGCGGCGGTCGGCGCGGACGCGTGCCCGCTGATCCGGCCGGGCGGCGCGTTCACCGCCCGCTTCGCCGTCTGGGTCGAGGAAGCGTGAATGACCATCCCCCCGCGGACCTATAGAGCGATGCGGCGACGCCACGACCGCCCGGTGCCCGGTCGACGGATCATGGGAGGACCGCCCCTGTCAATGGCCGGTCGGGCGTCACGAGGAGGCACCGATGGCGAGGATCTACATCTCGTCGACGTACGCTGACCTCCAGGAGCATCGCGCCTCCGTGTACCACGCGCTCAGGCGGCTGCGACACGACGTGGTCGCCATGGAGGACTACGTCGCCGCGGACCGGAGACCCGCGGACAAGTGCCTGCGCGACATCGCGGAATGCGACATCTACGTCGGGATCATCGCCCTCCGCTACGGATACGTCCCGATCGATGACAATCCCGACCGCAAGTCCATCACGGAGCTGGAGTTCCGCCACGCAACCCGGCTCGGCAAGCCGCGGCTGCTGTTCCTGCTGGGCAAGAACGCACCGTGGCGCGTGGACCTCACCGACTGGGGCGACGAAGCCGCGGAGCGCGGACAGCGCATCGAGCGCTTCCGCACAGAGCTCGAGCGAACCTGCACCGTCAGCTACTTCAGCGGCCTGGACGAGCTGGCAGGTCAGGTTGCCGCGGCAGTTCAGCTCCACCTGGCGGACGCCGGGGCGCCGGCGATGCTCCGGGTCAACCCCGACCTCGTCCGTGCGCGATTCGTCGACCACATGACGCGCTTCGCGGGCGTCACGTCGAGAGCGCAGGCGCTTGCCCGGTATCTGCCCCTCCAGCTGCAGGAGAGCAGCTACAGCAGCGGGCCGGGGCTCGCCGAGCTGCCGACGGGCGCCTGGCACGCCCTCGTCCGATACCCCTCCGACCTGCTGCTCCTTGGAGAGCCCGGCAGCGGCAAGACGACGCAGCTGCTGGACGAGGCGGTCCGACTCGTGGAGCCCGATGCTCCCACCCCCGAGGCGCCGCTGCCACTCTACCTCTCCGCCTCCTTTTTCCGGGCCGGCGACGCCGACACGCTCCTTGAGATGGGCGCGAGCGCCAACGCCGTGAGCTACGACGCGCTTCGGACCGGCTGGCGAGAGGGATCGCCGCCACTGTGTCTGATGATTGACGACGTCGGCGCCGGAACGCGGGACGATGCCGTGATCGGCGCGATCCACGAGCTGTGGGAGCAGAAGGCCGCGTCGAACAGTCTCGTCGTCGCGTGCCAGCCGGGCGCGGTCCGAGAGGCGCTGCAGGACCGGGACGGAACTTTCCGGGACCTGTTGATCCTGCCGCTCGACCCCGGCGCGGCCAGCCAGTTCCTCGTCCGGTACGGTCGGCCGGACTTGGCCGAACTGGTCGGCCACCGGCTGCAGGAGACGCTCGAGCGACCGGACGTCCTGTCAGCGCTCGCGCAGTCCGTGCGGCGGTCCGGGAACGAACGGCTGCCCGACTCGATCGGCCGGATCTTCAGCCTCTACCTGGAGCATCTCGCCGGGAGCCCGGTCGCCAGGTACGACTATCGGCGGGTCAAGGCGCCGTTGCTGGGGAAGCTTGCACACCGGCTGGCCCTGAGCCGGCAGCCGTCTCTGATCAGGGACGACGCCTTCTACGACGACGTCGTCACCGCGCTCGACGCGATCCACCGCCGACATCTCCGACGGCGTCGGGTCATGCCGGGCGACTGGACGGCGGACGAACTGATCAACGAGGTGGTGGCCTCGGGGATCCTCGAGATCGAGCACGGCGACGGTGATGCGCTGCGGTTCGCCCGAACGCGCTTCCTGGACTTCTACGTCGCCGTCGAGCTCCTGTCGACGACGAGCGGGACACCCGGCGCCATCGCCGGCTTCGTAGCCACGGTCGGAGCGGCGGACGCCGCCAATGCCCTGATCATGCTGGCTGGACTCGATTCGGATGCCGCCGCGCTGCTCGATGGGATCGCCACGGTCGACACGGGACTCGCCGCGGAGGTATGGGTCGAGTCCCGCATCCCGCAGGTCCAGCCCCCCCGGTTCGTCGAGCGCGAGTTCCAACGTCGCCGCCAGGAGATCCTGGCCCGCCTGCCAGCGGTGGACGAGATCCGTCCGGCTGGTTCACCGGCTGCCGAAGGGCTCCGCCGCCTCAGCCCCCGGGACCGCTTCGGTGCGCTCGAACGGTTCGCCGGCTCGGCCGATCCCGATGCCGCGTCGCTGGTGGACTTCGCCGCTGACGCCCATCCGCTCATCGCAGGAGCCGCCGACTACATGCTCGTGCATCTCGGCGAGGACCTCCTGAGCGGCGAGTCGGCGTTCCCAGGCCTCCCGCTGGTGCTCGCGGGGGACGAGCTCCTGTTCGCCAGCGTCGGCGGCGGACATGCCCGGATCGGCGACATGAACCTGCTGCAGGTTCCGGTGCCGTCGTGGGTCGACCTGACGGTCCGGGTCGGTCGGATTCCGCAGGACGTCTTCTCACTCGACGCGCATCTGCGGTTCAGTCACGTGCCGCCGTCGCTGCTCGCCGCCAGGTACTTCGGCAGCGGCCAACGAACCGACTGGCTGGGGTTCTGCGCGCTCTGCCACTGCATCGCGTCGACTGCGGGGGCCTTGGCCGCGGTCATGGACGGCTGGGACGCGCTGCGGGACCTGCAAGCCCGGCTTTTGGAGAAGTCGGTGGAGTACCACGAGATCGGCAGGATGCTGGCAGAGGACCTGGCGGTCCTCTGGCCGCCGATCGGGGGCTGGCGGCCGCCCGTCCCGCCGCGGGACCTCGAACACGAGTACCTACTGCTGCGTCGCACGTTCGGGGCGGCCAACAGGCCTCGGCTGCAACTCCTCAACCCCGCCACGGACGCGGCCATCAACGCGTCCGTGTCAGCCCGTGACGTGGAGGGATCGGCCTGGGCTGTGGTCGTGGGGGGGACCGTCTACCTCCTCGGGGCCGAGGAGCGACACAGCGGGGCTCGCATCCTGGCATCCTCGTCCGCGCGCCGGGTCCGTGGAGGAACCGTCGGCTGCATCGACATCGGCGCTCTGAATGGCCTGTCGGCCTACCTTCCCACGCTGCTGTCCATCGACTGCAGCCTCAGCGTCGACCGCGCGGAACATGCCACCGTCGCGGGCCTGGTGGTCCATCGCCTGCTCGGCGCGCATCCCGGATGGCATGTCAGATGCAGCATCTCGGTCGGATGGCTCGAGGACTCCTGCCTCGAGGGCGTAGTCGTGGAGGCGCACGAACCCGTCCCGGCCGAACCGCGGCAGCCGGACGCACCTGACGCGCTACACCCCTAGCCAGGCGGCCTCGTCCAGCTGCAGGAACACGGCGCCGCGCAGCTCGAGACAGGAGCAGCCGCCGTCGTGGGCGACCCGAACGACCGCCGACTCGCACGCCGGGCAGCGCAGCACCGCGCCCATGCCGCGGCCATAGGCGACGAGGGCGCTGACCGGGTTGGCGGTGCCGCAGCTGGCGCAGCCGGCCAGCGCCGCCGTCATCTCCAGGGCGAAGACCTCCCCGAGCAGGCCGGCGACGGCGTTGCCGTCGACGCGCAGGTCGCACTCGTCCAGCCCCCCGATCACGCCGACCAGCGGCTAGCCTCCCTGCTGGCTCTGCTCCTGCTGCTCGGCACGAACCTACTCGAGCAGCTCGCGCGCATGGGCCGCATGCTCGCGCGAATGGGCCACCCGATCCGCGTGGCCAATCCGCTCCTGTAGGGCGGCTGCCTGCCCGTGCAGGTCGATCGCACAGGCATGGGCGGCCACCTTCCGCTCTTTGGCCAGCGCCGTCCGCTCCCGCACGCTGGTCGCGCTGATGGACCTCGCTGGCAGCGTCGTTAGTTTGCTGTTGCTGCGGGCTTGGGCAGCCTGCTCGACCAGGTCGTCAAGGCAGCTTCCCGCTCCCCAAGGGTTGCCTGCATCCTGCATAGTCGTCTCCGTGGCCGTGAGCAGGCCGGCCGATCTGCTCACCCGAGCATGGCGGCCGCCACCTCGGCCGGCAAGCATGCCGCTCCGGCGGAGGGTCATGGTAGGTACAAAGAACGGACAGGCCACGACCGTGAACGCCCGAAACCCAGGCGTCGCAGGACGACAGAAGCGATGGCATGGCGCTGTCAACACTTGGCTCCTGCGGTCAGAAAACAGCGTCCCCGGCTGGGCCGGGGACGCTGCCAGCAGGACGGGTCTAGAAGGGTTCGTCGTTGAACTGCCCACGCTCAGCGGAGCGGTCGGCGTTGGTACGGGTGTGGGTGGCGCGTTCGGGCTTGGCGATCGCCCAGCGCAGGCTGGGAGCGACGTCGTCGGCATCGATCTCGGCGACGGTGCGCTTCTCGCCCTCGCTGGTCTCAAACGAGCGGGTGCGGAGCCGGCCGACGACGATAGCGCGGTTGCCCTTGGCCAGGGACTCGGCGGTGTTCTCGGCCTGGTCGCGCCAGACGTTGACGCGGAAGAAGCTGGTCTCACCGTCGCGCCAGGAGCCGTCGGCCTCGCGGATGCGCTGGTTGACCGCCAGGCCGAAGTTGGTGACCGGGGTGCCGTTTTGGGTGAAGCGCAGCTCGGGGTCGTCGGTGAGGTTGCCGATCTGGACGGTGAAGTTGTCGTTGGCCATCTCCTCGGCCTCCTGTGGATACGGGTGGTAGACGGCGGAGAGGTAGGCGTGGCAGGCCGTCAAGCCGGGCGCTCACCCGCCTTCCGAGATGAATGCTGCCGCGCGGCGCTGCGGGCGATGGCGGCACGGTTGGCGTCACGGCAGTCAAGGCACCGGCAGCCCTGCCGCCACCCGGTGGTCGTCCCGGGCCGGGCGGTCGCGGTGTGGGGCGTGGTGTCGCGGATGGTGGTGTCGTACAGGTCGCCCCAGACCATTCGGGGGTGCCAGCCGAGCAGGTCACACACGTGCTCCCCGGTCGCCACCGTGACCTGCCCGCTGGCCTCGGCGTCGCGGAGGACATTGAGCGGCCACGGGTTGCGCTGCTCGGCGTCGGTGCCGAACAGCTCCTCGAGGGGCTGCTGGCGGCGGCGTGCGATGCTATCAACGACCTCGAGGAGCGGGGCGGCCGGCAGCCGCCGATGGTCGACCGGCACCCACCGGCCGTTGCCGGACTGGTCGATGGTCACGGCGCCAGCCTTGGCCATGGCTAGCGTTCCACCCCTCGTTGTCTCGCCGGCTCGGCCCGGAGCTGCTCGCGTGCTGCTCGTGAGGTCGTTGGCAGGCAAGGAAAGGAGAAGATGTCGGACGACTCACCACGCTCCCGGCCAGACTGCTCGGCTGCGGCGACCCGCTGGCCGAGCGCCAAGGCCCGCTCGCGGCGCTGCGCGAAGCGGTGCTGGGCGGGATCATGCGAGTCGGGCAGGACACCGAACTCTGGGTTGAGCCGAGCAAACGTCTCCTGGCGGTCGTGCTCGCGCTTGGCCGCGATCGCCCTCGCTTGCATGGCGCGGTGCTCGATGAGGCGGCGGCGCTGCTCGGGCGGCTGGAGGTCGTCGTTCTCGTCGTCCAGCGCGGCGGCTGCGCGCCGGTCGATCACGGCCTTGGCGTGGCGCCCGTCGAGGGTCGGGTTGAGGCGGGTGAAGGTGTCCTGCGCGTTGCGGTACGGGAAGTATCGGACCGTTTCGGCGAGGTCATGCAGGCGCCGGCGGAGGCTCATCGCTCCACCCCCTCGCGAGCAGCGTCCAGCGGCTGGGGGATGCGCCGGCCGAGCGGCTCGAGCGGGCCGATGACGACGTCCAGGTGCTCACCGGTGCCGTCCATGGCAACGGCACGGTCGGACGTGCGCTCTGGCGTCGCGCTCAGCTCGGGCGAGGTCGCCCGGTCGAGCTCCAGTGGGTCGTTGACCCGCTGGCGCGGGATGCGTGGCGTGGCCTGTTGGTCGGGCGGTAGGGTCCGGGTGGGTCCCACGGGTGCCTCCTGTTGCTGCGGTGACGGGTGCATTGGTGCTGGTGGGGCCGGGCGGTGGCGCGGTCCTTGGCGGGATGGGCGCCACCGCCCAACCCCGGGGCTGCTGGGTTGGCGCTGCTAGCGGCCGGCGCGCCGGCGGAGCCGGTTGCCGAGCAACACGCCAAGCGTGCCGGCGACGGCGAACATGCCAAGCCACATGGCCAAGTGCGCGGTTGCGGTGAACATGCAGACCTCCTGTTGCTGCGGTGACGGGTGCTGGTCGGGGCCGGGGTGGTGGCGCGGTTGGTTGGCGGGATGGGCGCCACCGCCCAGCCATCACAACGGGTCTGGTTGGGCATCACCTCCTGGTGGTCGCTGCGCTGGGGTGGAGGGTGGTCATCGCTCGGGGATGCGCTCGGGCAGGGGTCGGGGTGGCTGCTGGGGCGAAGCATCGGCGGCGGTGCGGGTTTGGTCGGGGATGCCGCGGGGGTGGGCCAGGCCGACGTCGCGGGCGGAGGCCAGGGTCGCCTCGGTTTGGCGGGGTTCCTGCTCCAGCAGGCCGCACTGTTGGGCGGCGCGGTGGATGGCGTGGTCGACCTGGACCTCGGAGAGGACGCCGCCGGCGACGAGGTTGTAGAGGTTGCGGGCCGACTCCCAGAGTTGGCGGTTGCGTTCGCCCTTGGGCGTGGCGGCCAGTTCCGCGCACTCGGCCTGGAGCGCCGCCTGGCCGTAGGGGTGGTCGGGTGCCGTGGGCCGGACGACCGGG
>Ga0137373_10003596_pt1 | contig 16933 bp, 18 predicted proteins | sample SagtaG_5_FD_104912 | JGI IMG/M metagenome (GOLD analysis project Ga0137373, IMG submission 104912) | Vadose zone soil microbial communities from Sagehorn Ranch, Mendocino, California, USA - Sage1_R_80_16 metaG | ecosystem: Environmental > Terrestrial > Soil > Vadose zone | place: USA...
AAGCCCTTTGCGCGCCCTTTAGTGTTTTTCGGCGCGGACGTTTTCTCTGATCGCCAGTTAGCGCTCGAAATGGAGTCGCGCGCTCGTAAAATCCCGAGCACTAAACTCGTCGCCGTTGGGAACCCGATACACAGTCGGGACGTTCGACAAATGTCGGGGCGGCGGCGTCGATGTGCCGTGGAGAATCACGGTTTACCTCTGTCCTTGTGAGACGTATTGCCTCTGTCCTTGTGAGACGTATTGATTGTCGATAATTGCTGGACCTTGCGTCTTGCCTTTCTGCGAATGCCATATTGCTAGCCCGATTGTGACTGCGGCGCCCATTAGGGCGACCGCAATCGTAACGAAGCTCATTGCGGGCTTTGGCCTGAAGCGATTCATAACCCAAAAACTAAGGACTTGCCGCCCGGTTCCGGCGCGTTTCACCCAAAACGCAAAGGAGAATTACACATATCTACGCCAATGCGCCGCCGCGTCCTCAGAGCGCGCGGGCCCGGAACCCCGCCACGAGGTTTCATGTCAGTTTAGACCCATCCGGTGAACCGACGCGTCGTCTTTGTTGGTCTAGGCCGATTGGTCTAGACCCATTAAGGCCTCATACCGCTTCGAGGGTGCCGTCCTTTCTGAACGGCGGAACCCAAGGCGACCGGAGAGGTTGTCTCGGTGGCGCTCTCGCTTACCCACCATTGATCTGAAACGGGGCGTACCATGCAACAAAGGCTGCATTGGCTGGACTACGATCCGGTAGCACTTGCAGTCCTGGTTTTCGGAATGGGTATGATTGCACTGCTCGCATTGAGCATTTGAGCTTTGCCAGAACCTCGTCACGCCCGTTGCCTCGGTGGCGGGGTGTTCCTTGCGGCGGTCGATGGGCCGCCCTTTTCATTGCGACTTTCCAATGCGTTGCGCCAGGCTGGCAGATCGGAAACCGAGATAAACACGCCGGCCCACCGCCACTACCGCGGCGGCGACCGCTTGGGCGGCGGCGCGCTCGTCTGCTCGGTATTTCGCAAGGGCGAATCCGTGGTCAACCACGTATTTGAGGGGCCGCTCTAGTGTCCCGATTCCGAAGTTCGCAAGCCCTTGCCGCACACTCTCGTGCGAACTTCGGAATCAAAGGGACACTAACAAACTTACTTATGACTCTAATGTGGTTTTTGGATTTGAAGCTCCTATGCGAAGCTCGCTGCAAATCCGTAGGAGCTTCAAATCCACCACACCAGTCACCACAGCTACGGGTGTAGACAGCAACATGCAACCCGCCGTAGCCTATAGCGGGCTAAGGGCGTCACATCCCCGACTTCCCCCCGTGAACGTCGTTAGTCCAGAGCCCCGACTGTCCCCAGGTCGGGGCTCGCTGTTTCGCTGCCTAAATGCGTGGGGTCCGCCCAAGCTCCGGCTCACGAATCTCAACGGGCGCAAAGGGGCGAGGAGATTGGGAGAGCGATCGTGAAGCGAGCGATGCGAAAACCCAAACGAAAGTCCATCACCGCGGGTAGGGCCGCAGCACCCGCGAAAATGTATCGCACCAATATACGCGACGTGCCGAAGGTCGCGGGGCTCAAACGCACGGACGGGTGGGTCGACATGCAGGTGCAATTCCTGATCGACAAAAGATCCGCCGGTGCCGATCATGTGGTCGGGTGGACGGTGCTCAAACCGAGGGCGCGCCACGAGCGCCACCGGCATCACAACTGCGATGAGTTCTTCGTCGTCCTCAAAGGTCACGGCCACATCTACACCGATCAAGGCGAAGTTGCGTCGGTCGAAGGAGACGTCGTGTATTCGCCCCGCACCTGCTGGCACGGCTTCAACAACACCTCGGACGCGGACGTGGTGTTGGTGTGGGGCTGGATGGGCGCCGGCTCGATCGAGGCCTCGGGCTACGAAGCCGATCCAGAAAAACATTAGATCGCCATGACGCTGAGCACACCGGGCTCGCGGCTGGAAGAGGAGATGCGATGAATCTCTGGGAGGATGCGCGGGTCGCGCGCGGCATGCGGATACAGCTCGAGATGCGGCGCAAGCGTCTCGATAGCGGCGATGCTCCGTTGGGCTGGAAGGTGGGGTTCGCCGCGCCCGAGATGCTCAAGCGGCTGGGAATTACCGGACCGCTGGTGGGATTCCTGACGCGCAAGGCGCTCGTTCATTCCGGAGCAAACGTATCGCTCGCCGGCTGGGCCAGGCCCGTGGCGGAGCCGGAAATCGCCGTCCACGTCGGCCGCGACGTCTCCGCAGGCGCCGACCATGCCACCGCCAAAGCCGCGATCGCCGGCATCTCGCCGGCGATCGAGATCGTCGATGTCACAGAACCGCCCGAGGATCCGGAGCGCATCCTCCGCGGCAACATCTATCAACGGCATGTCGTGCTCGCCGGTGCGGCGCCGGCGAAGGCCGGCAGCGCAGCGGACGGTATCGTTTGCCGCGTTCTGCGTCGCGGGCACGAGTTCGCGCGCACCAGCGATCCGCAGGCCAATACCGGCAAGTGGGTCGACATCGTGCGCCACGTTGCGGACGTGCTTGACGCTTTCGGCGAGCGGCTGCGCGGCGGGGAAATCATCATCACCGGCTCGGTGGTGCCATCGATTGCAATCGAGCCGGGTAAGGATGCGATTGCATTCGAGGTCGATCCCGTCGGTGCCGTGGAGGTCCGTTTTTCCGACTTCAAGCAGCCGGGGAAGTGAACGTTGTGCTGCCGGCACAGAGGCATTAGCGTCCCGGCAACGTGAATGAGGATTTCGAAATATGTCGAAGCTCTACGTCCCTGTCATCGCTCTCGCTGCAATGCTCGCCTTGTCGGCATCCCCGGCACAGACACAGACGCAGGCTTGGCCGCAGCAGCCGGTCCGCTTCATCATTCCGTTCGGTCCCGGCGCCGGCGCCGATATCGGCGCGCGGCTCATTCAGGACCGCCTGCAAGCACGCTGGGGCAAGCCGGTGGTGATCGAGAATCGGCCGGGCGGCGACAGCATGATCGCCATCCAAGCCGTGCTATCCGCCAATGACGATCACACGTTCTTCTGGGGGCCGAGCGGGAGCTTCATCGTCCATCCGTATCAGTACAAGAAGCTGCCCTACGACCCGGCCGATCTCCTCCCGGTGGCGCGCTTCTCCAGCACCATTCTGGGCGTCGGCGTCCCGGCATCGATGAAAGTCGCCACGCTCGCCGATTTCGTCAAACGCGCGCGCGCCGAGCCGGGCAAGTTCAATTCCGCCGCGGTTCCGGGCATTACCGAGCTCGCGTTCGATTACTTCGCGCACAACGCCAAGATCACGACGACGAAGGTTCCCTACAAGCACATCGTGCAGGCGGTGAACGACCTCGCCGAAGATCGCCTGCAGATCTATTCGGCCTCCTACGCCATTCTGCGTCCGCAGCGCGAGGCTGGCAGGATCACGGTGCTGGCGCAGATGGGACGCGAGCGCGCACCGAGCCTACGCGACATCCCGACCGGCATCGAAGCGGGTTTCCCCGAGCTGGAAATGGACGGCAATGTCGGCCTGTTCGGAAGCAAGGCATTGCCGGCGGACTTGCGCGAACGCATCGGCGCCGACGTGGTCGCAGTGTCCGACGACAAGGCGATCGAGGACAAGCTCAATGCGACGGCGCAGACGCCGAGTCGCGGCGGAGCGCGGGAGTTTGCCGCATCGATCGAGCGCCAGCGCGCCCAGATCGCCACGATTGCCAAGGCGCTCGGCCTCCAGCCGACGCGATGACCGGGACACGGCCCTCGTAGCGCTTCAACCAGTTATGCAGGATGGTCATTTCAGGACCGGCTACGATCCTGGAGGACCTCGGGCTCTACCTTTCTAATCGTGTCACCGTCACAGACTGCGGCGAGGGTCGACACCTTCATGATTGTAGTCTTGCCACAGCCAGGACAACGCCACCGCGATGCCAACGGGGTAGCCGCTTGGCCGCAGTCGCAACTTGTATCGGGATGCTTCATTGGTGGCATTCTCCATAGGAATCGTTTCATTATCAATATCCCTGGGCGCGGCTATCGCTTCGTCGCCTCGATCAAGGTGCCGGGCGACGAGAACTGAGCGCGGAGCAGCCTGCACTGCGGCGTCCCTTGTGTCCTCGCTAGCACAAATTAGCGGAGATTTGGCGCACTTCACTCGGCTCGCACCGTTCGTGCGATTAACTCTCCTCCCGTGCAGATGTGATTCAGCATGGAGAGATATCATGAAGACCCTAATTGCCGCTTTCAACCTCGCCATCCTGTTTGGCGCGCCGGCGTTGGTCCAGCCGGCCAACGCCGCTCCGCCCATGGACGCGGCGCGGGAGAAAGCCCTTCACGAGTGCAATGTCAAGGCTCAGAAGTACATCGAACACACCTGGGGCGATGTGGAGATCTACACGTATCGCTCCTGCATGATGGAACACGGCCAGCAGGAATAGCCTGAAGGTTTTTCGGATTGCCAGTGATCCAGCGCACCGTCCGGCGGTGAAGTCTCGATCGTTTCTAACGCTGCGCCCACCGGAACTGTCCGGGCGTGACGCCGAGCATCTGACGGAAGTGACGCGCCAGGTGGCTTTGGTCGGAAAACCCCACGGCATACGCAATCTCCGACAGCGAGAGATCCGTGTGAGCTAAGAGGTCTTGGGCGCGTTCGACTCGCTTCTGGGTGAGATAGTGGTGCGGCGTCACGCCGGCGGATTGCTTGAACCCCGAAATGGTGGATCGAGACTCCGGCAACGCCAGCCAGTGTTGCCAGATCGATGCTCACACCCAGGTGCGCGTCCACATATCCCCGGACCCGGCGCATGGCGGCGGGCGATAGTCCGCCGTGGGCTTGCGGCGCCGGCGCCATCGTCCCGAGAGTACCGATCACGTCCAGGCGCGGGCGCGTGTGCAGTGCGGCGTTTGCCGCGTTGCGCCAATCCGCGAAAGGCTGCATCGGCGGCGTCACCAGGGCCGAGCGGCTCTCGCGGCTGCCGGCGATCACCAAGCGCGCGGCGATATCAGCTTTGTCCTTGCGTCGAAAGAGTTCGAGATCGCGCTCGAAGATCGTCCACAGACTGACACCGGCTTGAAGAGCGCGATCATCGAGCAGAAGGGATCTGCGCGCGACGCGGTTTGCACCGACCACGCGCTGGTCACCGTCCACCGCCAGCAAAATGCCGGATGCATCCGGCCCCGGTGGCGCGATCGCAATGACCCAATCTTGACTGAAGTGCTCGCGAAAGAACCGCTCTTCTATGGCGCGCGCCGAAGTCACCGTAAGGGCACCGGTCAGGGCGTGCGCGCGTTCCGAGCGTAGGGGATCGATGGCGGATACGTCCAGCACCGCCAGCAACTGTCCGTCGACGCCGAAGATCGGCGCGCCGGAGCAGCTCAAATTCATATGCCGCGACCGAAAATGCTGGGTTCGGTGGACCGTTACCGGCCGCTCCTCGGCGATGCAGGTGCCGATGCCGTTGGTGCCCTCGATCTCCTCGGTCCAGACGCCGCCGAGCCAGGTTCCCCAGTATTCGAAGTCGCTCGCCTCCGCCTGCTCGCCGCGATGCTCGATCGCGACCCCGGCGCTGTCGCAGAACAGAACCGTGTATCCGGCCTCACGAACCACTTTGTATAAGCGGTCGAGCTCCTCCTGCGCGGTCGAGATGAGCTTGCCGAGCGGCTCACGCGAATCCTTCAGTTCGCCAGTGGTGAGGATACGTGGCGCGCTGCTGTCGACGGGATCGACGCTGTTCGTGGAACGCTGCCAGGAACTCGACAGCTCCTCGATGTCCGGCGCAGGTGCCGCCCCCTGCGCAACCGCATAGACGCGTTCGGCGTGCTGCGCGGCCGCGCGGATCAAGCTTGCGGGGCGTGCCAAGCGCACCATCACGCTCCCAGGCGGGGGTGGAATGGGGGCTGACCGTATTTCTCCCAAGGCCTTCATTCAAGAGGAGAAAACGGATCGCCGCGCACGCGGACCGCCCCCAAGGCGGCCGGTCGCCAGGCCAGACCCCGAGTTCCCCTGATTGGCGTGAAGCGGCCAGAAATTCGATCCCCGCACGAAAACAGCAAGAGCGTCCCCGCTGGATCAAATCCGTCCAAGAGGCACCGCGCCGACCGGGGGATGATTGCCCCGTCAGACCAAGAGCCTTCCAAGGGCCGTTCAACCCCAGGCTTCGCTCGCAGCCGTCGATCGGAGGCTGCGAGCCCCGCAGCGGAAGGAACGAGCATGGTCAGCGGCAACGGGAAGAGGAACGACATTGTTGCGCCTCTTGCGCACCCAGCAGCGTTAACGCGCAAAAGTGCAACCATCGACGCGGGGCTTCCGCGCAGTTCGCAGGACGCGGTTGTCTTCATCATCGACGACGATGTCGCGGTGCGAGAGGCGCTTCAAAGTCTCCTCCGAGACGTCCGCCTGCAGGCCGAGGTGTTCGGCTCGCCGACCGAATTGTTGGCAAACAAGCTGCCCGATGCCGCGAGCTGTCTGGTGCTCGACATCCGGCTGCCGGGCGTGAGCGGCCTCGATTTTCAGGCCGAACTCGCCCGCGCGAATATCAACATCCCCATCATCTTTATCACCGGATACGCCGATATTCCGATGGCGGTGCGAGCGATGAAGGCCGGTGCGGTCGATTTCCTGACGAAACCATTCCGCGAGCAGGACATGTTGGACGCCGTCGCGACCGCCATCGCGCGTGATCGCATGCGCCGGGAAAGCGAAAAGGTGGCATCCGAAATGCGCGCTCGGTTTGAGACGCTGAGTGCTCGCGAGCGCGAGGTGATGGCTCTGGTGACGAGCGGATTGATGAACAAACAAGTGGCCGCAAAGACCGGGCTCGCGGAACCGACGGTGAAGATGCACCGAGGACAGGCCATGAGAAAGATGGGAGCGAAGTCCGTCGCCGATCTCGTCAAGATGGCCGAGATCCTCGGAAACAGAATCAACTCGGATTTCTGCCGCAGCCCGAACATTCAGTCGGAGCGCAGGCCCGCAAACGCCGCCTCCCGAACACCATTCTCAGTTCGAACGTGGCCATCGAAAGTCACGGGTAAGATGATCGCGCCAACACGAGAATCGCCGGAATCGCGTATGCGCTGTTTTTGACCCAAAAGCGGTCAATGTGCTGACGCGCGCTGTGAGCTGCATGCTATTCTCCCCGCAGGCCCCGTCACCCGCTGTGACGGCCAGCATTCGGGGTTGGTCCGGCGATGGAGGTGACCTTGTCTCGCAAATTGGCGAAGAGCCGAACGCGAGGTCGCAAGCTTCATTTGACCAGAGCGAAGGCGCGCGTTGGTCGAACTCGCCAGTCCCGCGGCGATCTCGAACAGCAGCTCAAAGCATGCAGACGGGAGATCGCCCACGCGCGTGAGCGCCTTGTCGAGGCGATGAAGCAACAAACTGCCACCTCCGAGGTGCTGCGCATCATCTCGAACTCGCCGATTCAGTCGGTTCTGGACGCGGTGGCCGAAAATGCCGCACGCCTGTGCGACTCGAACAATGCGGAGATCTTCCGCGTGGAGAACAATCTTCTTCGGTTGGTAGCTTCATACGGGGAAATTCCGGTGAACATCCATGCCCGCGAAGGCCTTCCCGCAAACCGAGACAGGGTGATGGGACGAGCCGCATGCGATCGCCGGACGATTCATGTCCATGATCTCGCAGCAGAGGACAGCGAGTACCCGGAGGGCAGCAGGGACGCAAAGCGCGAGGGCCACCGTACCACGCTTGCGACGCCGTTGCTGCGCGAGGGCACCCCCATTGGAGTAATTCTAATCCGGCGATGGGAGATCCGACCGTTCAACGACAAACAGATCGCGCTTCTCGAGACCTTCGCCGACCAGGCGGTGATCGCGATCGAAAACGTGCGCCTGTTCGAAGCCGAGAAGCAACGTACGCTGGCACTTGCACAAGCCAACCGCGATCTCGCAGAACGCGAAGCGAACATTCGGCGCTTGGTCGAGGCCAACATCATCGGCATCTTTATCTGGGATGTCGACGGTCGGATCGTTGAGGCCAATGAATCATTTCTCCGCCTGGTACAATACAATCGCGAAGATCTCGTCTCGGGTCGCGTGCGCTGGACGGACCTGACACCCGAGGAGTGGCAGGACGACACCGCACGGCGGGTAGCCGAAGTGATGTCCACCGGAGCCGCCCAACCACGGGAGAAGGAGTACTTCCGGAGAGACGGCAGCCGCGTTCCTGTGCTGATCGGCGGAGCAGCGTTGGGCGAACGACAAGATCGGGGCATAGCGTTCGTGGTCGATTTGACCGAGCGGAAGCGGGCGGAAGAGGCGCTCCGCGAGAGCGCGGAGGCTCTGCGCCGCAACGAAGCACATCTGGCCGAAGCACAGAGGCTGAGCCACACCGGTTCGTCGGTCTACAACGAGACGACGCTTCTCTATTGGTCGGAGGAGACTTACCGCATCTGGGGGTTTGATCCGCTGCAGGGCATCCCGAGCCGCGCCGAAGCGGTGCAACGGATACACCCGGACGACCGAGACAGGGCCCGTGAAGAAGGCGAGCACGCATGGCGCGAGAAACGAGGCTACTCGATCGAGTTCAGAATCCTACTACCCGATGGAACGATCAAACACCTCGAAGTAAGCGGCCATCCTGTGTTCTCCGTAAGCGGGGAGCTTGTAGAGATTATCGGCACACATGTCGATGTGACGGAGCGCAAGCGCGCCGAGGAAGCACTGCGCGCAAGTGAGGAACGCTTTCGCACGCTCGTGCAATTTTCGTTCGACGTGTACTGGGAGAGCGACGCGCAGCATCGCTTCACCCGCCAGGAGTTCGCCAAAGGTCTTGCCGACGCGCCGGTGCCGGGCTCCGACATCGGTATCGGTAAGACGCGCTGGGAACTACCCCACCTGGAGCCCGAGGAAGAGGCCTGGCGCAAACATCGGGAGACGCTCGACGCCCATTTGCCGTTCCGCGATTTCGAGCTTGCGCGCCCTCAGCCCGACGGCGGCAAGCGGTACTGGTCCGTTTCGGGGCTGCCGGTGTTCGACGAGACGGGGCGCTTCGTCGGCTACCGCGGTCTGGGACGGCAGATCACCGAGCGCAAACGAATGGAGGAAGCTCTCCGCAAGCAAGAGAAGGAGCTTCGCGAGGTCGTCGAGACCATTCCCGCGATGACCGTCACGGTTCTGCCAGACGGAACGAACGTATTCATCGGGAAGCGGTTTGCCGAATATTCGGGTCTCTCCCCGGAGGATGCGCAAGGCTCAGGCTGGAAGACTTGCGTTCATCCTGACGATCTTGATCTACACGTGCGCAAGTGGCGCGCGTCGTTGGCGAGCGGCGAGCCGATCGAGCTCGAGACACGCTTTCGCCGGGCAGATGGGCAATATCGCTGGTTCCTCGCTCGCGCCGTTCCGCTACGGGACGAGGCTGGCAACATCTTAAACTGGTATGAAGTTCTAACAGATATTGAGGACCGCAAGCGGGCGGAGGCGGTCTTACGTGAAAGGGAAACGCGCATCCGACGACTGATCGATGCCAACATCATCGGCATCTTCATCTGGGATTTCGATGGCCGGATCATCGAGGCCAATGACGCATTTCTCCGCATGGTCGGCTACGACCGAGAGGATCTCGTCTCGGGTCGCATGCGTTGGACGGACCTGACGCCGCCCGAATGGCGTGACCGCGATGCACGGCGGCTGCCCGAGCTGAAGATGACCGGGAGCTTGCAGCCGTTTGAGAAGGAGTACTTCCGGAAAGACCGCAGCCGTGTTCCCGTGCTGATCGGCGCGGCGACCTTCGAGGAAGGCGGGAATCAAGGTGTCGCTTTCGTGCTCGACCTGACGGAGCGCAAATGCGCCGAGGAAGCATTGCGGGAGAGCGAAGGGAAGTTCCGCGACTACGCTGAAACGGCCTCCGACTGGTTTTGGGAAATCGGTCCGGACTACAAATTCACGATGCTGACCGAGAATGCGTTTGGTTCACACGCGGCCGAGCGAATCGGCACGGCGTGCTGGGATCACGCTCTCGACCTTGAAACGGAACCGGAGAAGTGGCGGCTTGTTCGGGAAACCCTCGATTCACGTAAACCGTTCCGTGACTTCGTATATTGCGCGTTGGGCGGCAACGGCTCTCCGATGTACGTGAGGGCCAGCGGCAAGCCAGCGTTTGACGCCAACGGAGAATTCCGCGGCTATCGCGGCATCGGCACCGATGTGACAGCACTCATGCGCGCGCAGGAGGAGCAGCGCCGCATCGAAGCTCGGCTGGCGCAAGCACAGAGGCTAAGCCGCACCGGTAGTTGGGTCTACAACGCGACAACGATGCGTTATCTCTATTGGTCGGACGAGAGTTACCGGGTCTGGGGGTTTGATCCGCTGCAGGGCCTTCCAAGCCGAGAAAATATGTGGCAGCGCATTCACCCAGACGATCGAGACAGGGTGTGGGAAGAAGTCCAGGAGGCATTGCGCCAGAAAAGAGATCTCGTCGCGGCCGAGTTCAGAATCTTGCTACCTGATGGAACAGTCAAATACCTCGAAGCAACCACCCATCATGAGTTTTCCTCGCTCGGCGCGCTGGTTGAGGCTGTCAGCACACACGTCGATGTGACGGACCGGAAGCGCGCACAAGACGAGCATGAGAGGCTGCGCCGGCTGGAGTCAGATCTGGCGCACATGAACCGCCTGACCATGATGGGGGAACTGGCCGCCTCCCTGGCTCACGAGATCACCCAACCGATCGCCGCCGCGCGCAACAACGCCCGTGCGGCCCTGCGCTTTTTGGACAGAAGCCCGCCGGATCTGGGCGAAGTCCGGGAAGCGCTCGAGTGTATCGTGGCCGATGCCGATCGAGCCGGAGATATCATCGACCGGATCCGTGATCACATCAAGAAAGCGCCTCCGCGAAAGGGTCGTTTTGATCTGAACAAGGCGATCGACGAGGTGATCGCATTGGCGGAAAGCGCAATCACCACGAATGGAGTCTCGGTCCAGACCAGCCTTACGGAGGGGTTGGCTCCCGTTCAGGGGGATCGCGTTCAACTGCAACAGGTCGTCCTGAACTTGATCCTGAACGCGGTCGAAGCCATGAGCACGGTCGAGGCGGGGCCACGAGAGTTGTTGATCAGCACCGAGCAAACCCAGACCGGTGGCATTCTCGTGTCCGTGCGCGATTCCGGGCCGGGCATTGATCCGGACCATGTCGATCGCGTTTTCGAGGCTTTCTACACCACGAAGTCGAGCGGAGTAGGGATGGGACTGTCGATCTGCCGGTCGATCATCGATGCCCACGGGGGCCGGCTGTGGGCAGACATGAATGCATCACGCGGGGCCGTATTTCGGTTCACCTTGCCCGACGCGGACAAGGAGCTCACGACTTCTCTTCGCCCGACTCGCCTGACTCGAGAGCCGCACGAAGACACCGTATCAGATGCTGCTCATCAACCGGCTTACGAAGGCAACAAACGACCCCCTCGTTCAGGACGCGGGCGCGGTCAACGTCGTCGGGGTAGGCAGTAACGAGAATTGTCGGAATCGTGTACCCTGCCTCGATGAGGTGTCTGTGCAGCTCGACGCCGGTCATCGCAGGCATATGGACGTCAGCGATCAAGCAGGTCGTTTCGATGAGACGAGGGGAAGCGAGGAAATCGGCTGCCGATGAGAAAGCCTCGACGTCGTAGCCCAGCGACCTCATGAGCCTTCTCATGGACTCGCGAAAGTACCGATCATCCTCAACGACCGAGACCAATGATGCTTTCGGCATGGGCTTCCGGCAGTTCGCTCGAACCGGCCATGTGGACGGCGCCACAACAATGTGGTCGCGTCCGCATGCGAATTCCACAACCTGCGCAAAGAATGCCGCCGGTGCAATGCCAGTGGCCCGTAAATTTTGGCTTATGCCCGAAGCCGAATTAAGTAAGCTGCGCGCCAAGAGTCCCGCCGAGCAATATCACCGCGCGTAAACCTTGGTCTATGATGCACGTGTCCTATTGCGCAAGATCGGACTGTTCATGTCCCCAGATTGGGACTAGCCTACGAACCGCGCGGCCACGCTAGAACTTGCGAACCGAGACAAAGGCTCATTTCCTTGGTCCTTTAATCGTGAGTAGGAGCGATGCCCGACGCAAACTCCACCGTCTTGGTCATTGATGACGATCCGAACCTTCGCGCATCGGTTGGGCGTCTGTTGCGATCGCTCGGCCTGGATGCTCAGCTATTTGCGTCCATTTCCGACTTTCTCAAGTCCGATCTGCCGGATGGTCCCACCTGCCTGGTCCTCGACGTCAGGCTGCCCGGGCAGAGCGGTCTTGATCTTCAGCGCGAGCTCGCCGCGGCGAACAGGGAACTCCCAATCATCTTCATCACAGGGCACGGCGACATCCCGATGTCGGTGCAAGCGATGAAGGGCGGTGCCATTGAGTTCCTTACGAAGCCGTTCCGTGATCAGGAGCTGCTCGACGCCATTCAGCTCGGCCTCTCTCGCGATCGCGCTCGGCGGGAGAATGAAAAAGCTTTGGCCGCCCTCAGGGAACGCTTCGAGTCGCTGAGCCCCAGGGAGCGCGAGATCATGATTCAGGTCGCGCACGGCCGCCTTAGCAAACAAATTGCGGGCGATATCGGCATTGCCGAAGCCACCGTGAAGGTGCATCGCAGCCGTCTGATGCACAAGATGAAGGCCCGTTCGCTTCCCGAGCTAAGCCGAATGGCGGATAAGCTCAAACTGGTACCCGAGGAGCCGCAACACTCCTGAACCGACGTATCAGTCCTCCTTACGTCTCGCGCCTTAGCCGCTCGCGTGTGCCGTACCGGCGGTCCGGCGGGTTGGTCATAACGTCCTTCCTCCTCCCTGGTCCGCTCCCCTCGTCCTAGAACACGATCTCACTCCAAATCACGGGAGGGTGTCGTCATGCTCTCCACCCTTTCCATCCCGCACGGTTTGTAAACCAACGTTTAGCGCAGTGAAACAATAAGTCTATCTCGCACGACCAGCGTGCAATAGACCGCGGCATTCCAAATCATCAAATTGCGCCTCACCACGATTGCGATCCGCGCTCCACCGAGAGGAACAGGTCAATGAGCCACGCTCTGAAACTTGCCACCTTGATTCCAGGAACAGAGGCGCCCGGGTCAAAGGATCGTAAGCTTCCACCTTTTGTGGGATCGAGGACGCCTTCCGAACGCCTGCACTTGGCAGACGCGCCAGCGCTGGCGCCGTTTCATTCTGACTCAGGCTTTGGTGTCAGACGCCGCGTTCAAAGTCCGCATATCGACCGGCTGAAACCAAACAAACCTGCCGGCGCGACGCCGCGCGAGGTTTCATTCGGGCCGTTCCGCTTACTTCCGGCACAGTTTCTTCTGCTGGAAGGCGACAAACCAGTGCCTCTCGGGAGTCGCGCCATGCATATACTCATTGTCTTGCTTGAACGACCGGGCGAGTTGGTCACTAAGCAAGAATTGATGGCTTGGGTTTGGCCGAACCTATTTGTCGAGCCGGCCAACCTGACCGTCCATGTTTCTGCATTGCGCCGCAGGCTGCGTGACGGACGTGATGGGAATCGGTTCATTATCAATATCCCTGGGCGCGGCTACTGCTTTGTTGCGCCGGTCACGTTGGGAGGCGACACATGAAATTCGTCCTCGTGAACGGTAGGACGCCCCGCCAGCAGACTCGCTGTGCGTTGTGTTGTGAGCCGATCGGGAAGAGCTATCTGCGAGAACTTACAACCCAGCTCTCCTACTGCGATCACAGGTGCTACGTCGGTCACCGCAAGATTGCCACCCCCAGCGCTCCAAAACATGCGAGGGCGTCATGATAACCACCGACGCTTTGAAGTACCTGCCGCAAATGGGTCTCGACCCATCGTGGGTGGTCGGCTGCGCGGGGACAAAGTGTCAGAACTCTTTCGCACTGGCGAATGGATTCGCCGTCGAAGCAATTGTCGCAGAGAAATGTTCGATCGTCTTCTTCTGTTCGGCTGGCTGCTACCTCAACGAGATCCCATCGAACCGCCTTGCGAGGGCGTGATGAGACGGCCGCAAGTCTGCAAGCATCGAGTCTGCGATCATTGTGGCGGACGATTCGGCATGGTGACGCATCGTTGGTGGGGCAACAAGTTCTGCAAGAGGACGTGCAAGAACGCCTACCTCCGCGAAAATCACCACACCCTGTCAGGTTGGGTTATCCCCCGTTTTTTCGCGTTCGCGGGTGGCGCCCGACCGGCTTGGACAGGTCACTCTGCCGCCGGCAGGTAAATCAGCTCATCGAACGGATGGTCGTAGCCGAAGTCAATTCCGCCGAGCCAGGCGTGCTCGCGAGCGAACGATCGCGCTTCCACCGTAATGGCCTCGTCACGAAGTGGAAAGATCCTTCCCGAGCCGGGCCAAGCGACCCGTCGCAGCAGGTCCGGGTGGAGCCCGTGGCGCGCTCCCCAGGCTGAGTCGAGGGATTGAATTTCAATGGGACAGTCATTGTAGAAACTTCCCGCGCCGCAAAGGTTATCGGGCGCGCAAATAGTAAGCATCGACATAGGTGCGGCCAGACCAGTAGTTCCCACGATTGGCGAGCCATGAGTCATCAGCTCTCTCATCATTGCGGCGACGGCTTTGAGCGTGCGCGATCCTTTGCCGCTTCTTGACCGCGGTGGAAGGCGCCGCCGCCGACCGCGTCGCGGGAGATGAAGCGGCTGGCGATCCCGAGCCTTGTGCGCCCTCCGACGGCTCCACCAGCGGTGAGGCTGACGCGACTACTCCGGGCTGTGTGGGGGCTGTGGCATCCGTTGCCGGGATGGGTGGGTTATGCACGGCTGGACGCACGCGCACGCGCCGAATCGGAAAGGGCTTGATGGACTCCTTTGCCTCGACCTTCGTATCGGCGTCGTTCGCCGCAGGCGTGGCTTCCGCAGCGGCCACCAGCACCTTCTCGGAATTCGAGACGTCGACGTGCGCCGCCGTCGAGGCGCCATCGGGATTGCGATCGTGGCCCGCCCTAAGCGTCGCAATGCTTCCGCCGATGATCGCTCCGAATAGGATGGAGACGATAGCGACACGCAGCTCACGGCGCCGGTACGGCGTGGGACAAAAATATCCGAATTCCGGATGCACGTGGTACGCCGAGGACATGGCACCTCCTGTAACCCTGGCCGCCCCCAGCGCCCCTTGAGGTCACTACGTAACGAAAACCGGTCTAGATGCATTGTGTTTTAGAGGCCGCTACTGCAAGGCGTGAGATAAATTGAGCAAAGCTTTGCAAATTGCAGCGAGCCGGTAACGCTCGCACTCACGTCAACCATCCGACGAAAATCGGCGGCGAACACCTCTGGGCAAGGGCAAGTCATGGCCGACGACGCGGCAGTGGGATTCGTCGGCGCCGGCGGCTACTGGAAATGAACGTCTACAAACCGCTGATGATCTTCGACGTCACCCACTCGATCACGGTCATGACCGACGGCTGCGTGAATTTTCGGAAGTTCCTGATCGGGGCACCAAACCAAATCCGAAGAAGATCAAGGAATAGGTTGAACGCTCCGTCATGCTGCGCGGACCAGTCAAGGTCGCTCCAGCCGCTCCGCTCGACCGGCCAGCCGTAGCGCCAACATCATCCTCACAACGTCCGCCCCATCGCGGGAGCAGACTGGTCAGGCAATTTGTCAGGATTTGTAACCCTTAACTCGGCGAAGCGGCCGCGCTCGTTTATTTTGATCTCAATAGAAAACAGAAACTGATTGCATGCTTTAACCCAACCCACGGAGACAATCATGCTCAGATTTCGGACACTCTGGAATGGCTGCGTCGTTCGTTGCAACGCTTGCTCTCGCCGGGGCACCTGATGCTGTTGCTCAGAACAAGCTGACCTATGAAGAGGCTTGGGCGGCGTGCATCAAGGACGTCAAGTCCAATTACCCGAACGAGTATTCGGCCACCAATCAGCGGTACCCCCGTTTCCTGAACTGCATGTTCGACTACGGATACCCACGACCCTAGAGATCTGCAAGAGGCCGGGGCGAGGAAATGTCTTTTAATGGGTTTGCGAACCACCGTCAGCGATCGCGAGACTCTCGATGGCTTTAATCCCGAAGGACATGACGCCGGTCTACAAGGCCACGATCGCCAAGGGCACGAACGCGACGCGCTGGCAGCACGCCGCGTATGTCGATCTTCTGCCGCCCTGCAATAACGCCTGTCCGGCCGGCCTGAATATCCAGGCTTGGCTATCGCTCGCGCAGGCCGGCCGATACGAAGAGGCCTGGCACAAATACATGGAAGACAATCCGCTTCCGGCAGCCCATGGGCGCGCTTGTTACCATCCCTGCGAAAGCGCCTGCAATCGACAGTACCTCGACCAACCGGTGGCGATCCACTCGCTTGATCGCTTCCTGGGCGATCTCGCGCTCGAAAAGGGTTGGACGATCCCGGCGGGCGCGCCCACCGGAAAGCGAGTGCTGGTGATCGGTGCCGGCCCAGCGGGACTGTCCTGCGCCTACCACCTGCGGCGGCTGGGGCATGAGGTCGAGATCCGCGACGGCAGCGAGCAACCCGGAGGGATGATGCGATACGGCATCCCCGCGTATCGCCTGCCGCGCGACGACGTCGGCAAGGAGATCGCGCGCATCGAGGCCATGGGCGCAAAGATCCTGATGAACCATCGGGTCACCGATGTTCTCGCCGAAAAAGCGCAGGGCGGCTTCGACGCCGTATTCATCGCAATCGGCACGCAGGTCGCGAACCATCTCAACATCCCTGCGATGGATGGCGGCAGAATGATCGATGCGATCTCGCTGCTGGAGCAGGTCGAGAAGGGCCGCGCGCCGAAGCTCGGCCGCGTCGTTGGAATTGTGGGCGGCGGCAACACCGCCATGGATGCTGCCCGCGTTGCCAAGCGCCTGGGCGCACAGGAAGCGGTTCTGATCTTCCGTTTCGACAAGGCGCACATGGAAGCGCATCCCTATGAGGCGAAGGAAGCTTTCGCCGAGGGCGTGAAGATCAAGTGGCTGTCGAGCGTCAAGCAATTCGGCCAAGAC
>Ga0137373_10003601_pt1 | contig 16922 bp, 15 predicted proteins | sample SagtaG_5_FD_104912 | JGI IMG/M metagenome (GOLD analysis project Ga0137373, IMG submission 104912) | Vadose zone soil microbial communities from Sagehorn Ranch, Mendocino, California, USA - Sage1_R_80_16 metaG | ecosystem: Environmental > Terrestrial > Soil > Vadose zone | place: USA...
GACGGAAACCGGATGACGCAACTCGCTGTCGACGGTGCTCGCCAGCTGCAGAGGAAGCTCGTCTGGTTCGACAGCGGCTGGTTGGAGAGCCGAGAGCTCTTCGACCCTCCGATGGACTGAACCCCTATGTCTGCGGGCGGTGGCGGTCGATGATCGCCATGAAGTCGACGCCTGGCGGCAGCGTTCCGTAGGCGCGGCTGCCGGCTCGCGCCAGAAACGCGTCGGCGACGGCCGGGTCGCCGTGGCGCACCAATAGAGAGCCTTGGAGCACGAGCGCGAGCCGCTCGACCAGGCGGCGGGCGCGCACCTCGGCGTCGGCCGGATCGTTGAGTTCCGCCTTCGCGGCCGCGATCGCGCTGTCGAGCCGCGGATTGGCGCCGGCCGCGGGCTCGACCTCGTCGAAGAAGGCCGTGAGCGTCTCCGGCGTCTTTCGGATCGCCCGCAGCACGTCGAGGCAGTTCACGTTCCCCGCTCCTTCCCAGATCGAGTTCAGGGGGCTCTCGCGATAGAGCCTCGGCATGCCCGACTCCTCGACGTAGCCGTTTCCGCCCAGGCACTCGAGCGCCTCCGCGGTCACCGCGGGCGCGAGCTTGCAGACCCAGTACTTCGCCACCGCTGTCGCCAGCCGCAGGAACGCCGTCTCGCCATCGTCACACGCGCGCGCGAGGCGCATTGCTGTCAGCGTTGCCGCCTCCGACTCGATGCACAGATCCGCCAGCACGTTCTGCATCAGTGGTTGCTCGATCAGCAGCCGGCCGAACGCCGAGCGATGGGCGGCGTGGTGCATCGCCTCCGCGACCGCTCGCCGCATCAGCGCTGCCGAGCCGAGGACGCAATCCAGCCGCGTCTGGTTGACCATCTCGATGATCGTCTGGACGCCGCGCCCCTCCTCGCCGACCAGCTGCGCCCACGCGCCGTCGAGCTCGATCTCCGCCGAGGCGTTCGAGCGGTTGCCCAGCTTGTCCTTCAGCCGCTCGATGTGGAAGCCGTTGCGCTCGCCGTCCGGGAGCACGCGCGGCAGCAGGTAGCAGGAGAGCCCCGCCGGCGCCTGCGCCAGGACGAGGAAGGCGTCGCTCATCGGCGCCGAGCAGAACCACTTGTGCCCGTGCAGCGTCGCCTCGCCGTCGCCGGCCGGTCGCGCGACTGTTTCGTTCGCGCGCACATCGGAGCCGCCCTGGCGCTCGGTCATCGCCATCCCGCAGAGCGCGCCCACCTTCTCTGCCGCCGGACGCAGGCCCGGATCGTAGGCGCGCGACGTCAGCCGCGGTTCCCACTCGGACGCGAGCTCCAGTGAGGCGCGCAGCGCCGGGACGGCGGCGTGCGTCATCGACAGCGGACAGCCGACGCCTGCCTCGACCTGGCCCACCGTCATGAACATCGCGGCGCGCGCGACGTGGCCGCCCGGCTCGCCGGTCCAGCCGAGCCCGGTCAGGCCCGCCTCGACCCCGAGCCGCATCAACTCGTGCCAGGAGGGGTGGAACTCGACCTCGTCGATCCGCGCCCCGTATCGATCGTGCGTCCGCAGGGCGGGCGGATACTCGTTCGCGAGCGCTCCCCACCGCAGCGGCTCGCCGCCGAGCCGCTCGCCCAGCGCAGAGGCCTGCTCGTGAGCCCAGCCGCCGCCCTCGCGCTCGAGCGCCTCGACCAGCGGCCGGTTCTCGAGGAACAGGTTGTAGCCCTCCAGCGGCGGCGGCTGGTTGGAGACCGATGCCGGCTGCTCGGTCAGCGCCATCGATCCATCCTAAGCCTAGGTCCTCCTGCTCGTGAAGATGGGCCATGCGGCCCATTGACCGCACTCGGCTTGCCGGAACACAATCAGTTCTCTGTGGCAACCCAGTTGAGAGGAGTCATGTCGGTTCGAAAGCTCGCACTTGTCGTCACGGCACTGATCGTGCTTGCCGTATTTCCGGCAACCGCCTCGGCGAAGGTGCGGCTGGCAAGCGTCACGTCACCTAGGTCGCCCGGTTCTCACGCGGCGTTGGTCGCGAAGGTCTCCACGAACGCGACCTGCTCCATCACCGTCCTCTACAAGAGCGGCGCGTCGCGCGCGCAAGGGCTCTACCCGAAGCGGACGGTCGGACTCCGCGTCAGCTGGACATGGATGGTCGGAACGAGGACGACACCGGGGAGGTGGCCGATCATCGTCTCGTGCGGCCGCGCGGGCACGCTCCAGACGTCGTTCGTGGTCGCGTAGGCGAGACGCGTGGGTTTCTTCTTCCGCAAATCGCTGAAGATCGCGCCCGGCGTGCGGCTGAACCTGAGCAAGCGCGGGGCAGGACTCAGCGCGGGCCCCCGCGGCGTGAAGTTGGGCGCGAACTCGCGCGGCGAGCGCCGCGCCTCGCTCAGCTTCAAGGGCTTCAACTGGAGGAAGCGGATCTAGTCAAGGAGAGGACGAAGGGGCGGAGCGCTCTCCGCCCCTTCGAGCATCCTCGGTAACCGGTGTGAGCATCTGGCGGCACCTGCGCGCGATCGGGCTGCTCCCCGGGATGGCGACGCTGGTGATCCCGGGCCTCCTCGTCTGGGTGACTGGTTCGATCCACCTCGGCTGGGGGTTCGGAGCCGGCTACGCGCTCGGCGCCGTCCTCATCGCGCTCGGCCTCGCGCTCTTCGGCAGGACCCTCGCGCTCCTCGCCTCCGTCGGCCGCGGGACGCTCGCTCCCTGGGATCCCACGTCCCGGCTCGTCGTTCGCGGCCCGTACCGCTACGTCCGGAATCCGATGATCAGCGGCGTGCTCACGATCCTGCTCGGTGAGGCCGCGCTGCTCGGCTCGACGGCTGTGCTCGCCTGGGCGGCGACGTTCTTCGCGATGAACGCGGTCTACTTCCCGTTGAGCGAGGAGCCCGGCTTGTGCCGCCGGTTCGGCGCGGACTACGACCGCTACCGCGCCCACGTCCCCCGCTGGCTGCCGCGCCTGCGGCCGTGGAAGCCCGGCACTTCGGAGCATCTGATCGGCCCCTGAGCGAAAGTAGGCTCCGCCCCCGGCGATTTCGGGGCAATTCCGGCACGTTGGCGTCACGGCTCCGCAGCTTGGATGTCCTCCATGCTGACCAGACAGCGTGCCGTTCGCCTGGCCGCGGCTCTTGACCTCGACGTCTCGCAGACCGAGATCTGCCCCGCCTGCCTCAGCTTTGTCTCGTTCGCCCTCGACTCGGGTGACGAGGGCAAGATCCGAGGCGCCGCCCTCAGCTGGACGCCGGTCCTGTGGGACGAAGGCCTCGAGCTGCCCCTCCGCCTGGCGCTGGAGCGGGCGCGGGCGCAGGGCGTGCCCGACGCCGCTCGCGCGCTCCTCGATATCCGCGGCGCCGGCCCGCGAACGTCGATCGCCCGCGCCGCTGTTGAACGGCTGGCGCTTCAGCTCTCGCTCAGCGCTAGAGCCGCCCTCAATTGACCTACACATGCTAATGTATGTGCATGTACGAGCGCAGGCTCCAGATCCTGCTCGACGATGCTCGCTTCCGGCGCGTTTCGGCCGCTGCGAAGGAGCGAAAGACATCGGTGGCAGCCGTGATCCGGGACGCGATCGACCAGGCGCTACCGGTAGATCTCGAGGCCAAGCGGAAGGCGTGGCAGGAATTGCTGGACATGGAGCCGATTCCCGTCCCGGAGACCGTCGAGGAGCTCAAGCGCGAGCTCGACGAAATCCGCGGCGGCGCCCACAATTGATCCTCGTCGACACGAACGTTCTGGTCTACGCCTCGGGTGGAGATCATCCCTTGCGAGAGCCGGCGAGACGGCTGATGACAGCAGTCGTCGAAGGCAGCGTCGCCGCTAGCACGACCACCGACGTCATCCAGGAGTTCGCGCACGTCGTCAGCCGGCGCCGGCCTCGCGAGGAGGCTGGGGCGGACGCACGACGCTACGCGGCGATCTTCGGCCCTCTCGTGTCCCCGCAGGCAGATGACCTCATAGCCGGTCTACGGCTCTTCGTGCGCGCCGAGCGGCTGGGCGTGTTCGATGCGGTGCTCGCGGCGACGGCGATCGCCCAGGAGGTCACCGCCTTCGTCTCTGCGGACCGGGCCTTCGCGGGCGTGCCGAAGCTGCCCTTCGTCGAGCTCGGAGCCCCGGAGCTCGACCGGCTGCTGGGTTAGTCCTTGAACCCTCTCCGTCGCTGACCGGAGGACCATCTGCCGCTGGTGGTGTTCTTCGCGTTCCAGCGGTACTTCGTCCAAGGGCTCCTCGCCGGCTCGGTCAAATAGGTGGGCTGAACGCGTCGAGTTTCAGGCAGGTGGCGAAGCCGCGCCGGCGCCCTCGTAGGCTGAAAGCAGCTCCGGAAGCTCCATCTGCGGTGGATCGTTCAGGTCGAGGCCCGTCGCGTCGGCGAAGCGCTCTTTGAACCAGAGGTCGAACTCGTCACGAGAAGCCACGAACTGCCCGAACGCGCTCTCGAAGTCGCCGCTCTCGATGTAACCGACGAGTAGTTCACCGCCCGGTGTCGGGGCGAGGAACCAGACCTCCTTCGTAATCCCGATCCGCTGCTCCGAGCGGTCGTAGTCGTCGCGTCGGGAGCCGTCCAGGTCGTGCATGAACGCCCGTGCCGCGTCGGCCTTCCCTTCCTGTACAGGCGCTGCCAGGCAAACCCGATCCATTGCTTGCTCCTTCCTTTACAGGAACGCCGGGCGGGCCCGAAGGCCCGCCCGCATCCTTTTGGGCTACTGCTCGTAGGCGAGCACGATCTCGGGCAGCTGGTGCGAGTTCCCGTCCGGGCCCGTCCAGGTGTCGAGGGTCGAGTCGGTGTAGACGACCGCGGCCTTCCCGTTCGCCGGGTCCTCCGCGACCTCGAACAGGTCGAGGAGCTCGCGGTCGGACCTGCACGCGGAGCCGTTCAGGCAGACGATCCCGATCCGGTTCGGCGTATTGCTGACGAGTCCGACGCTCCAGGCACCACCCTGGAACTGTGAGTCGTAGGTGTTCCACACAGCGGTTGGGTCGTTGGTCGAGGCCGCCGTCGATCCGTAGTAGACGACGTCGACCTTGCCGTTCAGGGCCGCGACCCAGGGCATCACCGTCGTCGTCACGTTCGAGACCACGAGCGGCGTCGACCAGCTCGTGCCGTCGTCGCTCGACGACGAGACGGAGACGCCGTGCCGGTCGGTCCAGGCGGCATAGAGCGCGCCGTTCGAGGGATCGACGGCCAGCGCCGGGAAGATGTTGGCCAGATTGGTGAAGAGCGTGGCGTGGTAGACGAGGTGCGACGTCCAGGTGTTGCCGCCGTCAGTCGAGCGGGCGACGTAGATGTTGTTGAAGTCGGCGGTCGTGCCCTTCTGGACGCTGGGCTGGCCGGCAGCGAAGACCTGGTACACGTTGCCGGTCGGATCGGCCACGATCGGCCCGGCTGTGCTGTTGAACGTAGCGTCGCCGGTCACGCTTCCCTGGCCGGGAATCGGACTTGCAACCTGCGTCCACGTCTGGCCGTCGTCGGTCGAGCGCCAGACCCTGATCAGGCTGCTGTTTCCTGAGTCGTGGTACGACACCCACGCGTTCGTCCCGGCGGTGGTGATCCACGGACGGTCTGCGCCGGCCGTGTCGAGCACCTGCGACGTGCAGTCGGACGGGCCCGTAGCCGAGGCGGGACAGCGCGTGATGGAGACCCCGAGGGTGACGAAGAAGCCCGGTCTGTTGAAGATGATGTCAAGGTCGGTCAGCAGAATCGTTCCGGCCGAGGTGACCTCGACGTCGGCGTCCCCGTCGCCGAGGTTGATCCGGCCTTGCCCCTGGATCGGCAGCGACGTGTCCATCGGCCCGAAGTAGGCCAGTGGGTCGTCACCGAAGTGGCCCTTCCAGAGGTTGACCTGGAACGGCAGCCAGCCGAGGCCGTCGACGGCCATCGTGTTGCCCGGCCCGAAGTCGATCGCCGGCTCGCTGTCGCCGCTCTGGCCGGGCGGCGAGGTCGAGTACCCGGGCGGAAGCGTCGCCGGAGCACGAAGAACTTGATTCGAGAACGTGGGCGGCGCCGCCGAGGCGGGCGCGACCACGAAGAGGGTCGCGCCGGCGGCGAGGGCCGCGGCAATCGCGAGTCTGAGCATTTCACTTCTCCCCTGGTCGAATGACCCGTTGCGCGCCGGAGTCTTGCAACTTCTCAAGGGGCTGGCAAGGCGGCCGACTTCCCCTGGTTCGGGACGTTCTTCGCGATGAACGCGGTCTACCAGCCGCTGCCGCGGCCGCCTTTGCCCGAGGAGGACGGCGACCTCGACGAGGAGGAGGCGGGGGCGATACATTCTCCAGGGGAAGGTGTGAGTACCGCGCCCGTCAGAACCTCTCGGCTCGACGAGATTCCGATCGTCGACGATGGCCGCGTCCCGGCGCGTCCGGTCCGGCATCACTTCGGCATCGCGGCCTTCGGCATCAACGCCTATGTCGCGCGCGGGGCGGGCGAGCCGGCGGTCAACGAGCACGACGAGGCCGACTCGGGACACGAGGAGCTCTACCTCGTGCTCTCCGGTCACGCCGTCTTCACCGTCGACGGCGAGGAGATCGACGCGCCACAAGGGACGTTCGTCTACGTCGAACCCGCAGCGCGCCGCAGCGCCGTTGCCACGGAGCCGAGCACAGCCATCCTGGCCATGGGTGGCGTCCCGGGCAAGGCGTACCGCGCGACGGGCTGGGAGATCGCTTCGCCTGCCATGGAGCCGTTCTGGGCCCGCGACTACGAGCGGGCGATCGAGCTGCTCGGGCCGCTCGCCGACCAGTACCCGCAATACCCGGCGATCCCCTACAACCTGGCCTGCGCCGAGAGCCTCGCCGGCCGAGTCGACGATGCGATCGTCCATCTCCGGCAGGCACTCGAGCTCGACGATTCCCTGCGTGAGCTGGCGCAGAGCGATTCCGACTTGGATCCGATCCGCGAGGACCCCCGCTTCGCCGCGCTCGTCTCCGGCGACTAGAACCGCCGCGCAGCGCTTGCGTGCCCTTGGCGAGGTCGGCCGGCGGACGTGACACCATCATCGCTCCGCGCGACGGCGCGCGCTGGCGGAGAGCCTGGCACGGCCGCCGTGGAGCAGGTCGGCGACGACCTGATCATGCGCCGCCTCATCGACCCCGCCCTACGTCTCTGGGCAGCTCGTGTCTTCTTCGACTGGGAGATAGAACGGACCGGCGGGACCGCTGGTGGGCGAGAACTGCATCTGTGGGACGGGCCCGTCGAGGACGAGCTGGCCACGGAGCCAGTTCTGCGTGTAACCGTACTGCGCATCCTCTGGGAACGTGGGCGCGCCGCTCACGAGCTGCCACGTCACTTCGGAAGTGAGCTTGTCTCCCTCCGACACGGCGCTGTCCGTACCCTCCCACGGCTTCGCGTAAGGGTCGGAGCCGCAGACGTGGATGTTGACGTCGATCCTTCCCGACGGCCTTCCGAATTGGATGAAGAAGTTGTCGCGGACCATGCCCGCGACCTTGAAGCCGCGCGGCTTGTGGTACTGGACGGTCCATGAAAGCTGCGGGCCCAACAGCGGAAACAGAACCTGGGTAATCGAGCCGAGCGGGTTCTTGAACTTGAACCCCCACAGGGCACGCGGGATCTCGGCGCCTCTGTCGGTGACGAGACGGCCGATCCCGGGCACGGCCTCGTCGTTCGGCGTGAAGTTGATCATGCTCACGCCGTCCTCGTTCGTTCTCCCGTTCGCGAAGACCCCGGGCAGGTCGAACTGAAGACTCCCATGCTCGTCGAGCGGCTTCCCCGACACGTCTTCCTCGGACCAGGCGACGTCCATGCCTGCGACGGTCGACGCCTCGGGCATCTCGAAGCCCATCTCGGCGAAGCACGCGGCATCCTCCGGGCTCAGCACCTCGTGGTAGACGGCCTGCGCGCGGAAATGCATCGGGTTTCCCTGGCCGGGGATGCCCGAGCGGCCGTACGCGGTCCCCTGGGCCAACGGCGGCCCCGACCTGAGCTCGAGCGAGAGTGCGAGGAAGGAGCCGTGGAATCCGGCCAGCACGGTGAAGACGAGGTCGAGCGCCTCGAGCGCCGTCGCGGTCGCGGCCAGCTTGAGCGCCTCGGCAAGCCCGACGGCAAGCTGTCCTCCGAGAGTGGCCACCGCGGTATCGGTGAGGACGTGCACCGCATCCTCAGAGTCGAGATAGCTGTTCGGGTTGAAGCGGTTGACCGCGTACTTGAGCACCTTGCAGATCGCCGTTCCGCGGACGGCCGGCCGCCGGAGCTGTGCGCTCTGCCTCTGGCTTCCCCGGTGGATGATCGGATAGAGCAGATAGGCCTCGATCAGCTCGAGCTGGACGGCGTCCAAAGCGATTGGATCGGCTCCCGCAGCTTGCGCAAGGTCGACGGGATGGTCGCCTGCCAGTCCGAGATCGCGCACGAGCAGCGGCACGAGTGACGCGGCCTTATTGGGGCGGGCGAGCGCGACCTGCACCAGCCCGCGCACGAGCTCATTCGCAGCCTGCGTCGGAACCGGATTCGCCTTCCGCTCGAGCACGGTGGTCAGAAGCGACGCGACGTCCGCGGTGCTGAACGGCTTCTTCGTCCCCAGCGCGGCGGCAATGCCGCGGACCTCACCGCCGAACAGGTAGGCGTCGTACCTGTTCGTATCGAGGCCCTTCGCGATCGGCTTTCCGCTCTTCCCGTCGTAGACGCCGAGATTGATCGTCCCCAGCGTGCGGAGGAGCGCGGCGTAGCGTGCGGCGTCGGTTTGCGCCGAGTCGAGTGCCGCTGACAGACGCGCCGCGAGTTGAGCGGGCGCGACCGGCTTCGGCTTCTGCGTGGGGCAGACGCGGACGTGCTTCTTCTTTCCGTGCACCTTCTTGACGACGACCTTGCACTTCTTCTTCAGCGGAGCGGCCGGGACAGCGGATGCGCTGGGCTGAGCGAGACCCGACGCTGTGACGACCAGCATCAGCACGACTCCGCTGATGACGAGTCCGACGAGGCAGCGGATCCTCGTCCACGTGCATTTCGCCGAGCAATCACCCGCGTTCACTTCAGCTTCCCCCGTTATCTCGACAATGTGATTCGGCCTTCGAGGCTAGAGCAGCGAGCCCGAGGTCGAAAGTCGGGATTCCCCTACAGTTTGCTCTCCTTCGCGCATCCCGGCTAAGAGGCAGAGGCGCCCGGCCGCCCCCGCGGGCCGCAGGCGGTCGCGTATCCTTCCCCGCAGCCGCAAGGGGAGAGCGTGGCCGAAGTCGCCTTCGAACAGGTGAGCTCTACACCGACGGGACCCGCGACGTCTCCCGGATGGCCCTGGACATCGAAGACGGAGAGCTGATGGTCCTCGTCGGCCCTGCGGCTCAGGTGACAAACGCCAAGTACTAGGCTTTCCACCGTGGCGGAGATCGCGTACGAAAACGTCTCGAAGGTCTACGACGACGGCACCCAGGCCGTCTACGACCTCGACCTGACGATCGAGGACGAAGAGCTGATGGTCGTGGTCGGGCCCTCCGGCTGCGGCAAGACGACGGCATTGCGAATGCTCGCCGGGCTGGAGGAGATCACCGACGGAACGATCCGTATCGGCGAGGTGGTCGTCAACGACCTCACGCCGAAGGAGCGAGACGTCGCGATGGTCTTCCAGAACTACGCGCTCTACCCGCACATGACTGTCGAGCAGAACCTCGCTTTCGGCCTGAAGCTGCGCAAGCTGCCGAAGCCGGACATCGCGGAGCGGGTCCGCGAGACCGCGCAGAAGCTCGAGATCGACCAATTCCTGAAGCGCAAGCCACGCGCCCTCTCCGGCGGACAGCGCCAGCGGGTGGCCATGGGGCGTGCGATCGTGCGCAATCCACAGGCGTTCCTGATGGACGAGCCGCTCTCGAACTTGGACGCGAAGCTGCGCGTGCAGATGCGGGCGGAGATCCACCGGCTCCAGCGCCGCCTAGGCGTGACGACGATGTACGTCACTCACGACCAGGTCGAGGCGATGACGCTGGGCGACCGAGTGGCCGTCATGCGCGAGGGCCGGCTACAGCAGGTGGATACACCCCAGATCCTTTACGACAATCCAGTCAACGAGTTCGTCGCCGGCTTCATTGGTTCTCCCTCGATCAATCTCGTCGAGGCGGAGCTGGCCCGCAGCAACGGCGGCCTCTCGGTCAGCTTCGGGGAGCACACGCTGCCCGTCGGCGACCAGCTCGCGCGCAACCGTTCGGGGCTGCAGGGTTACATCGGAAAGACCGTCTTGCTCGGGATCCGCCCTGAGAGCTTCGAGGATGCGAGCCTCGTGCCCGACGTGCCTGCAGACCGCCGGATCAGGACCACCTCCGACCTCACGGAGCCGCTCGGCGCCGAGGTGCTCGTCTACTTCACGGCGGCCGCGACCGAGGTCGTCTCCAGCGCCGCGGCCGAGCACGTCGCCGACGCCGAGGTGCGTCTAGGAGTGACGGACGACGAGGAGGAGGAACGAGCCCGTCTTATCGCCCGCGTCGACCCCCATACGCGAATCGCCGAGGGCAGTGAGATCGAGCTCGCGGTCGATACGAGCAAGCTCTACTTCTTCGATCCGGAGACGCGGGAGGCGATCTAGCCCTTGACCGCGCCGGCCGTGAGGCCGGCGAGGATCCTCCGCTGGAGGAGCAGCGTCAAGACGATCAGTGGGACGGTCACGACAATCGTCGCGGCCATGATCTGCCCCCACGGAACTTGGAAGGCGCTCCCCGTTTTCCCGACGAAGTTGACGATCGCCAAGTTGACCGTGTAGTGGCTTGGTGTCTGCTCGAACGAGAGAGCGTAGAGAAACTCGTTCCAGGCCGCGATGAAGGCCAAGAGGCCCGTTGTGACGAGGCCGGGGGCCACCAGAGGCAGCAGGACGCGATAAAACACCTGCATCGGCGTGGCGCCATCGATGTAGGCCGCCTCCTCGAGGTCCTTGGGCAGCGCCCGCATGAAGCTGGTGAGCACCCAGACCGTCAGCGGGAGCGTGAAGATCATGTAGCTGAAGATCAGCGCCCAGAGGGTGTCGTAGAGGTGGGCGCGGGTAATCGTCGTGTAGAGCGCGCCGAGGATCGCGATCTGCGGGAAGATCGTCATCGAGAGCATCAGGTAGAGCGTCGCCGAGCGACCGCGGAAGCGGAAGCGTCCGAGGGCGAAGCCCGCGAGCGATCCGAGCACGAGGGCCATCAGGGTGACCGAGCCGGCGACGATCGTCGAGTTCAGCAACGCGCGCAGGAAGAAGTGGCTGCTCAGCACCTCCCGGAACTGGGTCAGCGTCGGGTGGGCCGGGAAGTACTGCACGGGAGTCTTGAACAGGTCCACATCCGGCGTGAATGCTGACCTGAGCGCCCAATAGAACGGGAACAGCGCGTAGAAGAAGATGGCAGCGATCAGCACGTAGAACGGCAGTCGTCGCAAGAAGCGTCCGGCCGGGGTGCGCCTCAGGCGGCGCAGACGCCCTGCTGTGCGCGGCTGCGGCCTCGCCGCGCGCTCGGCGACGGTGCTCACTGCTCCTCCACCCGCAGGAAGGTGACGTAGATCACGACGAAGACGCTGATGATCAGGAAGATCGCGACGCTGATGGCCGCGCCGTAGCCGACGTCACCTGTCTGCACGATCGTGCTCTGGTTGTAGATGGCCATCGACTGCGTGCCGAGGCGCTGGCCGAGCAGCACGTAGAAGACGTCGAAGACGCGCAGCGCATCGAGCGTGCGGAAGATGAGAGCGACGAGGATCGCCGGCCGCAGAAGCGGAAAGGTGATCCGCCAGAACTGCTGCCACTTGCTCGCGCCGTCGACCGAGGCCGCCTCGTACAGGTCACTCGGAATCACCTGGAGGCCTGCCAGCAGGAGGAGCGCGACAAAAGGCGTCGTCTTCCAGATGTCGACCGCCGCCACCGAGGCTAGCGCAGTGCTCGGCTGCGCCGTCCACGCCACGCCGTGGTCAATGAGGTGGAGGCGCAGCAGCGCGTCGTTGATCACGCCGTAGATGTCGTTGTACATCCAGTTCCACATCTGCGCGGAGACAACGGTCGGGATGGCCCAGGGGACGAGCATGACGGCCCGCATCACGCCCCGCCCCTTGAAGTTCGAGTTGACGACGAGGGCGATGATCAACCCGAGGACGAACTCGAAGAAGACCGTGATGACCGTGAACTTGACAGTGGTGACGATCGCGTCACGGAAGATGGAGTCGTGGATCAGGCCCGCAGCGCCAAAGTAGTTGGCCAGCCCGATCCACTTCGTCGGCTCGAGGGCGAGGAACTGCTGATTCGTGAAGCTCTGGTAGACCGTCCGCCCGAGCGGGTAGAACGCCACGAGGGCGACGACCAAGAGCGAGGGCGCCAGCAGGATCCAGGCGAGGCGCCTCTGCCGGCGCTGGAGCCTGGGCAACCGCCGACGTCTGAATCGCGGTCGCGCGACGCTTGTGGCTTCCGTCGTGCTCATCGTCCTCCCCTTGCGGAGAAGGAGGACGGGAGCTCACGCCCCCATCCTCCTTCGTGAAGGCCGCTTGCGCGCTTACTTGAGCAGGCGATTAAGTTCAGATGCGATTCGAGGCAGGACGCTGTTCGCGTTCTGTCCGTTCTCGATCTGGTTGATGCCCTGGAAGATGATCGTCGACCCCTGCTGGTACTTCGCCTTGAGGTAGCGCGTCGGCCGCGCGACGCGCGCGACATTCGCGATCTTGGGCTTGAGCCAGGGGTTGATCTTGACGACTGCCTTGTTGGTCGCGACCGAGGGAATCGTCGGCGGGTTGCTGCTGAAGATTGCCGTGAATTTCTCGGCGCCAGGGCTCGCCAGGTAGCGGATCCATTCGATCGCGGCGCCCTGGTGCTTCGAGTACTTGGACACCCCGAGCTCCCAGCCGCCGATTGTTGCGACCGAACGGTTCTTCCCCCCGTGCGGCAGCACCGTCACGTCGAACTTGCCCTTGACCGACGAGGTCTGGCTCGCCGAGTAGGCGTACGGCCAGTTGCGCAGGAAAGCTGCGTCACCCGCGTCGAATGCGTTGAGCGACTCCGTCTCCTGGTAGGTCGTCACGCCCCGCGGCGCGATGCTGCCGACCCAACCGCGGATGGTGTTCAGAATGGCAGCCGCCTTCGGGTTGTCGATTGAGGCCTTACCGTTGTCGATGATATGGCCTCCGCCGCTCGAGGCGATCCACTCGAGCGCGTCGCAGGTCAGCCCCTCGTACGCATTGCCCTGCCAGACGAAGCCGTAGAAGTTCGGATTGTCCTTGCGCTCGCCGGCCTGGATCTTCTTGGCCATCGTCCCCAGCTCGGCCCAAGTCCCCGGCGGATGGCTGTACCCGTACTTCTTCAGCAGATCTTTGCGGTAATAGAGGATGCCGTAGTCACTGAACCACGGCATCACGACGAGCTTTCCACCGATCGTCCCGTTCTGGACGATGCCCTTGGCGTGGATCTTCGCCAGCCCGCCGAGGCTCGGCTTCAGGTTGACGAGATACGGTGCGAACGCGCCCGGCCAGACCACGTCGAACATCGCGACGTCGATGGACGACGAGTGGGAGGAGAAGTTCCGTGCCAGCTGGGCATAGGCGTCGGTGGAGGCTTTGGGATGCGGCACGACGTTGATCTTGATGCCTGTGTCCTTCGTGAACTGAGCGGCGAGCTTCAGGTCGCGCTGGTGGGTCAACCCGATGTTGTCGCCGATGAAGGTGATCTTCTGGCCCCCGTACTTCGTCCTGATCGCTTTGGCGTTCGCGACCGGCGGTGGCTTGACGGCCGCTGCTGTGGCGGCTTCCTTTCGCGAGCTCGTGCCGGTGCTCCCCGCCGCCACCACGCTCAGCGAGGCGACGAGGGCGATCGCTCCCATAAACCCGAGCACGACAAATACTCGTAGATGTTTCACTCTCCCACGTCCTTTCTCTCTGAGCACCGGCCTTGCCCGGTGCTCTTGACCCCTGTGCGTTCTTCGGGTCGAGCGCTGCACATATGCGATGCAAACCACATACGGCTCGGGAACAACCTACCCGATTTGGGCGGGGGCGCAAACGAGGATTGCCAGCCACGACCGAGAGGCTCGCTAGGCGAGCCGCCAAGCCTTCGGACGCCTAGGCGGCTGGCCGCGAAGGACCGAGACATAGGCGCCGACGAGGAATGCGCATGAGCCTCGGACCGTAGACTCAGGCCGTGGCCGACTGGGTGACGATCTCGGCGCTCGCGACGGCCGGCGGGACGTTCGCGCTCGCCGGCGCGACCTTCTTCTCGGTCAGGTCGGCGAACCGGGCCGCACGGGTAGCCGAGCAGTCGCTGCTCGTCGGGCTGCGTCCGCTCCTCCTGCCTTCGCGTCTCGACGACCCGCCCCAGAAAATCATGTTCGTGGAGGGGACGTTCTTCGTCGCCCCCGGAGGAGGAGGGATCGCGGAGGCGACCGATGAGGCCGTCTACCTGGGCATCGCCCTCCGCAACGCCGGTCAGGGGATCGCGGTGCTGCACGGCTGGACCGTCTTTCCCGGCTTTCTCGGGAGCCGGCCCGACCACGCACCGCTCGAGGATTTCACGCGCCTGACCCGTGACCTGTACCTGCCGACGAACGACGTCGGCTTCTGGCAGGGCAGCTTCCGGGATCCCTCCTCGCCCGAGTACGCAGCCACGCGCGCTGCGATCGAGGCCCGCGAGCGGATCACGATCGAGATCCTCTACGGCGACCACGAGGGCGGGCAGCGAGTGATCACCCGCTTTGCGCTCGTCCCTCGCGAGGACGGCGACGGCTGGATCGCGGCCTCCGCGCGGCACTGGAACATCGACCGCGCCGACCCGCGCTAGTCACGAGAGAGCAAGATCGATCGCCTCCTCGACCGGGAGCGAGTAGCCCTTCGACCAGGCTTCCTGAAAGGGCTGCTCCCCAAGCTCGCTCCGGCACTCGTCGATCGCGCTCTCGACGAGCTCCTGCCACTCGGGAGTAGCCGGTAGCTCGAAACGATCGCGGAAGGCGGCCACGGCCCCCCAGGAGCGCGCAGCTGCCGTGGCGTTGTCCAGCGGAAACGTGACTGCAAGGAGCTCCAAGCAGTCGACCGCCTGCACCGTGTCGGAGAGGTCGCGATTGATGGCCAGGCTCTCGGACAAGCGCGAGGCCGCTTCCTCGCGCTCGTCGCGCTTGATGGCGATCCAGCCGAGCTGCTCGAGGTCCATCGCAACATGGAACTCGTGCGGAATAGCGCGGTTCAGCGCCAGTGCGCGCTCGGTGAGCTCTTCGGCGCCGGCGAGGTCATCGGCCAAAAGGCGCACGGCGCCGAGGTTGCTGAGGGCGGCTGCCGCGCCGACGTCGTTCCCCGACTCGCGCCAGCACGCGACGGCTCCCTCCAGGAGCGCCGTGGCGGACGCAACCTCGCCGCGGTGACGTGCGATCAGCCCAAGGTGGTTCTGCGCCAGGCCCTGGAGCCCTTTGTCGCCCAACTGCTCAGCGAGCTCGCGCGCCTTCTCCGCGAGCTCGGTGGCGAGCGCGAGATCCATCCGTTGCAGTGCGATCCAAGCTCGGGCCAGCAGGCAGAGCCCCACTCCATACGAATCGCCGGCGTCCTCGTAGAGGCGTTCGGCGACCTCCTGAAGCTCCTCGGAGCGCCGGATGTCACCTCCCTGCGAAACGAGGCTGGCGAGAGCGGTCAAGGCGTTCGCCCGAACCGGCGCCGCAACCGCGCCGTCGAGCTCGAGTGCCTGCTCGAGCAGCGGTTGGGCGGCAGCCGAATGGCCACGGGCGCCCCAGAAGAGGCGAAGAGCTCCGGCCAACCGCAACGCCGGCTCCGCGTGCGAGGCGCCCACGAGCCAAGCCAGCGCGGCCAGCATGTTCGCACCGTCCGCTTCGAGTGCCGCCAAGTGCTGGACGTGCGGGCGGCCGATGCCGGGGGCCGCCTGCTCGGCGCGCTCGACGAAGTACTCCGCGTGCCGCAGCCGGGACGCATCCTCCTCGCCGCGGTCGCGTAAGCGCTCGAGCGCGAACTCGCGGATCGTCTCGAGCATGAAGAACCGACCGGTACGGAACCTGACCAGATTCTGCTCGACGAGAGACTGGAGGCGCTCCAGGCCGGCCGCGCAGACCGACTCGGCGGCGCCGGCATCCCAGCTGCCGGCGAACACCGTCAGCTGCGCGAGGGCGCTCTGCTCGGCGGGGTTGAGCAGCTCGTAGCTCCACTCGATCGTCGCCCGCAGCGTCCGCTGGCGGGCCGGTAGGTCGCGCGGACCGCCCGTCAGCAGCGGCAGTCGCCGCTCCAGCTGTGCGAGCAAGTCCTGGGGCTCGAGGATGCGGACGCGAGGAGCCGCGAGCTCGATCGCAAGCGGCAAGCCGTCCAGGCGGCGGCAGATCTCGGCAACGGCATCGTCTGCCTCGAGCTCGGGCCGCACGGCCCGAGCCCGCTGCATGAAAAGCGTGACGGCGTCGCCGTTCGGGAGCGGCGGCACCTGCAGCTCGTGCTCGCCGGAAAGGCGCAGGACGGCACGGCTGGTGACGAGCAGCTTCAGGTTCGGGCAGCGCGCAAGGAGAGCGGCGAGCTTGGTCGCGGCCGGGAGCAACTGCTCGAAGTTGTCGAGCAGCAGCAACATCTTCTTCTGGTCGACGTGCTCGGCGAGCTCTGTCTTCGCGCCGATCCTTTGCTCGATCGTCGGCAGAGTGAGCTCGGGCTCGCGCAGCGACGCCAGCGGCGCCCAGAAGACACCGTCCGAGAAGTCATCCGTGAGCTCCGTCGCGGCCTGGAGCGCGAGCCGTGTCTTGCCCGTCCCACCGGTGCCGGTGAGGGTGACCAGCCGAGCGCCGTCGCGGAGCAAAGCGGTCAGCTGCTCGAGCTCGCTCTCCCTGCCCACGAGCGGGTTCGCCAGCGCGGGCAGGTTGGTCGCGTTCAGCGAGCGAAGCGGCGGAAACTCGCGCTCGCCGAGCTGGTAGAGCCGGACGGGTTCGGGCAGGTCCCTGAGGCGGTGCAGACCGAGGTCGCGCAGCTCCTGGTCTCGACCCCAGGCGTTCCGCGCCTGCTGGGAGAGGACGATCTGGCCACCGTGTGCAACGCCGCAGATCCTCGCCGCCTCGTGCACCTCCAAGC
>Ga0137373_10003607_pt1 | contig 16906 bp, 21 predicted proteins | sample SagtaG_5_FD_104912 | JGI IMG/M metagenome (GOLD analysis project Ga0137373, IMG submission 104912) | Vadose zone soil microbial communities from Sagehorn Ranch, Mendocino, California, USA - Sage1_R_80_16 metaG | ecosystem: Environmental > Terrestrial > Soil > Vadose zone | place: USA...
CTCCGAGATTCGCCTGCGTCGCGAACTGCTTGCCGGCCCGCCACAAGAGCTTGAGCCCGTAGTGAACCACGAGCGGGTCGAAGAGGATGTAATCCCCGAACTGCACAATCTCGTCCGACCCGTCAGTACCGAGGGTGTTCCCGTTGGCGAGCCCGGCTGCGGCAGGCCGCACCCACGCCCGGGACTTGTACTCGTAGGCGATAGTCTGCCCGCTGGGAATGGCGACCCCCGATACGAGGAGAAGCTGGTTCGTGGTGAGTCGGAATTCCAGGGTAGTCGGCGCTGCGGTCAACGACTGCCGCTGTGCCCACGCCTGCGGCGTGAGCGGCCCCTGGAGCGGCAATTTGCTGGTCAAGTCCCACTGCGTCTCGTCACGCATCTTGTGATAGTCCGCGGGGAGGTCGTAGGCGGTTTGCCCAGCCGCGGTCACAAACGAGTAGGACACCATCATGTGCTCCCAGTCGTAGGTATCGAGGAGCCCCAGGCCCAGCGTATTAAGATGCTGGACTAGCTGCCGCATGTTGGGGTCGCTCGACGCGAACGGGTCCGCCACAACCGGCAGCCCAAGCTCCTGGGCTGCGCGGTTGATGACGATACCCGCTGTCTTGTACCGTGAGACGGACACGAATTACCTCCGCTTAGACTCGGGCGGCACGGGCTCCGGCTTGCTGGCCTCCAGCTTCGCGAGGCGCTCCTGTAGCTCCGCGATGACGGTGTCGCGCTCTTTGAGCGCGTCGGCCATGGCGATGCGGGGAGCCTGTTCCTTCGCGGCGTCGAGGTACAGCTGCGCGCGCTTCTTGTGCTGCTGAGACATCGGAAACTTGGACGAAACGCCGTCCGAAAGCTCCGCGAGGTGCTCGACCGTGCGGATGTTGAAGAACTTGTATTCCTCCTTCTGCGCCGAGTTGAGGAAGGGAAGCTCGTCGATGAGCGTACCCTGTGCAGCCTCCTGGCGGTGTTCCTTGAAGTCGCGGTATTTCTTGTCAAAACGGATTTTGTCCTCATCCTCCACCGGGCGCTCCACGACCGTATCGCGGTCGCCAGGCTTAAGAATGCGAACGAACTCCATTTCCTTGAAGACGGGGCGCCCGAGCTTGCTCACCATTAGCACCTCGGGGTCCTTCGGTTTCGCTCGCATCAGGCACCCGAGAGCGCGGAGCGATTCGACAAGCTCCTCGTTCTCCTTCATCACCTCTCCGCCGAAAGTCGGAAGAAAGTCCACCATCGGATGGAGGAAAAACTCGACAAAGAGTTTCTTGTCGGCGGCCTCGGCCTGCTCGTTATCCATCGAGCCAGGGAAAAGGTCGTAAATCGTATCGCGCGAAGACATGCACACTCCCCAAAAAGAAGACGGGCTGCATTACCGTTCCGGTGCCGGGCCGCTCGCCCTGCTCTCCGTAATAGACAATGCAGCCCGTCATGTTGGAACTGCGGTTTACCCTGCGCTGGACGAAGGGTGGTTCAGAACCACGTCAGCGAACCCGCCAGCGTCTGCGCTGGCGAAGTTCATGCCACGGATGTACTTCTCCGCGACCGCGAGGTCGTCTACCGTGCCGGCGGTAGCGGTCAGCTGTGCCTGGGCACCGGAGGCGACGGTCGCCGCCTTTGCCGAGCACGCGCCGGCCACACAATACCACCCGTACTGACTTGCGACGTTGGCCGACATCGAGACTGCGATGAGGCCGAGGGTCGACAGGGTAGTGAGCGTAGTCGTGCCGTTGCGCTGGTCGAAGGTAACCACACTGCCCACGACGGTAGATGCAACACCCTTGAGGTAGACGAATTCCGCCTCACCGTACACCGGGTCAATTGCCCGGATACGGGTCCCGAGCGGGTGCTTTTGCACCGTCGAGGTGTCCGTAATCGGCTGCCCGCCGGGGAGGTCGAAGCTAGGAGCGAATGCCATTTGCTAGTTCCTCCTTAGTTGTTGTGCAGACGGCCCTGGAACTTCGAGCCGCTGATGGTGAAGGCGCCGGCGAACACGAGAATCTGTGCTTCCACGTCCTGATTGAACGCGTAGCGCCGACCGGGGTTCAGCGGAACCATGTTCCGGTCGCGGTGCGGCCGGTAGTGGAGATAGTCGAGGTTCAGGAAGAGCATCGTGTTTGCGGGGGCGTTACCGCCGATGCCGCCATCGAGCACGACGTCCGCATTCATGAATTTGAGGGTCGGGAACCCAAGGGAGCCCGTCTCCGCGCCAGTAAAGCGCGTGCGCTCCTGCAAATACGCCTCGTACAGCTTCCACATGGCGTTGTCCGCCAGGATGAGCTTCGGGTGGCGCTTCCCGCACTGCGTCTTCGCCCACATGTCGTTCATGTAGGTATTGATGTTCGACGCGGTGATGACGCCCGCTCCGGGAGCCACAAGCTGCGGCTGCCAAAAAGGGTACGTCGCGCGATTGATGCCGCCCACGGTGCCGGAAGTCGGGCTCGTCGGAACGAGCACGTTCAGGCCCGGAAGCTGCTTCCCGCCGAAGGCCGTACCGTCAGAATAGATGGCGCGGCTGACGAGGTTCGTCATCGTGGTCTCAGACACGTTTAGGCGGCTGTCCACGAGGTCGATGATTTGCTCACGCCCAGCGTTCTGGAGCTTCTCCAGGCCGTTCACCACGACTGGGACCGCAAGCTGCGACAGCTGGAAACTCGCGCCGCTGATGACGTCCTGCGCCGAAACAGGCAGAAGGTCAGAGCCGGAGTACCAGATTCCATTCGCGTTCTCCGCGAAGTTCAGCGTCTCCAGGATGGAGGAGCCACCGCTAATCATCTTGACCCGATTGTTCGCCTTGATGTAGGCGAGCCCCGCGTTGTTGTCGAGCACGTTCTCGGCAATGTCGGGAGAACGGAACTCGATGGTGGTCGCGATGATGTCGCTGATGTTAGGATTAGGGAAAGACATTTACGTGGTGTCCTTACGGGACCATGCGCGTGGCTCTGTGCGCGTGGACGGGCACCCTGCCCGTTCGCTGCGCCCCGCCACCGGGGCTACTGCGTTCACCGTAAAGTGGGCCGGTCATCCGGCTCTTTACACCCTGCTGCTTTCGCCCGAAGCCTGGTCGTACGCGGCTGCTGCCGCCTCACGAGAGTCCTTGAACTGCTTCTGGCCGGACGCTGGGCGCCGACTGGGACTGCCCCTCACGCTGGAGGAAGCTCGGATGGCACGCTGCGTGGGCCCATTGGGCTCGCCTGCGGCCGCCCGCTGCTGGAGAATCTCCATCAGGTCGGGACGAAGGGCTATACTTCTATTGTATGCCGCTTCGTAATCCATTGCAACTCCGCGCTGTGCGGCAACCGCCATGAAGTCGTTCATTTCGGGCAGAAGGTCGTCTAAGAACTCGTGGTCCTTGGCGAAACCTTCCAGTTCCGCGTCAGCCGCGGTGTTGGCCTGCTGCTGTCGAGCTTGCTGGTCGTACTGGTACTGCCGGTAGAACTCGTCGAAACGCGGGTCGAACGTCTGCTGCGGGCCGGACGGCGCGGTCTCCTGCGCAACGGGATTCCCGTCGATGACCTTCGCAAGCGACTCGACCGAGACACCGTACATCTTCATCAGATTGTGAACGATGTTGGCGCGGACAGGTTCCGGCTGCGTGCCGAGCGCGTAGACTGTGCGCATCACGTTGCCGACTGCCTGCATCGGCTCCGCGCCTGAGGCGCGGATGGACTGCTCATAGGGTGCGACGACGCGCTGCCACTCGTCGGCCGCGTGCCGGTGCTGTGCGGCCTCCCGCACCACCTTCTCGCGTTCCGCGTCGAGGCGCCAAATTTCTTGGCGCGCGGCGACCGGGAGCTTGTCAAAGCCCTCGCGCGCTCCGGGACGCCAGGACTGCGGCGCCCGGAGGCTGCGGTCAGAAGCGGGTGCCGCCGCCACCGGAGGAGGGGCGGTGGCGGACGGCTCCCGGGGCGTGACCGACTCGTGGCCGCCCTTTGCCTGGGTGACGGGGGCCTTCGCGGCCTTATCACCCTTCTTAAATTGTCCAGTCCTGGGGTCGCGACCACGCTCGGCGCTCTCGTCGTCCGCCACCTCGTGGGCAGGCTCTTCGCCCCCGAGAGCGGCCTTGTCGGCTGCTGCGGCGTCTGCGGGCTCCTCGGACTTCTCCAGCGTGATGAGGCCGGCGTCCGGTCCCGCCTTCTCGTAGGCGTCGAATGCGGCCTCGACTGCGTCACGACTACTCGTCGGTTCAGACTTCTCGGTCTCGTTCTCGATGGCCATACTCTCTCCTCATTAAGGGGTGGCGAAGAAAATGATGCGGTCGATTTGACCGAGCCGGCGCTTGCGCTGCCACTCCGGCGTCTGTGGGGTTTCGATGCTCGTATCGTGGTAACAGTCAGCCTCGGGCATCGGGTTCTTCTCCTGGCCGAGCATCGCGGCGGCCGAGGCCCGGAGGCACTCAATCCAGCGGTCGTCATCCGCCGGGAAGCGGGTTAGCTGCGGGTCCTTGGGATACGTCATGGAAGTGTATTGATTCGACGCCCCGATGACCCCGAGTACTCCTTTGCCCCAGCGCCCGTTGTCGGTGCGGGTCACGAGGGTATACGCCACGGCCAGCTTGCACTGGTAGGATTCGTTGCGCACCTCGCGCCACACCACGAGCGCCCCGAGGACGACGTGCCCTCCTAACACGAGAAGTTCGTCAGACCCGAAGTGCATTACCGACGCTCCATGAGCCACTGGCGGATTTCCCGCACGTCAATCTGAATCGCGCTGAGGGTCTGCATGATGGCGTCGTTTTTAGCCTCCTGAGAGGCTACGGCACGGTCCACCTTTAGCACCCAGCCGCCAAGTGCCAGGATAGCAGCCGTCAGGAGGCTAATAACGAGTCTATGCGGCATGATTTACTCCGAACAGATGCCCTTTCCGACAAGGAAAGTTTGAATTGGAGCGGGTTCGAAACGCGGGTCGTCGTGACCCAAAATGCCCGCTCCTGCGTGACCCCACTCGTGAACGAACACCGCGGCCGGACAGTCGGGGCGTGGCGTCGCGAAGTCCATGCGCTTGATGTCCATGTAGCTAATGCCCCAGACCCACACTGGTCCAATCTCCCAGGCGTCAGTGCCTCGCTGGATAACAACCCAGCCCTTCATGGCCTCGGGGCTCGTGCCCCAATACTCAGCCGCGGCTACGAAGGCCCGCCCGAGGGTCACAGCGTCCATCGGGCGCTGTGTCTCGGGCGAGTAGAATATCGACGCACCATAAACCGATACCTCGGAGCCAGACGACGGGACCGGCTGGACCACGGCACAGTGCACCACGACTGCCGCGACAAGCATTGCGCCGAGGAGTCGCAGGTTTAGCCTCGCCCACATGTTACGCGCTCAGGTCCGCGAGGAGCTTCGAGAGGTCGGCCCGCTTATCCTCGGGGGCATACTGCACGAGGCCCGCGAGCACTGCGACGACGACCGGGCTCACCGGCCCGGAGGCGCGCAGCACGTCGAGCTTGAACTCCGCTGCGATGTACGCGAACACGATGGACACGAGGCCGGCGAGCACGCCGGCAACCGTGGACACGCTGAGCCCGGCGCCGAACTTCGCGTTGAGGAACGGAACGAGGAACACCGCCGCGACGCCCACAAGGGCCACGAGCAACTTCTTGTAACCACTGAGAAACGAGGACATTGTTTTAACCCTTATCGTTTACTTCTGGTTGACCTTCTGGAGGAGGTCGGCGAGCACGGCGTCAAACGCCTTATCGGCCTCCACTGCTAGGCGCAGGCTCTCTTGCATCCGCGCTTCATCGTCCGAAACTCGCTGCTGCGCGAGCCGGAGCATTTCCGTATCGTGAACGACGATGGCACGCATCGTCGTCAAAAGCTTCGCCGCAAGCACCGGATCCATCCCGACCGCCTTGTATGGCAGTGGCGCGGGCACCGGCGAAGGCGCCGGAGGCGGAGCCGGTTTCGCCCCCTCGGGCACGAAGACAATTCCATCGCCGCCGCGCCAGTCGTCGGGTGGCACCCAGGGCTCTACGAGGGACAGCCGGTTCGCCACTGCGTTGATGTTGTAGAGCCGGCCGTCGGGCCCGATCACGAGCCACTCCGGGAGACTCGGGTCGAACGTGCCGACGCGAGGAACGTAAAGGGACATGCTTATTGACCTCGGAACACGAGGCCCTCCTTACCGAATTGGTGATGGCGCTCGCGCGCGCGTTCTCCGATTGCCTTCACGTCACGCGGGCTCATGTCGTTCATAACTTTACGGAGCACTTCCTTGCGTCGAGTGTGGTCCCCACCCCGACCCTCCGCGACGTCTGCGCGCTCCTTCGCCTTGGCCGCCCAAGTTCCCTTCCAGTCCGAGGTCATGGTTAGGCCGCGCTCGCGCATGTACCGCTTCCACTTCGAGCGCGACGTGAGGTTCGTCCCGTCTGAGGCCCGAAGATTATCGAACCCCGCGTCAGTCTGGAGGTGAACACGCGCCTCGGGCAAGGTGTCGAGAAGCTCGACGAGCCCGACGCCCAGCTGCCACACGTACGTAGCCATTACTTGTTCCACCCTTGCGGCTTGGCCTTCGCTGCGGTGCGGTTCTCGCGCCGAATGGCGAAGCGCTCCTGTATCTGATCCTTCTCTTGCTGATTCGTCAGCTGCGACTCCCGGTCCTGCGCCTTAATCTGCATTTCCATCTGCGCCTCCTTGACGTTCGCCGCCATCTGAATGGCCTGTTTCTGCGACTCAGCCTGCACGGTCGCCTGAATCTTCATTAGGTCAGCCTGGAGCTTGGTCTGCGTCTTAACCATGTCCGCTTGCCCCTTCGCGAACTGCTTCATCACTTCGGGGTCAGGTCCCTGCTGCTGGCCTTTCTGCTGCTGGAGGTATTCCTGCGCCTGCTTTAGGGCCTTATCCCACACGCCCTCGATGACGCCTGCACCGCGGAAGCCAGCCAGGGTCCATTTGAGAGTCTCGATGAGAGCCGGACCGAGCGGCGGGAAGACTTGTAGAACGGGCAGTGCATTCCCGAGGATGGTCGAGAGGGCCCCGAGAAACTCCGCGCGCTCCGACTTCAAGGAGGCGAAGTCGGTCATGGAAATCGATTCGGACTTCACCTCGACGCGGTAATTCGGGAACTCCTGTTTGAGCATGCGCACCGCCTGGAGCGCCTGGGGCGCGTCCGGCGTGAAGAGCACGTTCGACCGCTTTAGAAGCTCCTGCTCGTCAAAATTCTTGACCATGATTTCCGCACGGATAGCTGCAAGCTCCGACGTGAAGCGAGCAAACTCGTTTTGCTTCGCCTGGACGCGGACGCTGGCGAATTTCACCTGGGCGCGAACGGACGTAGCCGTGTCGGGCCCACCAGGCGTGGAGTTTTCTGCGCCTCTAGAAATGTCGCTCTGCGCGGTAAGCTCGTAAAGAAGCTGCTGCTTCTCCATGAGCTTCTGAGAAAGCTTGTCAAGGCTTTGCACGATTTGGTCGAGCGGGAGCCAACTAATTACTTGCTCAAGGCCGCCCTTTCCCTCGACCTTGTCCGCCCAACCATCCACCGGAATCATGATGTTCCGGCCAGGATTGTCTTCGAGGAGTCGTTGTAGCTCACCGGCATTGCGGTCGTACACGCCCGCGACCCGAAGCGCTTGCTCCAGCGTCGTGATGCGCGTGGCGAGGATGTTGATGTCACGGTACAAGTCCTGCACGAGAGCGTAGTCCGCCCTCGGCAGGAGCGCGCTCGTCGTAAGGTTCGCGAAGAGCGGGCGCGGGTGTGGCCAAAAGCCCCTGAGCTTAAGGAAGTCGTCCTTGACGTCGAGCACCTCAGGGAAACCGCGCACATACCAGAAGACCTTGCGGTGCTCCTTGCTCCAAATCTCCCACACGTCAGTGCGCGTCCACGGGTCTTCGCTCCCTGCACTCGTGTTATTGGACGATGCTGTCCTGCGTGCCTCAGCGTCGAAAGTGGTCGCGTCCTCCCCCACCTTTCCGAAGCGCTCCTTCATCGCCTCGCGGGTCATTTCGACCTTTTTGGCGGTCCAGCGCAACTGCTCGTAATAGCGACACGGGCTCCAGCGCTGGTCCTTCCAGTAGAAGTATTCCACCGGCGCGTCTTCGCGAATCTTCACCTTGGCCGCGGGCGCGGCCTCCACACCGTCCCGCACGATAGGCTCTTTGTCCTCGAAATCGGCCTCGTAGCGGACCCAGGCATTCCCGAAGCCAATGATGAGGTAGTCGAGAAGCGCGTTGCGGAGAGACGACGTGAAGCCGTCCACGCCGGTCTCGATGTCCGTGTCGAGGATGCGCTCCAGGATGACCGGCCCACCGATGCGGGCATCGTCGTCCTGATAATCCCCGTAGCGCCGGGTGACGTCCACCGCGGGAATCTGCCCAAAGAGCAAATCTCGCTGGGTTGCCACGTTGGCCCAGAAAAAGTTGAGGTGGGTTGCATCGGTAGCATTCACACCACTCGAATCTTCCGGCGCCCCCTCGCGCTGGTCGAGATACGCCCGGAGAATGACCTCGGAGCCCTCGTGCCACTTGCGAAGGGCGTCATCCGAGGCATTAAGCTCCTGGGTCCAGTACCGGGCCCACCCAGAAGGCGTCCGGTCGAACTGGTCTTTTTGGAGACCGTTATCTGCCGCCGTGTTACTCATGATTCATGCCGCGCTCGGCCAGGGCGCGGTCGCGCTCGCCGATGTACCGCGCCGCCGCCTCACACAGGGCGTTTACCGCCGCGTCCGTCAGGTCCCAGCGGTTGAGGTTGTGCCCGGCCATGATGAGGTCGTAAAGCGCGATGGCCACCTTGCTGTCCGCCAGGTGCGCACGAATCAGCGTGTCCCGCATCGCGTCCACGCCTCCGCCACCCAGCGATGGAGTGCTCGGATGTTCCGGTTCAGCCGCGCGGCGTTCTCCGTGTTCAGGCAAACTGTGAGCCCGGAGGGGCAGGGGGTGTCCAGAACCGGTTGCATCACGGGAGGTGGCTCGATTAGACATGTGGGCTCCGGCGGTTTGGGGTCAGGAATTCGGTGGGAACAGGCGCCCAAAAGCAGCGCGCACAGAAGCAGGGTCGGTCTCAGCATTGATGAGGTTCTCCAATTCGTTGATGCTCAACTTAAGGCCGGCGACGGTGCGTTCGTATCGGAAGACCCGGTCACTGTGCGTCGCCGCCTCCGCCTGTAGTTCCGCGCGGACGCTGCTCACTTCGGCTTCGGCACGGGACGCGCGGGCCTGCTGCCAGCGCGCGTAAAAGAAGGCTGCTGCGGAAACGGCTGCCATGAGCAGGTACGTAATCATACGCGGTACTTCCTCCTCACACTACGGTTGTGCTGCCGCAGAAGGTCGTCCATTGTTGGCCGATACAGCTGGGGTGCACGTGCGGTGACTATGATGCCCTTCGGCCTGGGGCGGATGAGCTTCGCCGCGCGCAGGGAGACCGCAAGGTAGCGGAAGGCATCCGCACTGTGCGACGACCAATCGTGCTCCGGGTGCTTCCCGAATGCTCGGGTATCCTCATCCCAGACACGGTGATAGGACCGCAGCGCCTCGACTCCTTCGTATTCGTTGCAATTCGGGTGAAAGCGGGTGTGGTCCTGCTGGAGCACCCAGCGCGCCGCCTCAATGCCATCCTGAATGCTCACCTCGGGCGTAATCCTAATCATGTTGAGGCCCTTATCACCCCACTTCGACTTCGCCCAGGTGACGGTCTGCTCTACGGTCGAAATCCCCGTCTGTAGGCTTCTAGCTCGAGCATCGTGTGGCAGGTAGTGCGCAACGTACTTGTAGCCGAGCCGGTCCTCCCACTCTTCGAGCTTGTTGAAGTAATGTGACAGGGGCTTGCTGCTGGCCTCGTAGTGATTGACGACATCCACTCCGTTATCGTGGATGCGAGCCGCCCAAATCGAGAATGAATCGCTGATACCCAAGTCCCAAAACGTGAAGATGCCGTCTCGTGCGTACTCGAAAGGCTCCAGGGCGCCACGAAGTTCAAGGCGTTCGAGAAGGTCGCCATAATAGCTACCCACGTTCGCCGCAGAGAAGTCACAAAGGTATTCCTGCCGAACAAGTTCCTCAGGCATGCCGTCCTCGCGTTCTTCCGCTAGAACAGCCTCCACTTCTCTCTCGTTAAATAGCCCAAGGGTAAAGAGGGTGTGATAACTCGTATACCATACCTCGGGCCGGCTCTTCGCCTTTAGGAAAAGTTTATAGGCGTGGTTGTGCCCGCGTGGCGTGAAAAGGAACGCGGCCCACCCGTGGTTCTCGCGCAAAATCGGCCGGACGAGCGGCCAGGACGAAGGCTTAGCCAAGGAGAATTCGGAAAAGGTGATTCCGCGAGGACCCGAACCCACGAGCCGGTCAATACTGTCAGACCCGACAAAACGAACGATACTTCCGTTGCGAAGCTCCACGACCATTTCGGCACGGGGCGAAAACTCATCGGGCTTTCTCCGAATCTCACGCGGAAAGACGTTGTCCATGAGGCGCTGGCCAGTAGTGTTGACGAAAGCCTCCCAGCAAGCCTTGCGGGCCTGCTCGTACACGGGGAGGCAATGCCAGTACATGCCCACCTCCTCGTGGGCCATCACGAGTGTACCGTGGAGGGCCGTCAAGTCCTTGCCGGCGCGGCGGGGCCACACTGCAAGGCCGCGGAACGGGTGGTCTTTAGTGTGGTTCTGCATCGCGTGGAGGAACTCAGCCTGATAGTTACGCGCTGCGAAGGGGTCCTTCGCCCCCGCAGCTGCAACCACCTTGTAGCTGAGTCGGCTCATTTAGCGCCTCTTACTGTCCTCGAGTTCGGGGTCATAGTACGTTGAGCGTACCATGTCCCCACCGACCCCGCCTGCATCGCCACGGAAGCCTATGGACGGCTTCTCGCGCGCCTTCTCCAGGCGGGCGAGGCGCTTGTCGATTCTGCGAAGCAGCACGAGGATGTCGTTATTTTCTGCGACCATTTAAGGCACCGTGTTCCCTTCGATATTGCGGTCGAGGAAAAGGGATCCCCAGGTGCCGCCCTCTCCCCAGAAGCCGGTCCCGAAGGTTCCATAATTGTGGTGGAGGTAGTGATTGCCGCCGGGGTTGTTGTTCCCGGGCACCTGCCACCGGAAGGCGGCCTTGCCGTCTGCCCCGCGGCCGAAATTCACGGTGCGGTTGTCCATGCTAAAGAGGTTGTAGGAGACCTCGATGCTGCTGACGTTGCCGCCCACTCCGTTCCGCACCTCGGGTTCAATGTCGAGACCAGAGACGAAAGAGGCTCCAGCGTCCACCGCGTTATCCTTGTCGACGAAATTGTCGATGATGTTCCAGTTGCTCGCGTGCCAAGTGAAACCAAAGGCGCAGCGGAACGGATTGAGAAGTTCGCAGTCACGAATGATAATGTTCTGCGTACCGGGCGCCGAGGCGACCGTCCAGAGAGCCTCGCGTTGCCCGATGCAGTCGCCACGAATGTCCGCGATGCGGCAGTAACGAATGGTGACACGGTACACGCCGCCGAGACTGATGCCCTGCGGGTCCTCGGTCCCGGGGTGGCCGTTTGTGTACGTTCCCGACAGGTGGACATTCTTGATGTAGACGTTTTGCACACCGTTCGGGATGATGAGGATATCACCCTGGCTCGTGAACCCGGTCGAGACGTTCGTCGTGTGAATACGAGGCTTCGCGCCCGCTCTCTGACTTCCAACAACCCCGCTGACACTGCCACCGAGCGAGGTCCGCAAGATGAGGGGCGACGAAATGGCATAGAAGTTCGCCGGCTGGGGCAGGATGACGTGCTTGCCCTGGTCGAAGGCGCTGTCGAAGGCAGCCTGCAATTGCGCACGCACGTCCGTCACGCCGTCCCCGAGGTTCACGTCAACCATCACTGCATTCACGCCCCAGGCCGGTTCTGTCGCCTCGGTAAAGAATATGTGTTCGGCCGGGTGGCCGGCCGGGGGAGCCGTGATGTTGGTTGGCGTGCCGCCTGGCGCGAAGGTCATCCGCGGCGAGCCGGTAAGCAGGCGGGGTGCATTGAGGGTCACGGAGGGCTGACCGGCCGCGCTGAACCTCATTCCCGCCGAGCCCGAGAGCGTGCCTAGAATTGGCACGACCGTGAACTCGCCGCTGACTGGCAGGATTATAGCGATGTTACCGCGCTGCTCGTGAAAAACTCCATACTCGCGCGTACCGAGGAAGATAAGGTTGTTGAGTCGAGAGATAACCCCGACGGGGATACCCCAGATTCGCGAAAGCGACGGAAGCCCCGGCGTGGCCGTGCCCCGGAAGGCGAGGCTGACGGCCCCCAATATTTCCCGGGTAACGGCCGCACCTGGGTTGCCAGAGAGTGTGAATCGACTTACCAGCGCGCCAGTCAGAAGCTGAGTGCCCGTGACCGCCGGGTTGCCAGCGAGACCGAAGTTCGCAGCCGGCGTACCGCTCACGGTCTTGACCACGATTTCCTGGGCAAGTGCAACGGCGGTCAGGAGCACGTCGCCGTTGTTCGCCCACGTCACGTTCACCGTCTGCCCGCCAGTCGGTGCGCTCACGCGGTCGTAACTCTGCGCGGTTGGCGGACTTGTGACGGTCTGCCGCTTCGTGTAGTTCCCGGGCGTGCTGTCGCCCGCGAAGTCGAAGCCCGAGGTGCAGGCGGCAGCGAACACGTCAGAGAAAGTCTCGCCTGGGTTGAAACTGCTTGTCGTCACGCTCGTACTGAACGTGACTGAGCCAACCCCGGATGCGAGTACAGGGCTGCGCGAGGTTGCGCGCCCGTTAAACTGTTCCGTGATAATGCGCCGGCCGCTTGCGACGCTCGCGTTGAAGGTTGCCACCACGACGTTGGAGGCGTGCCCAGCGATGTTATATGCGACCCAGACTTCCTGGCTCCCCGCGTAGGGGTGGGTGTCACCGCGCACCCGAGTGTAGGAGTTTCCTGCCGTGTCAGTGACATTCGACACGGCGGAAGTGTCCTCGTAAGTGCTGACGGCCACCGCGATGAGGTTGCCGGCCGTCGCGACGAAGGCCGAGGTGGACACGGTCGCGCCGTTCTCGGCGCTCGCTCCCTGTGCGGTGTTGACAGAAGCCATTTAATTCATCCCGAAGATGAGTGCCCCTGGCATAAGGTGAAGCGCGTACGTTGCGCTGACATTCACGTTGATGGAGTCGTACCAAAAGAGCAAGTTTCCGCCGGTCTGGGCATCCCACACTCCCCAGCCCACGACCGTCTCCGTCCACGTGACCTGATTCCACTCGATGTGAAGGAGGTTCGTGACCTGACTCGGGCTCCCCCCTGGAACGCTCCAGCGGGTGTCGCCCCTTTCGAGGATGCGCCGCCCGTAATTGCCGCCGGCCACCTCGACGCCGCCACCCTCGTCGGTGGGGTTCGTCGTGAACAACCCGAGCCAAAGCTGCGGCTGGTACGGGAGCGCCGAGCGGAACCACGAATCGAGGAATGCCGCTTCAAGGAAGCGCGTCGCTCCGGGCAGAAGCCCGAGGGACGCGGCCGGCATGAAGGTGGTCGGGTTGCCGCTCAGGGCGAAAGCACAGGCCGGCGAGCCGCTGACCTCCTTGATTACCAGTGGGGCGCCAGTGAGCGTGAAGCTCAACGCGAGGGCGCCCGAGGCCGCGTAGACTTCCGCTGCCAGGAGCGCGACGAGCGCGAGGTCCGCGGCCGAGGTTCCCGTCCACGACATGCTCGCGGTCTGCGACGTGCCCGGCGCGTTCACACGCGTCTCAGAAGACACGTCCACGTTGTTCTGGAAGTTCGCGTAATTCGCGTCGGCCGTACCGGCGCTCGTGCCACCCTGGTCTGACACCCCGGCGAACATGTCGCAGGCTGCCGCACTTGGTGTGAAGCTGCCGGACGTGACACTCGTGCCGCTGACCTGGGTTCCGTCCGCCGTGCCACCCACGACGTTCGTGAGGACCCTGTTGCGCCCGCTGAACTGTGCGAGGCAGAGTGACCGTCGACTACCCACGCTTGCGGTGAATGTCACTGTCACGACGTTCGTTGCGTGCCCGGTGACGTTCGTCGCGACCCAAATCTCGACGGAGCCCTGAGTCTTCCGTTCGTGCTTCTTCGCGTACGTGTTTCCGGCCGTGTCCGTGACAGTGGACACGACCGCGTCGGAGAAGTAGGTGCCCGCGGCGACGGCAATAGTGTTGCCCGCCGTGGCGACGAAGGCCGAGGACGCAACGGTCGTCCCCGCGCCTTCGTCGTTCCCGGTCGTCTGGTTGACGAACGCCACAGGCTCCTCAGGTTAGTCGAGGCTGATGCTCAAAGCCCCGGCACTGAAACGCACCGTGTTGCCCGAGGCGACCACGATGTCCGCCGAGTCGAACCACATGAGCAGGTTCCCGGCGCTCGAGGCGTCGAAGATGCCCCAGCCCGTGACCGTCCCGGACCACGTCACCCCGACCCACTCGATGTTGTTCACGTTGGAAATCGCGCGCGGAGTTCCTGCGGGCGCGTTCCATGAAGCGTCAGCTTGGCTAACTTGCTGCCGCGCGTAGTTACCGCCGCTCGCCTCGGTGCCCCCGCTGGCATCAGTCGGATTCGCCGTGAACAGGGCAACGTAAATGCCGGCCGGCTTATACGCCGCCAACGTGCGGAAAAGCGAATCAAGAATCTTTGCTTCAAGGAAGTTTGTTGCGCCCGCCATTTTCTACTCTCCGTTCTAGAGGTTTAGATACCCTACCGCTTCGCAGTGCATCCGCATTGCTGGTCTGCGTATTTCATGATTCGTCCGCACCAGTCGCAGGCGTGTGGCAGAATCTCGCGCACATCCTCGACCGAAGTCTCACCTGCGAAGACGGTCTCCCACTGCTCGCGCGGGATGTCGCTATTGAAGCTCCTATTGCTCGCTCCGTCGCTCATGATTTACTCCTCGATGAACTCGACCCAGCCACGGAACCCGCTCGCCCCAGCCCCGACCGTAAATCGCAGAGCGATTCCGCTCGCGACGCCTGAACCAGTCGTGGGCGAGGGCTCCGAGTACGACGGACCACCACCCCCGAAGTCGAACACCACGGGCGGGGAGAGAGGCACCGCAGGCGTGGCCGGTACGTTGAACATCATTTCCTTAAGGATGTCTCCGGCCGCCCCGCCCACGCCCACCCCACTCCGCACGATGCCGCCATAGACTGAGGCGGCACCGTACGGGTCCACGGGGTCTTCGGGCTTGGGGGTCACGACGCCGCCCGAGCCAGCCGCGGTCGTGCGGAGAAGCTGGGCCACGACGTTCACCGTAGCTACGGTCGCGAACCCGTAATTCGTGAGGACGACACGCGTCACGCGCGCACGCTTCGTGGCGCTCGCCTCAATACAGAAGGCGTCCGCCGCCGCCACCGCAGCGACGTTGAAGGGGACGGAGAACTTCTTGAGAGGTGAGGCCATCGACACTTCTCCGTGTTGACTGTGGGTGAATACTTCTAGGATTTTGCTACAGTATATTTTCTGGAATTCTGGTTCGGCTGTGGAAGGGTACCGGTTAACTCACGCCGCCGCCGGCGAGGCTCATTTCGGGGTCGCCTCTTTCTATAGAGACCCGTGCTTCACTCACCGTCATCGTCACCGTTAGTGTACCCGCCCCTGCGTAGATGCGCGGCCGCACTCGCAACCTCGGACGCATGCTCATCCTCACCACCACGCGAGCGCACCTCAATCACCATTGGTCTATCCTCGGTGCCGGGCTCAGGTGCACGTGCGGGCGGGGCCATGTGTTTGAGAGCCGCGAGGTAAACTGCAACATAGGACTCAGGCTTATCACGGGCAGTGCGAGCAAGCACAGATTTAAGTCTGGGCGTCATGAGCCGCACGAGAGCTTCAAGCTCGGCGCGCGCAACCAGCGTCGAACGATTTGGCACACCCTTGACTCGGCCTTTACCCGCCATCTGATTTGACGCTCCGCACTCTCAGTTGGTGTGACTACGAGTGACTACGAGTGACTAACGCTGTCCGCCGCGGAAGTGACGACGCCGCATAAGCGCACCGATATGCGCTGCCACGTCGGGCGAAGCACCGAGGGCGGAAGTGGCATCGGGCGGCACGGCCTGAGGGCGGGCGGTCATCACCATTGGTGAATCAGGCCCTCCCGGCATCGGCCCACCGAGACCCGGGGGAAGAGCGAGGCCCGGAGGACGCTGCGCCATGCCAGGGGGCAGGCCAGGAGGCCCACCCGCGCCGGGAGGCATCATCCCAGGAGGCATCCCGGAAGGCATGCCAGGAGGCCCGCCGGCGCCTGGAGGCATCATGCCAGGGGGCAGGCCAGGAGGCCCGCCTGCACCTGGAGGCATCATCCCAGGCGGGCGAGGAGGCATCATGCCAGGCGGGCGAGGAGGCATGCCCTGAGGAGGGAAGGGCATACCGTTCGGGAGCATCGGCATCTAGGGTGCACTCTTTCTTATCTGGCGCCGTCGGTCTAGGGCACGCATGCGCACCTGCGCATCCGCTTGATTGAATTCTCGAGCAACCTTGACCGGAGGCGCCTTGACCCGGTCGGGTTGCCAGCCGTGCGCTACACCCGCCATGAGCCGGGCCTGCGCGCGTGAGCTAGAAGGCATATCTCCATGGTACACGAACCCCGCATTAATTACAAGCCGCTCGCCTCCTTAATCAGGATGCTCCAGGGGGCAATCGCTTGCTCTTAGTCGGACAGGCCACCCCAGACCCCCCTGGAGATGTCCGACTAACGTAAGTATATATATTCACTAAGTAAGTCTTAGTCGGACAAGTCCTTTATCTTAGTCGGACAAGCTCCCCCTGTCCGACTAGCCTGTCCGACTAGAAATCCCCGCGCCCTCTCTCATCTTTCCCTTAGTCGGACACGCCCCCGGGGTCTAGGGCCCCTTGTCCGACTAACACGACCCAAATGGCCACGGGCACGCTATTGATTACGCACTCCTTGTGCGTATTATGAGGTTGTCGGAGGGTGAAAACAAATGACGCGCACTGAGGCAAGGCGGCTCGTAGCGGAAGCACGCTCGCAAGGTGGCTTCACGTACGACCTTCGGACGAAGGCAGCCGTGCAGGC
>Ga0137373_10003616_pt1 | contig 16895 bp, 16 predicted proteins | sample SagtaG_5_FD_104912 | JGI IMG/M metagenome (GOLD analysis project Ga0137373, IMG submission 104912) | Vadose zone soil microbial communities from Sagehorn Ranch, Mendocino, California, USA - Sage1_R_80_16 metaG | ecosystem: Environmental > Terrestrial > Soil > Vadose zone | place: USA...
CTGCACGCCGCACTCGCCGCCTGCCCGCGTCCTCGCCCTCATCGCTTCGTACCTTCCGCCGCCCGACGTCGACTCCTTGCCGCCGTGGTCGTGGGGCGTCGAGGCCCACGTGAGGCGGCTCTTCGCCGGCATCGGTATGGAGCTCGAGTTCAACGTGGCAACGCTGCACTTCGTGTACGAGGGCTCGACCGAGACGTTCGTCGACTTCTACGAGACGTACTTCGGCCCGCTGGTCGCGGCACGCGCGCGGCTGTCCGAAGACGGGCGGTGGCCCGCGTTGCGACGCGAGGCCGTGGACGTCTGGGAATCAAGCAACGAGGCGTGGGTCGATGGCGGGTTCCGCGCGCCAGCGGATTACCTGGTCGTGCTCGGACGCAAGGCACACAACCCCTGAAACCCGGCGCAGGGCGCCTGCGACTCCGTCAGCGGCGAATCGCACCGCTGGGCCGAGGTTGAAGCACCCGACTGGGCGAGCGGTGTTAGAGCCAACTCCCCGGTCGATCCCACAGAGCTTGCGAGCCGGCGCGCTGACCTTTGCTGGGCACCGTGCGTGTCCCCGCAATAGAGACCACCTTCCTGCGCGAGCCCTGCTCTGTCCCCAAGACTTGTCCCCAGCCTCAGTGAGCCGCGCGACCGCGTCGCCGAAACGCGGTCATTTGCAGGGCCTTACGGGAGCTGCATGCCGGTACCGGAGCGTCGACCTGAGGGGTTTCAAAATGCCGATTCATGCTGCGGTGCGATGGTATTCGTGGATTCGTCCGCCGAGTTGGTCGCGGCGTTTGATCTGGCCGCCGGTCGTTGGGCGCGCCGCGTTTGTCGAGTCGGGCGAGAGCAGGGCGAGTCCGCGGTGAGGGCGCTCGCGGTTGTAATGGGCCGTGTAGATGCGTAATACGGACTCGAGCTGCCGGCGGCCGATGATCAGCAGCCAGTCGAGACATTCAGCGCGGACGGTGCGAACGAAGCGCTCGGCATAGGCGTTCGCTTGCGGGGCGCGGATCGGCGTGTGGATGACATCGATCCCTTCGCTGCGGAAGACCTCGTCGAAAGTGCCGCTGAACTTGCTGTCGCGGTCGTGGATCAGGAAACGCATCCGCTCGAAGATGCCTGTGAAGCTGAGGTTGCGCGCTTGTTGGGTCACCCAGGCGCCCGTCGGGTTGGTCGTGCAGCCAGCGAGGTGGACGCGGCGGCTTTCGAGTTCGATGAAGAAGAGCACGTAGAAGCGGCGGAGCGAGATCGTCTCGACGGTGAAGAAGTCGCAGGCGAGCATGCTCGCGGCTTGCTGGCGGAGGAATTCGCGCCAGCTCGGTCCCGAGCGCCTGGGCGCCGGCCCAAGCCGATTGGCGAGCAGGATCCGCCTGATCGTGCTCGGGCGAGACGCGCAGGCCGAGCTTGAGGAGCTCGCCGGCGATCCGCGGGTAGCCCCAGCCTGGGTTCTCGTGCGCGAGGCGCAGAACGAGCTCTCGCACGCGGCGATCGACGGGTGGACGGCCCGCAGCCCGCTGCGGCTGCGCCCACTTGCGACGCACGAGCTCTCGATGCCAGCGCAGAAGCGTTTGCGGCGTCACGACCAGTCCGTGGCGACGCCCTGCCGGAAGCAATCGGGCGAGCGCCGCAAGCAAAGCACGATCGGCTGGCCGCAGCGAGGGGCGCCGCTGTTGCCGGCCCAGCACCATCAGCTGATGTCGCAACACGAGCAACTCGACGTCTTTGGCGAACTCGCTGCGCCGGCGTCTGACCAGCAGCCGCAGCACAGCCGAGAAGGCGAGATAGGCGAAAGAAAGGAGCATGAAGCCGATGCTCCCATCGCCCGCCACCGAGGGCGGCAAGAGCGAGAGCTTAGGTCTGGGCCCGCAAGCCAATCGGTTGCGAGGCTCAGTGCGATCTGGTATTCGCGTGCGCGCGTGAACACTTAGAACCAGCGCAACCGACCGGCGCGGCCCACCGAACCGGAATTTTGAAACCCCTCACGGTCAACTGCTCCCGCCCCTGGTACTCCCCGAGCAGCTGATCGATCAGCTCGTCCGGGATCTCCATGTCGCCCATCACGGGCCTCCTTCCGGGCCATCCGGCGGAATCGCTCCGACCCCGGCCACGCCGGGATCGTCACGACCCCGCCGGACGAACCAGTCAGATACACAGAAATCCGCGCACTACCAGGAAGTCCCGCCAGCTCGGCCCCGAGCGTCTCGGCGCTGGCCGAAGACCGGCTGCGAGCAGTAGCCGCCGCACAGTGCTCGGCGAGACGCGCAGGCCGAGCTTCAGCAGCTCGCCCGCGATCCGCGGATAGCCCCAACGCGGATTCTCGCGCGCCAGGCGCAGCACGAGCTCTCGCACCCGATCGTTGACGGGCGGACGGCCTGGGCTTCGCGGCGGCTGCGCCCACTTCCGGCGCACGAGTTCGCGATGCCAACGCAGAAGCGTCTGCGGCGTCACAATCAACCCGTGTCGGCGCCGCTGCGGAAGCACGCGGGCGAGCGCGGCGAGGAAGGCACGACTGCCGGCCGCAGCGCGGGGCCCTTTTCATGCCGTCCGAGTACGGCGAGTTGATGTCGCAACACGAGCAGCTCGGCGTCTTTGGCGACCCCGTTGCGCCGGCGTCCGACAAGCAGCGCAGCACAGCCGAGAAGGCGAGATAGGCGAAGGAAAGCAGCATCGGCTGATGCTCCCAGAGCGCATCACCGGCAACGCCGGGACCTCGAACCTAGGTTTTGAAACCCCTCAGGGGTCGCCAGCGGCGCCGAGACCAGGAACCTAGGTTTTGGAAACCCTTCAAGCGAGATTACTCAGCGCTGAGACGGCGCAACTCGGCGAGCAGATCCGGGAGCACAGCTGGATCGAGAGCGCCACCGATTCCCACCCCAATCGCGCCGGCGGCGATGAAGTCGCCCGCGTTCGCGGCCGAGACGCCGCCGACCGCGACAAACCTGGCCTTCGGGAACGGTCCGGCGTATGCCCGGATCCACGCTGGCCCGAGCTCTCCGGCGGGAAAGAGCTTGAGTGCACGGCAGCCGAGTGCGAGCGCCGCTTGAACCTCGGATGGGGTCGTGACTCCGGGAAGGTACGGGAGCCCTACCGCGTCTGCGGCCTCGACGGCATCACGAGCGAACCCTGGAGCGACGGCGAACGAGGCTCCCGCCTCAGCCACTGAGCGAACCTGGTCAGGGGTGCACACCGTTCCTGCGCCGGCGAGTCTGCCTAGTCGAGCCGCTCGTTGGCAGACAGCGGTCAACGCTTCGAGGCCTGGGTCGCGCGCGAGCGAAACCTCCACGAGTTCGACGCCCGCGCTCCAGCAGCCCTCGGCCAGGCGGACGGATTGCTCGGCGTCTTGCCCGCGGATCACGGCCAGCACGGGAGCGATCGCGAGGCGCTCGGCGAACAGGTTTGCTGCCTCAGTCTCCGTCAGCACGTCGGTTGGGTTTCGACTCCGGTCTCGGAGGGGAGTTATAGCTCCATCTCGCAGAGCGAGTTCCCATCTCGTCAGGCGAAACAGGAGGAACTTATGAGATCGACGAGAATCGGAGCCGCGGCCGCGCTTGGACTCGCACTCGCCCTGATTGCGGCGACCGCCGCGAGCTCGACGAGCCGCGAGACCGCAACCGCCTCAAGCGCTTCCGCGCCAACCGGAGCTTCCACGCTGGCAGCGAAAGCGAGCTGCAACTCGCTAAAGAAGAAGGCGACCGGCGCCCAGATCGCCTACATGCCGCCGGGACTCGAGTTCCCCTACTACATCGGCATCGGCCAGGGCGTGAAGATGCAGGCCAAGAAGTACCGGTACAAGACCTTCACACTTGGGCCCCAGAGCGGGGCGGACTACGCGAGGCAGGCGGCGATGATGCGCGACGTCATCAGCCGCGGCGTCGACGGAATCATCTTCCATACGCACAACAACAGCGCCACGGCGCCACTCGTGAAACAGGCCGTCGCAAAGGGCATCGCCGTCGTGATCGTCAACCAGGACCTGACGGCCTTCCCGGCGCCGATTCATGCGGTTGTCGGTTACCGCGAGCGCAAGACCGACCGCAAGATGGGCAAGTACGCAATCAAGCTCGCCCACGGCAAGGCGAAGATCGGCCTGATCGAGGGCTTGCCGGGCTACGACTCGACCGAGCGAATCGGCGGCTTCAGGGATGGCATCAAGGGCGCGTCCGGAATGAAGGTCGTCGCTTCTCAACCCGGTGGCTGGAACGTCCCGGGCGGCAACAGGACGGCGCTCGACATGCTCCAGGCGCACCCTGAGATCAACATGATCTTCGCCGCGAACGACTTCATGGCCGAGGGCGCGTACCAGGCGGTGAAGACGCTGCGGAAGAAGAACATCGCGATCCTCGGCAGCGACGGCGACACGAACGCGTTCGAGCTGATCTACAAGGGGACGCAGTACAAGGCGACGATGAACACGGTGCCCGTGGTGCAGGGACAAGTCGCGATGCGCGTCATGCACGACTGCCTCTCGCACAGTTTGAAGGGCTTCTACGTTGAGACGCCGGGCACGCTCGTGACGAAGGCAAACGTGCTCAAGGTCCTGAAGAACTGGGACCTGCTTTGGCCGAAGCCGTCTCACCGTTACTAGACGCACGACGGCGGAGCGAGACGCAGGACGCACGAGTTGACCAAAGACTCGGTCTGGGATGCACGGAACGTCTCAAAGGCGTTCCCGGGCGTTCGTGCGCTCGACAGCGTTTCGCTCCGCCTTGACGTTGGGGAGGTGCACGCGCTCGTCGGCGAGAACGGGAGCGGCAAGTCCACGCTGGCGAAGTGTCTGTCGGGCACGTATCAACCGGACGCCGGGGAGATTCTGTATCGCGGACAGGTTGTCCAGCTGCGCGACCCGAACGCGGCGCAGAACCTGGGCGTCGCGACCTTCTATCAGGAGCTCTCGCTCGTTCCCTCGCTGTCCGTGGCGGAGAACGTCCACCTCGACCGGCTTCCCGGCAGAGGCGGACTCGTTTCCTGGCGCCTTGCTCGACGGCGTGCACGCGAGGCGCTGGAGCGCCTCGAGGTCTCGATCGATGCCGATCGGACCGTGGGGGACCTGTCGGTAGCCGAGCAGCAGCTCGTCGAGATCGCGAAGGCGATCTCGATCGGCGACATCAGCCTGTTGATCCTCGACGAGCCAACCGCTGCGCTGGGTCCCGGCGAAGTCGAGCGCCTCCACCGCGTCGTTCGTGTCCTCGCGCAGGACGCAGCCGTCCTCTATATCTCGCATCGCCTCGAGGAGGTGCTCTCGGTCGCCGACGTGGTGACCGTGATCCGGGACGGCCGGTTCGTCGGCGAGCGCCGGACGGCGGAGGCGTCGGTACGCGACGTCGCGACGATGATGATCGGCACCGAGCTCGAGGACTACTTCGGCCGGGAGCGGGCGGGGGGTGAGGATACGCCCCTTCTCGAGGCGCGCGACTTGCGGACGGAAAACGGCGTCAACGGCGCCAGCTTCGTCGTCGGGCGCGGCGAAGTCCTCGGTCTCGGTGGCCTGATCGGCTCGGGGAGGACGGAGATTGCGCGCGCGCTCTTCGGCGCCGACCGGCTGACGCACGGCGAGATCCTGTTGGAGGGACGCAGGCTCAGGCTCCGTTCGCCGACGGACGCGATCGCGGCCGGGATTGCGCTCCTACCGGAGAACCGGAAGGCGGACGGACTCTTTTTCAACCTGCTCGCGCCGCCGAACATCAGCATCGCCCGCCTCGGGGCCGTAAGCCACGGGCCGTTCCTCCAGCTCGGCAAGGAGTCGCGCCGGGCGCGGACGCTGTTACGCGAGCTGCGGCTGAGCCGCAGCGCCGAGCGGCGCAACGTCAGCTTCCTCTCCGGCGGCAACCAGCAGAAGCTTGTGCTCGCCCGCTGGCTCTTCGCGGAGGCGCGTGTGCTCATCCTCGACGAGCCGACCCAGGGGATCGACGTCGGCGCGAAGCGGGAGATCTACGGCCTGATCGACGAGTTGACGAGTCGCGGCGCGGGGATCGTGCTGATCAGCTCCGACTACCCTGAGCTGCTCAGCCTCAGCGATCGCACTGTCGTCGTCCGCGACGGCCTGATCGTCCACACCGCTCCGCACGGCGAGCTCTCTCAGCAGGAGCTCCTCGAGCTCGCGTCGTCCCGCACCGCTGAGGCGGCGACGGCGTGAGGCCCCTCGCCGGCTGCGGCAGGGCGTTCGTCACGCTTGCCCGCTCGCAGGTCGCGGGCCCATTCCTCATGTTGGTGCTGGTCGTCGTCGGTGCGACGGTGACGACGGACCGTTTCCTGCTCGGGCAGAACCTCCGCAACGTCGGGCTCGCGATGGCGATCGTCTCGATCATCGCGATCGGGTCGACCTTCGTGATCCTGACTGCGCAGATCGACCTCTCGCCCGGGTCGGTTGTCGCGCTGACGAGCATGACGACCGCAGTGTTGTTGACGAAGCACCACCTCTCGCTCGTCCTAACCGTTTTGCTGATGCTGCTCCTCGGCGCCGGGCTCGGCTTCGTCAACGGGTTCTTTTGCTCTTACGGCCGCATTCCGTCCTTTATCTTCACGCTCGCGACGCTTTCGGTGTTCCAGGGGCTGGCGTTTCTGGAGACGAGCGGGACGCCGATCTTCGACCTCTCGCCGAAACTGGAGCAGAGCTTCTATGGGGACCTCGGAGGCGTGCCGTACCCGTTTCTCTACGTCATCGCCCTCTACGGGCTGGCGTGGGCGTACCTTCGCTATACGCGCGGGGGCCGACGTATCTACGCGGTCGGCGGCAACGAGTCGGCGGCGCGCCTCGTCGGGATCAAGGTGAACCGCGTGCGCACGAAAGTATTCGTGATCGCGGGCACGCTGTCCGCCTTCGGCGGGCTGCTTATGAGCGCGCAGTTGAACTCCGGCTCGCCCGAGTACGGCAGGGGGATGGAGCTGCAGGCGATCGCGGCGGCGGTGATCGGCGGCACCAGCCTGTTCGGCGGCCAGGGGAATGTCGTTGCGACCCTTTTCGGAGCGATGATCATCACGATCGTCCAGAACGTGCTCAACCTGCACGCCGTCGGGATCGCCTGGCAGAACATCACGACGGGCCTGATCGTCGCGCTCGCGGTCGGCATCGACATGTGGCGCGGCACGGCCGCGCGCGTCGTCGTCTCGCGCTGGCAGAGCCTCGCGCGGCTCCGGGCACCCGAGCGGGTGGCGATCGAGGAGCAGGCGGCGCCGGGAAACATCGGAGCGCCGGAGAAGAATGTTCGTGCAGGGTCGTAAGGCCGCGTGCGGCCTCGACGTAAGCGTGCACGGATGACGCGCGCGTCCTCCGACGGCTACGTCGTCCGCGCCGTCGTGCGCGCTGTGCAGCTGCTCGAGCTTCTGCGGACGAGCGACGACGGCGGCGCGGGCCTACAGGAGCTGGCCGCTCGCTCGGGCCTGGCGAAGGCTTCTGCCTATCGGATGCTGCGTACGCTCGAGGAGACCGGCCTCGCGGAGCGGTTGCCGGGCTCCGACCGCTACCGGCTCGGCGTTCGCTGCCTTGAGTTCGGTCAGGCGTATCTCGAGCAGATCGACCTCCGGCGCGAGGCGTTGCCGGTGATGGAGCGGCTGCGGGCAGAGCGCAACGAGACCGTTCATCTCGGCGTGCTCGACGATCGGCTAAGGGTCGTCTACCTCGAGAAGCTCGATAGCGCGCATGCCGTCGGGATCATGATGTCGCGGGTCGGCCGGACGGCGCCGTCGCACTGCACCGGTCTCGGCAAGGCCCTGCTCTCGGCCCACGAGGGCGACCCGGCTGCGCTGCTCGCGCAATGGGGCGAACTGCGGCGCCACACGCCGAACACGATCTGCGATCCGGACGAGTTACGCGCAGAGCTCGATCGCGCGCGCTCACGTGGCTACTCGCTCGACCTGGAGGAGCACGAGCCCGCGGTCCGCTGCGTCGCGGCTGTCGTCGTCGGCCCACCGGGAGCTCCACCGGCTGCTCTCTCGATCGCCGGACCCGCCGAGCGCATGCCGGAAGACCTGCTCCGCGGCGAGCTCGCAACGGCGGCGATGGCTGCCGCGCGGGAAATCGCGAGGAGGATCGGCGCGCAGGAGGTGCGCGGATGATCCTCGCCGTCGACTCGGGGACGACGCGGACGCGCGCCTGGGTGCTGGCCGACGGCGGTGTGGCGGCCGGTGCCTCTGCGGTCGCCGGCGCGCGGGATTTGGCTCGCAATCGCGACAAACAGTGGCTGCTCGGACGGGTGCGCTTGGTCGCCGAGGAGACGCTCGCGGCGGCCTCCCTCAGCTGGGAGGAGGTCGAGGCCGTCGTCGGGTTCGGAATGATCACCTCCGAGCTCGGGCTCGTCGAGCTGCCGCACCTGATCGCGCCCGTGGGCGCGGCCGAGCTCGCAGCCGCGATGTACGAGCCGAGCGGTGCCGCGGCGCTTCCGGCGCGGCTGCTGCTCGTGCCGGGCGTCCGGAACGTCTCGGAATCGATCGAGCACGCCGACTTCATGCGCGGCGAGGAGACGGAGGTGATCGGGCTGCTCGCGCTTGACCGGATCAAGCCGCCTCTCCTCTACGTCTCGATCGGGTCGCACCCCAAGTTCGTGTGGGTCGACGCTGGCGGGCGGATTGCCTGGAGCCTGACGACGCTTTCGGGCGAGCTGATCTGGGCGCTGCAGCAGGAAACGATCCTCGCCGAGTTGATCGACCCGAGCGCCGAGCTCGTCGACTTCGAGGCTGTCGACGAGGGAGCGCGCGTCGCCGAGACGGTCGGCCTCTCGCGCGCGCTCTTCGCCGCGCGCGTCCTCAACCGCACCGGCGGGGCGTCGCGGGAGACGTGCTCCGCGTTCGTGCACGGCGCCGTCGCGCGCGCCGACCTGCGCGCGCTCGAGGCCCCGCTTCCCGTCGAGGCTCCGCCGGAACGGATCGTCCTCAGCGGTCGAGGCCCGCTCCTAGACGCGTACCGCCACCTGCTCGAGCGCTCGCTGGGAAGCGAGCCCGAGGTGTTCGACCAACCGCTCGGCGCGATCGGCGCGGGAGTGATCTACGAATCCCGCGCCGCGCTCGACCGGAGCGAAGAAGGGAGGAAGCTGCGTGCGTAAGATCGTGAACGAGCTCGAGCGACCGGACGAGGCTCTCGTCTCGGGGTTCCGCGAGCTGCTTCCGCGCTACAGCCCGAGCTGCATCGTCAGTGACGTGATGGAGCGGGCGAGGACGCTGCGAAGCGATATCAGGCCGGTCGTGCCCGGTCGCTTCGTCGGTCCGGCGCTCACGGTCCGCCTCTACCCCGGCGACCTCGTCGACTGCCTGGACGCGCTCAAGGTTGCACGGGCGGGCGACGCGATCGTGGTCGACGCCGCAGCCGAGACGGAGACGTCGATCTGGGGCGGCCTGATGGCCGGCCTCTGCCTCAAGCTGGGCGTGGTCGGTGCAGTCGTCGACGGTGCGATCCGCGACATCGACGAGATCCGCGACCTCGGCTTTCCGATCTTCTCGCGCGCCGTTGTCCCGCGCTCGACGCACTCGCCCTATTCGTCCCGGCTGGAGCCGATCGAGGTGAACGTCGCCATCACGTGCGGTGGCTCGCTGATCGATCCGGGCGACATCATCCTCGCCGACGAGATCGGGGTGGTCGCCGTCCCGCAGGCCGAGGCAGCCGAGGTCCTGCGTCTCGCTTTGGAGCAGGCCGAGCGCGAAGAGGCGACCCGGCGTCTGATCGCCGCCGGGAAGACGGTCGACGAGCTGCTCGCCGAGTTCGGGAGGCTGTAAATGGCGGCGGCGCCTGCAGAGCTCGCGGTCAGGGGACTGACGAAGTCGTTCCCGGGGACGCAGGCGCTCGCCGACTTCACGTTCGACGTGCGCGCGGGGGAAATACACGCGGTCGTCGGCGAGAACGGCGCCGGCAAGACGACGCTCTTGATGATCCTTTCGGGCGTCTACGCGCCAGACAGAGGTCGAGTCCTCGTCGGCGGCGAGGAGGTCTCCTTTACGCGCCCGAGTGACGCGATCGCGGCCGGGATCGGCACCGTTTTCCAGGAGCTCAGCCTCGTCGACGGGCTAACGGTCGCGGAGAACGTCTTCGCGAACCGAGCGCCGACGCGCGGCCCCGGTCTGATCGACCGCCCCCGGATGGAGCGCGAGACGCGCGAGCTGCTCGGCCTACTCGACTCTGACCTGCGACCCACCCGGCGCGTAGCCTCGCTCGGCGTCGGGGATCGCCAGGTCGTCGAGATCGCGAAGGCGCTCTCGCTGAACGCGCGCATCCTGCTGCTCGACGAGCCGACCTCGGCGCTCTCCGTGGATGAGACGGCGACGCTCTTCGCGCTCCTCCGCCGCCTGCGGGAGCAGGGGATGGCGCTCGTCTTTGTTTCGCACCGGCTGGCGGAGGTGTTCGAGATCGCCGACCGGACCACAGTCCTCCGCGACGGGCGTCACATGGCGACATACCTGCGCGAGACGGTCAACCGCGACGAGGTCGTCCGCGCGATGGTCGGCCGCGTCCTGTCCGACCTCTACCCCGAGCGGGCGGAGGAGCCGGGGCCGCCGCTGCTCGAGTTGCGGGGCGTGCGCAGTGGAGAGGTCGGGCCGATCGACCTCGAGCTGCGGGAGGGCGAGATCCTCGGGCTCGCGGGGCTGCGCGGCTCAGGACGTTCGAGGCTCGGGCGGGTGGTGTTCGGCGCCGAACCGCTCGAGGAGGGAGAACTGCGCCTAGGCGGACGCCCAATCCGGATCGAGAGCTCCTGGCGGGCCGTCCGGTGCGGCATCGCCTTTGTCGCATCCGATCGCAAGGGCGAGGGGCTCTTCCGGCGGATGAGCCTGCTCCGAAACCTCGTCGCCGCCGCACTCCCTTCCGTCACCCGCGGCGGCCTCGTCAGTGGCGCAGCCGAGCGGAGGCTCGCCGAGCGCCTGCGCCGCGAGCTCGACATCCGCGCACGAGGCGTCGAGCAGGTCGTCGACTCCCTCTCGGGCGGGAACCAGCAGAAGGCGGTGGTCGCACGCTGGCTCGCGACGCGGCCGCGGATCCTGATCGTCGACGAACCGACGCAAGGAGTCGACGTGGGCGCAAAGGCGGAGATCCACTCCCTCCTACGCGCGCTCGCCTCGGAGGGAACGGGCGTTCTGATGATCTCGTCCGACCTGCCCGAGCTGCTCGGGATGTCGGACCGGATCGCAGTGATGGCCGGCGGCCGCGTCCGCGGCATCCTCGACGGCGCCACAGCGACGGATGAGGAGGTCATGCAGGTCGCGGCGGGGACGGCTGCGTGAGATGAACCGCGTTATCGCGAAGGCCGGCTTCGCTGTGCACCCTGACGACTGGCGCACGCTCGCACGGCGGCTCGGCGAGTTCCGCGAGCTGGCGCTGATAGTGATCCTCCTCGGGTCGATGGCGCTGATGAGTCAGTTGAGCCCGAACTTCCTCACGGTCGGAAACCTGCACTCGGTGCTGATCGGCATGGTCCCCGGCGGGATCATCGCGATCGGGATGGCGGTACTGCTCGCCTCGGGCGGCTTCGACCTTTCGGTCGCGGCCGTGATGGCTCTCTGCGGCACCGTCGCCGCATGGCTGGTCGTGCACAGTGTCGGCGTCGGGGCCTCGATCCTGCTGACCCTTCTGCTGGGACTCGGGATCGGCGCCGTCAACGGCGGGCTTGTCACGTTCCTGCGCGTCAACCCGCTGATCGCCACGCTCGGGACACTCTCGGTCGCGCGCGGCCTCGCCCTCGTGATGACGGAGGGCTACAACATCAGCGGCCTCCCCTCGTCGTTCACACAGCTCGGGGAAGGCGACCATCTTGGCCTGCCTTGGATGGTCTGGATCATGATCTCGCTGGTGGTAGCGGGGGACCTGGCGCTTCGCCGCACCCGCTTTCTGCGCCAGGTCTACTACCTCGGGGGAAACGAACGCGCGGCGCGTCTGTCCGGCATTCGGGTGGACGCGCTCCGCGTCTTTACGTACATGCTGTCCGGCGCCCTCGCCGCCCTGGCGGGCGTGCTCCTGGCGGCTCGGCTCAGCACGGCGGTGCCCACCGCTGGGCAGGGGCTCGAGCTGACGGTGATCGCCGCGGCGGTCATCGGCGGCGCCAGCCTGGCCGGAGGGGAGGGCACCGTTCTCGGCGCGGTGCTGGGAGTGGCCTTTCTGGCGCTGATTGCAAACGCACTGACCTTGCTAGAGGTCTCGATCTTCTGGCAGGAGGTGACCACGGGCATCGTCCTCGTCGCTGCCGTCAGTCTCGACATGCTGCTGCGGCGGCGGCGAACGTAATCGGAGAAAGGAGTTGATCGACGTGTTGGACCGTGAATTCGCGCGAAGCGACTTCCTCAAGCTAGCGGGAGTGGGAGGGGCGCTGGTCGGAGGCGGCGGGCTGCTCACCGCGTGCGGCAAAGGCTCGAAGGCGACCGCTCCCAGCGGCAAGGTCTTCAACAAGAACGACGAATACGTCTACCTGAGTATCGTCACCCAGGTCCCGTTCTGGGTCGACCACAAGCGGGCTCTGAAGGACTTTGGTACCGCCAGCGGCGCGAAGACGAGCTTCATCGGACCGCCCGCCTTCGACGTCCAGGCCCAGGCGAGTCAGATGGACGACCTGATCAACCGCAAGCCGGCCGGAATCATCCTCTTCATCGGCGACGCCGACGCGATGACCCCGGGGATCAACCGGGCCGTCGACGCCGGGATCCCTGTGATCCTCGTGATCAGCGACGCGCCGAATAGCAAGCGCTTCACTGCAATGGGCATCAACGGCGTCGAGGCCGGACGTGCCGGCGCCACCATGCTCGCGCAGGCGATCGGCCGCAAGGGCAAGGTCATTCTCGGCACATTCCCGTCGCCGAACGTGCTCGACCGCGTCAAGGGCTATCAGGCCGAGTTCAAGGAAAACTATCCCGACATCCAGGTCGTCCAGATCGTCAACGACAAGGCCGATCCTTCCTACGCACCGCAGGCGTACGGCGCCGCGCTCTCGGCGCACCCGGACGTCGCTGGGATCGGCGGCACCGACGGTGACAGTGGCCTCGGAGCGGCGCGGGCGGTCAAGGAGGCCGGCAAGGCCGGGAACGTCAAGATCGTGGCGATGGACCGCAACGACGACATGCTGGCGGAGGTCGAGAAGGGCAACATCGTCGGCTCGATCGTGCAGAAGAGCTACGACGAGCTCTGGCTTGCGTGCTGGATGCTCTACTGGCTGAACCACAGCGAGCTTCGCCCGGTGCCCGACTGGCGAGCCGCTGGCATCAACCCGCTGCCGGACACCGTCACGACGGGCGTCTGGCAGCTGACACGGGATAACGTCGCCCAGTTCAAGCACACGAAGAAGACCTCATGAGCCGCCGTCTGGCAGGGCGCGCAGCGGGGCGAAGGCTCTGGCCCGGATGAGACCGTCGGACCATGAGTGAAACCGTCGTCATTGCCGACTACGACTACGGCGACGTGGCTCTCGAGCGGCGGGTCATCGAGGGGGCCGGCTTCACGCTACGACCTCTCCAGTGCACCTCCGAGGACGAGCTGATCGCGGGCGCGGGCGACGCCGTAGCGGTGATGACCCAGTACGCTCGAGTCGGACCCCGCGCGATCGCCGAGCTGCAGCGGCTTCGTCACATTGCCCGCTACGGAGTGGGTGTCGACATCGTCGACGTCAAGGCGGCGACCGAGGCCGGAGTCCTGGTGACCAACGTCCCCGCCGATTACTGCAGGGACGAGGTCGCCGACCACGCCTTGGCGATGGTGTTGGTCTTCGCGCGCAGGCTGCAGGCGTACGCCGAGGCCGTTCGCGCTGGCGTCTGGCACTGGAGGGCCGGCGCCCCGTTGCGCCGGCTGCGGGGGTCGCGGCTGGGCATCGTCGGCCTCGGCAGCATCGGCCGCGCGATCGCGGCGCGCGCGGGCGCCTTCGGCCTTGAGATCGTGGCTTACGACCCGTACCTGGACGCCCGGACCGCCGCCGCTGTCGGCGCCGCGCTGGTCGACTTCCACGAGCTGCTCGAGACGAGCGACTACGTCGTCATCCAGGTCCCGCTCACCGACGAGACTCGCGGCCTCTTCGACCGGGAGGCGCTAGGGCGGATGAAGCCCGGCGCGATTCTTGTGAACACGGCCCGAGGTCCCATCGTCGACGCCGCAGCGCTCTACGACGCACTGCGAGACGGGCACCTGGGTGGGGCGGCGCTCGACGATCTTCCCGAAGAGCCGGCGAAGCAGCGCGAATGGAGCCCCGAGAACCCGCTCCTCACCCTGGCGAATTGCCTCGTCACCCCCCACGTCGCCTATTACAGCGAGGAGTCGATCCGCTACGCCCGCACCTTCGCCGCGGAGGAGGTGGCCCGCGTGCTGCGTGGGGAGGCCCCGCGCTCCCCCGTCAACCTGGAGCGACTAGCCTCGCCGCCCGCCGGCCGGCGTAGGGAGTCTGCTCCGACCTGAAAAAGGAGGTTCCGATCGTGACCCAGACCTATCCGAAAGCGTTCTCGCACATCGGCGTCAGCGTGCCCGACCTCGAGCGCGCCGTCCAGTTCTACACCCAGGTCATGGGGTGGTACCTCATCATGGCCCCGACGGAAATCGTGGAGGACGACAGCGCGATCGGCGTCATGTGTAGGGACGTGTTCGGAGCGGACTTCGGCAGCTTCCACATCGCTCACCTCGCGACGGCCGAGGGGGTCGGAGTCGAGCTTTTCCAGTTCCGCGGAGCCGAGCCGCCGGGGGGCGATTTCGAGTACTGGAAAACAGGCGTGTTCCACTTCTGCGTCCAGGACCCCGACGTCGAAGGACTCGCGGAGCGCATCGTCGAAGCGGGAGGCAAGCAGCGGATGCCCGTGCGGCACTACTACCCCGGCGAGAAGCCGTACCGGATGGTCTACTGCGAGGACCCATTCGGGAACATCCTCGAGATCTACAGCCACAGCTACGAGCTCACCTATTCCGCTGGTGCCTACCAATGACTCGGGCTGCGGATAGGAACGAACGCCAGTGAGCAATCCCCTCGAAGAGTTTGAGCTCGTTGACCTGACCCTTGTGGTCGCGGAGAACCTGCCGTGCTGGTGGCCGGCGCACATGCCCTACCAGCAGAAGACGTTCAACTACTTCGCCGATCAGCCGGAAGCGCCGCAGCAGCTGCTGGCCCGCGCGGGCCCCTACCAGACGCACTGGCTCCTGATCGACGAGCACACGGGGACGCACTTCGATGCACCAACGCACTTCATTCCGCCGCCCGCTTCCGGGCTGCCGCACGCGGGCGCCATGGGAGAGGTTTCGGCCGAGCGGGTTCCGCTCGACCAGCTCATGGGGCGGGCAGCGGTGCTCGACGCCCCCGCGGATCTCGCCCCTGCCGAGCCCGGCGTCAGTCCTTACATCGAGCCCGAGGTCGTGTCGTCCTGGGAGGCGGCATACGGGGAGCTCCGCCCGGGCGACGTGGTCCTCTTCCGGTCCGGCTGGGACCGCCTCTACCGGCGCAGCACGGATGGGCGCGGCTATTGCGAGGATGTCCTCATTCACCGCAGCGCGCCGGGCTGGCCGGCTCCGGGCGTGGAGACGATGCGACTGCTCCTCGAGCGAGGGGTCCGCTGCGTGGGCACCGACGCACCGACGATGGGGGCCGCGCACGACGGCGTCCCTGTCCACCTCACCGGCCTCTCGGGCGGCGCGGTCTTCGTCGAGGGGCTGGCGAATCTGGCGGCGCTGCCGCCGCGCGGGGCGTGGTTCTGCTTTGCCCCGCTCAAGCTGGAGCGCGGCACCGGCGCGCCCGGGCGTGCGTTTGCCTTCGTTCCGAAGAACGGGGTCGAGGAGGCGTGAGACGCCCTGTGTCAACCCCCGGCGGTGAGCCGTTGCAGGTTGCCGTGCAGCGAGGGGTCGTAGGGCTTGCCGTCTTGCCCGTAGGGTTCGTAAATTCGGTCGTGGTAAGCGTTCACCTCCCCTGAAGGGACCCGCTCCGGCGTGGCGAACTCGGGGTTGTGGAGCGGGCCGAGGCGGAGGCGATTCTCGATGGTGATCGGGAGGCCGCGGTCGCGCTGCTGATGCGGGTCGGCGAGTTGTTGGAGGCGAACCGGCGGCTCGAGGCCCGGGTGGCCGAGCTTGAGCGGCGGCTCAAGCGCAGTTCGCGCAACTCCTCGCTGCCGCCCTCGCAGGACCCGTGTGGGGTGCCAAAACTCGGTTCCGCCGTACCTTTGAGGTCGATTGCCGGGGGGCGGCGGGGGATACCGGGTCCGTCCTTATATATAGGCGCCGATTGCAGGGGCGATTAGGTGATCGCCTGCGCGTCCGATACGAGCAGCTTGACCCGGGGTCCGAAAATACATCGAATGTGCAGGCGGACCGAGTTTCTGCACCCCACACGCCCTTGCCAACCCGCCGACACCCGAGCTGGAACCTAACCGCCGCATCGCGCAGGCTACATGGAGGGAACACGACTGAGGCCGAGGAAGATCGGTGCTGGAACTGCGGCATGGTGCCGAAGCGCTGGTTCGACGTTACCTCCCCAGGCCTTGAGCAGCGGCTTCTCTGCTCGAACTGCTTTGCGCGAACCACTATGCCGCGGATCTACTACGGCTGGCCTGAGTCGCCGTCGCCGGATTGGGACGATGATGACGAGGACGAGAAACCTCGTATAGCTTTGGAGCCGGTGGCTGATCGCGTGTCGGGGGCTGATCGAGTGTCGGACTTGATCTTCTCCGTTCTCGGCATCCTCGTCGCCGTGTGTTTCTTCGGCCTCATTCTCGTTGGGCTAATAATCCTCGCGGGCCGGTTCTAAAGGACGACGCCACGCCGAACGCAGGCCCCACGCTCCGAGCAGCAGATGGAGTCGTGGCCGACCATGAACCGCGAGCAGCAACCTACCCGCGCAGTCCTCCAGATCTTCCGACGCCTTCCTCGGCCTTCGCTCGAGCGCTTCCCGCAGTGCTACGCGCGAGCGCGCTCCGCAGAACAATCGTTTCGGATCCCGGAAGCACGAGGTCGATCTCCTCCGCCTCGACGCGAATGAGGCGGCGGCGGC
>Ga0137373_10003621_pt1 | contig 16873 bp, 17 predicted proteins | sample SagtaG_5_FD_104912 | JGI IMG/M metagenome (GOLD analysis project Ga0137373, IMG submission 104912) | Vadose zone soil microbial communities from Sagehorn Ranch, Mendocino, California, USA - Sage1_R_80_16 metaG | ecosystem: Environmental > Terrestrial > Soil > Vadose zone | place: USA...
CTCCATTTTTAACAGTGTGTCTGTGTACCGTGTCGGCTCCCAAACACGGGAAATCTTCTTGAGCAACTCAAGGGGATCGATCCTCGCGTTGAGGAGCCGTGCGCCCCAATGAAGGTGCGGCCCGGTGACTCGGCCGGTGGCCCCCGACAAAGCGACGACATCGCCTTTTTTCACCATCGCGCCTTCCTCAACCTTGAACTCAGACAAATGAAAATACATCGTAAATAATCCGCCGCCGTGATCCAAAACGACGCTGCCACCGGCAAAGAAAAAATTTCCAACCAGTACGGCGCGGCCGTGATTGCTCGCCACCACTTCCGTTCCTATCGGCGCCGAGAGGTCAGTTCCGGTATGAGGAGCGCGCCGTGTGCCGTTAACGATTCGGCGAAATCCGAAAGAAGATGCCGAAGCCTCGTGAGGCACCGGTCGAACGAACGGCCCGTCCCACGTCCTATCAGAGTTAGGTGCGGCAAAAACGCGCGTAAATGCCGCCTGCTCGCGGCGAATCTCTTCGATTGATTCCGGACTCATGCGATCGAAGTTCGGCGGCACATTGAAAGATTCCTTGCGAAAAGCTTTCGCTTTGATTTTGAAAGGTATTTCGCGGTAGTGCTCATTGCCGCTGGAGTCGGTCGCCTTGAGGAAAATTTTTGACGAGCCGGGCTTTGCCTCGACATCCGCGCCGACAATGGTAGTAAGCATCCCCGGGCCGCTGGGATAGAACCCGATCTTCTCGTTTCCGATTTGCCCTTCCACCGCGGCGAGATCGTTACCCATTAGTTTGACCTCAACCAGTTCGCCCTGGTGAACTTCCACCGGCTTAGGCCAAACTATCTTGCCTAAGTCCGCGGCGCGCGCAACCTCGCCGCACAGATGTAGCGCTGCGAAGATCGCCAGCGCGTGTAACGACCTCATCTCACTCCTTCTGTTCGACACGACAAACCGATTTCCCGGCCGCGAAGGTAATACGCACGCGATCGCCGATTGCCAGCGCTTCGGCATCTTTCACAATGCATTCATCGGGTAGCTTGTGCGTGATGCTGTAACCCCTATCGAGTACGGCGAGTGGACTGAGAGCACCGAGCCTTCCAGCTCGTTGGCCCAACTGATCTTTGAATTGGCGCAACCTATTCTGGAACCGGCGCAGAAGATCTACGGACAAATCGTCCAAGCGCTGCTGATTGTCTCTAAGCCTTCGTCCTGGATCAGCCAGTCTTTTCGCCAAGCTACTGCAAGACTCCCGTGAAACGTCCAACTTGAGCGCCATGTTTCTCAGCAACTGATCATCCAGCGCGCGCACCTGCTCGAGCAAGTCGACTTTGCGCGGCACGACCATCTCCGCCGCCGCAGTCGGCGTCGGCGCGCGATGATCCGCGACAAAATCGGCGATCGTAAAATCGATCTCGTGCCCGACGGCGGAAATCACGGGAACACTGGAAGCGAAGATGGCTCGGGCAACCACTTCTTCATTGAAAGCCCATAGGTCCTCGATTGATCCGCCGCCCCGTCCGATGATCATAACGTCAACGGCACCGAAACGATTCAAGTCTGCGATGGCGCCGGCAATTTCCCGCGCGGCGCCGTCTCCTTGGACCTTGATGGGACGAATGACGATTCTCCGGTCAGGATAACGGTCGCCAAGAATGCGCAACATATCGTGTAGGGCAGCGCCTCCGTCGGAGGTTGCTATGCCGATTGCGTTTGGCAGAAGAGGTAAAGGTTTTTTTCTTTCTGGCGCGAATAGTCCTTCGGCTGCAAGCTTGGCTTTGAGCTGTTCGAAGGCGAGATAAAGCGCCCCCTTGCCTTGCGGTTCCATGTCTTCGACATAAAGCTGCAAGTCTCCCCGCACCGAATACAGACTCACGCGGCCGAAGCACAAGACCGCCATGCCGTTTTCGGGCGTGAAGCGAATTCCTGCACCTTGGCGGCGAAACATCACCGCCGCGATCTGGCTCTTGTCGTCTTTGAGAGTGAAATAAAAATGACCCGATGGCGGCACGCGAAAATTAGAGATCTCGCCTTGAACCCACAAAGCATCCAGCCGGGATTCCAACGTTCCCCTGATTTGCTCGTTGAGTTCGCTAACGGTAAGAAACTTCCGCGTCGCAGCGGTGAACAAAGGCAGATCGCACTCTTGCTTAGCGGGTCTTATCATTCCGCGGTCTAATCTAGCACAAAAAAATTAGCCCTCCGAGGGGAGGGCTAATTGAGCTTGAACCAAACGCACTGGGAATCTGGTCAGGAGCCCGTTAGGCGGCCTTTTTCTGCACGATCTGCTTGAAGACATCCCAACTCTTGAGCAGATCGAGCGCCCGCTTGAGTTGTACGTCATTATCGATGGTCTCATCACCTGTCGGTGCAGACGGTGGGATAATCTCCTTTTCTTTATCCTTATCTTTATCCCCGGACTCCGACTGAGGATTGGGGGTTTTCTGTGGATTGAGCAAATGACCCGGCAGATTTTCCTCGCGCAGCCCCGGCCGTCGACGTTCCTCAACCTTGCCGTCCTGCGCCGGCGCGCTCTCTACGAGGATATCCGGAACAATGCCGGTCGCCTGAATCGAGCGTCCCTTGGGCGTGAAATAACGCGCCGTGGTCAAGCGCAAAGCCGAGTTATCGTCCAGCGGCAAAATTGTTTGCACTGAGCCTTTACCGAAAGTTTTCGTGCCCAACACCACTGCTCGCTTATGGTCCTGCAATGCACCGGCGACGATCTCCGAGGCGCTCGCACTTCCGCCGTTTACTAAAACGACCATTGGAAAATCCGTCCAGGTACCGTCTTTCTGCGCGAAGTATCTTTGTTTCTGCGACTCGATCCGTCCTTCTGTGTAAACGATCAGTCCCGAGTCTAAAAACATATCCGAGATGCGCACCGCTTGGGTTAATAGCCCACCCGGGTTGTTGCGTAGGTCGAGCACGAGGCCTTTGATGCCGTCCTTTTCCGCTGCGAATTTTTCCAGCATTCTTTGCAGGTCACGATCGCTACGCTCCTGAAACTGCGCCAGACGGATGTAACCATAACCCGGCTCCAGGCTGCGGCTGCGCACGCTTTGTACGCGTATGACGTCTCGCACCAACGTGAATTCCAAAAGATCGGCGACAGCTTCGCGTTTGATGGTGAGATTGATCTTAGTCCCCTTGGCGCCGCGCATCTTCTTGACGGCGTCCACCAGGGACATATCTTTGGTGAACTCTTCTTCGATTTTGAAAATTTGATCCCCAGGCTTAATGCCGGCTTTGGCTGCGGGCGTGTCTTCGATTGGCGAGACCACTGTCAAAATTCCGCTTTTAACCGTAATTTCTATTCCCAACCCGCCGAAACGGCCTTGCGTGTCACTTTGCAATTCCTTGTACAACTCGGGCGTCAGATAGGCGCTGTGCGGATCCAAAGAGTTGAGCATGCCGTTGATCGCGCCGTTGACCAGGTTTTTCGTCTCGACGTCCTCGACGTAGTTCTTTCTGACTATCGAGAGGATATTGCTGAACGCTTCCAGACTCTCGTAATCTTGCCGCCCGACGGCGGCAACATTGGGGACCCAATGGGCTGACAGAATAAATCCCAAAAACATACCGATGATCAAAAGCAATAAAGGTGTTCCGTGTTTATGAACGATTCGCATCGGGTTTTTCTCCTAAAAAAAATTCTTAACAATCAGCGAGTAATTTTATCCCAACATAATTAAAATAGCTATCACTTCCTAAACCAGGGAACCGGGTCCAATGAACGACCGTCTTTGCGCAGTTCAAAATATAGCTTTGACCCTGCCAGGGCAGCACCGTCACCGACCCTGCCAAGGACTTCTCCACGCCTTACTTCTTCGCCATTTTTCCTAAATATTTCAGAAAGATACCCGTAGATTGTAAAGTATCGCTCACCGTGATCTATAATCACCATTCGACCGTAGCCGGAAAATCGATCCGCATAAACGATTCGGCCGTTTCCGACCGCCTTAATTTCTTCACCCATTGGCGCGTCGATGTCAATGCCATTGCGAATGATTTCGGCGGCAAATTCCGGATGCTTGAACTTGCCAAACGGGGCGATCACGGCTCCCTTTACCGGCCACTCCAATCGGCCACGCATCGCCTCGAGTCCAAATCCCCTCAAAGGAGCCGCAGGCGTCTCTCTCGGCTTGACCACGGCACGCCGTGAAATCTCCTCGAGCATTTTTTCCAGCCGTTGCGCCGCCGCTTCCATCTCCTTTAGAGCACGCAACCGAGTTTCTTTGTCGCGGCGCAAGCTCATCAAGAGAAGCTTCTTTTTTTCTGCTTCGCGGCGGATCGCTTCCTTGACGACGCCGAGGGCCTGTTTTTGGTCATCCAATTCTGCCTTTTTATAAGCCAACTCGTGGCGCAAAACTTCTTGGCGGCGCCTTTCCTCATCGAGCTTCGTCAGCAGCTCTCGATCAAATGCCATCGCAGCTTCAAGGTAACGGCGGCGTTGCAAAAAACTCCCCAAGGAAACATTGCCGTTCATAATCACTAGCGGGCTGCCGCCCTTTTGCCAGCGATAAAGAGCGGCCGCGCGCATTTGAAAAATTTCCAGCCGGGAAGCGATGGAGGTATTGAGCCCTTCCGCTTCATCTTGTTTTATTGCCAATTCGCTCGCAATGGATGACAACTTGACGTTGGCAAGTTTTAGTTCCTTGGTCCTTTTGTCGAGCTCGCTCTCGATTTGTCCCAAAGACTGCAGCACCGAACCTTCTTTTGTTTGCAGCTGCGACAGGCCTTTTTTTTCGTCGGCAATCTTCTTTTTGATTCCCTCGAGATCGCGGTCGACCGCCGCCGCGCCCATAAGCGAGAGCGCCGCCAAAAAAATTGTCCAAGGCACAGCTAACGCTCGCCGCGCGAAGAATTCCACGTCTTCAGAAACCTCCGGAGCGAAATCACACTGGCCGTCGCGCCCAACAGCCAGCCAATGACGAGCAGCAGCGCGATATTTTGCCAATCCAAAAACTGGATTTGGCCGAGCGGCGCTAAGAAACCAGCCAATGACGTCGTCTCATTTTTCAACGACAGATAGCCTACCCAAAGCAAGGCTAAGGCAACCGCTCCGCCCACCACGCCCTGAATCATTCCTTCGAGCACAAAGGGCGCTTGGATCAATTCCTCCGAGGCACCCACGAGCTGCATGATCTCGACTTCGGCCTGGCGCGCAAGCATCGCGAGTTTGACCGTGCTGCCGACGATGAAGAAAGTTGCGAGAAACAGTACGCCGCCAAAGATCCACTTGGCCCATTCAACAGCCAGCACGATTAGCTCCAAGCCTTCAACCCATTCTTGCGGGTAGTCGACGATGGTAATCGCCTTTTCCTCTTTTAGCCGTTGAGCAAGTTGCTGTACGACGGTGCCATCGTGGCGGGCCGGTTTGAGGGAAATTTCGAGCGATGCCGGTAATACGTCGCGCGGCAATCCTTCCAGCAAGCTGGACTGCGCGCCCAACGCGCTCTGAAAATCACGCCATGCCTGTTCTTGGCTAATATGCCGAACACGCTCGACCTCAGGCAGGGTTTCGACGCGCTTAAGCAGAGCCTGTAGAGCAGCCGGTTCGAGCTTCTTAGCCAAATAAGCTGTGAGCTGAATTTGTTCGCCCCAGTCCTTGAGTAGATGTGTCAAATTGATTTCGACAAGCATAAAAGCGCCAAATACGAAAAGCGTCATGGCCACGGTGCCGCAAGTGAGCACGTGCGTCCAAAATAGTTGCCACAGATTGTGATGCACCCGGCGGAGCACAAAACCGACCAGCGCTATCCTCACTTGCCGTTCTCCTGCCAAGACGCCAGCTTCAAGTCGTCCGCCAGCGCGCCGCGTTGCAACAAGATGACTCGCGTGCCGTAACGATTGATCAAGTTAAGATCGTGGGTCGCGACGACAATCGTGGCGCCCTTGTCGCGAATTTTGAATAACAATCGCATGGTCTCTTCGGCGACCTCGGCATCGAGATTGCCCGTGGGCTCGTCGGCTAACACGAGCATCGGCTCATTAACCAGAGCTCGGGCGATCGCGACCCGTTGTTGTTCACCGCCGGACAGACTCAAGGGTTTGCTGTCGTAGCGCTCCTTCAAACCAAGTTCTCGCAGTAGCTGGTAAGCTTTAGCACGGCTCACTTTTTTTGAAATGCCGATGACCTCGGCGGCTAGCGCCACGTTGTTCAATACGGTCAAATCCGGCAGAAGTTTGAACTCTTGGAAAATCAAGCCGATTTTACGTCTGAGCTGAGCCACCTGACGGCTCGGCAAACGGGTCACATTCTTGCCGTCGATCAAGATCTGCCCCTCGCTGGGTTCCTCTTGACGAAACAAGAGCTTGAGCAAAGTTGATTTGCCAGCGCCGCTCGGACCTCCAAGAAACACAAACTCGCCCCTTTTGACTTCCAAGCTAATATCCGTGAGCGCCCGATAGTTTGGCAGATAGGTTTTCGAAACGTGAAAAAGCTGGATCATGAAAACTGGGCAAATCCGCAGCTAAAACCCGATCTTTTGTGGGAAATTAGATTGACATGTACGGGGACGGTTGTTACAGTTGCCAAAACCCCGAATTTGCTCATCTATCTATAAAAGATGCGGTAACGACTTACAAGCACTCGGGAGGACGGGACCGATGCTAGAGCGTATGAAGAAATTCCATATCGTTTTGATCAAACCTTCTAAATACGACGACGACGGCTACGTGATTCGTTTTTGGAAGGGCGTGCTGCCAAGCAACACCCTCAACGTGCTCCACGGCCTTACCGAAGACGTGAAGACGCGGCGGGTCTTCGACAACTTGCCCATCGAGGTCACCACTTTTGATGAAACCGCCGAGATGGTGCCGCTGAAAAAGATTATTCGCTGGAGCAAGGCGCCCGGCACCAAGCTGCTAGTCTGTCTGGTCGGCGTCCAAACCAATCAATTTCCTCGCGCCCTCGACATGGCAAGAATTTTCAAAGCCGCAGGCATCACGGTGATCATCGGCGGCTTTCATACGAGCGGGACCATCAACATGCTGGGGGAGCAGGAGCCGGACATTCAGGAACTGTTCCGCGAAGGGATCTGCGTTGTCTCCGGCGAAGTTGAAGGGAAATGGGATGGCATTCTTTCGGACTTTCTCCACGGGCAACTGAAACCGCTCTATAGCTATGCCCAAGATCTGCAAAATCTCGTCGACATCGAAGACGCGCCCCTGCCGAAGACGAGCGCCAAAACCATGCGCCACTTCGCCTATTCGAGCTTCGCCACCGCCGATACATCCCGCGGTTGCCCGTTCGCTTGCACCTTCTGCACCATCATCAACGTGCAGGGACGAAAGATGCGCGAGCGCAGCCCAGAGAGCATCGCCGCCATGATGCGCCGGAACTATCTCGATCACGGGCTGTCCTTCTACTTTTTCACCGACGATAATTTCGCCCGCAAAAAACTGTGGCGCGAGACTTTCGAGGCGATCATCAAACTGCGCCAGGAAGGCCTCGACGTATCGTTTATGATGCAGGTGGACTTGGCCAAGAAGCCGAAGGACTTCGTCACGCTGGCGGCCAAGGCCGGCTGCACGCAAGTGTTCATCGGCATGGAGAGCGTGAACCCGCAAAATTTGGCAGCCGAAGGCAAGAAACAAAACAAAGTCGAGGAATACCGCAGTATCATCAACGAATGGCATGACGCCGGCGTTCTGGTGCATACGGGCTACATCATCGGTTTGCCTTGGGACTCGAAAGAACAGGTGGCCGAGGACATTCGCTTCCTCAAGGACGAAGTCAACCCCGATCAAGCATCCTTCTTCATGCTGACGCCGCTGCCCGGCTCGCACGACCACCGCGAGATGAAAAAACGCGGCGAATGGATGGACCCCGACTTCAACAAGCGCGACTCGTTCCACGCTACTATTGAGCACCCGCGCATGACCGCGGAGGAATGGACCGAGGCTTATGAGAGCGCCTGGAAAACATTCTATAGCAAGGAAAACATGATCAGGAACCTGTCCCGTTGGGCGGACAAACCCAAGAACTATTGGAACCTGATGTCGATCTTCTTCTGGTACAAGAACGCCGCGCTCATCGAGAAAGAGCACCCGATGATTGCGGGCTTTTTCCGGCTCAAGGACCGCAAAACCCGTCGCCCGGGTCATGCGATCGATTCGCTTCCCGTGCATCTATGGAAGCGGACCAAACAAATCACCGTGCTGCTGGTCACCTGGGCAAAGTTCCTCAAGGAAATGGAAGACGTCTGGCTGCAAACCCGCAAGAGGAGCGAAACCGAAGAGCGTTGGTTGGATCAGATTCAAAAGCTGCAAGCCGATATCTGGCAGGCTTTGAGGATCGGCGAGATTCAAGAAATCTACAACGACGCCAAAGAAAACTTACCGGAACGCGCCAGAGCTTTACTCGAACCTTTAGAAGATCTTCCGTCGCGGGTTCTCTTCAATCGCGCTGATCTCAATCGCTTCTTGAAGCAATGGGACAACCTGCGGGATCGCATCCAAGAACTAAGGCTTGCCCAGAACGACGCCGCGCGGGGCTGGCTGGATGAGATACACAACATTCAGGCGAGCATACGCTTGGGCAATCGCATTCAAGAGTGGCAGGACGCATATTCACATCTGCGCGGTTACCTGCCGTCGCTGCCGTCGCAGGCGCGCTTAAAGAGTCTAATCAAGTTCGACGCCATCAATCACCGGGTCTTCTACTCTCGCCAAGAGCTGCAACGGTTCTGGTCGCAGACGTTGAGCAACCTGCGCCAAATGAGATTATGGCAAATTCGGCCTTGGAAACTGACCAAAGCGGTGTTCAAAGATTTCTCCCTGACAACCTCGTTCGCATGCAATTTCCGGGAATTTTCCAAGCAGTAAATACAAGATACCTGTGCTCGTGTTTGTCGCGTCAGTGAATGCGCGTCGCCTCTTTTGCTAGGCGCACGAGTTGCTCGCGCACGAGCACAGCGTCTTCAGCGTCGGGGCGAAGTCGAAGATAGGTTTCAAAATCTTCACGGGCTTGCGCATAGCATTCCAACCTTAGATAGACCACGCCGCGGTCTCGAGTGTCCACCGCAGAAGTTGGATCGAGAATGACGAGGCGGTCCAGCGCTGACAAGCTTCTTACCAAATCATTTCTGTTGATGTAGATCGCTTTAAGGTTGGTAAGCATTCGCTTGAGGATATCCTTCTTGGTCGAGGGCGCAAGGAAATCACTGTGAAACACGACCTTGCCGCCATAGAGGTCGAATAGCATCTTGTCGATATCCTCACGTGACTTGATCTCGCCGCCATTGAATGGATCGATGACGATCTCTTCGCCGTCACCGACGCACTTAACCAGAAAGTGGCCGGGAAAGCCGACCCCATCGAGCATAAGCCCCACGCGCTCAGCCACCTCCATATAGAGAACCGAAAGTGTGATCGGAATTCCGGTCTTCCGCTCGATGACTTCATTTAGAAAGCTATTTTTGGGGTCAAAATAATCATCCCGGTTACCGTGAAAGCCGTATTGCCTGAACAAAACGTAGTTAACCGCGGCTATGGATCGATAAATATCCGCTTCGGGGCCCGACCGCCCTGTGACCTCCATCGCCAGCCGGTCCATGCGATCGAGGTAATCTGGGATATCTAGATTCGGGTAATCAATGAGCGCGATCGTCAAGGCCGCGCGACCGAGCTCGATTTTCTCTTCCGATCGGTCGACGGCCTGGCGAAATTCGCGATAAGGATCAGTAGACAATTCTTCCGGTGACCTAACGAGGTTCGGCGATCACATCGACGAGATAAGGCAGCTGTTTTTCCTTGACATACTTGAGTCCTCGCTCAATCGCCGGCCTGAGATCCGCGGGGTTACGTATCGCTCCTTCCCCGCTGACGCCAAGCGACCGCGCCATCGTGGCGAAGTCAATCTCCGGGTCGTCTACGTGCGTGCCAATACCGGCATTCTCCACCGGCCGATTGCGGAACTTGGCGACTTCTATCCCATGTTCCTCGGAGTTGTAATACGATTGGTTATTGTGCATGACCATGAGCAAAGGAATACGGTGTTTAGCGGCGGTCCACAGCGCGCTGGACGTCATCAGCATGTCGCCGTCCGACTGAATGGCGACCGGGAGCTTGCCGCTACCTTTGAGCGCCAAGGCGGCGCCTATGGCCGCGCCGGGCCCATAGCCCAGACCCGCGCCGCCACTTCCGCCGAGATACTGATTGGGTTTGGTGAAATCCCATAGCCGGCGCGCCCATCCATTGGAGTTGCCGTTCACCAGCACCCAGTCTTCCCGCTTGATCGCCTCGCCCAATTCCAGTCCCAACCACGCCGTGGAAATTTCTTTTTGCGATCCCTTGGCTTGGGCATCAGCGCGCCATTTGGCGCGGCGGCCCTGATGCTTTTCGGCCAACTCTTTTTGTCGTTGATCGATGGCCGCTTTTTTCTTGGCATCGTTGCCCAGGACTTCGCGGCATAGCCGGATGAGCTCCGGCACGGCAACCGAAGTATTCGCGGTCATGGGAACGTCCACCGCTTGCAGCGCTTGATAGTCGTTAGCCCAAGAATGCACCAGCATATCGTTCATTGAAATGCTGATAATCTTGACCGCGGGAGAGCTGACGTATTCGCAGTTACGCGTCTGTTTGCTCACGGTGGTCAACGAGCCGAAGAGATCGGCCACATCCAGAGCCAATATGACATCGGCTCTTTGTAGTAGTTCCCTCGCTCCGTCGGTCACATCCAGGGAATGAACGCTGGGGAAATTAAACCGCGCGCCCTTGTCGACGACGGGAATCGCCAGTAACTCGGCCAACTCAATCAGCGCGGGCACGCTTTTGGGGTTGCGACCGAGGGTATCCGCGATAATTAACGGCGCTTGCGCACCCACCAGCAATTGGGCCGCTCGCTTGAGCGCTTCCGGATTCGCCTGGGTCGGCGCGGGGGCGGCATAACGGCTCACGTCCGGGACTTCCAGCGCGCTCGCGAGAGCGTCTTCCTGAATATCCGCATCGTAATTGATATAGATCGGGGCCATCGGATCAGTCGTCGCAATTCGGTAGCCGCGGATAAAGGAATCCGGCACGTCCGCCAGTGAATACGGCTGATCGTCCCATTTGACGTAATCACGCACTTGGTTGCCCTGGACAAGCGCCGTATGAATCCAGTCGATGCGCGGGCGGCGCCGCTTGGAATTCATCGGCCCGGTGCCGCCAAGCACCATGATCGGCACTCGGTCGATGTAAGCGTTGAAGATCGCCATGCTGGCATGCTGCAAACCGACCATGTTGTGCGCGATAGCGATCATTGGTTTATTTTTTGCCTTGGCATAACCGTGGGCCACTGCGACGGAGATTTCTTCGTGATGGCAGAAGATCACTTCCGGCATGTAGTTGCCGCCGTAATTGACGATGGAATCGTGAATGCCGCGAAAGGTCGCGCCCGGGTTGAAGGCTGCATACTCGATATCGAACGCTTTCATCAAATCGACGACGACGTCGGAGCCGTATTGCGGTTGTTTTTTCTCTATTTTGCTTTGCGGTTTGGCCACGGTTTGTACCCCTCTCACGAAAAGTAATTTTCCGACTGAATATCAGGAATTATGTGCGTTGACTAGAGCTTCCGAAGATGGCTCAACGCTTTTCGACGCAGATCGCAGCAACCCCTTTTGATAGAAGAATTCCAAAGTTTCCATCAATTCTCCTGCCCGCGCCCCATCATCGGAGGCTTGGCCAACATTCAACTCCGCAATGGCTTCAAGAACTTTTTGCACCGCTGGAGCCATGTACGATTTCATGCCGTGGTGATTAAACGTTCTTTTGAGTTCATCCATTTCTTCCGCTCGACGCCCAGCGTGAATCCGCAAGCCGACGATGCTGGAAGACACTTTTGCCAATAGGCCCGGGAAGCTTTCCTCGTACTGTGCGCGAATCTCGTTGAGTAAACCGAAACGCCGCGCGCCCATCAAGAGCTCGCAAAAGAGTCCTTGCAGTCCTTTGGTCAGTCCCGCGTAAACGACCTTGAACGCGGAAGCCTGGTTGGTGCTCGGTCCCAAGACCTTTACCGGAATGTTGAAAGATTCCAAATCGCATAGCTGCGCGGCGTCAGGACCGGAAACATAAACGATGGTTCCTTTGCCCATCTTCGATGCCGCGCCAATGATGCAACCATCCACGAAATTCATGCCGGCCGGAATGAGAGTCTTTGCGATGTTATCCGCGGTCATCGGCGAGATCGCGTTTGCGTCGAGATACAAGAGATCTTTTCGCCCCGCCTTCATTGCTGCCTTAGCAACCTTCGTCGCCACTCGCCTGGCCGCGAACGGCACGACGATTGACACAATCAACTCGGCTTCGCTGACGAGCGCGGCCATAGATGGGAGTGATTTAACACCGGCATTTTCGGCGCGTTTTCGGCTGACTTCACCGCGATCCTTGTCGTAGGTAAAGACTTCGACGCCGTGACTTTTCAGCAGCTTTGCCCAATGAAATCCCATTTCACCGATACTCATAATACCAATTTTTTGGAAGGCCACATTTATCTCCTTCTAATGATTACGCACATGATTACGCACATCGTGCGCGCAACACGCCGGTAGAAAGGTCATCTGGAGCATTTCGCATCGCCCCGATTTTTTAATTTGCATCCCAATGCCGATCTTGGTGCCCGGAGCCGGACTCGAACCGGCACGGACCCGTCAGGGTCCTCGGGATTTTAAGTCTCAATTTCATCCCACCGAACAATATTCATTGCAATCAAACATACAGAATGCAAGGGTTTTGAGGTTCGGTGTGTGCGCTTGCCCGCTATTGGTACGCGGTGGTTTGGGCACAGTTACGGGCACAGATTATAGGAACGATGAACCCACCCCCCCAGAACGCACCCCCCTGTCGATCGTGGATAGCATCGTTAACAAAGCGGCGAACATTTCGAAACGATTTGAAACAAACCAATGAGCATTGAAGACCAAGACGAGCTCACGCGTCGGCAAAAGAGAATCATTCCTTTCTTGTTGTCGAAGTCAGTGACCGACGCATGCAAGCGCGAGTCGGCCGTAAGACGACACCCTATGACTGGCTCAAGCAGGAAGGCTTCAAAAACGAGCTTGAGCGCTGTAGGGACGAGCTTTTCGCCAGCGCTATGGACAGACCACTCAAGGCGAACACCGAAAAGGCGCTGGATAAGATTATTACCTTGATGGACAGCGGCGAAAAAGTGGACGGGAAGACGGACTTGGATCTTTTGGACATTGTTCACGAGACATTAGGCGGCAGCAGGGATAATTCACTTAGCGAGTGGGCAGCGCGCCGCGATCACGTGCTTGATCTAATCGGCAAAGCCACACCAGGAATGTTTCAGCCAGCACTCAAAATCGATCCGAGCGGTGTTGTTGATCGAGGCTTTAAGCGGACGCTGGTCCTACGAGAGTGAGCGCCGAGAGCGGCGGACTATCTGGTATCACGTCGCCAACGCGTTTTCGCTTCTCGTCTCAAATATTCAACCGGCGCCAAGCAAAGACGACGCGATAAAAGTCTTGTCTTCTTTGGATCTGCTTTAATCCCGACGCGCTTGCGCATGCTTGCCGTTACGGGCGGTTCAATCTTAGGAAATTATCGCCGCTGAGCAGCGAACCATGGCCGCCCGGTCATTGTCACAATCGAGTCGACAGTTTGACCTGATCTCTATCTGCGAAAATTTTAGCAGGCAAAGTTGCCGTGCGCATTGCGAGAGTTCAACTCCCAGACATTGACCTGATCTCTCCAAAGTTCCATCGAGCATGGGCACGGTACGTGCTCAAGCATAGCTTCGCTGGGCATGGGAAGCCCACCTTCGATACGACAGCTTTTTGAATTCCCTTGTCCCGGCCCATTTTTTCACGCTTGCGGTGCGCAATGATTCTACAAATTTTTCTTGATGACAAAAGCTCCCTGAAGCTCCGCGACCATCCCCTATTGAAATACCGGGGCGTACAGAACTGGCCTCCGGTGTGGACCCGCGGAACAAAGGGTATAATCAAGACCGTCAAGGGAGAGGGTGGGTTTTTGAAGGAAGTATACTACGATGCTGGAACATCTAATAAATGTTTTCTAGTAATCGATCGTCAATTACAGAGCTACATGGGTTGCATAACCTGTCCGACTAGGTCTTTTTGCATACAACTCACACATTTCTTACGTGGTCACATTGGTCGTTCGATTGAGGACATCGGCGAGTTGAGGGTCAGATCGCTGCGGCAGAAGACCGGCACGCGACGAGTCGCGCCGGTTGTGCTAAACGGCTAGCCAAGTTTTACGTATGCTGCGCCGGTTAATCTTGAGTCGCCACCTTGCCAAGAGGCGCCCGAGCTCGAGTTGTGGCGCGAAGTGCTCTTGCTCGTGATTATGGACTCTCGTGGCCAGTTAGTTGCTGTTGATCGACATGACAAGCGCCACGATCAAGAGCGCGCGCAAGTGTAGATTTTTTCCACGCGAAATGATCCGGGAAGTTTTAGGTGGTGCTGTGAGGTGCTCAGTGTCGATCCGCGGGTCGTGCATAGGCTCATTTTAGTTCGCCGCGAGCCTTTGCGGCCTGAAGAATTTCACGGAGCAACATGCGAGCGGTGGATTCGGCTAAGGCGCCCACGTGGGTTGATACAGGGCCGCCGTGCGCAGATTGGACAGTCACAGCTCCTAAGCTGACAGAATAACTCCCCGAATAACTTTTACCCTCAAACTCGACGCTTATCTCGGATCCTTGCGGTTGTTTTTTTCTCACCAGGGCCCCCCTAAGCGCGCGGATGCGCCTTGTCGTAATGTCAGTTTTCGGACACTTCCCACTTCTGTTGACTCCTGTGCATGATTTCGATACCTAAGCGGACCTTACAGCTTCAGGTCAACATCGGGGAGGCTAGGTCCATGGTTATTGAATTCGCAATCGATCATTACAACCGCTTCTTGGCGCTCTGTGACCCGGTCTCTCGTGAGTACGAGATTCTTAAAAACGGTCTCGTAATCCGCCGTGCTAAAGACGGGGACGGGCATGAACGCGTCGTGGAAATTTTTGCTGAACTGCGGGATGCCCACTTGCTTCTTGCTCTGGCCAATAAGATTTGTCCCGTCGCTGCGCCGGCTATCACAAAAGCTATGTCTTTGGCGCGCTACGTGTAGCGTCAATCTACCGTTCAAGCCTTCAACCGTCTGATCACGCCCGCGGGTGCGTGTTAGCGTGCACCGTCTTAACCTTCCGGATCGCTACGTGAGTAGTGCCGTGAGTAATCATAGCGTTCCGATCTTCCGCTTGGTCGTTTAGCTCGATATTATCGGCGGACATGACTCGCCAAAACCACCGAACCCGGAAAGAACTGGAACACCACAGGATCGAAAAGGCCCTTGCTGGACTCGAGGATGCCGTTTGCCGCTGTCGGGCCGAAGACGTGCGTCATGGGACGGGAGTTCCGCGGCTCTCTCTTTTCTGGAACTCCGCGCGGGGCACAATGAGAGCACACACCGAACTTAAGGACCTGAGCAAAACGGGCGCTAAGTTATTGAATTTGGTGCCCGGAGCCGGACTCGAACCGGCACGGACCCGTCAGGGTCCTCGGGATTTTAAGTCCAGAAACTATAAATACTACGAGACAGTAACAGACAACAAGGCGCTGTATCAGCGGGCTTATCCTTCCTGGTATGGCGCCTTTGTGTTTCTTGGTGCCGGATAGTTCAGCTACAGCGTAAGCTACAGTTGAGCTACGGCCAAAACGTCATGGGACAACCGATCAATCATCAGCCGATAGATGGATTGATCAGCGCGCTAGTACGAAACCGGCCGCGTATGCGCGAGACGACCACAGCGGGATTATTAATCCCGTGTGCCACCGCAAGTAGTGAGACAGTAAGGACTTTTTATACCGCGTAGCCATTCTGTAGCTAAAGTAGTTATGGCTTAAAGAGACAATGGAAACCAATTCTACCAGCGAAGATAGCAACGGCCAGCAATTCAAAGCCGCCGGGGCGCCATTCGGTAATAAGAATGCTCTCAAGCATGGCCTTCATCACTACAAACCATGTTGGATGGTGATGGCTTAGATCAGAGATCAGGGCTCTTTAGGGCACTGCGTGAGAAAGAGCAGGAAATAATCACAGCGTTGGGTGGCGATCCATCACCGCAGGAACAAGCGATCATCGCAGACTCAGTCAAGAATATGCTCTATATCGCCAGCCTGGATAATTACCTGATGGGATTAAAAAGCCTGGTGCGCAAAGGTCGGCCGCATCCCGTGTTGGCGATCAGAACCCAGCTATCCGCCCACCTGCGCGAGAATCTCAAAACCCTTGGACTCAAGCGCGTAAGCAAGACGCTCACGGTACACGACCTGCTCAACGATAGCAGCGAGCAGGGCGACGATAAGCAATGAAAAAAAAATCATTGATGCCGCTTCTCCAGGAACATCGACCCCCGGCACCCCCCGATTCGGCATGCCACCCCCTCGTCGCAGGTATGGGTTTGTATCTGCCTCTTAATGGAAATCCATTTTTAGAAACTTTTATGCCGCCCCAATCGTGCACGATGGAAATGAGCAGGATGTGACAGCACGGCAAGGTAAAGGGCCGCATTAAGTGAGATCGTACGATCTAGCCATAGTGCACGATGTAGGAATGGCATCGTTGAAGGAAGACGAAAGTCTCACCGAGGCTTGTGCAAGTCCTTTGTGCGATGTCCGCTTTCAACAAACGGGCCTGGTGATGAAGCCGCGGCGTTTCTGTTCCGATGAATGTAAGCAGCACGCTTCGATTATCCGCAGGGCGGTGTCCCTCTTGGCCACGCTAGGAGAAGAGAGGGCCTGCGAGGTCTTTGTTGAGATGCTTCCCCGTGAATGAGCCTTATCCCCGCGTCACCGACATCATCTCGAAAAATTTAGGCTGGAATAAAGAGCCCCTTATGCGTTGGGCGAACCGGTGTGGGCTAGAC
>Ga0137373_10003622_pt1 | contig 16873 bp, 18 predicted proteins | sample SagtaG_5_FD_104912 | JGI IMG/M metagenome (GOLD analysis project Ga0137373, IMG submission 104912) | Vadose zone soil microbial communities from Sagehorn Ranch, Mendocino, California, USA - Sage1_R_80_16 metaG | ecosystem: Environmental > Terrestrial > Soil > Vadose zone | place: USA...
CCGCGGCCTCCAGGTAGATCATGCTGGCGGCGTCGCGCCGGCCGATCGTGAACGTGAACGGGTGCGTCATGCCCGGCGTGCCGGCGGTGCCGAGGAACAGCGCCCACAGGGACCAGCCGAAAGCCGCCAGGGTGCCCATCGATACCAGGGTGTCCATGGTGGCCGCGCCGTGACGCAGGTTGACCGCGGCTGCGCGGTGGAACGGCCAGCCGCCGTAGGCCACGACCGGGCCCGCCAAGGCGAGGGACAACCACTGCCAGTTGGTGAACTGCCATGCGGGCACCATCGCCAGGGCGACAACCGGCACGGTCAACACCAGGCTGACCAGCAGCCGAGTACGCAGCGATGCCACCTCGTCGGGTGCCTGCGAGGGCTGCACCGGGCCGCCGGAGACAGCCGCAGCCGGCTGTGGGAGTGGCGGCAGCGCGGCCGTGTAGCCGGTCTGCTCCACCACGCCGATCAGCTGGTCAGGGCGGACCGTGTCCGGGTAGGTGACCGATGCCTTCTCGGTGGCGTAGTTGACGCTGGCGTTCACGCCGTCGAGCCGGTTGAGCTTCTTCTCGATCCGGGCCGCGCACGACGCGCAGGTCATGCCGCCGATCGCCAGCTCGATATGGTTGCCGCCAGGCGGCGCAGGTCGCGGCTGGTCGGTCACCGAAGCCATTGTGGTCTCCTTACCCGTGTCCGCCGTGTCCGCCGTGGCCTGCGCCGGTCGGCGTGGCGGGTGCAGCCGGGGGCGGATCGTCGGCGCCGGCCGTCGTGGCGGTGAACTCCGCGGTGCGCACCACACCGTTGTGCTGGAAGTCCAGGTACAGCCGGTAGGTGCCGGCGCTGGGCACCTCGGCGTAGAAGGTGATCTCCGGGCCGGGCCGGGCGCGGCCGTCACCGGGAGCCCCGTCGGGGTGGGTGTGCAGGTAGGCCAGGTCACCCTCCCGAAGCGTGACCAGGTGCCCGTAGGCGCCCAGGTAGGGCTGCAGGTCGGTGACCGGCCGGCCGTCGCGGCTGACCCGCAGGGTCAGCTTGTTCGCGCTACCGGCAACCAGGTCGCCGGCCACTTCGACGGTGTACCCGTCGACCGTGGTCGTGCGGGACACCGCGGGCAGCGTCGTCGGAACATAGGTGCCGGGCGCCGGCACGTCCATCCCCAGCGTGAGCGCCTCGGCCCGGTCAGCGGGGCGGAAGTCGGCGAACACCCGGTACTGCCCGGCCGCCACCGTCAGCGGGACCCGCCAGGTGCCGCCTTCGTCCAGAGTCGGGTGCACGTGCTGGAAGCCGGACAGGTCCCGGCGCACCACGATCAGGTGTAACTGCTTCTCGTGGGTCGGCGTGTACCGGGTCACCGGGTTGCCGTCGGGGCCGAGCACCCGGAAGGTGAACTCCACCGGCACGTCCGGCGGCAGCGTCGCCGTCAGCGGCTGCAGCCGGTACCCGTCCTGGCTGATCTGCAGGCCGGCCGGCGGCTTCGCCGTACCGGCCGGATCGGCGTGCCCGGCGTGTCCGCCGTCGGCGGCCTTGTCGTGCACCGCCGGGCCAGCCACCGGACCGACCGCCCGGCCCACGCCCAGCGCGGCACCGAACACCGCCACCAGGCCCAAGGCGTATGCGCCCATCCTCAGCGGCGTTTTCACGGCTGGTCCACCAGCTCGTATCCGGCCTCGTCGACCGCGGCGCGCACGGCCTGCGGGTCCAGCGGTGTCTCACTGGTCACGGTCACGGTCCCGGTGGCCAGGTCGACCGCGACGTCGCTGACCCCGGGCAGCTTGCCGACCTCCGAGCTGACCGCGTTGACGCAGTGGCCGCAGGTCATGCCGGTGACGGTGTAGGTGCTCGTGGTCATCAGGGTGCTCCTTCGTCGAATGGTGGCCGGTCCGGAACGCATGTCTGTGCCCGGACTCTACCTATACCCCCTACGGGTATCAAGCCACAACGGTGGACGGCCACAGTGGCGATGGTCACCGGAGCCGGCGGGACGGGCCCGGCGGCGAGCGGCACGGGCAAGGCGACGGCCACGGCGCAGCCTCAGCCGGCCGGTCAGGCTGCCTCAGCCGCGCTTCATCAGCCGGCCGATGGCGGCCATCATCTCGCCGGCCATCTCCTCGCTGCGGCCCTCCTCGGCGCCGGTCCGCATGCAGTGCCGGGCGTGGCCGTCGAGCAGGCCCAGGGCGACCTTGTCCAGCGCGGCCTGGATAGCGCTGATCTGGGTCAGCACGTCGATGCAGTATCGGTCGTCGTCGACCATGCGTTCGACGCCCCGGACCTGTCCCTCGATGCGGCGCAGGCGGGCCTGCAGCTGATCCTTGGTGGCGGTGTACCCGCGCGTCACTGGTGTCGTCACGCCATCCACTCTACCGAACCCCCCAGGGGTATAGTCCGTTTGGGCATAGGGGAGTGCCGGGGCTGACAAGCGATCCCGCGGAAGGGACGGCTGCCATGGATATCGCCGAGATCGCGCTCGGCACCTGCTTCAGCGGCACCGAGCTCGCCGGGCTGGAGCCGTTCTTGTCGCGGCAGCCGGGCGTGCGGGCGGTGTCGATCGACCGGACCCGGTCGGTCGTACATGTCGAGTACGACCCGGCGGCGACCGGGCTGGGAAGGCTTGAGGCGCTGCTGGAGGGAGCGGGCTACGACTGCGACTGCCGCGGCTGTGCCGGCTCGTGCTGCCAGCCTGGGCATCCCGCCGCTGGCCGGGTCGACGAGCTGGCGTCGCATCGCCATCACCCCACCCACCAGGCCGCCCACGACCACCGTGGGCACGACCCAGATCCCGCGGATGGCGCATCGGCCGGGCATGCCGCCGCCCACGGCCCGCATCCCACCGCCGCCGATCGTGCCAGGCGGCCGGCCGCCGATGCCGCCGAGCACGATCGGCACGCCGAGCAGGATGAGCATGCCGGCCACAATGGGCACACCGGCCACGATGGGCATGCCCGGCACGGCGCTGCGATGGTCAACGCCATGCTGCGCAGGTTCGTCATCTCGGCGATCCTGACCATCCCGATCATCATCTTCTCCCCGATCGGTGAGGCCCTCGGCCTGCCGGCCGAGCCGCCGTTCGGGATCCCGATGTCCTGGTTCGGGCTCGTCCTGGCCGCGCCTGTGGTGTTGTGGGGCGGCTGGCCGTTCATCTCAGCCGCCGCACGGTCGCTGCGCCGCGGCGAGGTCAACATGATGACGCTGATCGCCACCGGCATCCTGGTGGCCTACCTGTTCTCGGTGGTCGCCACCGTCCTGGGCAGCCAGGAGGTGTTCTTCGAGGCCGCAGCGATGCTGACCACGCTGAGCCTGATCGGGCACTGGTTGGAGATGCGTTCGCGGTACGCCACCGGACAAGCCGTGGAGGCACTGCTTCGGCTCGCCCCGGCCACGGCGCTGGTGCGCCGCGACGGCCGCGAGGTCGAGCTGCCGCTCGAGCAGGTGGCAGTCGGCGATGAGATCGTGATGCGCCCCGGGGCGCAGGTGCCCGTGGACGGCAAGGTCAGTGAGGGCTCGTCCTATGTGGACGAATCGATGATCACTGGTGAGCCGGTGCCGGTCGCCAAGCGGGTTGGCGCCACTGTGGTCGGCGGCACGATCAACACCACCGGCGCGTTCGTGTTCACCGCCACGGCCGTCGGCGCTGACACGGCGTTGTCGCGCATCGTGCAGATGGTGCGCAACGCGCAGGCGTCCAAGGCGCCCGCGCAGCGATTGGCCGACACCGCGGGCAAGTATCTGGTGTACGTCGCGCTCGCCTCGGGTGTGCTCACGTTCGCGGCCTGGATGGTGTTCGGCGGGCACGGGCTCGGGTTCGCGATGACCGCCGCCGTGTCGGCCATCGTCATCGCCTGCCCGGACGCGCTCGCGCTGGCCACACCGACGGCCATCACGGTCGGCGTGGGACAGGGCACTCGGGGTGGGGTGCTGTTCAAGAACGCGACCGCGTTGGAGGCCACCGCCGGCGTGGACACCGTCGTGTTCGACAAGACCGGCACGCTGACCGAGGGCAAACCGGCGGTCACCGACATCGTGGCCGCCCGGGGCGTACCCGATGATGAGGTGTTGCAGATGGCCGCTATCGCCGACCAACCATCGCAGCATCCGCTGGCGCAGGCCATCGTCGACGCGGCCCGGCAGCGCGGCCTCGACATCAAGCCGCCCGCCGGCTTCGACTCGGTACCCGGTCACGGCGTCGTGTCCACCGTGGACGGCCAGCGGGTGCTCATTGGCAACCTGCGTCTCATGCAGCGCGAAGGCGTCGATGTGGACGGTCTGACCGATCGGGCGGGCGCGCTGGCCAGCGACGGCAAGACAGCGATGTATGTGGCGGCCCAGGGCCAACCGCTGGGCCTCGTCGCGGTCGCCGACACCATCCGCGACTCGGCCCGCAGCGCCGTCGACAGCTTGCACCAGGCCGGCGCACGCACGGCGATGCTGACCGGGGACCAGCAGCGCACCGCCGACGCGGTCGCCCGGCGGCTGGGCATCGACACCGTGGTGGCCGAGGTCCTGCCGGAGGACAAGGTGGGCCGCATCGTCGCGCTCCAGCAGGCCGGGGCGAAGGTGGCGATGGTCGGTGACGGCGTCAACGACGCACCCGCGCTGGCCCAGGCCGAGGTCGGCGTCGCGATCGGCGCCGGCACCGACGTCGCGGTGGAGACCGCAGACGTTGTGCTGATGCGCGACAACCCGGCCGATGTCGGGTACGCACTGAAGATCGCCCGCGCGGTCCGCACAAAGATCAAGCAGAACCTGTTCTGGGCAGCGATCTACAACCTGCTCGCCATCCCCGTCGCGGCCGGCGTGCTGTACCCCAGCCTCGGCGTGCTGCTGCGGCCGGAGTGGTCTGCGCTGCTCATGAGCGCCTCCACGATCATCGTCACGCTCAACGCCCTGCTGCTGCGGCGGCTGCGACCACAGCACGCCGTCACCGGACAACAGGGCTCCGCCTAGCCCGCTGCGTTGGCAGCCGGGCGTTAGTCAGCTGGCGTACTGGCCGTGGTCAGCGGCCGCAGCACGCCGTTGGCGCCGGCCACCACGCTGGTGCTGCTGTTTGCGCCATCCGTACCGGGTCAGGCCGCGCGGCTTGAATACCGAGAGGACCAGCGCGGTGAGCAACACCACCAGGGCGCCGACGGAGTGGAACAGCGAGCCAGGCCGGGGGTCGGGGCCGGATGCCGCTGCCTTGGCCATATAGCTGATAGATGGCGCCTCCTGCAGCAAGACGATGGTGGCGAAGATGGTGAGCAGGAGTTTCGCCACGACCCAGTAGTGGCGGAACAAGCCCCAGGTGGAGCCGAGCGCGTTGATGACTCCGATGAGCACCGCAGCGAGGGCCAACGGGACGATGACGTACCAGACGATCAACTCCCTCGCGAGCCAGGCTGCCCGCACCGGCTGAACATCCTGGCTGGTGACAGCGACGGCGTCGAGCGCGATGTACGCGGCGACCGCGCCGAGCCAGCCCACTGAGGTGGCGATATGGGCGGTGAGCACGGCCTTGCGCAAGCCGGGTGTCATGGTCATCGGTGGCCGCCGCCAGATTGGTGGACCGCGGGTGTGACGCTGGCCGGTGGTGTGCCACACCCGGAGGTATGGCCGCCATCTCCGCCTCCAGCATGTCCACCGCCGTGGCCGAAGATCCTCAGCCCCAAGAACAGCAGGACCAGCACGCCGACGATGATCGCGGATACCTTCACCCAGCCAGGCATGCGCGGGGGCGATCCGCCGCCGGTGGTCTTCGGGCTATCTGTCATGGACGCCAGTTCACCGCAGCGGCCGTTAGCGCAGTGCTAGGCAATGCCTCACGCCGCCCTAACAGGCTGGCCAGGGATGATGGGGGCGTGCGTGTGCTGGTAGTGGAGGACGAACCACTCCTTGCCGAGACGATCACCGCCGGCCTGCGCAAGCACGCCATGGCCGTGGACGTGGCCTATGACGGCGACACGGCGCTGGACCGGCTGGCGGTCAACGACTACGACGTCGTCGTGCTCGACCGGGACCTGCCGGTCGTGTCCGGCGACGATGTGTGCCGCACGCTGGTCGAATCCGGCAGCGAGACCCGGATCCTCATGCTGACCGCAGCCGCCGCGGTCAAAGAACGTGTCGCCGGTCTGGGCCTTGGCGCTGACGATTACCTGACCAAACCGTTCGCGTTCGCCGAGCTCATCGCCCGCATTCACGCCCTCGCCAGGCGGGCCCGGCCCGCCGCGCCGCCTGTTTTCGAACGTGCCGGCATCCGACTTGACCCGCACCGGCGCACCGTCACCCGCGACGGCGAGCATGTCGCGCTGTCCCGCAAGGAGTTCGCCGTGCTCGCCGAGCTCCTGCGTGCCGACGGCGGTGTCGTCTCGACCGAACAGCTGCTGGAAAAGGCCTGGGACGAACACATCGACCCGTTCACCGGCGTCGTCCGGTTCACCATCATGATGCTGCGCCGCAAGCTCGGCGAACCACCGGTCATTCAGACCCTTCCCGGCGCTGGATACCGCATCCCATGACGCGCTGGTGGAAGTCCACGATCCGGGTCCGGCTCACCCTCTTGTACGCGGGCGCGTTCTTCCTCGCCAGCGGCGCCGTGGTCGCCCTCATGTACCTCTACTTTGGACACTCACTCAACCATCAGTTGAGCTCACGCCTGGCGTCCGCCGAACAACTGCGCACACACGCGGCACACGACATGCCGCCCGGGGTGTTCGACCAACTCCGAACCCAGTACCAACAAGACCACGACAAAACGATGCGCGCGGTACTCGTCGCCTCGCTCGTGTCCCTCGGCGTCATCGGAGTCGCGGCCGGCGGAGTCGGCTGGCTGCTGGCCGGGCGGGCGCTACGGCCGCTACAGGACATCACGGCCACCGCCCGCCGAGTCGCCGACGGCAACCTCCAGGAACGCATCGCCCTGGACGGTCCCGACGACGAGATCAAGAACCTCGCCGACACCTTCGATGCCATGCTCGAGCGGCTCGACCGCGCCTTCGACAGCCAACGCCGGTTCGTCGCCAACGCCTCCCACGAACTGCGTACCCCGCTGACCATCAATCGAGCGCTCATCGAAGTGGCCCTCGACGACCCGCATGCCAGCCCGGCGCTGCGTCAGCTCGGCACCAACCTGCTGGCGGTCAACCAACGCCACGAACGCCTCATCGACGGCCTGCTCACCCTCGCGAGCAGCGAGGAACACCTCACCACGCATGACAGGGTCGACCTCGCCGAGATCGCCCGGCGCACGGCCACCGAGTTCCGGGCCATGGCCCGGAAAGCTGGTCTCGAGATCCGCACCGCGCTCGCCACGTCACCCGTCTCGGGCGACCCCGTCCTGCTGGAGCGGCTCGTACACAACCTCATTGACAACGCCATCCGCTACAACGTCGCCGAACACGGATGGGTCGCGGTCACCACCAGCCTCCATGACGGAAGCGCTCAGCTCGCTGTGGAGAACCCCGGGCCGGAGGTTGCGCCGCACGAGATCCCCGGTCTGTTCGAGCCCTTCCGCCGGCTCACCACCACCGAACGACACGCGACCCGTAACGACAGCCAGGGCGCCGGACTGGGCCTATCCATTGTCCGCTCCGTGTCCCGCGCCCACGGCGGCGACGTGCACGCCACGCCCCGCCCCGGCGGCGGCCTGACCGTATCCGTACGCATACCCGCATGGTCCGACTGCGGGCCGGCGTCACAAGATGATCCCGACCTCGGCGAGTAACCGGCGAGGCCAGCTCCTCGGCCGTTGGCGTGCCCTTGCGCGCGGCCGCCGAAGCCGACCTGGATGATCTTTCCTGCGGCCACGGCTTTGACGATCGGTACGGCGCCCTGAAGGCGGCGGGCGTGCTTGCCTGGATGCCCTGCAGCCACCTGCGAGCCTCGTCCTCGCTCTTGAGCTCGCGCAGGCGAACCGGCCCGGCCATCTCGTGCCCTCCAGGCGTTGGCCATCTTGTCGAGGGGCGGTCAGCGGGTTTGGCTTGTGGTTGCTCGTGATGTGGTTGGGGCGGCGGGGAGGTGGAGGGTGAAGGTGGCTCCGCGGCCGGTGCCTTCGCTGGCCGCTCGCAGGTCGCCTCGGTGGGTGCGGGCGATGGCGCGGGCGATGGTCAGCCCGATGCCGCTGCCGCCGGTGGTGCGGCTGCGGGCTGGGTCGATGCGGTAGAAGCGGTCGAACAGGTGGGGGAGGTGTTCGGCCGGGATGCCTTCTCCGGTGTCGGTGACGGTGACCTCGACGCTGTTGGCTCCGGTGTTGCTGGTGATCGTGACCTGCCCGCCGGCTGGGGTGTGCCGCAGCGCGTTGCTGAGCAGGTTGTCGAGGATCTCGCGCAGCCGGTCGGGGTCGCCGGTGACTCGGGCTGGGGTTGGGCCTCGTCGCTGGTGCAGCGTGATGGCTTTGGCGGCGAAGGCGGCTGAGGCGGCGGCGAGCGCCTCGGTGATGATGTGATCGAGGTCGACCGGCTCTGGTTGGACCTCGAGTTGGCGTTCCTCGGCCTGGGACACGGCGTCGACGTCGTCGACCAGGCGGCGTAGCCGGCCGGTCTGTTCGCGCAGTGTCTGCCAGGTGGCGTCGGTGGCGGGGATGACGCCGTCTTCGATGCCTTCCAGGAAGCTGTCGAGCGTGGCCAGCGGGGTACGCAGCTCGTGGGCGAGGTCGGCGAGCAGCTCCCGTCGGCGGTGCTCGGTGGCGTGCAAGGTGGCGGCCATCCGGTTGAATGCGTTGTCCAGCATGGCGAACTCGACACCGAGGCGGCTGGGCGGTACCCGGGTCTGGTAGTCGCCGTCGGCGATCCGGGTTGCCGCGCTCGCCATGGCGGCGACCGGGCGGGTCAGCCGTCGCGTGATGAACCAGCTCACGGCCAAGCTGGTGGCCAGCGCAGCGGCCACCGCGATGCCGAGGGAGATCAGCAGCGCCCGGGCGAGGGCCTGGTCGAGGTGTTGCGCCAGGTCTGGCGGGACCGCTCCGACGGCGCGTTGCAGGTGGTCGCGGAACAGCCCGGGGGCGATGACGACGGCGACGACGACCAGGGTGAGCGCACCGGAGGCGACGATGAGCGCCTGGGCGGTGAACAGCCGGGTCGCCAGCGGGCGGCCGGGCCGGTTGCGGCGGATGCGTCTGGCCATTAGCCGGGTCCCATCCGGTAGCCGACGCCGCGCACGGTGCGGATGTAGCGGGGGTGTTCGGCATCGTCGTCGAGCTTGCGGCGCAGGTTGCCGATGTGGACGTCGACGACGTGTTCGTCGCCGTACCACTCGCCGCCCCACACCCGTTCTAGGAGCTGGCGGCGGCTGAATGCCACCCGCGGCTGGGCGCTGAGCGTGTCGAGGAGGTCGAACTCGGTGCGGGTCAGCTCCACGGGGCGGCCCTCGACGAGGACGTCGCGGCTGGCCGGGTCGATCTGCAGCGCCCCGAAACGGCGAACCTCACCGGCCGGCTCGTCGGCTGCGGCGCGCGGGCGGCGCAGCATAGCCCGTACCCGGGCCACCAGCTCCCGCGGCGAGAACGGCTTGGTCAGGTAGTCATCGGCACCCACGGACAAGCCGATGAGCTTGTCCACCTCATCGCTCTTGGCGGTGAGCATGATGATGTACGCATCGCTGAACGCCCGGATCCGCCGGCACACCTCCATCCCGTCGATGCCGGGCAGCATCAGGTCCAGCACGACCACGTCCGGACGGCGCTCACGGGCCACCGCCACGGCGGTTTCACCGTCGCCGGCGGAAAGCACCTCGAACCCTTCCTTGGCCAGGTAGCCGGCGACCACCTGGACCAGCGGCGGCTCGTCGTCGACGACCAGCGCGCGGAATCGGGCGCCAGGCGCGCCCGATCCCGAAGCATCGACCGGCATCGAGCTACTCCTCGCTGGCCGCCACGAACGACCCGTGCCAGGTGTGGTAGAACACCGCCCCGGTGTACCTGTGCACCGACATCATCCCGGCGATTTTCCCGTCGCGCAGCGTCTCCATCGTGTAATACCCCGGGAACTGTTCCGGCTCACCGGCGGTCAGCCCGCGGCGCTGGCCGTCCAGCCACCGCTGCGCCAGCCTGGTCGCGTCGGCCGCCGACACCCTCATCGGGCGGGCCACACCGGCGGCGTGCATGCCGTAGCTGGTGTTCCACATCATCGCCGGCCCGTACTCCACGCCGACGCCGCCGTTGGTCAGGTCAATGAGTACCTCCGTCGCGCCGGCGCGTTCGGCGGTCAGCAGCGTCGCGTAGAAGCCGTTGGAGAACTGGATGACCTCACCGGTACGCAGCCCCAGCGAGTCGGCGAAGGCTTGTGCCCGCGCCCGCGCGGCGTTCAACGATGTCACCCGCTGGCCGTTGCCGGCCAAGCCATAGCCGCCCATCATGCCGCCGCCCATCATGCCGTGCCCGGGCCCGTTCACCGCGCCGCCCGGCCGCCCGGAGGCGCGGGTGGCCGCCCAGGTGCCGACGGTCAGCGCCCCGGCCAGAGACACCACCAGCAGCGCGATGAGCGCCAACCGCTTGCGGGTCATCACCGTCACCGCCGCCCGGTGGCGGCCGCGGCCAGTTCGTCGCGCGCCCGCCGGTACTGCTCGGCGTCCAGCTCGCCCAGCGCGAACCGCCGGTCCAGGATCTCCTGCGGAGTCTCCCGCCGGCCCGGCCCACCCGAGCGGGAGCCGGGCAGCAGCGCCACCACGGCCCACACCACCAAGGCGATCACCGCGACCCAGAACAGCCCCATGAAGATCCACCCGGCGAGCCCCATACCGAAGCCGTAGCCCATCATCGCCGTCTCCGTTCCCTCGTCTCCTTGCTGTTTACCGACCGCCTTCATGCTCGGTCGGCGGCATCAACACGTCATGAGACAAACCATGAAGATCCGATCAAGGGCCGGGTCAGAGCACCGAGAAGCCCGCCGGAAGGCCCGGCCGGCCGGTGGCGGCGAGCAGGAGCGGCCCGGCGAGGCCATCGGCGACGGCGAGGTCGGCGACGATGTGGAGGGCCTGCGCCGCAGCCGTTGCGGGGACATCCGGCGGCACACCGAGCGCGGTGGCGAGGTCCGCCGTGTGGACGGCCAGCTCGAACGTACGCGTGGGAAGGTAGTCCCGGAGCGGCATGCCTCCCGCGATCGTGGTCACCAGCTCGGTGCCGTCCTGGGTATCGACGAGCGCAAGCACACGTGCGGCGATCTCCGCTACGGCGCCCGCGGGATCGGTGCCCAGAACGGTCCCGGCGTCGCGTCCGCGCGCCGCGACAGCCGGATCGGCGGCGGCCGCCCTCGTCGCACGGAAGTAGTCGGTGGCGGAGGCGATGTCGACGGCCGCGGCGGGACGCGCGAGGTAGGTCTCGACCGTCAACAGGGAACGGCTCGTGTGGCCGACGAGGGCGCGCACTTCCCACTCGCCCAGGCCGGGCCGGTTCCACCGGTCACCGACGAGGGCGGCCGTGCGTACGAACCACTGCGCGGCGTCGGTGAACGCCCGACACGAGTCGTCCCACGAGAAGACCATGCACGCGAGGCTAGTGCGCTGACCATGAACATTCACCGGGTTGGTGACACGCCGCGCGGGCTCCGCCCGGACGGGTAGGCCCGGTCTCACTCTCGATAACGATCAAGTTTGCTGTCGAGGAGTGGGGTGGCTGTGTGGCCGAGCCGGTACGGGCACGGCGGCTGCTACCCGCATCGCCTGCGGCAACGCTTCTCGTCCCGGCATTGGGGTTAACCCCCCAGCGGTAAGACGCCAGTTAGCTCTAGTGACGTTAACGGCTGCTGTTTCTATGGTGACTTGGGAAATCTTGGTATACGGGAGGCAAGGATGACACGGCCCGATCACGGGGCGGGCAGAATCCCTGGCTTTGCCCGACCCCTGGCGGAGGGCCGGACCTACCTGCAGGCCGTCGACCTTGCTCTTGACCCGTTCGCGGGCTTGGCGTGGTCGCTGGTGCTGGCGGTTCTGCTGCTGTTCGGGCTTGCCCTGGCTCCCACGGTCGTTGGCCTTCCTCTGCTGGGGGAGGTTCTGATGATCGCCCGGTCGGCTGGGGTCCTGGAGCGGGTCAGGGCCCAGGCTCTGCTCGGAGTGCCGGCCGGCGCGCCGCCGCCAGCGGACTTGCCCGCCGGCTGGTGGCCGCGTACCACGGCGATGCTCACCGACAGCGCGGGCTGGCGGGCAGTCGCCTATGTGCTCGTGTTGTGCCTGTCTGGCATCCCCGGGCTGGCCGCCGTCCTGGTGTGGGCGGGGGGGGTTCGCGGCGTTGTTCTACCCGGCCTGGCGGTGGTTGTGGCCCCTGCAGGCCGGTTCGCTGGGGGACCTGACCAGCCCGGCGGACATCGCCGCGATCTCGGCGGCGGGACTGGTGATCACCGTCGCCGGAGCGTGGCTGGTCCGCGGCCTGGCCCGGTTGGACGGGGCGCTGGTGCGTGGGCTGCTCGGGCCGTCGCCGACGGATCTGGCCCGGCGCATCGAGGTGCTGCGGGCGGGCCGGGCCACGGCCGTCAACCAGGCCGCGGAGGAGCGGCGGCGCATCGAGCGTGACCTGCACGACGGCGTGCAGGCTCGGCTGGTCTCCCTGGCGATAGAGCTCGGCCGTGCCCGGCAGCGGCTGGAAGCCGGCGAGGCGCCGGAAGCCGCCGCCGGCATGATCGCCGAGGCACACGAGGAGGCCAAACGGGCGGTCACCGAGCTGCGCAACCTCGCCCGTGGCGTGCATCCGGCGGTGCTCACCGACCGGGGGCTGGACGCGGCATTGTCCGCGCTGGTCGCCCGCAGCCCGATCGCGGTCGAGGTCGATGTCTGTCTCCCGGAGCGCCCGCCGACCTCGGTCGAGACGATCGCCTACTTCGTCATCGCCGAGGCCCTGGCCAATGTCGCCAAGCACAGCAAGGCCAGACGCGCCGAGGTGTCGGTCCGCACCGGTACCGGCGCGGTCGTCGTCGAGGTCACCGATGATGGCGCAGGCGGCGCACATCCGGCCAAGGGCGGGGGCCTGGCCGGGCTGCAGGAACGGCTTCAGGCAGTCGATGGGCGGCTGAGCGTGTCCAGCCCGGCCGGCGGGCCCACGGTCGTGCGGGCGGAGCTGCCATGCGCATCGTGATCGCCGAAGACAGCGTCCTTCTCCGCGAAGGCATTACTCGGCTGCTGGCGGAGGCAGGCTACGACGTGGTGGCGGTAGTCGGCGACGCCGAGGCTCTCCTCCGCGCCGTGGACAAGACCACGCCCGATCTGGCGATCATCGACGTACGGATGCCACCAGCGCAGTCCGACGAGGGTATCCGGGCCGCCCTCGACCTGCACCGGTCGCGCCCCTCGCTCGCGTTGCTCATCCTGTCCCAGTTCGTCGAGGAGACCTACGCCACCCAGCTGCTCGCCGAGGCCACCGAGGGAATCGGCTACCTGCTGAAGGAGCGGGTGGCTGATGTCGGCGAGTTCCTCGACGCCGTCCGCCGCGTCGGCGAAGGCGGCACCGCCCCTCGACCCAGAGGTGATCGCCCAGCTGGTCGCCCGCCGCCGCATCCTCGGCCGCCTTGGCGATCTCACCCCGCGGGAACGGGAAGTCCTCGCCCTGATGGCCGAGGGCCACTCCAACGCCGCCATCGCCGCACGGCTGGTGATCACCGAAGGCGCGGTCGAAAAGCACATCTCCAACCTGTTCCTCAGGCTCGGGCTCAGCGACTCCGGCACCCGGCACCGCAGAGTGCTCGCGGTGCTCGCCTACCTCGGTCGCAGAAAACCCGCGCCGGGCTGATGGCCCGCTCAGCCAGCTCAACCGAACGGATTCCCACCGGGACCGGCGGGCCGAATTGGCGGCGGCCTGTAGGGGCCGGGCTGCGCTCAAGGGAGGCGCCTCGCAAGATGGACGCGATCACCGTAGACAACCTGACGAAACGGTTCGGCCGGAAGACCGCCGCTGACCGGCTCAGCTTTACCGTCCGGGCCGGTACCATCACCGGGTTCCTCGGCCCCAACGGGGCCGGGAAGACCACGACCATCCGCATCCTGCTCGGCCTGGCCGCGTCCGACGCCGGATCCGCACTCATCCTCGGCCAGCCCTACCGGCGCCTGGCCGCCCCAGCCGCAACCGCCGGTGCGCTGCTCGAGGACGCCGGCTACCACCCCGGGCGATCCGCCCGCTCCCACCTGTACGCAGCCGCCGTCGCTGCCGGCATCCCGCCCCGCCGCGTCGGCGAGGTCCTCGAACAAGTCGGCCTGGCCAGCGCCGGCCGCCAGCGCGTCGGCGGCTACTCCAGCGGCATGCGGCGCCGCCTTGGCCTGGCCGCTGCCCTGCTCGGGCAGCCGCGAATCCTGATCCTCGACGAGCCCGCCAACGGCCTGGACCCTCCAGGCGTGCGCTGGCTGCGTGACCTGCTCCGCGGATTCGCCGCCAACGGCGGAACCGTGCTGGTCTCCAGCCACATGCTCGACGAGGTGGCGCGCATCGCCGACGACATCGTGCTCATCAACAACGGGCGCATCGTCGCCGCCGCACCGCTGCAAACCCTAACCAGGCGGCCCGGCCAGCGGCAACGCCAGCCCAGCCGACACAGAGTCTGGAGGACATCTTCTTCGAGCTGACCGAGGGCGAACCGCGATGAACCGGCTGATCAGATCCGAACTGATCAAGATATTCACCATCCGCACCACCTACGTGCTCATCCTCGCCGCGATCGGCATGACGTTCCTCGTCATCGCCGGGCTCCCACCCAAGGGCGCGGAAAGCCCCGCGGCGCTGCAGGACGAGTTGCTCGTCGCCGCGTCCGCCGCCTACCCGCTCACCCTCGCCCTCGGCGCCCTCATCAGCGGCGGCGAGTTCCAGCACAAGACCATCTCGTAGACCCTGCTGTTCGCCTCGGGCCACGCCCGGCTGCTGGCCGCAAAGATGACCGCCGGCGCCCTCGCCAGCCTGGCGATCTCGGTTCCAGCCCTGCTCACCGCCGTGCTCGTCGGCGCGCAGGCGCTCGCCCAGCGTGGAACCCACCTGCAGGCCAGCCCGCGCGCACCCGTCACCATCGCCTGCTCCCTGGCAGCCAACATGCTCTGGGCAACACTCGGCGTCGCCCTCGGTGCCCTGTTCCGCAGCCAGGCCGCGGCAATCGTCACCGCGCTGCTGGTCAACCTCGCCATCGACCCCGCCGCACAGGCACTCGCGCCCCGCCTGTGGCGCTTCCTACCCACCGCAGCCGACCAGGGCCTGACCCAGCGGGGATTCTCCTTCGTCAGCATCACCAGCATGGCACCGCTTGGCCGCGCCGCCGCCCTGCTCACGTTCCTGTGCTGGGTCACCGCCGCCGCTGCCGCAGCCGCCGCCGCACTCCGCCGCGACATACCCCACTGACCGTCGGCGGCCTGCCCGATCAGCGACGGGCTGAAGGAAGCGAAAGATCAATGACAACCGGTGAATCACGTCGCGGACGGTGTCCTCGTGCGCGGCCACGAGCCGGGCGATCGCCGGCACCGGCGTCCCAGACGCCGACGCCATAATGATCAACGCTCGCGCGACCCACCCCGACTCGTGCTTGCCCCGGCGCACGATCTGCTGCAGCCGCCGGTCCTCGTCATCGGTCAACCGCCGCGCCCGAACTGGCTCGGCCATCCACCCCACCCACTCTCGACAGCGAACTTGATCACAGTCGAGAATGCAGCCGGGCCGACCCATCCAGGCGGACTCCCGAACGGCGTGTCACAACCCGGTGAACGTTCGTGGTCAGCGCACTAGGTCAGTGACTAACGTGACCACGTGCAGGGGATGCCAGTGGCGACGGCGCGCAGGCTTCGATAGCGGAACGCACCTGGCAAGGCGGCCATTGTCCAGTGCTCTTTGCCTGCGCCGAACGCTGGAGTCCTCTTCGATGGCGAGGACGTCTGCAACGGCCCAGTGGAATACCCTGAACGCTGATCATGCACATTGCCGCCGCGATGCGACCCACGACCACACCCGGTCCCCGGCTACCCGACCCGGCGGGCCGGCGCGCTTGACCTCGGCCCCGAGCCGCCGCTCGCCCTTGATCGCCAGGACGTCGATGCCGGGTGCCTTCGTGGCGGTATCCGCCGCGGCGGGGATCGACCACCGTTGATCAAACGCCGGGAGGCGCTGGAACGGGTGCTCGCCGCCGCCGCACCGCCGATCCATTTCACACCGGCCACCCGCAACCAAGCCACGGCCCGGCGCTGCTTCCAGCAGTTCGAGGGCGCCGGACTGGACGGGTTGATCGCCAAGCCGCTCGATCTGACCTACCAGCCGGACAAGCGGGTGATGAGCAAGATCAAGCATGAGCGCACCGCCGATTGCGTGGTCGCCGGCTACCGGGTGCCACAATCCGGCCCGGACGCGATCGGATCGTTGCACCGGACTCGGCCGTGGTCAGTAGCGGCCATCCAATCTTGGCACCTGGCCTTGGTCCTGTCCGGGTGAAGGGTGAAGATTGCGATGATCAAGGCTCCGACCCATCGCCCGCGGCCGGTGGCGGGAGTTCGGCGCTACTCGATGCGACACCCTCGCTGGGCGTTCCTTGAGAGCCTCTGTTCCGGCTCGGCCACACGGAGAGTGAGGAGTCGCCCGCCCTCTCCGCGCGTTGTCAGCGGCAAATCAGTACGCGCGGCGTTCCGCCTTTGCGGGCGGCTCGCTGCGCTCGCCACGCCCTGTCGGTGACGTTGAAGGAGAACGCCCGCGTCGCGGCACGATCGGGCGCTTCTGGTTGCTCAGTCGAGCGTCGGCGGGGCGCCGAGGAGACCATCGACGGCGAGCTCGAGGCACCGAACGCAAGCGCTGGTTCTCCTCCGCGCGTTCTCCTCCGCGCGCATGTCACTCGGCTGCGGGGTTAGCGTGAACGCGGTGACGGTCGACCTCTTCGCGGGCCTCCCGGTGAGCGACTACCAGCGCGCGCTCACCTGGTACGAGCGGCTGCTGGGCTCCGAACCCGCCTTCCTCCCGAACGCGACGGAAGCGGTGTGGGAG